>ENA-ORBV01009737-ORBV01009737.1-microbial-mat-metagenome-genome-assembly--contig:-NODE-9737-length-15637-cov-4.210411_pt1 | contig 15637 bp, 9 predicted proteins | sample MGYA00237777_ERZ505514 | MGnify/ENA primary metagenome ERZ505514 (study PRJEB26160, sample SAMN06269048) | microbial mat metagenome | isolation source: Oligotrophic lake microbial mat | place... | reverse complement strand
TTTAATGATACGGCCACCACCGAGATCTACACCTCTCTATTCGTCGGCAGCGTCAGATGTGTATAAGAGACAGGACAAATACAGTGCGCCGGGCGATTTCGCCATGGCCTATGTTGTGGCTCACGAGGTAGGACACCATGTGCAGCAACTGTTGGGCACTGCGGATAAGGTGCAGCGGATGCGTCAACAACTCTCAGAAAAAGAGTACAATCGCTATTCCGTAATGCTCGAGCTCCAGGCAGACTTCTTCGCCGGCTTGTGGGCGCACCACACGCAGAAGCGCACACAAATTCTCGAGCCGGGCGATGTAGAAGAAGCGTTGAATGCAGCAAGTGCTATCGGTGATGACAGGTTGCAGCGTCAGTCAACGGGCAGAGTAACACCCGACGCCTTCACACACGGCACTTCGGCGCAGCGCATGCACTGGTTCAAACGGGGATGGGAAACCGGAGACGTTAGGCAGGGAGACACGTTCAAGTCTGCCAACCTTTGATGCACAAAGCGTCTCGAATCACATAATTCTGAAACTGCCATGTCAGCGTCTGTTTCATCATCGTTTGTAGAGATTTCACGGTGTCCTCACTGGTTCTTACTACGACGTATTGTTATCTGGGCGCGCCTAACCACAGAATAGAATGAAGGTTGCAAAACCAGTATGGCAAACACACAGTCGCCGCCTCTTTGTCGTCTTTGGAGGCAAGATCGATGTAGACGCCTAATGCTGCAACTGCTGATATGATGGGATACTAGTGTTTATACCAGTCATCGCGCCATTTCTTCATCATATCGATTTCACGCTGTTGTGCTGCGATGATGTCGTCTGCTAGCTTTTTCATCTCAGGATGTTGCGCTTTTTGCTGGGCATCCTTTGCCATCGACAAGGCTGCTTCGTGATGTGGAATCATCATATCGATGAATCGATGATCGTATTCGGCGTCTGATTGACCAAGGCGTTCGGTCATCATTTTGTTCATATCCTGCATTCCGCCATTCATGCACTTTTCGCACATCGCCGGGTCGTGTTTCATAGAAGCATCATGATTCATTGCGGCGTCATTCTTCATCGACGCGTCGTGATTCATGCCCTTTATGTCGGACATTTCCGATTTCTCTGTTTTCGTACAGCCTATCACCGCTGCAGATAGTAGGATGCAGATCGCTAATTGCTTTACCATCGCTTCTCCAGTTGAATGAATGTGAATCAAACACAAACTCAAAATTGTTGACCCCTCGACGGTATCTAGACTGTTAGGTTCCATAGCGCAATCCCAGGGCGTGCGTCGCACAAAACCGTGCTGCGTCGCACCATATCGTGTTGTTGTAGTATTAATCCATTTCGTTGTAAGATTATCCGTTCGCTCGTTTGTGTCGTATCGATTGCCGAATATGTACTGTCTACGCGCACAGTTAGACGTTCGCTGGGTATTCCACTGCACAAGCTTAACGATCATGAAAAGACGATCCTTCGTTCAAGGCATAGTAGTAACAGCTGCTCTCAGCCTTACGTCATCATTCGGCGTTCATAGACTGTGGGCTGTTACCAGTCATGAGACGCCCGTGATGCTGCGTTTCCCAACCGACTACGATGGTGCTACGATTGCAGTAGAACTAACACAAAGCAGTATTTGGCCCGATGCGACTTCGCAGACCTATCGGTTTGGCGGGTACCCGGGTGTTACGATTCGCAGAGATACCGGTGATGTACTCACGGTACCAGTCCAGAACAATCTTGCAACTCCACTTGCGGTGCACTGGCATGGGCTGGATGTGCCGAGTATAATGGATGGACATCCCATGGATGCCATTCCCCCGGGTGGCTTGAAAGAGTACCGATTCGAAGTGAAGAACAGAGCTGCCACTTACTTCTATCATTCACATAGTCACGAACGTACAGGTAGGGAAGTAAACAAGGGGCTCGTTGGCCTTTTCATTGTCAGCGATGCGGAAGAGAAGGCACTTCAACTCCCCTCGGGGAATCGTGACGTTCCGCTCTTGATTCAAGATGTTCGTGTAGATGAAGCGTTTAGCATCCTTTATGGACCCTCTCCAATCGATCGCGCAGAAGGTTGGTTAGGCAATACCATCCTTGTGAACGGTACACCAAATGCATTTCATGTAGTCGAGCCTGCGTGGCATCGTGTTCGAATCGTGAATGGATCGAATGCGCGCATTTACGATTTTAAACTTTCTGATGGTTCTGGCTTCGTTGTTATCGGTGGCGATGGCGGCCTGTTAAGTGCTCCGCAGCCTGTCTCCCTGCTGAGATTGGCGCCATCAGAAAGAGCTGAAGTGCTGATTAATTTTAGTGCGTTTCTACCCGGCACTTCGGTTACTCTGCAGAGTGGCGTGTTTACAGTGCCGGCTGGACACATGGGCACGAGCCGTTATCCACAGGGCATTCCGCTAGACATTATTCGATTCGATATCCTTGGCACACCTGACACGTCCTTTCAGGTTCCAACTACGCTGGCAACAATTCCACCGCTGCCAGATGTTACAGGGCTGCCCGTTCGTACATGGAACTTCGACATGATAATGCATCCGTCGATGAAGCACACGATCAATGGTCGTGTATTCGAGATGATGCGTACCGACGTCACCATTCCTCCGGCAACAACCGAAGTCTGGGAGTTCGTGAATAAAGAAGACGATATGCTTCATCCTATTCACGTCCACGGCCGCCAATTCCGCGTCCTATCCAGAAGTAGTGGTCCGATCGCTCCGCACGAATCCGCATACAAAGACACCATCCTCCTCAACCCCGGCGAAACCATACGTATCCTCGTAACCACAACAGAGTACGAGGGCATGTTCCTTCTGCATTGTCACAATCTCGAACACGAAGATGAAGGCATGATGCTGAACGTACTTATCTCAAACACAAGCGGTGTTCTGGACGATGGTGATGAGAGTTTTCACGTTGCTTACGATCAAGATGATGATGTCGTTAGGGTGAAGACCGCGAGACACGTCGGAGCACCGATAGTGGTAAGCAATCTCCAAGGGGCTGAAGTGCTGTCGGCAACAATGCAATCTTCAGATATGTCAATTGATGTTAGTGGTCTTCCGTCGGGTACGTATTTCCTGTCTTTAAATGATTTGATTAAATCATTGCAATTGATGCGATAATGAAACACATTTTTTTGACCTTGATTTTTCTGTTGTCGGCAGTTGCGCCGCTAACGCTGCGCGCAAACGAACACACATTCCCGTTCGAACCTGTGCACAATGGTCGCGAGTATCCGATGCTTGTGAAAGGGGCAAAGGGGGCTCTGCTGTGTACGTATTCGACCAGATTATCACCGTCCGGACACAAGGTTGGACTAGCAATTTCAGAGGACGAAGGCCAGACCTGGCGGCACATCGACAGCATATCGAAGCTTCGCGCATCGATGTTTGGTTTGCAGCGGAGGCCGACAACTGTCCAGACCTCGAACGGCACACTTGTGTGCACCTACGAAGACTCGAAAACCTCTGGTGAAATGCCGAGAGTATATATGACGCGAAGCACGGACAACGGCGCAACATGGTCGACGGCGATAGGAGTCTATTCTGGACCTCAGGCGCCAATGCAGGACTTTTCGTCGATGGCAGCCGGCGCCGATGGCAACCTCGTCGTAGTATCGGTCTCGAGTGATGCAACAGAGTCTGGCACGCATATTTTTCTTGTGCAGTCCTCAGACCACGGTGCAACGTGGTCCCCGCCAATCAGAGTAAATCGCAAGGGCTGGATTGGCAAAGCATGCGAGTGCTGTATGACATCTGTTGCGATTGCTCCCGATGGTACCGTAGGTGTTGCATTTCGTGCAAATCGCAGCAACATTCGTGATGTGCATACAGCGTTCTCGACGGACGGTGGATTAACGTTTGCCGATCCGGTACGCATACAGGATATGTCCTGGACTGTTGATGGGTGCCCATCGACAGGTCCATCGATTGCTTTCGACGGCAATTCGAAAGCGCACATAACGTGGCGCGACTTCCGCGATGGTGCGACGCAAGCCGTCGTCTGGTATGCATCCGTACTGTCAACCGGAACAACAACACCACGCAACGTCGACGTGAGCTCGCTTGCTGCTACGGACTCAGATTACCCAGCCCTGACAGTCTCGCCAGACGGACAGAAGATTACCGTTACGCATGAAAGTTCTAATGGACTGCGCGCTGCGGTTTCTGAGGATGGTGGCAACACGTTTAGTTCGCGCGTAATCGACGAACTCGTAAAACAAAACTCAAGTGTGCAGGGCGTTACGTTAAACGATGGTCGTGTTGCGCTTGCATGGATGGCAGGCCGAGATGGTTCTTTTGACGTTGCTTTTTCAGGCCTAACTACGTCTGATGTTCGTCAAGACCCTTTTCAAGCACCCGTCACCAAGCATGTATTCGGATGGCTGTCCATTCAGGAATTTGATGACGTCGTTGCTTACGACTTAAGCGGTCGTAAGATCAGTGTTATTGTAGACTCATTCGGGCAAAATCGCGTGCGACCAGACTGCAACGGTGTTGCAATCATGGTTGTTCTTTCTGCTACAAAGCAGCAGTTCTATCTAGTGTTACCAGAGTAAGTACCCATGAAGCCACTCCTTCTCGTCTCGATTTTGTTTGCAATGTATACTGTAACCTTTGCACAGGACCGCAATGTTGTCTTGGTAATGAACCAGACATTGAATGGAAATCCGTTTGCATTAAATACTCCCCAACAGTTGGGCACATCAGGGCAAGCATATAAACTAACCCGTTTGCAGTACTATGTATCGGGGATTCAGATTGTGCACGATGGTGGTCAGGTAAAATCCGTTCCAAATACCTACCTGCTGGTCAATCCTTCGAGCAACAATCGTTATTCGTTAGGTATGCACTCGGTTAATCAGATCGAGGGCATTCGATTTAGTATCGGTGTAGACCCAGAGCGTAATCACGCCGACCCATCAACCTACCCGGCCTCGCACCCACTTGCTCTATCGAGCCCAAGCATGCACTGGGGATGGGCTGCGGGTTATCGATTTATTGCGCTTGAAGGTTTTTCTGGCCCTGCTGCAAACATGCTTACAACGAATTTTCAGATTCATGCCCTCGGCGACGAGTTGTACAAACCCATTCAGGTAACCGCGCCAGCAGTGGAGCAAGGAAATGAACTTGTAGTAACGATCAAAGCGGAGTACCAAAACGCGCTTCAGGGAATTGATATTTCGCAGGGACCCATCAATCATGGAGGAGAGGGTGAAGCGTTAGTGCTGATGCAAAATTTCGGCGCTCTTGTCTTCTCCGCAGGTACGACATCAAACGTGCAATCTGAAGTGCGTAGTGAAGAATCACGCTTAAATGCATACCCAAATCCTGCCATCGATCAGCTCACCATCCAATCGTCGCTTCCCGACAACACTCCAGTCGTTCTATCAGACATACTTGGTCGCAACGTCGCCGCCACTGTGCTTGAAAATGGGTCTGCAAGCTTTAGACTATCAGGCTTTCCTGCAGGATTGTATGTCGCAACGGCGACAGATGGCGCTACCTACCAGAGCGTACCCATTAGTCTTGCCCCGTAGCACGGTTGCATCACAATGGCACCGTGCCACTGACGTGGAACCAAAGCGATACGCCATCGTCGGGTGGATCTGATAATCTTACAATAGATTAGCTCTATTCTGTAATGCCCGCCATCAGTCATGGCGTAGGTTGCACGCCGATAGCACGATGGCTGTTTCACACTACCAAGAATACCCTCACATGCACCGTTTCCTTTTAGTCATTGTTAGCGTCTTGGCTGTTAGCCTCTTTGGCTGTGCGAAGTCAGAACCGGAAACAGCTAAAGCTGCCGGCGAGTTACCTGCAGACCATGCTCACGATGCCAGTCACGCTCATTATACATGCCCAATGCATCCCGAAGTAGTTAGTGATAAGCCGGGCATTTGTCCTAAGTGCAAAATGGATCTGGAACTAGTGGACGAGTCGGCGCACGCGGGACTGCATGATGCGACGAAGTTCAAGATGGACTTCGTTACACTGCCATCAACGGTAACGCCAACACAACCTGTTGTGTTAAGATTCACGCCCAAAAACGCAGGTGATAACACTTCACTAAAGAATCTTAAGATCGTGCATGAGATGCCAATGCACCTGTTGATGGTATCACATGACCTTTCATGGTTTGCGCACGAACACCCAGAAGCGAAGCCCGACGGCTCGTATGAACTTGCATTTCGATTCCCTAAGCCGGACACGTACCACCTGTATGCAGACATTACTCCAGAGGGTGCTTCACACAGCCAGGTGTTTAAGCTAGAGAAGACGGTTGGCCAAGCTTCGTCCGTCGAACCAAACCTCACACCAAACGCACGTTTTAACGCCGATGGTTACGAGTACGAACTACGAAGTGAACCGGGCACCTTAAGCGCAGGGAAGTCTGCAACGCTTACGATTGTTATTAGTAAGGGGCGAAAAGGGGTTACGAACATCGCAAACTACCTTGGTGCCCTGGGTCACATGGTTATCATTAGCGCCGACCGTGAAGAATTTCTTCATGCTCATCCCGAAGATCACGCTGAATCGCACGGGACGGTGTCGCACGAGGGCAAGGCCAACGGACCTAATGTCAGCTTCATGACGTTGTTCCCGAAATCTGGGAAATACAAGGTTTGGGCTCAGTTCAATATTGATGGCAAAGTGCGTACAGCGCAGTTTGTCGTTCATGTAGGCTGAACCGCGTAAGCGTCGATTTTGATGTCAACCTAGGCTATTCATGTATCGATCGGCAGCTTGCATTCTACTTATTCTGTCGACCATTTGCGCCCGCGGGCAAGGCACGCGAATGGTGGGCGTTGATGAAGTGATTGCACAGGCACGCATAAAAGCTCCAGAGAAACTACGCGCAGAGGCATTGACTACGCAGGCCTCGCGATGGCAGCAATCGAGTTCTGCGATATTTCCGTCGCGTCCGCAGCTTAGCCTCGACTACGATACCGAACGACCATTCGGTTCGAACGACTTTCAATTCTCGGTAGGCATTTCGCAGGAACTCTCACTGTGGGGCGCAAGGTCGCGTTCGCGCACCGTCGCAGAGAGCTTTGCAAAAGCAGCAGAAGCAGCACAAGCGTCCGTGATAACGCGCATCGATCTAACAACCCGACTGTTATACAATAAGGCATGGTCTCTGTCTCAACAGGTTGCGCTCGCAGAGAAACTTGTTGTGTCGTCAACAAGCCTAGTAGAGGCATCACGACGCCGTCTTGATGCCGGCGACATGTCGTTGCTTGAACGCAACACCATAGTGCTGGCGGCAAATAAACAGCGGATCGAACTCGAACGTGTGAGTTCAAACTATGTGCAGGCTCTTGGAGAACTTGAAGCGTTAACCGGATTTGATTTGCAGAATGCGACACTAACTGCGGATACGGTACCGATTGCCTCCTTGCCGCTGGATGCTAATGTTGATTACTATCTGCTGTCGCCGGATTGGGTACGCCTTGGCAACGAGATTCGCATTGCCGAAGCACAGCTAGAGCTTGCTAGAGTAAACGTTTGGCCGAATCCTACAATCGGTCTGGCCTATACGCGCGATCGGTTCTCGATCGAGAAAAACGAGATTCAATACTCTGGTTCCACAGGGCCTTCGATCAGCGCCATTGAATCGTTTGGCGGTAGTGTTGGCTTGCAACTCGCAATCGCACTTCCAATTTCCATTCCGGGTGTTTGGCAACCGAACATGACGTCGATAGCCCAGCGCGAGGCAATGCTGCTTGAGTTACAGGCCGACCAGATAAACCTGAAGATTGAACTTGCTGGAAAAATGGCTCGGCTCTCGTCTCAGATCGAGCGCATTCAGCGGGCGCTTCTGGTTTACCAGGAGTCGCTCGTCTTAATTGTGCAAAACGATGAACTGTTGTCTAAAGGGTACGAAGGGGGCGAGCTTAGCGTCACGGAACTACTTGTAGGTAGGCAGCAGCTTGCCGATATGCAATCTGGACAGCTCGACCTAATCCGCGAGTTTAGAGATGCAGAGATATTTCTACGGAGCCTAACCAGATGAAGCGCAACCAGATGGCAATCTCATGAAATACACCACGCTCATTCTTGCTGGCCTACTGATTTGCGCAGGAGTATTTGCACATGGCGGCGAAGATCACAGCAAACCTTCGGCAACACCAACTACTTCGATTGGTGGGTCGGTTCTTAAAGTTGTTTCGTATCCCGGCGATCTCGAAGTGTTCGTTAAGTATCCTGCACCAAGGCTCAATGAACCTGTGACAGCGCGAATCTTCTTCGCGGATTACGCAAGTAATCACCCCGTTAATCCAGGTCTTATCGAACTTTCGTTTCCTGAGTCGGCGGGTGCTAGCATTACGAAACAACCGATAAAGCTTAGTGATGGTGTGTACGAATTCGCTGTAGTGTTTTCTCGTGATACTGCGTACACAGCATTGCTCAAAGTCAAGGTCGACAGTACCGAACACCTAACAACGTTGTCGCCATTCTATGCCGGTTCGTCTGCCGAGCGGCAGTTGCTCGGTTCATCAGCAGAAACCGTCAAGTCTGCCGAGTCCATTTCATTAACAACGTGGTTATTAGTGGCACTCTTTGCAAGTATCGCACTTGTCGTGTTTGCATTAATTCGTAAGCGCAAGCGGCACGTAAAGGCCGCAATACTTGCTGTACTCTCCACCATCTCGGTTGTAGGAATTGTGGCGCACGGAGGCGAAGATCATTCTGCTCCGAGTACTTCGGGCGCGGCAGCAGCTGATGCAACATCGGTCGGACACGTAGTGATATCGAAAGAATCACAGTTTGCTCTTGGTATGCTTACCGAGCGCATTGCCGAAAAGACCCTTTCGCAGACCCGTCGCGTAACAGGCAAGATCGTTGCATCACCCAATGCGCGTGCCGAAGTGTTCGCCCCACAGCCCGGAAGAATTGTTTCGGGACGTGCTTGGAAAATCGGCGATCGGGTAACAAAAGGACAAATGTTGTTCGCAGTTGAACAGACTCTGACAGGGTCTGAACGCCTAGATCTAGAGCGCGCGTTAATCGAGGCGGACCGCGAGCTCGACGATGCAACGCGAGACTATAACCGCAAAGTATCGTTAGAAGGCGTAGTTGCGAAGAAAGAGATTGAGTCTGCGAAGGTTCGTAAGGAAAGTGCGCACCAACGTCAGGCAACATTGAAGCGTGGCCTATCGCAAGGTACCAGACCAATACCCGTTACGGCGCCCATAACAGGTACGATTGCAAACTCTGACCTTACGAGTGGTGAGTATGTAGAGGTAAGTAGACAATTACTTGAAATAGTTAATACCGCAACTGTATGGATTGAGGCGCAATTGTTTGAAGGTGATTTAGCATCGCTTCCAAAAGGTGCGGTCGCAATTATCACGAGTCCGTCATCCGCTGAAACGTATTCTGCTACGCTGATTGCCGTAAGCGATGTAATCGACCCCACGAGTCGGACCGCTGCCGTGATCTTTTCGTTAAAGAACCCTGATGGGAACCTGAGAATCAACTCAAGTGCAGAGTTGCAGATTGGTTTGGGCGAGGACATCACTGCCACAGCTGTGCCTAAGGATGCTATGGTTGAATCGGGTTCGAATTCTTTTGTGATTATTCATAGATCACCGGAAGAGTTCGAGCCTGTTAGGATCACAAAGGGTACGGGATCGGATCGTACACATGTGCAGGCGGTTGCTGGAGCGAAGGCGGGCGACAAGGTTGTCATAACGGGCTTAACGCACTTCAGATCTGCTTTACCACAGTAACGTACACTAGAATGTTTGACCGCATCATAGCGTTTTCACTGAACAACAGGCTGCTTGTCGTATGCTTTGCAGGACTCTTGTTGGTGTACGGTACGTACGTGCTTGTAAATCTGCCGGTTGATGTACTGCCCGATTTAAATCGTCCGACAGTAACGATCATGACGGAAGCAGAGGGCTTAGCTCCGGAAGAGGTCGAGGCGTTGATAACACTTCCACTAGAAACGGCAATGAACGGCGCACCAGGTGTGGAGCGCGTGCGGTCGGTGTCCGGAATCGGCCTTTCTATTGTCTACGTCGAGTTTGGTTGGAAGACAGATATATACCTTAATCGACAGCTCATTACAGAAAGACTTCAGACCACGTCAGCGAGACTTCCCCAAGGAGTCACTCCGGTGCTCGGTCCGATCTCTTCTGTCATGGGACAGATTATGATGATTGGCGTGACGTCCAATAAACAGACCCCGATGGATGTGCGCACGTATGCTGATTTTACCATTCGAAGGCGTCTGTTAGCTATTCCGGGTGTCGCTCAGGTTATTGCGATTGGTGGTGGCGTAAAACAGTATCAGGTATTCCTGAATAACTCGGCGCTCATGTCCTTTGGTGTTGGTGCGGGTGACGTTGAACTGGCTCTGCAGCAGTCGACCCGCAATACAACAGGCGGCTACGTCGAGGCGCGCGGCGAAGAATATCTCGTGCGAAATATTGCTGCGACTGCATCCTTAGAAGACATTGCAAATACGGTTGTACGAGCATTGCCGGGACAACGTCCGGTACTCGTTCGAGATGTCGCTCGTGTGCAGTACGGTTCTCAAGTCAAGCGAGGCGATGCAAGCCTGAACGGCGAATCCGCCGTAATTCTGTCCATTGAAAAACAACCGGGCGCCAACACCCTTGAGCTAACTGCGAAGATCGAAACGGTTCTTGATGAGTTAAAACCTTCGTTGCCCGCAGGCATGTCGGTTAACCGCGAGGTCTTTCAACAAGCACATTTCATTTCTGCCGCTATTACGAATGTCGAAGAGGCTCTGCGCGATGGGTCTATTCTCGTTGCCCTCGTGTTGTTTCTTTTCCTCTTGAACTTTCGCACAACGGTTATCACACTCACGGCAATACCCTTGTCGATTGTTGTTACGGCGATTGTGTTCAGCATCTTCGGTATTACAATCAACACCATGACGTTAGGTGGTCTAGCGGTTGCAATCGGAGAGTTGGTAGACGACGCAATTGTCGACGTCGAGAATGTTTTTCGTCGCTTGCGCGAGAACGCACAAAACGGCACACCGTTGCCGATGCTCACCGTTGTCTATCGAGCATCGAAAGAGGTCCGGAATTCCATTATCTACGCAACGGTGCTTGTCGTACTTGTATTCATGCCACTGTTTGCAATGCAAGGCATCGAGGGACGCATTTTTGCACCGCTCGGAATTGCATACATAACGAGTATCCTGGCAAGTCTGTTTGTCTCGCTCACAGTAACTCCAGTGCTTGCTTCGTACTTGTTGGGCAAGAGCGTAACGCAGGAGAAAAAAGAGAGCAGGTTTGTACTATGGCTCAAGCATCAGAACAGAAAGCTCCTAGAGAGAAATCTTAGCAACCCCAAACCAATTCTTTGGGGTGCCGCTGTATTGCTTGCTGGGTCGCTCGCTCTCGTGCCATTTCTCGGCTCTGAGTTTCTTCCGCCGTTTAATGAAGGCAGTTTGACGATAAGTGTACTTGCGCAGCCGGGCACCTCGCTCGACGAATCGAATCGCCTTGGCAAGCTTATCGAAAAACAGTTGTTACAGGTACCAGAAGTTGTAACTGTTTCTAGACGCACAGGACGTGCAGAGCTCGATGAACATGCCGAAGGCACCCACTCAAGCGAAATCGATGTCGACCTGAAAGATTCCGACCGCGACCGCGCAGAAGTCTTGCGCGCAATTCGCGAACGACTCGACTTATTTCCTGGCTTGAGCATCAACATCGGTCAGCCCATTTCTCACCGACTCGATCACCTCTTAAGTGGCGTTCGAGCGCAGATCGCCGTAAAGCTGTTTGGCAATGACATCAATGTGCTACGCGCAAAGGCCGAAGAAATTCGTCGAGTCATGCAAGGGGCAGAAGGGGCTGTTGACGTATCTGTAGAAAAGCAGACGCTTATTCCGCAGATACCTATTCGTATCGATCGATTGCGGGCTGCGCAATACGGACTAACCCCCGGATACGTGGCGGAATATCTCGAAGTGCTGTTGAATGGTAAAGTAGTAAACCAGGTGCTCGACGGACAACAGACGTATGCGGTTATACTCCGCGGCGACACAACGCTTCGAGGTTCTCCCGAGTTGATGCGCGATCTTTTTATTCAATCGCCCAGCGGTGTTAGTGTGCCGCTTCGGGAGATAGCAGCTGTCGAAACCGGACAAGGTCCGAACGCCATAAATCACGAAAACTCGCAACGAAGAATTGTCATTCAGGCGAACGTTGCCGACCGTTCATTGGGCGACGTTGTATCCGACATGCAAAAGGATATCGCTGACAAAGTAACCCTGCCAGAAGGTTACTATGTGACGTTCGGCGGACAGTTCGAGTCGCAACGCGATGCAAGCAAACTCATAGGCATCCTGAGCATCTTCTCCGTCATTGCAATGTTCCTGGTCCTCTACGCACATTTCAGATCGTCTGCACTGGCTCTACAAATCTTACTCAACATCCCGTTGGCGCTGATTGGATCGATCATTGCAATATCGATTACCGATCGGACGATTTCAGTGGCTAGCCTTGTCGGATTCATTACCCTTACGGGCATCGCTTCACGTAACGGCATCATGATGATTTCGCACTACCTGCATCTTGTGAAAGAAGAAGGTCACAGCTTCAACAAAGAAATGATCATCAAGGGTTCACTTGAACGCCTCGTTCCGGTGTTAATGACTGCTACAACAGCAGGCTTGGCGCTAATTCCGTTGGCGTGGGCTTCTGGGCAACCGGGAAAAGAAATTCTGCACCCAGTTGCCGTTGTTATCCTTGGAGGCCTCATTAGCTCTACCATACTCGACATCGTAATAACACCCCTGATCTTTCACCGATATGGTGAGAAGGCATTGAGTCCTGATGTCGAGTCGCTTCAGACTTAACCGTAGATTGCACGGATGACTACAACTCTTCGCATTAAGAACATGGTTTGTGCGCGCTGTACGCGTGTAGTGCGGGAGGACCTTGCTAAGCTCGGCCTCGACATCGTCGACGTAAGACTTGGCGAAGCCCTACTCGAGCATGTTGCCCCTTTGCCTATTGACACGATACGGCGGACACTTCAGCAGAGTGGTTTCGACCTGGTTGAGGACAAGACCAGCCTTCTAGTAGAGCAAGTGAAGCGCACGATTATCGAACTAGTACAGGGTGGCGCGCTTAAAGATCTACATATTAAACTAAGTGAACATTTGCAACAGGTCTGCGAAAAGGATTATAGGTACATCAGCACGGTGTTTTCGCTAACAGCCGGGATGACAGTAGAAAAGTTTCTAATCGCACAGAAAATCGAGCGAGTTAAAGAGTTGCTTGTGTATGATGAGATGTCGCTATCCGACATAGCGTTCGAGCTTGGCTACAGCAGCGTTGCCTATCTATCGAACCAGTTCAAACACGAAACAGCAATAACTCCAACAGCGTTTCGGCAGCAAGTTGCACAGGCACGTCGAGGGCTCGAGTCATTCTGAAAATTTTGTAACACATCTGCGTACACCTGTAGTATCCATGGGCGAGGTAGCCCGTAGGTTGCATACACTATGAAGCATCACAATTCTGAGTCGATGGATAACACTACAGAGCACATCACCGACATGAACGTGGCAGGCATGACCTGTACATCGTGTGCAATAAGCGTCGAGAACGCCTTGCGCAAAGTCGATGGCGTTATCAGTGCAACGGTCAATTCCGTGACGGACAGAGCAACGGTAAAATCATCGCGTCCACTTAGTGCCGTTGCTCTTACTCGTGCAGTTTCAGGTGCCGGCTACTCAGCGTCTGTTATCGAGCAGGACGCCCCGACCGATGACGCCTTCAAACTCGAAGCGCATCGTCGACTCTTGAAACGATTCTGGACGATTGTACCATTTGCCGCCATTGTGATGATATCGGGCATGCTCATGCTTGTGCCCGGTGCGTACGATGTCGTGAGCGAATCCGCGCTCAATTGGATTCAGCTTGCCCTTACCATTCCTGTAATGTGGATTGGGGGCAAGGAATTTTTTGTTGCGGCATACAGTGCAGCAAGACATCGCCTGGCAACCATGGACACGTTAGTGGCCATCGGCACAGGAACGGCGTTTGTGTACAGCATTGTTGCGACGGTCGTGCCCGAGCTATTCCACAATATGGGACAGCACCCGCATGTGTACTTCGACACAACGGTGGTAATAATTGCACTGATCACTCTGGGTAAAGTCCTCGAAGACAAAGCAAAGCTGAAGACATCGGATGCTATGAAGCGCCTACTCGGACTTCAACCTACAGTTGCTCGCGTTCGTCGCAACGGATCAGATATTGATGTTCCTATAAACACCCTAGTGATTGGCGATGTACTCATCATCCGTCCAGGCGAACGTGTTCCTACCGATGCTCGCATAACAGATGGCGAAACCTCAGTAGACGAATCGATGATTACGGGTGAGAGCCTGCCAGTTGAAAAGAAGACCGGAGACCGCCTTATTGGTGCAACAATCAATCGCAGTGGTGCGGTGACTGCTTTGGTCGAAAGTGTGGGCAAGGACACGATGCTCAGCCAAATCGTTCGCCTCGTGGAACGCGCACAAACAAGCAAGGCACCCATCCAGAAACTGGCCGATGTAATAAGCTCATGGTTTGTACCGATCGTACTGATCATCGCTGTCATCACGTTTGTTGTATGGTTTAGCGTTTTGCCAGCAGACACAAGGCTAACCACAGCCCTGGTAAATCTGGTGTCTGTTCTGATCATTGCTTGTCCGTGCGCGCTCGGACTTGCTACACCAACAGCCATCATGGTAGGCACAGGGAAGGGCGCTGAGTTCGGATTACTCATCCGCAATGCCGAAGCTCTTGAACTCGCTCACAAAGTAACAACCATCGTTCTCGACAAAACCGGTACCATTACAAATGGCGAACTCGTTGTTACCGACATAGCATTAGGCGAGGGCGTCGACAAACAAACTCTTTTATCACGTGTCCTGTCACTCGAATCGCGCAGTGAACATCCACTTGCGCAGGCAATTGTCCGATACGCGAACGAGCAAGGGGCTGCTACGCTAGGGGTCAGTGACATCGTTGTTGAACCCGGACATGGCATCCGTGCAACCATCGAAGGCGACGAGATTGTTATTGGCACCTCGGCTCTACTTACGGCACGTGGAGTTGCGACTGAAGACAGATTTGGTAAACAAACAGAGCAATGGCGCGCGCAAGCTCAGACTGTTCTTCACGTTGCTGTTAACGGCACACACGCAGCCATTATCTCTCTGGCCGACACAGTACGTCCGACGTCTGCTGAAGCAATAGCCACTCTAAAAGGTATGGGCTTAAAGGTAATTCTTCTCTCCGGAGACAATAAGGCTACTGCCGAAGCCATAGCAAAATCGGTTGGCATCAGCGACGTGCGAGCTGAAGTGCTCCCGGCTGATAAATCAGAAGTGATAAAGTCCCTGCAAGCGCAAGGTCACAGTGTTGCTATGGTCGGCGACGGCATTAACGATGCACCTGCGTTAGCAACTGCAGATGTTGGTATCGCCATCGGTACGGGCACCGACGTTGCCATGGAAGCTGCGGACATTACGCTCATGAACAGCGACCTACGCAACGTGCCACACGCATTGCAGCTCTCGAGAGCAACGATGAGCAACATCAAACAGAATCTATTCTTCGCCTTCATTTACAAC
>ENA-ORBV01009735-ORBV01009735.1-microbial-mat-metagenome-genome-assembly--contig:-NODE-9735-length-15638-cov-12.494891_pt1 | contig 15638 bp, 15 predicted proteins | sample MGYA00237777_ERZ505514 | MGnify/ENA primary metagenome ERZ505514 (study PRJEB26160, sample SAMN06269048) | microbial mat metagenome | isolation source: Oligotrophic lake microbial mat | place... | reverse complement strand
GTAAGAAAATTCAAGCTCACGGCCACAAGGTTTTGGGGTTCTGTTCCCCTTGTAAATCGGACTAACTGGCTCGGCCAGAAAGGTATCCGCCAGATTGCAATCGATCGGCACCGGCAAGTCGCCACTTTCAGTGACTTGCGCAATGCGCAAGCGATTGATAGTCAAATTTGAATACTTGTAAAGCACTCCGGGAATCGTAGTCCTGGAACCGCCTTGAACAACTACGATGCGAACCTGGACGAGCTTGGTGACCGCTGCAGAGTTCTGGGCATCCGCGTGCGGCGTCATCGCCACAAGCATGGCAAGCCCGACGACACAAGAGCGCCGCGAATGGCGGTGGATTAGGCGGATCATGAATTGTCCCCTTCGCCTAAGATTACTTGCTTCGTGCGCACAGTGAACCAAGCCAACCCGAGCATGAGCAATCCCCATAAAAATAGGCCGCCCCAAAGCAACGACAATGAATGCTCGACCACGAAGGTCTCCACGGAGCGCGCGCGAAGGACGGGGCGCGTGCCTGATTCGGGCTTGGTTTGGCCACTTTCACATCCTAGCGTCTGAAGTCTTATCTGAACGGGCTGTGGAACGCTTAGTGTAATCTGGTACTTAGTAAGAGGGTGAAAGGAACTCAACTCAATCACGGCATTGCCCGATGCTTTATCTATTGATTCGCTCGACTTTACGGCACTTGTTCCATCAACGGACACCGGCAAAGGCATCTTGTCGTCGGAATCGAATCGAGCAATCTCGCCACGTTCGTCAATCGGAATCGCGAATATCTGCATGCATTCGACCACTTGGGTTGACGAGATATTCGTCATCGACAGCTTGTATCGCATTAGCTGCCCCATTGGCTTGCTGCGATATATCTGGTATTCGATAAGAGCGACGTTCTCATATCTGTTTGTGGTCATCGAAATTGTCCACGCAAGAGCCGAGAAAAACAGTGTGACGAGGAACGAGGCCTTCTCCGACGAAAACAATGCCATGATCGATTGGATCATCTAAGTAGCCTCGCGCGTTTGGTCCAATGCGCCGCGCGTCGATGCCCACCGGAAAAGACTGTCTGTCGCAGCGTGTTGGTATAGTCGAGATCTGCACCTGCGGCCGCTGTGGACCTGGCCCACATCCGAACGATGTTTGCCGGGAAAGCCGATGTGTCCAAGCCATCGGGAATACCGGCAAAAAGAAAATATCTGCGATTCCTCACTGGCCCCGCCCTCAGAGATCTGAATCACGCTACCGCAACGGGATGGTCATAGCAATGAGCCATCGGTGGGCGCTGAAACTGACGGGCAATGTATCGGAGCCAGGCCGTGCCCAATAATTTCCTTTGGCCGTTCGCGAATTCGCAAGAGCCTTGCTCTGAAAAATACCGCGCTCGAGTAAGGCGCCGTTGAATAGGGTCCGCGAAAAAGTAGATGCCTAGAGGCAACTGAGTCACGGGACTTAATCGGCCGTGCGCCCTCCGCACTCCTACTTCTGGTCGAAAAACTCCGCATTGAAGTCCGCGGCGACCGGCTTGGCGGCGTGGATGCGCGCGGCGTCCTCTTCCTCGAACATCTCGGCGAGCTTGAAGCTCAGCTTGGCCATGCTGCCGGCCTTGCCGGGATCGGGCACCTTGGAGATCAACTGCACGTAGATATCCGCGGCGAGGTCGCGCACGGGGCGGCCGACCGAATGGGTTTCGAGACCCGGCGCCGGCGCTGCTTTGGCTGGGGCTGCATGTCCGCTCATGGGATTCCGTTCATAAGAAGTGTTCGCTGCGGACTTCGATGATAAGCCAGAAGCGCCGCCTGATGATGACTCACGCCGCCTTCGAGGCGGGGGCCTCGGCGGGCACGCCATACCCCGCCATCAAATCCTCGACCACCTTGTGATAGTGCTCCCACGGCGCTTCGCGGAAGTTGTGGTTGCGGATGATGAACGAGGCGCCGGCGTAGAACTTCTCGTACTGCGCGTGCCGCCCCGCGAACTCCGACCCGACGAGGTCCCACGCAAGCTTGAAGAGCTTCATGCGCTCGATCGCCGGCAACTGCGGGGTCTGCCAGTACGTTTCGAAATCCTTGCGCATCGCCGGGTCGTTCATGACCGAAATATCCGCGGGCATCTGGAAGACGCTGCCACCGCACAACTCCCTCAGTACGTCGATGATCGCCGAGTGCCCCTCGGTGCACCAGTTGAGCGCCGCGTACATGTAGCGCCGGTTGAAGGTCTTGTACCCGGTGGGCCAGTCTTCCGCATCCTGGATCTGGCCGGCGATCATCCCGCCGAGCGTCGCCTCCAGCGCGCTAAGGCGCCCAAGCGTCTCCCGCACGGCGGGAATCTGGTCGGCGCCTGAGGCCTGCGCAACCTTCGATGCCACGCCGACGACGAGCTGCATCTTGGCGTGGAAGCGCACGTTCGACTGGTGGTTGCCGTAGCAGTGCGCCGGCGTCTTGATATAGATCTCGCGTGCGAGCACCGCGTCGTTGTGGACGAACACTTTCTCCCACGGGACCTTGACCTCGTCGCACATGACCATGCTGTCGGTCTCGTCGAAGCGATGCGCCAGCGGGCTGTCGAACTCGACCGGAGCGTCGCGCTCGAAGGGCTTGCGCGACCAAAGCGTGAGGCCCTTGGCATTGACCGGCACTGCGCAGGTGATCGACTCGGCGAGCTGGCTCGGCGCGAGTGGGATCAGGTTGCCGACCCAGATCTCGTTGGAGAACACCGCGCCGGTGGCGAGCATTTTCATGCCCGAAATCACCACGCCGTCGTCGTCTTCCCTCACCACACGCAGCGTGGGAATCGGCAGGTTCTGCTTGACGTAGAACTCCGGATTGCGGGCGGCCTGGGGCGGGATCACCGCGTAGCACGCATAAATGTCGTTCTCGCGCATGTACGCGTAATAGCGCGTGAGGTTCTCGGCGTACTTGCCGAACACCGAAGGCTCTGTCGACATGCCGGTCACGAAGCTCGACACGTGGTCGGGCGAGCGGCCGAGATGTCCGTAGCTGAGGTTGGCGATCGCGCGATGAAGCGCGGTGCGCTTTTCGAGATCCGCTTTCGTCCGCGCCGGAAGGAAATAGGCGCTGAAGCGCTTGCCACCCTCCTCGAAGCTCATCGCGTCGCGGTTCTCGGGCGCGCATTTCAGGTCGTAGATCGATGCGATCGAGCGCGCCGCGTTGCGAAACGCCGGATGCGCCGTGACATCGGTGACTTTCTCCGAGCCGATGTAGACGACGCGCCCGTCGCGCAGCTGCTCGAGGTGTTCCTTGCCGGTTTTAAGCATGGCGTGCTCCTTCTAACTTCTGCGCGCGTCTTTGCGCGCAGGTTGAACTGACCCTCCCCCTCCGGGGGGAGGGGTGGGAGGGGGTCTTGTTACCGTTTACCGGTGGTTTCGTAATAGTGGATTTCATACAGCAGGCAGCCGTTCTTCGAGGTGAACGGGCCGTGATGCGCGCCCGGCGGGCGGCACGCGTACGTGAACGCAAGCGACGACTCGCCGCCCTTGCCCTGGTCGTCGTTGCCGACGATGAGGTCGCCTTGCACGAGGAACACTTCTTCCCAGTGGTCGTGCACGAACGGGACGGTGGAGAACGCGCCGGGCTCGAGCTTGAGCAGGCGCGTGCGGCTGCCGCGCTTGGCCGTTTCGTCGAGGTCCGATGCGAGCACTTTCTGCGTGAAGCCGGGCGGGTAGCCGGGCGGCACTTCCCAGCCTTTGATCATGTCGACGCCGACGAATTCGAGGTGCTGCTTGGGGGGCATGGCCATGGTGTTCTCCGTGGTGAGATCTGCTGTGACTCAGGCGGCGCGGCTTTCCGCCGCCTCGGGATGGGTGGAAAGGTAGTCGATGAGCGCCGTGGCGCGATCGCCGCAGCCGACAAGCTCGGCGGCGAGCGTGCGAAGGCGGTCGAAGTTCTTGCGATCGAGGCAGGCGAACAGCACGTCGTTGACCTGCTGCTGCACCGGTGAGAGCGTTCTCGCCAGTGCCTCGCCGGATTTGCTCACTGTGAGCAGTACGCGGCGCCCGTCGGAGGGGTCGCTTTCCTTCGAGAGCAGTCCCTTGGCGACCAGCTTGTTGACCTCGAGCGTGATGAAGGCGCCCGAACGGTGCAGGCGCGCGGCCACCTGCCCCACGCTGATGCCGGCGACCGCCTCGGCGCCCGCCTGAGGTTGGAACCGCTTGACCGCCATGAAGATCTCGTACTGCACACCGGTAAGGCCGGCGATGGCACCGAAGCCGTCGCGGCAGGCCTCGATGTGGTGCGCGAACGCCATGAGGTCGTGCACCAGCGCGCGGAACTCGGTGTCGGAGCCTTCGACCAGCAGTTCCGGCTTGGAAACCGTGGCGGGCGGGCGTTTCTGTTTCGCTGCGGAAGGCTTGCGGCTGCTTGACATGGGCTTCTCCTCGCGAGAAAGTTAGACCCGCGAATTACCTTTGTCAACAAGCTTTCTTCAAAAGTCAAAATGCATACTCGCCTCCTCGCGCTGATCTTCTCCGCAGTTACCGCGTTGCCGGTCGCCGCCCAGGCGCCCTGGCCTTCCAAACCCGTGCGCATCGTCGTGCCCTATGCGCCCGGCGGCATCACCGACACCGTGACGCGCCTGTCCGCGCCGAAGATCCAGGACGCCATCGGCCAGCCGGTGGTGATCGAGAACAAGGTGGGCAACGGCGGCGCCCTGGGCACCGAATTCGTCGCCAGGAGCGCGCCGGACGGTTACACCTTCCTCATGGGCTCGGCTGCGCCGCAAACGCTCAACCAGTACATCCAGACGCTCGGCTACGACGGGCTCAAGGATTTCGCGCCGGTCACGCTGATCAACACCAACCCGCTGGTGCTCATGGTGCATCCCGCCCTGCCGGCGCAGAACGTGCGGGAGCTCGTCGCGCTGGCCAAGGCGCAGCCCGGCAAGCTCAACTTCGCCGGCGCCGGCGGCCTCACGCAGTTCAGCGGCGAGATCTTCAAGTACATGGCCGGTGTCGATATCGTCTACGTGCCGTACAAGGGCGGCGCACCCGCCACGGCAGCTGCGGTGGCCGGCGATGCCCAGGTCACTTTCGCGAATTACTCCGACGCCTTGCCGCAGATTCGCGCCGGCAGACTGCGCGCGCTGGGCATCACGAGCGCACGGCGTTTCCCGCAATCGCCGGAGGTACCGACTATCGCCGAGGCGGGGATTCCCGGTTATGCGGTCGACTCGTGGAACGGCCTGTTCGCACCGGCCGGCACTCCGCCCGAGATCGTCAACCGCGTTGCCATGGCAGTGCAGCAGGGCTTTCGCGACCCGGCATTAAGAAAACGCATGGAAGACATTGGCGCGACGCCCGTCGGCGATACCCCGGAACAGTTTCGCGCCTTCGTGGCCGCCGAGCAGCAGAAGTGGGGTAACTTCGTCCGCTCGACCGGCATCAAGGTCGAGAAGTAGCCCACACCCCCGAGGATCCGGCATGGATGCCAGCACGCGAGTCGTCATCGACACCAACTTCCGCGCCGCCCTGCGCCGCATGCAGCAGGCCGGACGCATCGATACCTACACGCCCGAGGCCGATCCGGAATTCCAGATCGCCGGCATGATGAAGAAACTCGACGGCGGTCCCAGCCTGCTCTTCCCGCGCGTCAAGGGCCACGCGATGCCGGTGCTCGGCAACATGCTCTCGTGCCGCGAGAACTGCGAGGCGGCCTTCGGCGTCGACTATCTGGGCATCCGCCAGTTCGTCGGCCGCGCGCTCGGCAATCCGGTACCGCCGGTGCTCGTCACCAAGGCGCCGGTCCACGAGAACGTGCACCGCGAATTCGACCTCGGCAAGCTTCTGCCGATCCTGCGCCACACCGACGGCGACAGCGGCCGCTTCATCACCGCCGGCATCGTCGTAGTCAAGGATCCGGAAACCGGCGTGTACAACGCTTCGTACCATCGCCTGCAGCTGATCGGCCCTCAGCGCACCGCGATCAAGCTCGATTTCGGCCGCCACCTGCGCGCCGCGTACGAGCGCGCACAGAAAGTCGGCCGCCCCCTGCCGATTGCGGTCTGCATCGGCACCGACCTCGCCGTCCACTACACTGCCGCCACGATGGGCGCGCAGATGCCGGAGTCGGCCGACGAGCTGGCGATTGCGGGTGGCCTGCGCGGCGAACCGATCGCGGTGGTCGAGGGATTGACGCAGGACCTCCACTACCCGGCCGAAACCGAGATCGTTCTGGAAGGCGTGCTGTTGCCGAACCAGACGGTGCGCGAAGGCCCGTTCGGCGAATTCGTCGGCTACCTCTCACCCGAGGGCGATGCGCCGATCTTCGAGGTGTCGGCGCTTGCCCACCGCGACAACCCCGTTTACTTCGCGATCAACGGCGTCGGCCGCGAGACGATCATGCTGCGCAAGTACGTGATGGAAGCGAGCCTGTTGAAGTCATTGCAGGCGGTGTCCCCCATCATCCAGGACGTCGAGGTCACCGCCGGCGGCCTGCATCGCTTCCATGCCGTCCTGCAGGTGAAGAAAACCAGCCCGCAGCAGGAAGGCATGCAGCGCAACCTCATCCTCGCCGCGTTCGGCACGCTCAAGGACCTCGACCTCATTATCGCGGTGGACGAGGACATCGACATCAAGGACCCGAACGACGTCGAGTACGCGCTTGCCATGCGCATGGAAGCGAGCAAGGACCTCTTCGTCATTCCCGGCGCGCGTACGCATGAATACGTGCGCAAGAGCAACAACGGCATCCGCGCCAAGGTCGGCATCGATGCGACGGTGCCGGTCGAGGAAAAATCGCGGTTTGCGCGCGCGCCATTCCGCACAGTCGAAGTCGACCCGAAGGAACTCATCAAGCAGGCCCCCACGTCGATAGGATGGCTCAAGTGAAAAGATTGCTCCGCCTTCTCATTGGGGGCCTCCTCGCGGCCGCCTGCACCCTGGTGTTTGCGCAAGTCGCGGCGCCCTATCCGTCCAAGCCGGTCCGTCTCGTCACCGGCTTCCCGGGCGGCGGGCCCACCGACCTGATGGCGCGCGTGCTCGGCGAAAAGCTCCAGGCGATCTGGAAGCAGCCGATCATCGTCGAGGCGCGCCCTGGCGCATCGGGTGCGCTCTCGATGGAGCAGCTCAAGAACGCGCCGCCCGACGGCTATTTCCTGCTCATGGCGCCGACCAACACGATGGCGGTCAACCCGCACCTGTTCCCCAAGCTCGCCTATGACCCGCTCAAGGATTTCACGCTCATCGCTCGCGCCGCCAACATCGACAACGTCCTCACAGTGAATCCTTCGGTGCCCGCAAAAAGCCTGCAGGAGCTGGCGGCCCTCGCGCGCGGCAAGCCCGGCGAACTCACGTTCGGCTCCCCCGCAAACGGGTCGCAGGCCCACCTCGCGGGCGAGTTCCTGAACCAGCATTTCGGGATCAAGATGGTCCATGTGCCCTACAAGGGCGTGGGGCCCGCCATGAACGACCTCATCGGCGGCCAGATCTCGATGATGTTCGTCCCGGTTGCCAACGCGCTGCCGCATATCCGCTCCGGCAAGCTGTTGCCGATAGCGATCCCCACGCGCGAGCGCAATGCCTCGATCCCGGACGTGGCGACCTTCGCCCAGCAGGGCATTCCGGGATTCGAAGCGGTCACCTGGTTCATGCTGATCGCCCCGGCGGGCCTGCCCGCGGAAGTGACGGCGAAAATCCGCGCCGACACCGCGACGGTGCTGCGCGACCCCGACTTGCGCGAAAGGCTGCGTGCGTTCGGCGCGGATCCGGGTGCCGTCGGCGAGGACCTGGCCGCGTTCCTGCGCGCCGACCTCGCGCGTTGGGGACAAGTGGTGCGCGCCGCCGGCATCAAAGCGGACTGACCTTCCGCAATGCGGTCCTTACGCGGCGCGGCAGCGATCGTCGGTGCCGGCCTCGCCGGGATGGGCGAGGCACCCGGCTTCTCGCACCTCGAGCTTCTCGGCCAGGCAGCGCATGCCGCCCTCGCCGATGCGGGATTGCAGCTAAGCGCAGTCGACGGCCTGTTCACCGCCAATTCGGTCAACTTCCTGCCGGTGCTCTCCACGGCTGACTATCTCGGCATCCATCCGCGTCATGTGGTCGGTACGAACATCGGCGGATCCTCCTTCCTCGAGTTCGCGCTTTCGGCAACCCTTGCGCTTGAAGCCGGGTTGTGCGATGTCGCGCTGATCTGCTATGGATCGAACCAGCGCAGCGGAAAGCATTCGCCGAACTTTTCCGATCCGCCCCCTTACGAATCCATCTACAAGCCCAGCTACATGGTCGGCCCGTTCGCGCTGGCTGCTGCGCGCCACATGCACGAGTTCGGCACGACGCCGGAACAGCTCGCCGAAGTCGCCGTCGCGGCGCGCGGCTGGGCACAGCTCAATCCGCAGGCCTTCATGCGCGACCCGCTCACCGTGGCGCAGGTTCGCGCCTCGCGAATGCTCTGCGATCCGCTCACCGTGCGCGACTGCTGCCTGGTGACCGACGGCGCCGGCGCGATCGTCATGGTCGCCGCTGACCGCGCCAGTGAGTTCCCCAAAGCCCCGGTGTATTTCCTCGGCGGTTCGGCAGCGGTCTCCCACCGCCAGATTTCTTCGATGCCCGACCTCACTGTGACTGCCGCGGCCGAATCCGGCCCGCGTGCGCTTGCCATGGCCGGCGTGTCGATCGGTGACGTGGACGTGGCGGAAATCTATGACGCCTTCACGATCAATACGATCCTCGCGCTCGAGGACCTCGGTTTCTGCGCCAAGGGCGAAGGCGGCGCCTTCGTCGGCGACGGCCGCATCGCGCCCGGCGGGAGCCTGCCGGTCAACACCAACGGCGGCGGGCTTTCGTGCGTGCATCCCGGCATGTACGGCATCTTCCTGCTTGCCGAAGCGGTGGCGCAGCTGCGCGGCGAGGCCGGCGAGCGGCAGGTGGTCGCACCCGAAATCGCGCTGTGCCACGGCAACGGCGGCACGCTCTCATCGCAGGTCACGGTGCTGCTCGGCACCGCAGCCACGTTGTAACCCCTGAACCCCGAAGGACCGACATGCCCGTCAAGTACCCGAAGCAGCCGCGCACCGACTACGAATGCATTGCGGTGGAGACCGACCGCGAAGGCATCACCTGGATGACGTTCAACCGTCCCGAGAAGCGCAACGCGATGAACCCGACCCTGCACGCCGAGATGGCGCAGGCGATGCTCGAGCACGAGACGCACCCGGACACCAAGGTGATCGTGCTGACCGGCGCGGGCAATTCGTGGAGCGCGGGCATGGACCTCAAGGAATACTTCCGCGAGACCGACGGCGACGCGCAGGCCCAGTTCCGCTCGTACACCGACAATCGGCGGTGGTCGTGGGATTCCCTCGTGCGCGGGAGGAAGCCGGTGATCGCGATGGTCAACGGCTACTGCTTCGGCGGTGCCTTCATCCCGCTTTGCAACTGCGACCTCGCCATCGCCGCGGATGACGCGGTGTTCGGCCTGTCTGAAATCAACTGGGGCATCGTGCCCGGCGGCGTCGTCAGCAAGGTGCTGGTGGACACGCTTCGCATCCGGGATGCGATGTACTACGCGGTCACGGGCCGCACATTCAACGGGAAGAAAGCCGCCGAGATGGGCCTTGTGAATTTCTCGGTGCCGGCGAAGAAGTTGCGCGCAGAAACCATTGCGCTCGCTCGCGAGCTGATGTCAAAGAGCCCGATGGTGCTCGCCTACACCAAGCAGGCCATCCGCCAGGTGCGCACCATGGACATGGAGCAGGCCTACGACTACCTGATCGCCAAGATCACCGCGCTGGAGGCGAAAGACCCCGAGCGCACGCGCGAGCGCGGCATGCGCGAGTTCCTCGACAAGAAGAGCTTCAAGCCCGGGCTGGGCGCCGTGGCGCGGCCGGAGAAAGCACGCGAGACCAGGGCGCCGCGCAAGCCGGCGGCCAAGTCGAAGGCGAAAACCGGGCGCAAGTAGCCCGCGGCACGCCGCTCAGGCGCGCGTGTTCTCGCGGTCCTGCACTTCGCGCCAGAGGATCTTCCCGACCGGCGACTTGGGCAGGGCATCGACCACCTCGACGATCCGCGGCACCTTGTAGGCCGCCATGCGCTCTCGCGCCCACGAGGGGAAGGCCTCGGGATCGAAGCTTGCGCGCGCCGCTTCGCGCAGGACCAGCAGTGCCTTGACGTTCTCCCCGCGGTAGGCGTCGCGCACGCTCACCACGCACACCTCGAGCACGTCGGGATGCGCGTACAGCACGGACTCGACCTCCGCCGGCCAGACCTTGAAGCCCGAGGCATTGATCATGCGCTTGAGCCGGTCGGTCATGAAGAAGTACCCCTCCTCGTCGACATAGCCGATGTCGCCGGAGCGGTACCACTCGCGCCCTTCGATCGTCACCCACGCCGCCGCGGTGTCCTCGGGTCGGTTCCAGTAGCCCTTGAACATCTGCGGCCCGCGCATCACGATCTCGCCGCGTTCGCCGACCGCGCGCGGCGCGAACGTTTCGGGGTCGATGACGCAGGATTCGCTGTCGAACCACGTGATGCCGAGGCACTGCCGCTTGGGCCGGTCGCCGGGGTTGTTGTGGGTCGTCGCCGCGGCTTCGGTCATTCCATAGGCCTCGATGTAGGGGATGCCCATGCGCTCGTTGAGGCGCTTCCAGACCTCGTCAGGCATCGAGGAGCCGCCGGAGCCGATGCGGCGCAGGCTCGAGAGGTCGCGTTTCCCGAGATCAGGGTCATCCAGCAGGTCGATGACCGCGGTCGGCGCCATGCTCGCGTGTACGACACGGTAGTGCTCGATGAGCTCCGCGGCCAGCTTGCGCTCCCAGCGCGGCACCAGCACGATGCAGGCGCCGGCATAGACCGGCACATGGATGCTGTGGGTCAGGCCGGACACGTGGTACATCGGCGCCACGCCCAGGCACGGATCCCCGGCCGTGATGCCGTGCCAGAGCGCCAGCCCCGCCACGTTGTGCATGAAAGTCGCGCTGGTGTGCATGCAGCCCTTGGGCAGTCCCGTGGATCCCGAGGTGTAGGGCAGCAGGCACAGGTCCTCCGGTGTCGCCTGCGGCGCGCGGGGCGCATGGCCCGCGCCGAGCACCTCCTGCCAGGCAATGCAGCCTTTCACGTCCTCGCGCCGCGCGCGCAGCCAGTCGGGCAGCGTGAAAGGCGAGTCCGCCGGCACATAGTCCGAGTAGGTGACCGCCACGACATGCTCGAGCGCCGTGCCGGCCGACGCGCCGAGCAGTGCCGGTGCAAGTTCCTGAGCACAAACTGCGACGCGCGCGCCGGAGTCCAGCAGATAGTGGCGCAGTTCCTCGGTGCGGTTCATCGGGCTGACGGGTACGACCACCGCATCGGCACGCATCGCACCGAACGACGCGATCAGCCACTGCGCGCAATTCTGCAGGTAGATGAGCACGCGGTCGCCGCGGGTGATGCCCGCGTGCTGCAGCCAGCCCGCGAACGCGTCGGCCGCTGCGTCGAACTCGCGCCACGAAAGCGTGCGGCCGAGGCTGTGGATCGCCGGCGCATCGCCGTAGCGCAAGGCGGCCACGGCAAGGTTGGCCGCGAGTGTGGTGCGCGGCGCGGTGAGGCTGCGGCGAAAGCGCTTCGGCCAATACCCCGACAGCCCGAGGCTGGAAATCGTGCCCTGATCGTTGCCCAACGCCAATGCCTTTCCTCTGCGGTTGATCTGGCGCGGCGTCCTGCGGTGCGAACTTCGCTTGCCGCGCTGCCGCAGTCATTCTATCGTTGGGGCTCCTCCGGCTGGCCTGCGTTTCGCGGCCGGACAAGAACAACCAGCAAGCAGGAGACCACATGCTCAAGATCTACGGACAACCCCGCTCCCGCGCGTTCCGCGTCCTGTGGCTGGCGAAGGAAGCCAGTATCCCTTACGAGCACATCCCGGTCAGCATCACGGCCGACAAGCCCGAGTGCAAGGAGCCGTGGTACGTCGAGATCAACCCGAACGCGCGCATCCCGACCATCGACGACGACGGCTTCGTGATGTGGGAGTCTGCGGCGATCAACCTGTACCTCGCGGAGAAGTACAAGTCGCCCCTCTTCCCGTCGACGCCGCAGGGCCGCGGTCGCATGCTGCAGTGGGCGTTCTACATCGCCAACGACGTCGAGCAGCCAATCGTCACCATGTTCCAGCACCGGATGCTGTTCCCGGCGGAGAAACGGAATCCGGCGCTGGCCGATGCCGCCGAGGAGACGCTGCTCGGCAAGCTCAAGTTGCTCGAAGACCACCTCGCGAAGAACAAGTATTTCGGCGGCGAGCAATGGGACATGGCCGACTTCATGGTGGCCAGCGTCGCGTACACCCTGACGGCGATCAAGTACGACCTCGCCAAGTATCCGAACTTCCAGAAGTGGCTCATGGCGAGCATCGAGCGCCCGGCGGCGAAAGAGGCGCGCAAGCTGCGCGAGTAGCGTCCGAACAGACCCATGGCCGGCGCGAAACCTCTCTTCGACACCCTCGCGATGCTCAAGGCGCGCGACTGGCAGGGCGCGCACGAAATCGCGCAGGACAGTAAAGACCCCCTCGCCGCGTGGGCGCACGGCATCGTGCACTTGATCGAGGACGACGAATCGAACGCGCGGTACTGGTACAAGCAAGCTCAGCGTGCGTTTCCGGGCATGGACGCGATCGACGCCGAGATCCGCGAGCTGGAGTCGGCGCTGACCAAAATCGGCGGCGTCCCGACCTGAATTGCGTTGATGAAGTCCACGAACCGACGGGCAGGGAGTTCGATTTCCGCAATGGCTTGCCCGCGGCCAATCCGCTAGGCTGTCGCCCATTCCCAACAGGAGCCGCATTGCGATGAACCGCCCCCATGTATTGCTCTGGACTGACTCGACCGCCGCCTATCTCGATGCGATCAAAGCGGCCGGATTGGCAGATCGTGTCATTGTCGAAACCCTGCCCCGCAAAGAGAAACCCTCCGCGGATCAGATGGCCCGTACCGAGGCACTCATCGCCTACGGCGCGCCGCCGGGGCTGCTGCCGGCGATGCCGAAACTGCGCTGGGTCCAGTCCATGACCGCCGGCGTCGAGGGCTGGATCGCCTTGCCCGACCTGCCCCCAAACCTGACCCTCACCTGCGCCCGGGGCACCCACCGGGAATCCATGCCGGAGAACATCATCGGCGCGCTGCTGTACGTAGCCAAACCCTACGCCGCGGCCGTCGAGAACCAGAAGCACGGCAAGTGGGTCCACAGCCCTGCGCAACCCTTGACCGGCAAGACCCTGGGCATTCTCGGGCTCGGTGCAATAGCCCAGGAGGTCGCCCGGATCGCAGCCGCGCTCGGCCTGCGGGTGATCGGCACGAAACGCCGGCCGGAACCGATGGCCCATGTCGCGGAGGTCTTGCCGGCCGACCGCACCCCCGAGGTGCTGGCCCAATCCGACTTCGTTCTGCTGCTGTTGCCGGCGACGAAAGAGACCGACAACATCATCAACGCCGAACGGCTTGGAATGATGAAACCCGGTGCGTGGCTATTGAATTTCGGCCGCGGCCATTTGATCAATGACGCCGACCTGGTCGCCGCAGTCAAGGCCGGGAAAATCGCGGGCGCCATGCTCGACGTGTTCCGCCAGGAGCCGCTGCCGGCAGACCACCCGTTCTGGAGGACCGAGGGGATCATCGTGCTGCCCCATATCGGCGGCCCCCACCCACAGAGGGACAGCATCGTCGCGCGCCTGTTCGTCGACAACCTGGGTCGATTCCTCGAGGGCAAACCGCTGAAGGAAGTGGTGGACTGCAAAGCGGGCTATTGACGCGGCCTGTCGTTCGCGCGGAACAACTGGCCTATCGCCCCTCGAACTTCGGCGCGCGTTGAGGTTGCGTTTCATGTAACCCACGGCAAGTATGAAAATTACCCCAATCAGTCAGGATTCCCGGCCAGTGATCATCTCTTGCCTGACATTGGCATAAGCGACCTCCAAGAAGAATCCAATAGGTGCCCGATGGCCAAAGGAACAAAAAAAGCCGAATCCAACGCCAACCTCGGCTTCGAAGCCAAGCTCTGGCTCGCCGCCGACAAGCTGCGCAACAACATGGACGCGGCGGAATACAAGCACGTCGTCCTCGGCCTCATCTTCCTCAAATACATCTCCGACACCTTCGACGAACACCATGCGAAGCTGAAGGAGGGCAAAGGTGACTTCAAAGGCGCCAACCCCGAGGACAAAGACGAATACCTCGCCGCCAATGTTTTCTGGGTGCCGGTGGATGCCCGTTGGCCGCAGCTCCAGTCCCGCGCCAAGCTCCCCAGCATCGGCAAGGATGTGGACGATGCCATGGTCGCACTCGAACGCGACAACCCGCGACTCAAGGGTGCTCTCAACAAAAACTACGGCCGCGCCGACCTCGACAAGCACCGCCTGGGAGAACTCATTGACCTGATTGGATCGATCGAACTGTCAAATTCTGCTCCCTCGCCCCTCAAAGGGGAGAGGGTCGGGGTGAGGGGTACATCCGATCGGAGCTTCGACCTGCTGGGTCGCGTGTTCGAATACTTCCTGACTCAGTTCGCCAGTGCGGAAGGCAAGAACGGCGGACAGTTCTACACGCCGTCGTGTGTTGTCCGAGTCCTGGTCGAAATGCTGGCCCCGTACAAGGGTCGCATCTATGACCCCTGTTGTGGATCAGGCGGGATGTTTGTCCAGTCAGAGAAGTTCGTCGAAGCGCACGGCGGCCAGCTCGGTGACATCAGCATCTACGGTCAGGAAAGCAACCCGACGACTCGCCGTCTGGCCGTAATGAACCTGGCCCTGCGCGGCATTGAAGCCGACTTCGGTCCTGAGAACGCCGACACGTTTCGCCGCGACCTGCATCCTGATCTGCGAGCCGACTATGTGCTGGCGAATCCGCCGTTCAATGATTCCGACTGGTTCCGCAAAGACGACGATGTGCGCTGGCAGTACGGAGTGCCGCCGAAGGGGAACGCAAACTTTGCCTGGGTGCAGCACTTCATCCATCACCTCGCACCGCAGGGCATGGCAGGCTTCGTGCTGGCGAATGGCAGCATGTCTTCGAACCAATCTGGTGAAGGCGAGATTCGCAAGGCACTCATCGAGGCCGACCTTGTGGACTGCATGGTCGCGATGCCAGGTCAGTTGTTCTACAGCACTCAGATACCGGTCTGCCTGTGGTTCCTCGCGAAAAACAAGCGTGGTTCCAAAAGCCCCCTCGCCCCGGCATCGGGGGAGAGGGACGGGGTGAGGGGGAAAACGCTTCGCGACCACCGGGGCGAAACGCTCTTCATCAACGCCCGCAAGATGGGTACCCTGATCGACCGCGTCCACCGTGAACTCACCCACGCGGACATCGAGAAAATCACCAGCACCTACCACGCTTGGCGGGGCGACTCGGTCGCGATCTCAAATTCCAAATCTCAAATCTCAAATTACTCCGACATCGCTGGTTTCTGCAAATCTGCCACCGCCACCGAAATCGCTGCGCATGGTCACGTCCTCGCGCCAGGCCGTTATGTGGGTGCTGAGGAAGTCGAAGACGACGGCGAACCCTTCGGGGAAAAGATGCCGCGCCTGGTCGCCGAACTGCACGCCCAGTTCGCCGAGTCCGCGAAACTGGAGCAGGCCATCAAAGCAAACCTGAGGGGGCTGGGATATGGCGGGTGAGTGGAATACGGCTCGGATGGGTGACGCTTTCGAATTGGTCGGGGGCTACGC
>ENA-ORBV01009733-ORBV01009733.1-microbial-mat-metagenome-genome-assembly--contig:-NODE-9733-length-15640-cov-5.204331_pt1 | contig 15640 bp, 8 predicted proteins | sample MGYA00237777_ERZ505514 | MGnify/ENA primary metagenome ERZ505514 (study PRJEB26160, sample SAMN06269048) | microbial mat metagenome | isolation source: Oligotrophic lake microbial mat | place... | reverse complement strand
CAAATAAGTGGATGCCGAAATTGAAGTCGCATCAATGGTGCCTGTCGACTGTTCCAGTAGCCAGTTCCCGGAATAAGCGGCAAATCCTGTTTGGTCAGTCGAACCGACCACGTCGGCGCCTGTTGCCAGTGAAATTAGCTCAATGAACGCTCGTCCTAGACTCCCGTTAGCGACATCGCACCCATACAAAAGTATGTCTCCGTTCGCACTTATTGCTGTTGCGATAGCGGTCATCTCTTCCAAGTAGCTGGCGATATCTAGGGAATTGAGCCACACCGACCCCAGCTTCAAACTCCCCACCGACCCATGCGAAAAAACATGCAGCCCATCAATCCCCGACATTCCAGATAGTGCAGCCGCCAGATCCAGCACCCCATCCCGAGTGCTATCCAGAATCACAATCTCCCCCCCCACCGGCACCGCCGCCAATAACGCAGCCAGATCCGGCAAATCCGAGACGAAGACGAATACTTCCCGTACAGACTGTTGCGCCATGGCCGTCTGCTCCCCGATTGGTTGAGTTTTGCTGTTGTTACATCAGTTTACAGATCCGCCATCCCTGCCATGTGGTTTGTCTTCGTCGCTTTGATTGCTCGTAAACCCTAGGTCCGGGCTTGCCGGCGGTTTGGTGTCGGGCCCATGCCACAATCGTTCGCCGCATGCCAACCGCCAATACCCCGCCAACCATTACTCTTGCGCCTGAAAACCGGCGCCACTGGTCATGAAGCGGGCCGCACAGAACGCCTCCGATCTGGCCGTCGCCATCCGCAGCCTGCGCGGCGCCTTCATCACGGTGGCGGTGTTCAGCGGTTTCCTGAATGTGTTGATGCTGGTTCCGTCGCTGTACATGATGCAGATCTACGACCGGGTGCTGGGCAGCCGCAACGAGACGACGCTGTGGGCGCTGACGCTGCTGGTGCTGGCGTCTTACGTGTTCATGAGCATGCTGGAGACGATCCGTACCTGGGTGCTGGTGCGGGTCGGCGCGCGGCTCGATTCGCAGTTGGGCGAGCGGGTGTTCAACACCGCTTTCGAACGCCGGCTGCGCCATGCCGACAGCAGCGCGGCCCAGCCGATGAATGACCTGAACACGGTGCGGCAGACGCTGACCGGGCCTGGCCTGCTGGCGGCGTTCGATGCGCCATGGATGCCGATCTATATCGCTGTGATCGCGCTGTTCTCCTGGGAGTTGGGCATCTTTGCCCTGAGCGGCGCCGTCGTGTTGACCATACTGGCCTACGTCAACGAGAAACTGTCCCAGCCCAAGCTCGAAGAGGCGCAGAAATTCAGTTTCCAGGCGCAGATGGCCATCACCAACCACCTGCGCAATGCCGAGGTGATCCAGTCCATGGGCATGCTCGAGCCGATCCGCCGGCGCTGGCATGCGCTGCACCACAAGCAGTTGCAAATGCAGGCGGTGGCCAGCGACCAGGCGGCGGTGATGTCGGGCCTGACCAAGTTCATCCGCATCTCGATGCAGTCGCTCAGCCTGGGCATCGGCGCCTTGCTGGTGCTGGAGAACAAGATGTCGCCCGGCATGATGATTGCCGCCTCCATCCTGGTCAGCCGGGCGCTGGCACCGGCCGAGTTGCTGGTGGCGCACTGGAAGCAGATCGTGCTGGGCCGCGCCGCGCACGACCGGCTCAAGCAGTTGCTGGAAGCCCATCCGCCCCGGCCCGAGGGTATGGCGCTGCCGCCGCCCACCGGCAGGGTTTCGCTCGAAGGCGTGGCGGTGGCGGCGCCGGGCGGGCAGCGGCCGATCCTGCGCAACATCAACTTCGTGCTCGAGCCGGGCACCTCGGTGGCCGTGATCGGTCCCAGCGGCTCCGGCAAGTCCACGCTGGCGCGCGCGCTGGTCGGCGTCTGGCCAGTGCTGGCTGGCGCCGTGCGGCTCGATGGCGCCGACCTGCACAGCTGGCGCTCGGACGACCTGGGCCCGCATATCGGCTACCTGCCGCAAGACATCGAGCTGTTCGACGGCACGGTGGCAGAGAACATCGCCCGTTTTGGCGACATCGATTCGGACCAGGTCATCCTGGCGGCGAAACGCACCGGTATGCACGAGGCCATTTTGCAGATGCCGCAAGGTTACGACACGCCGCTGGGCGCTGGCGGCAGCGCCTTGTCGGGCGGGCAGCGCCAGCGCATCGGCATTGCCCGCGCGCTGTACGGCAACCCGGTCCTGATCGTGCTGGACGAGCCCAACTCCAACCTCGACGACCAGGGCGAACGGGCGCTGATCGAAACCATCCAGGGCCTCAATACCCTGGGCAAGACCACGGTGCTGATCACGCACCGGCTCTCTGCGTTGGCGGTGGTCGGCAAGATCATGGTGCTCAAGGACGGCATGCTGGCCGCGTTCGGCCCGCGTGACGAGGTGCTCGAGGCCATGAAGGCCAAGGCGCAAGCTGCGGCCGGTGGTGCCACGGCAACCGGGCCGAAGCCGGCACCGGTTTCGCGTGTGTTGTCGTGATCTGCGCGAACGGGCGCTGAAGAACATGGCCAATTCCCGCATCACCGACGTCACCGACGTCACCGAAAAGACCCCGATCGACACCAACGACTCGCGCATGCGGGGCTGGGGCTGGTTGCTGCTGATCGTCGGGTTTGGCGGCTTTCTCGCGTGGGCACTGCTGGCGCCACTGGATGCCGGCGTGGCGGTGCCGGGTTCGGTCGTCGTCAGCGGCAACCGCAAGGCGGTGCAAAGCCTGACGGCCGGCAAGATCGGCGAGATCCTTTCCAAGGACGGCGACCGCGTGAAAACCGGCCAGCTGCTGGTGCGCCTCGACGACACCCAGAGCCGCTCCCAGCACGAAATCGCGCGCGGCCAGTTGTTCGCAGCCCTGGCCACCGAAGCGCGGCTGACGGCCGAACGTCTGGGCCAGGGCAGCCCCGCCTATCCGCCCGAGTTGCGCAACGAGACCGGCGACAGCCGCGCCGGCGCCGCCATGAACTTGCAGGGCCAGTTGCTGAACACCCGGCGCCAGGCGCTGGCCAGCGAACTGAGCGCCATGAGGGAAAACATCCGCGGCCTGGAGTTTCAGCTTCAGGGCCTGGACTCGGCTCGCAAGGCCAAGGAAGAGCAGGGGCGGCTGCTGCTGCAGGAGTTGCGCAACCAGCGCCAGCTGGCCGAAGAAGGCTTCCTGCCGCGCAACCGGGTGCTCGAGCAGGAGCGTGCCCTGGCCGCCATCGGCGGCGCCATCGCCGAAGATGTCGGCAACATCGGGCGTACCCAGCAGTCCGTTGCCGAGATCCTCTTGCGCATCAGTGCGCGCGAACAGGATGTGCGCAAGGATGTCGAGGCCCAGCTGTCCGAGGTGCAAAAAGAAGCATCGTCGCTGCGCAGCCGGCTCGAAGCGCTTGCCTATGACCTGGCTGGGGCGCAGATCAAGTCGCCAGCCGACGGCATCGTGATGGGCCTGGCGGTGCACACGGTCGGCGGCGTGGTGCCGGCCGGCAGCGCGATGATGGAGGTGGTGCCCGAGAACGAGAGCCTCAAGGTCGAGGCCCAGGTGCCGCCGCACCTGATCGACAAGGTCAAGGTCGGCCTGCTGGTCGATCTGCTGTTCACCGCGCTGAACCAGGCCAACACGCCCCACGTCGAGGGCCGGGTGCTGACGGTGTCGGCCGATGTGATGGCCGATCAGCGGCAGAACAACCAGCCCTTCTTCAAGGTCATGGTCGAGGTCACGCCCAAGGGCATGGCCAATCTGCAGACCCATGAAATTCGCGCCGGCATGCCGGCCGAAGTCTTCATCCGCACCGGTGAGCGCACGGCAATGAACTACCTGCTCAAGCCCCTGCTCGACCGGATGAACCGGGCCATGACAGAGCCATGAGCGTTTTGCGCCGCGTCCTTATCGCCGCAGCGCTGGGCACAGTCGCCGCGCATGGGTATGCCGGCAGCTTTCTGCAGGCCTATGAAGGTGCGGTCGCCAATGACCCGAGTTATCGGGCCGCACGGCAGGCGCTTGCGTCCACCGAGCAGGGCGTGCCCATCGCGCGGTCGAACCTGTTGTCCAACCTGTCGCTGAGCATTTCCGATGCCAGGGTCACCGGCTCGCGCACCTCCCCGAACTTTCTGGGTCAATCGGTCAGCACGCCGCTCGATTACCGTTCGCCCCAGCAAACGCTTTCCTGGCGTGCACCCTTGCTGAACGTGGAAGCCTGGCAGCGCGTGCGCCAGGCCCAGGCGCAGGTGGCGGTGGCGGAATCGGTGCTGCTCACGCGCAGGCATGAATTGCTCGATCGCCTGGGACAGGCCTATCTGCAACGCCTGTTCACGCTGCAAAACCAGGAGGTGGCCCGGTCCCAGGTGGAAACGGCGCAGGAGCAGCGCCAGCTGGCACTGCGCCAGTTCGAGCTGGGCGATGGCACCCGTCCCGAGGTGCGCACGGCCGAGGCCAACCTGGCGCTGGCCCAGGTGCAGCTGCTGGAGGCCGAAAACCAGCATGCCAACGCGACCCTGGTGCTGGCGCAGATCACCGGTCTGTCATCGCTGCCGGTGCAGCTGCTGGCTGATTCATTCGTCGCGCCGCGCCCGGTGCCCGCCAGCCTGGACGGCTGGATGGAGCAGGCCAGAACCTCCAACCCCGACGTCGTTGCGCGCCAACGCGCCGTGGAGGTGGCGCGCGTGGGCGTGGACCGCGCGGGCGCCGGACACTATCCGCGGCTCGACCTGGTGGCCAGCGTGTCCAAGGGGCGCAATGAATCGGTGAGCACGCTCAATCAGGCAGTGTCGCAGCGCTCGATCGGCTTGCAGCTCAATGTGCCGTTGTACAGCGGCGGCCTGGTCGAGGCGTCGGTCGCTCAGGCCCTGGCAGACCAGGAAAAGGCGCAGGCCGAGCTGGAGGCGGAGTTGCTCAGCGTCAACGCCGACATCCAGCGCCTGTTCCTGACGGTCCAGAACGGGCTGGAGAAACTGCGGGCGCAGCAGCAGGTGCTCGATGCCGTCCTGCTGGTGCTCGAGGGCGCGCGCAAGAGTGTGGCCGGTGGTGTCGGCATCCGCGCCGACATCGTGCGGGCCCAGTCCAAGGTGACGGAAGCCTTGCGCGACCGCGCGCGCTTCCGTTACGAGCAGGTGCTGGCGCTGCTGCGTCTGCATTCGCGTGCCGGCACCGTGCCCGAGGACATCGCGCAGTTGATGGACACCGTCTTGTCGGAACCCACCCGCACCGCCACGCGATGACGAAACAGAGTTTCCTCTTCATTCACCAGAATTTCCCCGGGCAGTTCGTCCATGTGGCGAACGAACTGCTGCGCCTGGGCCACACGGTCGTCGCGCTCGGCATCAAGGGCAGGGGCCTGCCGGGTGTGCGTTTCATCCGCTACCAGCCCAAGCCACCGGCCAGGACGTCGGACATTGAGGCGGCGCGCGATTTCGAGACCAAGATCGTGCGCGGCCTGGCCTGCGCGCAGGTCATGGAGGAGCTCAAGGCCAAGGGTTTCACGCCCGACACCATCGTCGCTCACCCGGGTTGGGGCGAGTCGCTGTTCTGCAAGGACATCTGGCCGAGCACACGGCAGCTAATGTTTGGCGAATTTTTCTATTCGGCGCAGGGCGCAGACTACAACTTCGACCCTGAGTTTGCGCGCGACAGCCTGGCCGAACGCGCCCGCTTGCGGCTCAAGAACACGGTGCACCTGCACGCGCTGCACGCCTGCGATGCCGGATACACCCCGACGCAATGGCAGCTCGGGCAACTGCCGCAGGAGTACCGGGGCAAGTTTCAGGTCATCTTCGATGGTATCGACACCCAGCTGGTGGCACCTGCGCCCGACGCCTTCGTGCAATTGCGCCGCGACGACATCCGCCTGACCGCCGCCGACGAAGTCATCACCTTTGTCAACCGCAACCTGGAGCCCTACCGGGGTTTCCATGTCTTCATGCGCGCCTTGCCCGAGATCTTGCGCCAGCGCCCGAAGGCGCGCTGCCTCATCATCGGCGGCGACGACGTCAGCTACGGCGCCAAACCGGCCCGGGGCGGCACCTGGCGCCAGGTGATGATGGCCGAGGTGGGCGCGCAGCTGCCGATGGAGCGGGTGCATTTCCTGGGCAACCTGCCGTATGCGGACTATCTGCGCGTGATTCAGGTAACGCGCTGCCATGTCTACCTGACCTATCCCTTCGTGCTGTCGTGGAGCTGCCTGGAGACGATGGCAGCCGGGCGCGTCGTCGTCGCCAGCCGGACCGAGCCGGTGCAGGAAGTCATCACGGACGGTGTCAACGGCCTGCTGTTCGATTTCTTCGATGTCGCGGGTTTGGTGCGCCAGGTCACCGAGGTACTCGCCGACCCGGGGCGCCATGCCGCACTGGGCGACGCGGCTCGCCAGACTGTCGTCGACCGCTATGACTTGCGCAGCAGCTGCCTGCCAGCGCAAATAGCCTTGATAGCCGGTAAGAGTTCATAGGTTGCGCGGGGCGCGGCGCGCTTCCCGGGATAGGCCGTGCTATAAGAAATCGCGCTTCAGAAAGCAGAAAAAGCGATTCAGACAACACGATTCGCGGCAAGCGGGTTTCACTGGTCGGTCAGCCTGGCATCGCTGCGGGTGACTTCGTCGTACAAGGAGTGTGAGAGATGCCATTGCCTCAAGTCATTGGAACTACGGGCGCCGATACCCTGATCGGTTCCAGCGCCGCGGAAGAATTTTTCCCGGGTCTCGGGGATGACGTTGTGCATGCGGGTGGCGGCGACGATATCGCGCATGTGCGCGACAGTTCGATGGCCATTGGCGTCAACGAGGGCAACGACACCTTCTTCGGAGAGGCCGGAGACGACCAGCTTTCCGCCTACCTGGGTCTGGGCAACCACCTGCTCGACGGCGGCATCGGCAATGACACGTTGGTCGCCGGGAATGGCAACGACACGCTGCTCGGCGGCGCGGACAACGATGAATTGAATGCCCAGGGAAGCCCTGGCACGCATCTGCTTGATGGCGGCGACGGAAATGACCGCCTTTTTGGGGGCGTGGCAAGCAATACGTTAATCGGTGGACTCGGTGACGATCTGCTTCAGGGCGGCAATACCGGCAGCTATCTCGATGGTGGCCCTGGCAACGATACTTTCCATGCCGGAGTGGGCAACGACACGCTGGTTGGTGGCACCGGAATCGACACATTTTTCGATGCCGGCGGCGACGACGAATACCACATCACCAGCCGTGACTTCGGGATTCTCGACGTCAGTGGCATGGATACCGCGTACGTCGGTATCAATTTTGCCAAGATACCCGATGCGATCGAGACGGTCGTCTATGTGGACGGCGCGCAGGCCTTGCCATATTGGCTCGACGCCTTGCTGTTCGACGAGGCCGCGAGCTACCGTTCGCTGGTGGGCCCGGCGAAGACGATGTACTTCCTGTATCCCGACGCGTTACCGGCCTACGATCTGTCCGCCGCCAACGCGAATGGTTACCTGCCTTTCAACCCTGCGCAAAAGTCGTTCTCGCAGCTGGCCTTGGTGTATGTGTCGTCGGTGGTCGACCTGCAGTTCATACTCAAGGATTTCGCGGATCCGCCGGAAAACGAGGGTGACCTGCCCAAGGAGTTTGCCGACTCCCCCAATACGATCGCGTTTGCCAACAATGCGCAAGATCTGCCCAGCGCCGGCTACGCTGTCTATCCGTCAACGTTACCTGCCGGCAGCGATGTTTTCCTGAGTGGCAACGTCGCCGAAAACCTCGTCCCGGCCGACGGCACCGGGGCCGCGCTGACGCTGATCCACGAGTTGGGCCATGCCCTGGGCTTGAAGCACCCCTTCGCAGGAAGCGGTGATCAGGACTTCCTTTCCACTGCCGAAGACACCACGCAGTGGACGGTGATGAGCTACACCACCAATCCTGCGCAATACCACCTGACGTTCAGCCCGCTGGACATCGCGGCGCTGCACTACCTCTACGGGCCGAGCAGCACAGCACGCAGCGGCGATGACACCTACCTGGTGAGCGCCGTCACGAGCAATTTCATCTGGGACGGCGCTGGCGTCGACACGCTCAGCGCACAGGGCCTGTCGCAGGCCGTCACGCTGTATCTGGAGCCGGGTTACTGGGGCCATATCGGAAGCAAGGCCAGCCTGATCACGGCAGCCGGACAGGTGACGGTGAACTTCGGCTCCGCCATCGAGCATCTGGTGGGCGGCAGCGGTGACGACAGCCTGTCTGGCAACACGCTGGGCAATGGCATCAGCGGCGGCGCTGGTAACGACACGCTCACCGGTGGCCTGGGCAACGACACGCTCGATGGGGGAGCGGGCTTTGACGTCGCCGTGTTCAAGGGTCTGCGTGCCGCCTACACCGTTGGCCGAGGTCCGGCCACCACGGTCGTCGGAGCCGACGGCAGCGATCTGCTCACGTCGATCGAGAAGCTGGTGTTTGACGACGGCGAGCTGCTGATCAAGCTGGCCGGTGACGACTTCGACGGCGACGGCCGAGCCGACATCCTGTGGCGCAACAGTGCCAACGGCCAGAACACGATCTGGAAAGGCGGCAACAGCGCCACGATGCAGGCGGTGGCCACGGAGGCGAACCAGGCCTGGCAGGTGGCGGGTGTGGGCGACTTCCAGGGCGACGGCAAGGCCGACATCCTGTGGCGCCATGCAACGAGCGGGCAGAACTATGTCTACAACGCGGGCAATGCGGCTACGGGTGGATTGCTGGCCACGGTGGCTGACCTGAACTGGAAGGTGGCTGGCATCGGCGACTTCAATGGCGACGGCAAGAGCGACATGCTGTGGAGGAACACCAGCAGCGGCACCGCCGACAGCGGCAAGAACACGATCTGGCTCAGCGGCAGCAGCGCGACCCAACAGGGCGTGGCAACCGAGACGAACCAGGCCTGGCAGGTGGCAGGTATCGGTGACTTCCAGGGCGACGGCCGTGCCGACATCCTGTGGCGCAACACCACCACCGGGCAGAACTACGTCTACAACAACGGCGGCTCGGCCGCAGGTGGCTTCCTGGGTACGTTGGCCGACCTGAACTGGAAGGTGGCAGGCATCGGCGACTTCAATGGCGACGGCAAGAGCGACATCCTGTGGAGGAACACCAGCAGCGGCACTGCCGACAGCGGCAAGAACACGATCTGGCTCAGCGGCAACAGCGCGACCCAGCAGGGCGTGGCAACCGAATCCAACCAGGCTTGGCAAGTGGCCGGGGTGGGAGATTTCCAGGCTGACGGCAAGGCCGACATCCTGTGGCGCAATACGAGTACGGGACAGAACTATGTCTACAACAACGGCGGCTCGGCCGCTGGTGGCTTCCTGGGCACGGTGTCTGACCAGAACTGGAAGGTGGCCGGAGTCGGCGACTTCAATGGCGACAGCAAGAGCGACATCCTGTGGCGGAACATCAGCAGCGGCAATGTCGACAGCGGCCGGAACACGATCTGGCTCAGCGGCAACAGCGCGACCCAGCAAGGCGTGGCCACCGAGACCAACCAGGCCTGGCAAGTGGTGCAGGTGGGAGACTTCGCGGGCGACGGCAAGGCCGACATCCTGTGGCGCAACAGCAGCACGGGGCAGAACTATCTGTACAAGGACGGTAATGCGGCCACCGGTCAGTTGCTGAGCACGGTGGCGGACCTGAACTGGAAGGTACAGCCAGTAGGTGTCGCAGCGCCGGTGACGCCGCCACCGTCCACCCGCGTGGCCAGCGACTTCGACAACGACGGCAAGAGCGACATCCTGTGGCGCAACAGCGCAACGGGGGACAACGCGATCTGGAAAGCCGGCGTCAGCACCAGCATGATTGCGGTGGCGCGGGAAGCGAACGAGGCCTGGCAGGTGGCCGGTGTGGGGGACTTCCAGTGCGATGGCAAGGCCGACATCCTGTGGCGCAACTACGCCACCGGTCAGAACTACCTGTACAAGGACGGGAGCGCAGCCACGGGTCAACTGCTGGGCACGGTGTCCGACCTGAACTGGAAGGTGGTGGGCATAGGCGACTTCGACAAGGACGGCAAGAGCGACATCCTGTGGAGGAACAGCGCAACCGGTGAGAACACGATCTGGAAAGCCGGCCTCAGCACCAGCCTGCAGGCGGTGGCAAGAGAAGCCAACCAGGCCTGGCAGGTGGCTGGCGTCGGTGACTTCGCAGGCGACGGCAAGGCCGACATCCTGTGGCGCAACAGCGCAACCGGGCAGAACTACCTGTACAGGGACGGCAACGCGGCCACGGGTCAGCTGCTGGGCACGGTGGCTGACCTGAACTGGAATGTGGTGGGCATAGGCGACTTCGACAAGGACGGCAAGAGCGACATCCTGTGGCGCAACATCAGCAGCGGCACCGCCGACAGCGGCAAGAACACGATCTGGCTCAGCGGCAACAGCGCGACCTTGCAGGGCGTTGCCACCGAGGCCAACCAGGCCTGGCAGGTGGTGCAGGTGGGGGACTTCGCAGGAGACGGCCGTGCCGACATCCTGTGGCGCAACAGCACGACAGGGCAGAACTTTCTGTACAAGGACGGCAACGCGGCCACGGGTCAGCTACTGGGAACGGTGTCGGACCTGAACTGGAACGTCATCGACGGGCTGGAGACCGGCGACTTGCTCAGTGGCGGCAATGGCGCCAACCGGTTGATCGGAACCATCAAGGCCGATGTGCTGTTCGGCGGCCAGGGCAATGACACGATGACCGGGGGAGCAGGAGCGGACTTGTTCCGCTACACCAGCCCGAGCCAGGGTCTGGACAGCATCACCGACTTCACGCCGGGGCTCGACAAGATCCAGTTGCTCGGCAGTGCCTTCGGCAACTTGCCTGCCGGCGTGCTGCAGGCGGACAAACTGGTTGCCAGTGCCAGCCCGGAGGCGAACCTGGCAGCGGCGCAGTTCCTCTACAACACGACGACCGGCATGCTGGCTTTTGATGCCGACGGCACGGGGGCGCAGGGGGCAGTGACGCTGGTCACGCTCATTGGAATGCCGACACTTGCGGCGGCAGCTATTTTGGTTGTGGGGGCATAGGCTACCCGGTGTTCAGCACCATCGATTCTTCAACCAGCCCCTTGGGGCTGAGCGAAGGCGCCACTCTGGCGACGCGAGATTTCACAAAACGATCGTCACCACGGCTCCGCCAGAAATGATTGCAAAAAACAGAGCAATGCTATCATTTTGTGGTGAACAGCAAGCACCGCAAGACTCTCGATGCGATCATGACCGAGCCTGTGAAAGGCAATATGGCATGGTCGCGAATCGAGGCTCTATTGATGGCACTGGGATGCCAGATCGTCGAGGAGCCAGGCTCAGCGGTCACTTTCGAGCACCAGGGTCGCAAGGCAAACTTTCACCGGCCTCATCCGGGGCGTGAGGCGTTGCGTTACAGGGTCAAGGCCACGCGCGAATTTTTGGCGAAGTTTGGAGCAACATCGTGAACACCATGACCTACAAGGGCTACAAGGCCCGCATGGACTTCGATACCGAGGACAAGATCATCGTTGGCCGGGTTATGGATATCGATGACATCATCACCTTCCATGGTGTGTCGATTGCCGAATTCGAAGATGCCTTTCAAGTTGCCGTGGACGGCTACGTGGAAGCATGCAGCCGAATTGCGCAAGCGCCGGAAAGACCGGCCAGTGGCCGGATGATGCTTCGAGTCGATCCGGCTGTGCATGCCGCGGCTGTGAAAGCCAGCGCGCGCAGTGGTCAAAGCCTGAACAAATGGGCTGAGCAGGTGTTGCAGGAGGCAGCGCATCACTGATCGCCTACCATCGACCTGCCTGATTTCCTCCCCCAGCAACCCCCCGACCATATTCAACGTCACCTTCAACCGCTGCGCCGTGATCAACCTGGCTGCGTCGCAGTTTCTTTCCAACACCGGCACTGACTGCTGAGTGTCGATACCGATGGCACCGGTGATACGGCCACCGTCAATTTGGTAGCTTTGGTCGGCGCTCCGGCGATTGCCGCAGAATGCACCCATGCGCCATGCTCCTGTTCAAGCCGTGCGTCGCGTCCTCCTGCTGGCGGCGGTGTCACTTTTCGCACTGCCGGCCACGCCCCAGCAGAGCCGCCTACCCTATATGGTGGAGCCCGATGAACTGGCGCGTTTTGCCACCGGGCTGCGCGCGGCGGTCGAAGCACAAAGCGCGGCCAGGGTGGCGCGGTTCGTTCGGTTTCCGCTGCGGGTAAACCAGGCCGGGCGCCAGCCTCGTTTCCTGGGCGCGGACGACTTTCTGGGTGAATACAGTCGCGTTTTCACCCCACGCCTACGCGCCGCCTTGCTCAAGCAGGACCTCACGCAACTGGAGCAGTCCGTCGGCGACGTTGCGCTTGCGGACGGCATGCTGACAGTGACCGGCGTGTGTCCGGATCAACGCTGCGCGACCATCGCACCGCGCATCACGACGGTGGACCTGCACGAGCCTTGATATCCCCTTGTGTCTGATCAGTGCGTGTGGTAGTGGCGGTGGGAGAATGCCGTCCACCATAACCTGGCGCATCCATGGCAACACCCCTCGGCGACTCGATCGGCCCCACTGGTGACCCTCTGAAAGACGGTCTGCTGCAGGGTTCGTCCTGGTCCTTTTCCGGCGCCCGGATTCTGCCGTATTCGTTCAACGTCTACTTCGACTACACCGACTTCGGTCAGCCGGCACTGATAGCGGCGGATCTGGTGGTCGTGGGCGTATAAGCTTCACACCGATCACGAGAGCTGCCGGGTCCGAGTGTGTTCTGGGGCTATTTCGGTCACGTGGCCAGCGCCCGCTGGCTCGGGATCAGCGCACCGTCCTGCTCGATCGGGCTGGTATCCACGCACCCGCGCTGACCGCCACAGCCCCATGCCTTCCTGCCTGACTTGGGAGGCTGCCGGGTTTGGGAGTCGCCGGCAGCAAGCCGACTGCCTCCCAGGCGCCTGCCTACCTGAGCGAGAATAAAACGCGACCCAACCCGCAGCACCAACCTTCGAACTGACGCCACCATGGCCGACACCACTGCTCCCACCGTATTGTTTGGCGACGACACACCGGGCACCGGGATACTGGGCTCCGTCATCACCTATACGCTGAGCTTCGACGAACCCGTAACGGGACTGGACGCCAGCGACTTTCTGGTGAACAACGGTGCGCTGGGCTTGGTGGCCGGCAGCGGCGCCCTTTGGACGGTGAGCATCGTGCCGCTGCCTGGCATCGCCTTCGGCCAGATCGGCCTGACTCTGCTCTCGGGCCGTGTGCAGGACGCTGCGGGCAATTTCAACCTGGCCGCCAGCGACACGTCGCAAGCCATCGACACCGTGGCGCCGTCGGTGCCACGGCTGGTGACCGGCTCCGCGTTCAAGCCCTTGCTGGACCCGCAGGTCCTGCTGCGCACCAGCCTGGGCGACGTCTTGCTGGAACTGAACTCCGCCAAGGCGCCGCTCACGGTTGCCAACATGCTGGCCTATGCGAACGACGGCTTTTACGACGACACCATCTTTCACCGCGTGATTGCCGGCTTCATGGTGCAAGGCGGCGGGCTCACGGCCGACCTGCTGCAGAAGACGTCTACCTACGAACCCCTGCCCCTGGAGTCCGACAACGGCCTGCTCAACGTGCGCGGCAGCATAGCCATGGCGCGCACCAGCGCGCCGGACAGCGCCACCGCCCAGTTCTTCGTGAACCTGGTGGACAACGCCTTTCTGAACTATGCCGGAGCAGGGTCGCCCGGGTATGCGGTGTTCGGCCAGGTGGTATCGGGCATGTCGGTCATCGACGCGATTGCCGCAGTGTCCACCTCCACGCAAAGCGGCCAGCAAAACGTGCCGGTGAACGACATCTTCATCACATCGGTGAGCCAGACCGTCGTGGGAAGCACGATCTCCAACACGGGCAGCTTCACCGTCACCGGGCTGGAGAGTGGCGGACGTTTCGAATACAGCCTGGACAGCGGAGCGAATTGGCTCCCTGGCACCGGCAATCAATTCAACCTGCCGACAGGCGACTATGCCGCCCATGCGGTCCAGGTGCGCCAGTTCGACGCGGCGGGCAATGTGAGCGGCGCCTCCAGTTTTGCCGACAGTCTGAACGTGGCGCCTGGCAACAACGTCAGCGTCAACCGCGCGCCAGTCGGCACCCTGCGGGTCTCGGGTGTGGCGGCGCTGGGGCAGGCCGTGTCGGCTGACATCTCCGGGCTGTCCGACGCCGACGGTGCAGGCAGCCTGGCCACGCCGACCTACCAGTGGCTCAAGGGTGGCGTGTTCATCGTGGGTGCCAACGGCAGCAGCTACACATTTGGCGCCGACGACGTGGGCGCGGCCATCAGCGTGCGCATCACTTACACCGACGCACTGGGGCGCATGGAACACGTCGCTTCTGCGGGCCAGACGCTGAGCGGAGATACGAACGCAAACTTGCTCACAGGGTCGGATTTCGCCGACAGCCTGACCGGGCTGGCAGGCAACGACACGCTCGACGGCGGTCGGGGCGCCGATACGATGGTCGGTGGCAGCGGCGACGACGTCTATATCGTCGACAACACACTGGATGTGATCGTTGAAGCGGTAAATGACGGTGTCGATGAAGTGCGATCCTCGGTCAGTTTCCCCACTTACCCCCAACTGCTCGGCGCGAACATCGAAAAGCTGACGCTCACGGGCACGGCGAGCATTTACGGCATTGGCAACGGGTTGTCCAACACGCTGACTGGAAACGCCGCCGCCAACACGCTGCTCGACATCGCCGGCAACGACACGCTGGACGGCGGCGGGGGCAATGACACCTTGTACGGCGGCGCTGGCGATGATGTCCTGATCGGCGGCACAGGCAATGACCGCATGGAGGGCGAAGCTGGCAACGACACCTACTACGTCGATGCAGTGGGCGACGTGGTCTTCGAGGGCGAGCCGGATCTGGCGTTGGGCGGCCGCGATCGGGTCGTCAGCAGCCTTGCCAGCTACACGCTGGGCGCCAACGTGGAAGACCTGACGCTGGGCAGCGGCGCATCGTCGGGCACCGGTAACAGCCTGAACAACAGCCTCGAAGGCAACGCGCTGGCCAACATCCTGCTTGGCCTGGCGGGCAGCGACACCCTGCTTGGCGGCGCTGGCAGCGACACGCTGCGGGGCGGTGCCGGCGACGATACGCTCGATGGCGGGGCCGACTTCGACACGGCCCTCTTCGCGGGGTTGCGCGCCGGTTACAGCGTGACGCGCAGCGTGGGCGGCGCGACGGTTGTCGGAGCGGACGGCACCGATGTGCTGAGCAACATCGAGAAGCTGCTGTTTGACGACGGCGAGGTGCTGCTCGACCCTGCCGCCAGCGATTTTGACGGCGACGGCAAGAGCGACATCCTGTTCAGAAATTCAGGTACCGGAGACAACACGATCTGGAAAAGCGCCAACAGCGCCACGGTGCAGGCTGTAGCCAGGGAAGCGAACCAGGCCTGGCAGGTGGCGGGCATTGGCGACTTCCAGGGCGACGGCAAGGCCGACATCCTGTGGCGCCATGCGAGCACGGGCCAGAACTATGTCTACAACAACGGCGGTTTGGTCGCTGGCGGCTTCCTTGGCACCGTGCCCGACTTGAACTGGAAGGTGGTGGGCATAGGCGACTTCGACAAGGACGGCAAGAGCGACATCCTGTGGCGCAACACCAGCAGCGGCACCGCCGACAGCGGCAAGAACACGATCTGGCTCAGCGGCAACAGCGCGACCTTGCAGGGCGTTGCCA
>ENA-ORBV01009732-ORBV01009732.1-microbial-mat-metagenome-genome-assembly--contig:-NODE-9732-length-15640-cov-14.960483_pt1 | contig 15640 bp, 10 predicted proteins | sample MGYA00237777_ERZ505514 | MGnify/ENA primary metagenome ERZ505514 (study PRJEB26160, sample SAMN06269048) | microbial mat metagenome | isolation source: Oligotrophic lake microbial mat | place... | reverse complement strand
CGATTCTGATCTTGTCATCCAGACAACATGCCACGCCCAATGCGCAGCGCGAAGATGCGGTTGGCGTAGCGCTTACCGATTGGCTGCCTGATCGGTGGCTTCAACTCCAAGCACACCAACACGATCAAACGGCGGCGGTGTAGTTCACATAGCGCTCACCGCCCTGTTGGGGTTGATGCCGCTGGATGGTCAAGCGGGTTGTGCCTGCTTACCCGCGGCAGCTGGTTATCCGCCGACTTCCGTTTCGCTCTTAAGCGGTTCGGGACTTGCCGGCACGGGGGCTCGTGTGAGGAAGCTCGAAAGGTGTCCCACGCCGACCGTTACGATCAGGCCAATTGGTGCGTAATACAGCCAGGAAATGCTGGTTTGAAGGCTGACGTACGCGGTAACAACTGCCCCGGCGATGACGCCGCTGATCGCGTCCATCCCTTTGGGCTTTCGGAACAGCATTCCGAGAAGAAACAGGCCCAGAATCGGACCCGCGAACATGCTGTTAATTGTGCCAAACAGCTCAACGATGCTCTTCTGCGACGAATATCCAATGACGATCGCGGCCGCGGTGCTTGCTGCAGCCCATAGCAGTGTCGTCAGGCGGGCCAGCATCAGGTCTTTCTTCGCGTCGCCCGCGCCGCGCCGGCGTAGCCGATGCGAGAAGTCGATCACCGTCGCGGTTGCTAGTGAATTGAACCCTGCCGACAGTGTTGACATTGTCGCGGCAAATACCCCTGCAACCACCAGCCCTGCAGCGCCGGACGGAAGCACGTTCCCCACAAAATGAGGCACCACTCGTTGGGTGCTGGAAAGCGTCGCTCGAAGCTCAGGATGCGACTGGTAGTATGAAAATAAAACCAGCCCGACAAGCGCCAGCAATGCAACCACCGGCAAACTGAGCAGGCCCGTAAAGATCACCGCCCGGCGCATCGCTTGTGGAGAGGGGCTGGTGAGAAACCGCTGCACCATAACCTGATCGCTTCCGTAGGTGCACAGATTATCAACGACTGTAAATAGAAGTATACCCCACAGTGTTATCTGCGTCAGGCTGAAGCTCAGGTCGACTGCGCGAGTGCGATCGGCGGCGTGGGCGATCCGCATGGCCTGGCCGAAGCCGCCGTCAATGCCCATCAACGCAAACAGCAGGATGGCGACCAACCCGCCGACGAGCACAAAAAACTGCATCACGTCAGTCCATAAGACCGCTTCCATCCCTCCGAGAATCGTGTAGATCGCGGTTAGAAACCCGATCAGTATGACACTCGCGTACAAAGGCGCCCCGGATAATTCGGTCAGCAGTAGCGATTGCGTGTAAATCGCCGTGGCCAGCCAGGCGCCTCGGAGCAGCAGAAACAAGCCTGATGCGATCACGCGGACGGCAAGGTTGAATCGGCCCTCAAGGTATTCATAGATCGTGATCACGCGTAGCCGGGCAAAAACCGGAACAAAGAGGTATGCCACCAGAAACATGGACGGCGGCAACAGCAAGACGGCGACATTCAATTGCAGGTCGTTTTCATAAACCCACGCGGGCACGCCCAGATAAGATATTGCCGAAAGGCCGGTGGCTACAGCGGAGATGGCAACCGCCCACGGACGACCGCTTCGGTCGGCTATGAAATAGCTCTGAAGATCTTTCTGCTTCCGAGAGAATCGCAGCCCAATAATTAGCGTGGCAACGATGTATGCCAGCACGATGACGTAATCAAAGATCGTGAAGCTGTTCATGAATCGGCCTGCGATCAATCAGGGGCTGCGGACAGAGACGGTCGGGGGCTTCACGCACGGCTCAAGCTCGACGAACGCGGTAGAACATCATCCCCGCCACGCAGGCGGCGAGTGCGGCGGCCGGTTCGGGCACGGCCCGTGCCGGGTCGGCCGGCAGCGTCCGGCCGAAGTTCGCCGCCAGCGCCGTAAAGTCGCTTAAGTTGGTCACCCCGTCGTAGTTGTAGTCGCCGCCGGACCATGTCGAGCCGCCCCCGAACGCCGCGGCCAACGCCGTGAAGTCGCTCAGGTTCACCGAGCCGTCCAGGTTCCCGTCGCCCCGGAGCGTGTAACGCAGCAGGACGCTGGACCCGTCGACGCCCTCGCCCCCGAAGCTGCTCACGCCCAGCGTCGAGGCCTCGGCGAAACCCACCCCCGTGCCCGCGTCGGCCGGGGCCGTCGACGAGACGATGCCGTCGCCCGTCCAACTCCCGTCGGCGTAGCCCGAAGCCACTTTCGCCGCGACCGCCGCCAGCGGCGAGGCGCCGCTGTAATCGACGATCACGCGGCCACCGGTCAGGTCCAGCTGCGCCCCGGCGGCGATGTCCAACGACCGCGTCCGGAGCACCCCCGCCCCTTGCTTACGCAGACGCGAGCCGCCCTGGACGCTCAACGCGCCGTCGACCTGAACCGTGTTGCCCGCCAGGCTCTGGTCCAGCACGTCGGCGGGGCCGCCGCCGGTCACCGTCAGGCTGTTGACCGTGAGCTTCGCCGGCGACATCGCGCCGGAACTGGTCCGGCCGACGCGTACCACGTTGCCGCCGGCGGTCAGGACCAGGCCGCCCAGACGCTGGTCGGCCCCGACGTTCAGCGTCGCCGGGTCGACGTCCACCGTCAGGTCCGCGTCGTTGTTCGCCGCGTCCAGGTTGGCGACCCCGCCGTTGATCTTCAGCGTCGCCGGGCCCGACGCGTTCAGCGTCGACTCGAACGTCAGCACGCCCGGACCGTTCTTGTTCACCACCACCCCGGGGGCTAGCGTCGTCGGGTCGCTGATCCGCAGCGAACTGCCCGCGGCGGTGTCGATGTCCGTGTTGTCGAGGACCGAGAGCGGGAGGTTGATCTTGTGGTTGCCCGCCCGAACGTCGATCAGGCCCGAACCCGACGACACGTCGATGCCCAGCGAGCCTTGGCCCGCCAGTTGATAGCTGCCGGGGTTGTCGAAACGGACCGTGCCGACCGTCACGGGCGTGTTCGTGTAGACCGTCTGCGGCGTGTTAATCGCGCTGCCGAAGTTGGCCAACGCGTCCACGCCGTTGGGGACCCCGCTCGTCCAGTTCGAGTTCTGGTTCCAGTCGCCCGAGCCGTTGATCGCCCAGCCTGGCGCCGCGGAAGTGAAGGTGATGATCAAATCGTCTAGATCGGTCTGTGGCATAACGTTGCCATTGACGGCAGGATTTCCGGCACGGCTCAACATGAAGCCGAAAAACAGTGGCGACCCCCCTGCGGAAAAATTGGGGTGCACATTTGGGTTCGGCGCCCAGCCGTCGCCTGCGGCAGTTTCAAGCAAAAAGTCCTGAGCGGTGATGCCGACGGCTTGAATAGTTTGGGAAGTGAGCGCTCCGCCGTTCTCGAGCGAGAAGCGATCGGCCAACGTAAACACCTGGTCGTCCTGAACCAGCATAAGGCTTGCGAGCGATGTAGGGGATGAACCGCTGGTCTTTCCGAGCCAGAACGAATAATCGAGTGCTGCCAAAGTCCCTTCGACGGATGGATAGTACATGGCCTGATCAAAGGCGTACCCGGCAACATGGTTGTAGTTTGCCGTGGGACTGGTCGCCTGCCCCGAAACAAACACGCCCCCACCGCCGGCGGTAAGACCGTTATTGGTGCGATTGTTCACCGTGTAATTAATGCCCGCGCCGGACTGATCGGAATAGACCCGCCGGAGCATGCTTGACTGTGGCTCACGGCGAGACTGTATAGGCTGTCCTGCGCCCGGAACCGTCGCCCCGAAAACACCAAGCTGCATATCAGTAATTCGCGCGTTTACGGAGGTGCCCGTGTTGCTCACGCTGATCGTATTTGTACCCTGCATCAGCGCGCGCAGGTCGTCAACGGGCACGTGCAGATAGCCGGTCGGGGCGTCGGAACTGGCGGACAGCGTCGCGGGAAAGTACCGTGTAGTCAACGAACCGGTATGCAGGGTGCGCCCGTTGATCTGAATCGTCATCGGGTATGTGGCGTTGGCATTGCTAAACCCGATTCGCAGCATGACCTCGCTGGGACGTTCGCGGATGAGCGTGCGAATGTTGTCGCCAACCAGCATCGAATAGTTTTTCGTCGATCCGATCGGCACACTGTCGGGAATCTGTTTGCGGTTCGAAAACGTGTCTTCCGGGTCAGTAAAATATGACGGAGTAACGGCGAATACCCGGTTCTTGCCAATTGTGGGGTTCGTCAAGTTCAATTCACTTGCGGCATTCACCCACTCGGACGTCAGGGGCAGTCCAAAATTGTAGAGTTGAAAATTTGTAGCGCCGAGGTACCGGTAGTTACTGGCAGCGGCACGCAGTTGCTCGATATCGGCCTGCCGGCCGTTATCAGGCCCGGTGTACGATGTGGAATTCGGCCGCGAGACGAATTTGTGGCCAAGATTGGTTCGAGGATAGAGACTCGGCACGACCTTTGTGCCGCTCCCGGCCGCGGTTGCGGTATTGACAAACGGCGTGATGGGCATGTCGTGTGCCAACGTCTGCAATTGTGAGGGAAGCACCACATCCACCAGACGGTTACTAATCCATGTTCCTACTTGCAGCCCGGCCCAATCGCTGTTGTGCATGGCCGGTGGAATTCGCGCAAACAAGTACATTTGCCGGCCGGTCTGCAGCTCCTTCTGATCAAGCTTCTGCCGCACCTGCGTAACCATGTCCGTTATCAACTGGGCGTTTGCGGCGGCTTGACCGGGCTTAAAGAAGATCTGCACGCGGTTGAAGTCGAGTTCGAAGCCGTCCATGATGTCGGCGTACCGGTCGATGGCCTCATCGATGATGGCCATTCGGTACGATCGAACCTCAGGCCGCGCAAAATCGAGCAGGTTGCTGTAGTCGTAGCCGGCGACGGGCGAAGCACCGATTGTCTTGTCGGTATTGTTGAGCCAGAACGAACCGGTAAGCGGGTAATTGTAAGGGTCGCCGACGAAGTGATCGTCGTTCATACGATAGGAAGGGATGAAGAACTTCCCCATCGTCTTAACACGATTGCCCACGACGCGCGTGGGATCGTAATTCTGCTGTGCGTAGGTCCGCCCGTAATTCACCCTTGTGATCCAATCGGGTTGGTTGTCGTAGGGCGTCGTGCGCCAGCCGAATGTGTTGGCGACTCGCGTGGGGTAATTGAGGATGTCGGACCCGGAACCGATGCTCCACATCACCGTTTTGAGTGATGGAATGCTCAATTGTGTGAGCATGTTGTTTAGGGTGAGCGTGTTTTGTGACGTGTTCGCCTGCTGATAGACCACGTCGCCGTCATTGTTATACATCACCCCGAAGTCGGGCAACGGCTGACCGAGTGCGGGGGCGGCGGCGGCCGCAGCCGCTGCAAGAATGCCTAATTTGAGCTTTGCCGACACGTTTCACCTGCTACTTATATAACAGTTCGAGGTACTTGCGATCGTAAACAATCCCTACCTGCACAGCCGTCAGGCGCACATCGCTGCCGGCAAGGTTTCGCGCGGTGATGACCACTTCATTCCAACCCTGTCGAATGATTGTGTGGTCGTCCATACGAAGCTGCGCCCAATGGTCGCCGGCATCCGGCGGGCGGGCCCCGGACGCTTCGATCATCGATTGCCGGCCGAACGATCCGACAGGCAGCCGACCGTTTAACTTCATTTCAATCGACGCATCGGCGGGGATTTTGGAGAGGCCGAGGCGAACGGCGACGTACGGCGGTGTGTCACGCGTTAGATTGGCCTGCAGATCCTCACCCACATAAATGCGCACGATCGTAGGCACGCCTTCGGCCAGCAATACCGGCAATTGTTTGCGATATTCGTAACTGTCTTCGTGATCCAGGTAGTACGCGGGCGTGACGGCGAACCGTTTATCGGCAATGGTCAACGCCGCGGGATCGGCAAGGTCGCGGAGGATCCGGTAGAACCGATCGGAGAACGGCCGGGCCGCCATATCTTCATGGTGAAAATTAAACAACTGAAACCCAGCGGCGCCCATATGCCAGTAGTTGGAGGCCGCGCCTCGAACCAGATCGGGCTCGACCTCGCGCCGTGCCGGCACGGCATACGTCGCCGGCGACGGAACCATGACGAATGGCCATTGATAAGACGTTCGGGGGTAAAGAGAGGGGTAGACCTTTACTCCGACCGGTTCAGCCAATTTTACAAACTCATCGATGGGCATATCGTGTGCAAGGGTCATCAATTGCGATGGACACACGACGTCAACCATCCGATCACGAATCCACTTTTCCACTTCCAACCCCGCCCAGCGGCAATTCTTCAGGGTCGGGGGCACGCGGACGACCAAGTACATCTCCCGGCTGTTCTTCTTCGACGCCTCGTCAAGCATCCGCCGCACCTCGCCAACCATTTCGGTCACCAGGTGGGCATTTGCTTCGGCCTTGCCGCGAGCAAAGAGCATCTGCACGCGGTTGAAATCCAGCTCGATTCCGTCGCTGATGTCGCCGTAGCGGTCGATGACTTCACGGATGATCGCCAGGCGAAAGTCGCGAACCTCCTTGTGTGAAAAGTCCAGCAACTGGCCGTATGCCTTTTGGCTTTCGATGGGCGAATTCTCCTCGCCCATCCTCAACCGCTCATGGTTATTGAGCCAGAACTCGCCTGTCAGCGGGTACTCGAAGGGATCGAACACGAAATGGTCATCGTTCATTCGATAGGATGGGAAGAAGCGCAGCCCCGCCGCGCGAGCGTGTTCACCGGCGACGCGGAAGACGTCGACGCCGGCGGTGATTGCTGTGCGTTCCTTGACGATCCGCGGATACCACATCTCCTCTTCGTGCGCGGGCTTCTCGAATTGTTTCGTCCATCTAGTCTCACGCCAGCCGTAAATATTGGCAACCTTTGTTGGGTAGTGGAGTATGTCTGATCCGGCGCCGACGCTGAGCATCAGCGTCTTAACGGGTGTACCCCTTAGTGCGTCAATACTCGCACGCGTAGAGCGAACTGACGCCTGCGGCTCCCAATTAAGAAAAAGTAGATCGCCGTCGTCGTTCAACATGACATTGAAGTCGGGCACCGGCCGTTGTGCCGCTGCGACCGAGCATGACAGGACGAGAACCAGGAACAGGGTCACTCGCATGAGGAATCTCCGATTACGCGCGAAGGTCGAACTTGAACCAGCGAATGATCGAGACATTGTCTTCATAGCACCAGAAAGCGACGAAAACCTGGCCGTTGCCGAGCCGGGTCACTGACGGAGCGCCGAACTTCAATGTCTGAAACCGACGGGCCAGAGTGCCAGTCGTGTCAGTGACAATGCTTTCGTGCCCCCAAAGCGGCTGCTCGGCGAGATTGACCCACCGATCGGCGTCAATCCTCGCCAGGTTCAGCCACAGCCCCTGCCGGTCGAGCCGCCTGTATGCTGACAACACGCTGCCGTCGGGCAAGACGGTCGATGTAAGCGTCTGCCCTTGCAGGCCCGTAGATGCCGGGGCTGACCAGGTCTCGCCTTCGTCAAAACTCAGGGAAAACTGGTTCGCAAGGTCTGCCCCCGTCGACTCGTCATGGGCCCATGCGACTGCCAGCAACGATCGGTCGGGGCGGCGGTGAATTTTTGATTCCCAGTAACGCACGCAGTCCTTCGGATCGCGCATGACGGTCACGCACCGCGGCCAGGTTGCGCCCGCATCTTTCGAGATGAATGCGCACATCTGGTTGCCGTTGTGCAACGCGCCATCCCACCCGCGCCATGTGGAGGTTGGCAACAACCAGCGACGAGTCGCCAGCAGCGTGATCGGCGAACACATTTCAAAGGCCGGGCCGTCGAGAGGAGGTGCAATATTCGTCGGCGTGGTCCAGGTTCGACCCTGATCGGACGACCGTGCGATACAAAACTTCATTGGTGCGAACCCGAAGTTCACCGGTTCCGCCAGACCCATGTCGGGGTGAGCTGAACGATCGTGACGTACCAGCAGCAGCAGCAATTCTCCATCGTTCAGCACCGTCAGCCGGCCAGACTCCGAAGTGAGGGCATTCACAGGCAGGGGCGCCGGCGACCCGAGCGGCTGCCAAGTCTCGCCAAGATCATTGGATTCCGACAAATGAACTCGAAGATTAACCGACTCGAACGCTTCACCCAACGTGTACGCAACGATTAACCGGTCGTCGGGCATCTGAACGACTGAGGGAAAATACGCATGGACGCTCCTTACGTGCGTCGACGGGTTGCGAAACAGAACGCCCGTTCTCAGCCCGGTTGTCATGGTTCCGCCGGCACCGATGTCTACTAAGTTATTGATCAAGGTCATTTCTGCGGTTCCTCGTTTGAATCGTGCACGATCTCTACATCGACTGCGCCGATCCAATGCGCCGCCGGCTCTGTCCACGGCTGCGGCGGCGTGCAGTCGAAAAACACAACGAATTTCCGCTCGCCCCCGGTGACGATGGAGGTGTATCCGGTAGACAAAAACGGGCCGACGTTAAGCTCGCCGCTCCACGTCCGGCCGCCGTCAAAACTGAAGCAGACGAAGTTGCCCCATCGCAACGCTCCGGAGCCGCCGCCGTAGCTGAGGGCAATCACTTTGCCGTCGGTGGCCATGCGCGGGAAGCATCCTCGCGCCGGTGTCATCACTTCGGGTTTGCTCCATGTTGCCCCGCCGTCGCTGGATCGCATCAGTATCAGCGGACAACTGCGGCGACCGGGCACGTAGTAACGATCAGCAGGGAGATGCGCGATGCCGGTGTGCATGCCCTCGCCGGAAATGGTGTACGAGAGATCATGATAGGTTTCGATGGGGGGTGAGAACTGCTCGACCGGAACATTGGATTCGTCGTCCATCACCCGCGCAACGCACAACAGCTGACTGTCTTCGATTGCCAGAAGGTTCGCCTCGACAACCCCGTGCAGTCGCCAGCCGTTCGCCTGCAACCTCTCACGGATCGGCGCCAGCGCATGGTGGTCGGCGAGCATCGACTCATATCGCCAGGTGGCGCCCCCATCGGTTGAGCGGACAAGAAAGGAACGCCAGGTCGACTTGCCTTCAACAAGCTGCTCGCCCTGCATGACGGTCAACAATTCGCCGGTTTGCAATTGGACAAGATTGCCGTGGAACCAATTCGTTTGCCTCGGATCAAAAATGGACTCAGGCAAGCCCAATCGCCCCTTGGTGACAGGTCTATGGGTCTTGCCCTGATCGGTAGACTGCCAGCGGTCGAAGCTGTACGACTCCGATTCGCCTTCAATTGGCTTGATGCGATAGTCGATCGCCTGCACCGTTCCGTCAGCAAGCTCCAACGTATTCAGGTGCACCAGCGGGTTGGCCTCGCGAGCCCACGAGTGGCCTCGGTCTCGCGATCGAACCATGACAGCGCCGACTTTCGCGGAGCCGGCCGAAAGCAGAATCTGCCCATCTCGGAACGGCGTCGCCAAGGGTGTGCGATATCCGCGTAAGACGACTCGAATCGGCCCGACTTTCACTCGCCGGCCGCTCACCGTTTCCACCCGTGATGGAAATGGTGAAACGACCGGCTCATTCTCACCGCCGGGATCTTGCGCATCGACTAACGTCGGGCACAATGCCAAGGCACACAGCGCAGCGAGCAGTGGTTTGACTGGCATGTAACCCATTCCCGCGTCTTAGGGGCGCTTGCGCCGCAGAAGTGCTGCGCCAGCGATCGCCCCCGCGGCGAAGCTCGGCTCAGGCACCTGAATAAAGGTGACCGACCACGTGGTGGTCATCTGATACGCCACCGTCGACGCCGGGTCGACAATCGATGAGTCGAAGTGCGACAAGTACCCGAACTGCATCGTGCCGCCGGATGACGAGAAGTCAGGATTTGAAGCAAAGTTGGCGGTGCCGTCTGCGGGCGAGGTGTAGTCGTATGCCTTGCCGACGAACTCGCCGAAGTTGCTCGCAAGAAGCCCTACCTGCGCGTTGGTTTCGAGGGGCGTTGAACCGCCGGGCAACTGCGTGAAGAAGTTGCTGCGATAGTACTTACCGCCCTGAATGATCAAAAACGCCGACCGCACGCCATCAAGGCTGCCTTTGCGGGTCGTGTAGCTGAAGTCGATTGTGGCGACTTCGCCATCGACCGGCGGCGAGTAGGTCCCGCCGGTGTAGAGATTCCCCACACCCCACGCGATGCTCGCCGCATTGCTGTGCGGGAAACCGGTGACTCGAAATGGGTTGGCAGGATACGACTGAAAGCTGTTCCCGGTGTTGAGCACGTAAAGCCCCGCCGCCGGAGCGAGCGGGTCGACGACGGTGCTCCACTGGCCGCTGTTCGAGACGCTCGAATCTGAGAAGATGACCGCCGCCTCGGCGTGGGCCGCGACGAGAAGTCCCAAAAGGACCGTACCGATTTGCGTTCTCCCGAAAGACATGACACACCTCCTAAAAGTTGCCCCCTCGTCCCATCGCGGCAGACGTGAGCGCCACGACGGTTGTTTTTTATTTTCACCCGGCCGATTAGATGTGAATTGCCGGATAATGCGCGATTCTCCTGACGTCATCTATTTTCGGCGCTGGCGCAGGGCGGTCATCCCCGCCACGCAGGCGGCGAGTGCGGCGGCCGGTTCGGGCACGGCCCGTGCCGGGTCGGCCGGCAGCGTCCGGCCGAAGTTCGCCGCCAGCGCCGTAAAGTCGCTTAAGTTGGTCACCCCGTCGTAGTTGTAGTCGCCGCCGGACCATGTCGAGCCGCCCCCGAACGCCGCGGCCAACGCCGTGAAGTCGCTCAGGTTCACCGAGCCGTCCAGGTTCCCGTCGCCCCGGAGCGTGTAACGCAGCAGGACGCTGGACCCGTCGACGCCCTCGCCCCCGAAGCTGCTCACGCCCAGCGTCGAGGCCTCGGCGAAACCCACCCCCGTGCCCGCGTCGGCCGGGGCCGTCGACGAGACGATGCCGTCGCCCGTCCAACTCCCGTCGGCGTAGCCCGAAGCCACTTTCGCCGCGACCGCCGCCAGCGGCGAGGCGCCGCTGTAATCGACGATCACGCGGCCACCGGTCAGGTCCAGCTGCGCCCCGGCGGCGATGTCCAACGACCGCGTCCGGAGCACCCCCGCCCCTTGCTTACGCAGACGCGAGCCGCCCTGGACGCTCAACGCGCCGTCGACCTGAACCGTGTTGCCCGCCAGGCTCTGGTCCAGCACGTCGGCGGGGCCGCCGCCGGTCACCGTCAGGCTGTTGACCGTGAGCTTCGCCGGCGACATCGCGCCGGAACTGGTCCGGCCGACGCGTACCACGTTGCCGCCGGCGGTCAGGACCAGGCCGCCCAGACGCTGGTCGGCCCCGACGTTCAGCGTCGCCGGGTCGACGTCCACCGTCAGGTCCGCGTCGTTGTTCGCCGCGTCCAGGTTGGCGACCCCGCCGTTGATCTTCAGCGTCGCCGGGCCCGACGCGTTCAGCGTCGACTCGAACGTCAGCACGCCCGGACCGTTCTTGTTCACCACCACCCCGGGGGCTAGCGTCGTCGGGTCGCTGATCCGCAGCGAACTGCCCGCGGCGGTGTCGATGTCCGTGTTGTCGAGGACCGAGAGCGGGAGGTTGATCTTGTGGTTGCCCGCCCGAACGTCGATCAGGCCCGAACCCGACGACACGTCGATGCCCAGCGAGCCTTGGCCCGCCAGTTGATAGCTGCCGGGGTTGTCGAAACGGACCGTGCCGACCGTCACGGGCGTGTTCGTGTAGACCGTCTGCGGCGTGTTAATCGCGCTGCCGAAGTTGGCCAACGCGTCCACGCCGTTGGGGACCCCGCTCGTCCAGTTCGAGTTCTGGTTCCAGTCGCCCGAGCCGTTGATCGCCCAGCCGACGGCAACCGGTCCGATGTTCCAGGCCACCGACCAGTTCTTGGTCATCTGATACGCGATTCCGCCAGCGAATCCTGATGAGTAGCCACTCTCAAAGTGAGACAGATACCCGAACTGAATGGTGCCGCCGGCAGCCGAAAAGTTCGGGTTGGAGCTAAAATTCGCCCGCCCGTCGGCGGGGGAGTCGTAGTCGTACGCCCTGCCGACGAATTCGCCAAACGTAGCAGCGGTCAGCCCGGATCCGACGACGAGTTCTTCCGGGGTCGAAACACCCGGTGTCTGCGTAAAGAAGTTTGTTCGATAGAACTTGGCATCTTGAATCAGGAAGAAAGCGGTTGCCACACCGTCAAAACTACCCTTTCGCGTCGTCAACGAGAAATCAACGGAAGTGACCGCACCGTCGACCGCCGGGTTAATGACACCAGCCGTGTACACGTGACCGAGGCCCCACGCCACGCCGGTAGTTTCACCGTGCGGGAAGCCGGTGATCAGGTAGCTGGACGCATCGTACCGCTGATAGCTGTTGCCGGTGTTCAGCACATACAGCCCGGCGGCGGGATTCAGAGGATCTGCAACGCCAGACCATCGACCCGAAGCCACGCTGGGCACGTTATCCGTGTAGGTGATAGTGACGGCATTGGTGTTTGACGGGCACAGCACAGTCACTCCGGCCGCCAACATGCCTGCGGCGACCGACTGACGGGCAGTTTTACGATATGAAGGCTTCGACATAGGCATATCTCCTGTCTCTCGTGCGCATCTCTCGTGCGCAGCGGATGACTTCACGACGTTAATTGAAATGAGCAGGTCCATTGACATTGCCCCGCCCGAACCAGAAGGCACGGAACCCGGTGGGCCACTTCCGAAAATCCTGGTACGGCGACGGAGCAAGCACTTCCTTTTGGGATCGCAGGTCGGCGTGACCGTCGGCAAAACCGACGGACATTTTCGTATTGTTTGCGTGCTGAAACCGGAACGAGATCTCAGGGCTGCTGAAATACAGCACGGCGTCGGCGGCGGTTTCAATGAACACCGCGGTCTCGGCGGCGGTGCGAATCTTGTTGATGGCGCCCGGATTGCTCTGCTGCCACGTGAGCAGGCCGGGATAGATCGGGGAGACCCGTTTGGGCAGATCGCCGTTCTGCGCATAGCTGAAGTAGACATCCACGAGCGAACTGTACATCCGGGCATAAGGACCACGCACGCCGCCGGTTGGCGTGCTTCGACGAACGAGGTACCCGTCGGCGGGACAAATGCCCAGGTTGTAATTTTCCTTAAAGTACAACGCCGGGATGTACTGAAAATAGTACGGTGGATAGGAGACGAAGGGCGTCGCGCCGGGCACCTGAAATGGCGGAAGAAATCCCTTCGAGTCGTTGACATACATACGCACCGCGACGCCATATTGCCGCTGGTTGCTAAGGCATTGAGTCGTGTACGCAGCCGCCTTGGCCTTGCCGAGCGTGGGCACCAGGATGCCAACGAGGACGGCAATGATCCCGATCACTACTAACAGTTCCACGAGAGTAAACGCCTGTCGCCGCACGGGTCTGGCCTCCTGAGCTGCCAACGACGGAAGATCTCAGTCATTGCGAGAGCAGTTTACAGGCCAATGATTCTTCTGTCAATACAAATCTCAACAATCGAGAAATGCTGCAAAGGTCAAGTAATTGTCTTGACTGCATTGCGAAATCAATACAATTGTTGTAGAAACAATACCAATCAACCAATGACCAGAACGTCGTTCAAATATGCCGATTTCGCACAATCGCTGCTCCGCAGCATGCTTGTCGATCGGCTCAAGCCCGGCGACCGGCTCCCGACGGAGGAAGAAATGGTCCGAGTGCACGGGCTGAGTCGGATCACCGTGCGTCGGGCGTTGCTGATGCTGGAGCGTGACGGCTTCGTGTCGCGTAAAAGGCGGCTGGGGACTTTTGTCGCGCGGACGCCCAAGTCGGCGGCCGAACTGCAGATGGTCCGGGGCATTGTGGTATTGGTCATACCCGCGTTAACCGGCCATCAGAGCAGTGACGATCACGCCTTAGCGAGTACCGTTCGCGGTGCCGAGGACGAGTTGGCGAAGGTGGGATTCGCCGTGCACATCTTGAGCATCGGACGCGACGACGAGCAAGATCGTGTGCGCGTGGCTCGATTGCTGGAGAACAGCCGGATCGAAGGCATTTGTGTCATCGGCTCGTGTTTCGACGGTTTTGCCGAGTCGGTTACCGTCCCGCTGGTTAATTCCTGCACTTTCTACCCGACCCGGCTGCCGTGGGTGGGGATCAACATGGAAGACGTGTCGTACACTTGTGTGGCGCACTTGCTGGACCGGGGACATCGCCAGATCGTGACGCTGGTGGGTCCGTGGGTCGAGGCCCGCGCCGTGGCGTTAATGAGTCGTGGCCACCAGCGCGCGTTCGAAGAGCGCGCCGCCTCGTTTCGCAGAACCATGATCGTGCAGGCGTATGACGAAGCCTCCATCAGAGAAGTGGCGATGGAGGTTTTTCTGGCCGGCACGCGACCAACTGCGATCTTTGCCGAAGACTGGCGCGTGTCTCGGGAAGTTCTTCGGGCCGCCAACCAACTCGGCCTGCAGATACCAAACGATATTTCCGTCGTAGGCTGCGGACAGAACAACCTTTACATCAGTTCGCCCAGCTCGATCAGCGCTTACGTACCGGCCAACGAACAAGTGGGTCGAGAGGTCGCTCGGGTATTGGTTCAGGTAATTTACGGAGGGACCGCGCCAGCTGCCCCCACATACGTGCCGGGTGAATTCGCGGACCGCGGATCCGTGGTGAAGCTTGGGTGAGGTGCTGTTGCCGCATTTGCGGCCCGGCAATGTCGTGATCCTGGACAACCTCTCCACCCACAAGTCGCCACCCACACGCCAGCTCATCGAGTCGGCCGGCGCCCAGTTGGTGTTAGTCGCAGTGCTTCCCGATTGCATGCCGACTACCAATGCACATTTCGGATCAGTAATCGACGGTACCAGTTTCACATTCCGGTACACTCCGGTATCGACCGCGCCCAAACATTCGTCGCTACCATAATGAAGACCGGTAAACACATGGAGTGCTCCGTGTGGACGAATCGAGTTTAACAACGACAACGGAAGTCGGGAAGTTCCCGGCCAAGAACCCTCAACTTGGCCCGAAATCCTAATGTTCAGAATTGGGACAGGAATGGGGTCTGGACAAGTGGCTCGGATGGGCAAACGTGACCAGGCCGACCGCCGTTCGAAGTGGATTGACTTCTGCCGGAGAGATAAAATGCGATCTTGAAAAATGAACGGAAGTACGTTTATCGTTCAACGCTGTCCTCGGAATACGGGCTGACGCCATCGCTGATACGGAAGTTGGGCGAACCTGACGAGCAAAGACCCAATCCCCATTACAGGTCGGGGCCACCATCGTCATTGTACAGCATCAAGCGCGTCGAAAAGTTCGTCGCTAAACATCAGGTAGAAATCGAGGCGCAAAAATTGAAATGGGGTAAGCGAAGCGACGCGGCGAAAAAGGCGGCAGCCAGCAAACGCAACACGCTTATTAGGGCCGCGAAAGAGATACCGCTCAAATGGAAGCCGCTACCGAAGATGTACGCGCAGTTGGAATCGCTCGCTAACGGCCATGCCCTTGAACGGTATGGGGCCGACGCAAAGGATGCTGGCTACAACGGTGTCATCTCTACAGTCCGGCACGAGTTCACCAATTACGAGGAAATACTGGCTGAGTTCAAGGGCAAGGTTGGGACGAACGAAGCCTATGACGAGATTCGGGAACGGCTGGACACCGAGATTGCCGCTACGCTTAGGAAAGTTTACGTGGAGCAATTCGGGTAACGCCAGATTTGTAGTAAGCGCTACGCCATCCTTTCAATTACCCACATCTTTCGCCAGGCAGTATCCGAGGTGGATGTCGGTGAGCCTGGACATGCCGCGCCACAAG
>ENA-ORBV01009731-ORBV01009731.1-microbial-mat-metagenome-genome-assembly--contig:-NODE-9731-length-15643-cov-3.218168_pt1 | contig 15643 bp, 18 predicted proteins | sample MGYA00237777_ERZ505514 | MGnify/ENA primary metagenome ERZ505514 (study PRJEB26160, sample SAMN06269048) | microbial mat metagenome | isolation source: Oligotrophic lake microbial mat | place... | reverse complement strand
CGTCGGCAGCGTCAGATGTGTATAAGAGACAGATATCAGCTGCAGAAGCAGATGCGCTGGATGACACCTTTGAATCGGCGACCTCGTCCGCACCCTCCTTCAAATTCGCGATCGCGCCTTTCACAGCCACAGAGGCGGAGTGAGCTTTGTCTGTAACAGTGATCTTGGCTTGTTGGAGCTTCTCTCCGACAGCATGCACAATGTCAGAAGATTTCTGCGCTACCGCGTGTGCCGCCTGGGACAGATGCAGCTTGTCATCGATGGCATGTGCAACATTAGCAGTAGTGGACGCCACCGTGTTGACCGCACGCGACAAGGAGCTTTGAATGGCAGCACCACCACTGGTGTTGCTGAACGCGGATTTCGCTCGCTCCAACTCAGCGTCCGCTTCCTGCTTCAACCGATCTGCTTCGGGGTTGGACTCGGTCATGTACACAGTGTCGCTCTCGCTTCGGGCCGAATCGTCAATCGAGCTGCTAGGACCAGTCAAGCTCAACTTGCCTTGAGCTTCTTCTGCCGCCACTTGAGCTCGCGCCTCTCGTGTGGACTCCTTCACGTCAGCCTTCACGGTGCGGGCTGCATCACCAGCCGCAGCAGCAGCATCCTGAGACTTCTCCTTAGCGTACTGACCAGCTGCGACTGCACGGTCCTTCACCTGATGAGCAGCGTCCGACGCCTTGGCTCCGGCGGCTTCAGCAGTCTCCTTGATCTGCTCCTTGGTGTGGTAGGCCTTATCTGCAATGGCGTGGCCCGCAGACTTGGCGCTCTCTGAGGCAGAATGCAAGCCTTGCTTCGCGGTGTCAGCGGCCACCGAAGCAGCAGCGACGGCCCGGTCTTTGCCATGCTGCGCCTTGTCAGCTACGTAGTGACCAGCCTGCTTGGCACTGTCACCTGCAACAGCCGCGGCGTGCACTGCAGCGTCCTTGCCTTGCTGAGCTTTCTCCGACACATACGCACCGGTTTGACGAGCCGAGTCTGCAGTCTTGTGACCAAGCTCCACAGCGGAATCCTTGGCGTATTTGGCGGCTTCATTCGCCTTGGAACCAGCAGCGTAAGCGGCATCTTTGACGCGCTCTTTACCGTGCTCGGCCTTGTCACTCACGTAGGCTCCGGCTTGTCGAGCAGTATCAGCAGCGGCATGTGCAGAGCTCTTGATCTGCTCCTTCGCGTTATCGGCTTGAGCTGCAACAGCCCCGGCCGCTTGCTTCGTCACATCTTGAGCAGTCGCCGCTGCGTCCTTTGCAGAGCTGGCCAGCTGATTGCCCTTTTCCTTCACAGACTCCTTGAGTTCAGAAGCCCGCTGCGACGCAATTTCAGCGGATTTGCGACCAACGTACGCAGCAGTGTGGCCGGCCTCCTCCACACGATCCTTGGCTCGTTCAGCTACATCGCCAGCTTTGGCTGCTGCAGCATTCGCTGTATCTTTCGCGCTGTCGGCAGCGGCGGCCGCTCGATCCTTAGTGTGCTCATAAGCTTGCTTGCCCTTCGCTGCAGCAGCGTAGGTGGCATCGCTGGCGACAGCACCAGCCTCGGCTACATCAGCCTTGTTCAGATCTGATGTCACATTAGTGGTGTTGTTCGCGTACGTGTCGTCGATCTTGTACGAATCATCGACCTTCTTGTCGATTTCGCCACCGCTGCTTGAGTTAGAGATGTCCACGTCTCGAGCGTTGGAGATCGGGGCGGTGCTGTAATCTTTAGGGGCATCGCGAAGAGCGGAGTCGCGTTCTGAGAGATGCGAGCACACCAAGCGTTAAGAGCAACGCACGGCACCATGATAGACATAGAGATGGAAGATGGCATTGTGAGTGCAAACCGCCAACAGTGGAATATCGAACAAACATGCCGAACGATATTTCACTAGTCGATCTGCATGACGTCTTGAGCAGTCAAATAGTGCAATGCCGAACATACCCCCAGAGGAAACAGCATCTCTAGCTGTCTCGGCGGCGATTGACGCTTTCTCCTTTGCCTTGTTCTTCACGGATTCTGCGGCGTCTTCAACCTTTTGCTTAACTTGTTCATCTGATTCCCCGGAGCGGTAGTGAATGCTGCTGCTAGATCGCTTGTCCATCGTGGCTCTCGTCGAGAACGAATTACACAGAGACTTGGAGTGTCTTGCGATTGGTAATTGACGGCATAACCGAAGCGTCGACAAGCGTATGCTTGTAGCTGAACGAACTCAAACCGCATCTCATAACCTCGCATGATCGATCCTTTCACAACCAGATTTAGAACCGACATATCACGTCATGGCAACGCGTTCGCTGTTCGCGGGAAACCCTTCGCGCTGCACGTGCGCTCGTGACCGTGTCAGACAAATGAAGATTGCGATGTATGTATTACAGTAACACACATTGGTACAAACAAACAGGCACCGCACAGTGACACAAGAGCTCTTGAAATCAAAGAGTGAAACAACGTTTACGAAACCCGACCGCCAAGTTCATGCAGCGAAAACTAGAACCTGCACAGCCTAAAACCACTTCTTTTCGAAGTTCTGACGCAACTTCTTTGCCATACTAGCCATGTTCGCAGCTTCATCTTCAACTCGTTCTGCCTTCTCTTCGACTTCGCGAGCCTTCTGTAGGTTGCGAGCGGCTTTCTGTAACGTGGAATGGCCAGGGTGCGGTGTTAGACAGCGGACGTGGCATCGACACGAGTATAACGCAGGTTTACCATAGATGCTTTCACGGAGTTTTGTGCTCCTTGCGCCTTAGCCCCAGCAGCAAGCTCAGCGATACGCTGATATCAGATCAAGCCCATATCAGCGCGACCGCACATCGCACCCTGGATTCGATGAACACCGCGACCATACCTCTTCCGACATATTGCCACCACGCTGTTTTGCGCTGGTGGTTCTCACAGGCTTCCGCTTCCCACCAGCACCCGCATCGTCCTGGTCATCCGCACCGTCGGGTGCCTCCTCCTGCTCCACCTCTGCATTCCGATCCTTGTTCTTGCGGCTGGACTTCTTTTTTTGACTGGAACGGCCAAAAATGGGGCGTAAGATGAACGCACAAAGTGATGCCATTCGCAAATGATGCGAACAACAAGCCGACCAAGCTGCACCGATCGGTAGTTACCCGGCGTTAGCAGCGTCGTCATCGTCCGACTGCTCGTGCTGCTTCTTGCTAGCAGAAGGCTCCGGATGATGGTCCTTATCTTTTTCAGGCTCCATGGGCTTATCGACTGCGACGGAGCGAGCAAGCGTCCGAACACGTGATGAATACCAATGACAACATTCACGATGAACAACAATACGCCGGCAGAGATTGAAACGTACACAGCTCCAGCACAGATGCAGACGATCCGAAGATGGAGCCAAGCAGGGTCTTTCCTTTCACCTTTCGTAGCAGCACACAAAAACACACGCAGTCATCAAAGAGGGCTCACGCGTACGCAAACAAATCGCACCATACTCGTTGAGTTTCCGCTAGCTCACGAAGGCTTTCGAGCTGCTTGGTCGCGAACACCAGAGGTACTTGATACGGGTAATGCAGCGCCAACAGGGTGCCCCGGACCAGTTGTGATTCCTTGGTCAACAAGAACACTTGACCTTCGGGTGATACCGTCAGGTTGGCAGCTTGATGACGACTTGAGTCGAGAGAGCAACACATACAGCAATGAACGATCAGAACCTCGTTGGCTCGACCAACTCTCACCAATAGCACTGCTTCACTTCTGAGGTACTTTGAGCATGCTACTTACTTGATATTATCTGGGAGCACTATCTCGTACAACCGCTTCAGATCCATCAGTCTGTACGCCGTGAGGTGCCGTTCCTTATCAATCACCACCAGCGCCTTCTCGTCCCCTAGCTTCTTGGCCCGCGCCAGGATCTCCACGAAGTTGTACTCTTTGGTGCGACCATACTGGTCTTGAACCAGGTCCAACTGCGTATCTGTGTCCGATTCTGAGATGATGTCAAAGCCCGACTCACTGCCCCCAGCAGACTCTGTATCGTCATCGTCATGTAATGTCCGTTTAGACCCCGAGGTGGCCAGGCCTGGATTCGCACCCGTCTCGTCATCAGGCTCATCCACGTGCTGCTGATACTTAGCACGTGCGCGTTTGAGTGCCTTGGCAGCTTTCAAGGCATCCGCATCCGGCGGTAAAGGAGAGTCCGAGCCCTTCGGACCCGCCCTCGGAGATGGCGTTGGCATTCCTGAGCTGTGATGGGAACCCCTGGCAGAATTTGCAGCACTGAGCGAGGCCGCCAGGTCCGCTAATTGTGGATAGGTTAATAAATGTGCGGCCACCACGGTCGATCGGTGCAGAATGCAGCTTAACGAGTTCAGATTGGAGCCATCCTTATCCCGTACCGACGGCTGCTGCACAATGTGAATCTGCTTGCCCGCCACGATGACTAAGCACTTGGCTTTGATGGGCTCGGCCATTTCTGATTCGGGCTTCTGGTACTGTTGAATGTGGTCTGCAGCAAGCAATCAGGACATCATCCATAGGGATGCAATCAATCTACTACGAGTTCTACGTTATGATCGCATTGAACAAATTTGACATACCTGTTTTGCCGACCAGCATTTTGAATTCTTCTTTGGTACGGTGCAATTGCCGCATCAACTGCTGCTTCATTGTTTGCTTGACGTCAGTCAGCATCTTCATATCCGGCACGGGCAGCCGGATTTGAGGAATCTGCGCGAGTAAGCCCACCGTCTTGTCGGAGCCTGCCGTGACTGTGTACGCACAACGGGAGATTGAGCAAGACGAACAACATCTGCATGACAGAACGCTATGTTAAAGCAGGCAGGAGAATGGTCGAAAAGGGAAGAAAAGAATGAATACACTCAGGTGTGCTTCCCAAAGTTCAGCAACCAATACGAACCTAACGCATCATCAATGCCCAGCACTTCGGCGGTGGAGTCAATAGCTTGCATGAAGACCACAGGATTCGAGCAATCCTCGAGATCAAACCGTTGGGATTTGGAATATTCACTTTGATCTACCACGCACGCATATGCGACGTTGAGGACCAGAACAACCGCGCGCGAATGAAACGAAAATTATTCAGCAAGTCTACCAGGTATTCTTGGACCGCCGAAGGGCTTGCCATTAGCCGGGCTAAGAGCTTGAATGGAACCGTTGCTTAGACCCAACAGCACGTGCGCCACGGGCGCGCCTGGATCATGCCGGATGGGTCAATCAATGAACCGTTAATTCATCTTACCCCCGCAGACACCAATCAGATAGCCGTGCAAATACATACCACCAGCCTCGTTAGCCACAGCACAGATGTGTACACTGTGTACAGACTGCGGGGCCTTGTACTTCTGGAACGGAAAGGTGATGCCCTTCTCCGTATCCGTGATGCTGGCGTTTCCTTCTTGGTCTGCTGCTACCAGACTGAGCAATCCGGGCACAACAGGCACATGAATTACCATTGAGAATCACGCTGCGACTGGAAAGAATGGTGAACAGCAAACGAGAAGCTGCAGAACAATCGCATGATCCATGTGCAAAATTTGCCTATTCCACGCCCGCCTCAGCGGATATAGATTGCGTGTGCAATGATACACTGACTGGTTCAAAAAGGCGCTTACATATGAATGGAGGGTGCGAAGTGGATGAGCCGGATAGGGTACTTGTGCTGCACACTACCAATCACCTCCCATTGACACACGACACCGGGAGCAAACGCGGACACTTTGGCGATGTTAATCTGTAGCCAAGCAACGTGCACAGACGCCAAACAACATTTCATTCAGCACAATAGTACAGAACAGGTTTCCGGCATATGTGGAGAAAAAGTTGCAAGAACGCGTTATCAGAGTGGTACCGTACCGAAAGCTTGAGCGGAACATCGTCCTTGTCAACTTTGGATTTCTGCTTACTGTTCCTGGCATTCTCCTCGTCTCGGGCTGCACGGCTGGCCACCATCGGCCTGAGACAAACCAAGCGAGTGATGATGAGAGGTGTGCACACGCACGAGAAGATGAAGTAGGTCTTGGCACGACAGCTTGGAATATAATATCGCAAGCGTGATGCAATAGCAACAGGATGAGAAGACAGAAGACAAACAAACTGTTGAACACAGGGTTGCATAGTACATCAACAAAGACCACGCCTATATGTAAGCTTACCGATACTCCAGTACGAAAACCTCACCACTGGCAAGTGCAGCTGCGAGTTCGCAAAGTGAAAATGTCAATTGGGCGATTGCACACAAGCACATGTACAGTGGGAGCGCAAGATATCTATAAGGATGAAGCTTACCAATCACCGCATTGTGTTCCAACAGAGCGTCTACGCGCACCACAGCGTGCGGATCAGAATACTCTTCCTTCTTCGAAGAATACACTCCCGCGCCGCGGGTCTCCTTGTCCTTCTTGGCTTTCCGCCGATCAGCGTCATCTTTCTGCAGATCTCGCTCCTCCGCGTACTGCAGATTCGCAAGGACATCATACAACAACGCGGGTAAGCCTAAATGGGTTCAACAAACACAGACTTCCCCGAGAGGGGAGAAAGGGGGTATCCACTTATGCATATGTTACGTCATCGCGGGCGCCTGACCAACGATGCACCTACAATAACAGCCTCGTACCAATGACATGTCCAGCAGGTGAATAAGCTCGATGTCAGAGGGAGACATGCATCTCCACAGTCGGAGTACACCCTTATCATGTCTGTCGTCAGACATTTGAAACACACGATCATCCTCTCCTCAATGGAACACGGTGGTCGTACGCACAAACAGATAAAGCATCTTGATCACCCCATACCCTGTGACCAGCAAGCCTGGCTGCGTGACCGCCACCTCTGCATCTTTAGGCCATTCACCGACTACCCCGCCCATCAGAGGCCAAAGCTAAACTCACAGGCAGAGCAATGCGACAAGCCCACCACAAATGAGCGAAACGCATTGAGACCAAACGCGTAGCAGTAAAATCATGATTTAAGCTAATTACCCCATTATGCATCAGACCCTCACGAGTGGTGCGCTTTTTCTGCTTTCTCAGCATATTCTCTTTTAGCGCCTCCGCGAACGCTTGGAAGTGCAAACGCGCCAAGGGTTCCCGGGAACACGTTCTACAATCGCACATCGAAGGCAGCAAAGACGGTGTTGGATTCTCGGTGCTGACAAACAGAGTTGACCAATGATACTTACGAGAACTTGGCCGAGAATATTCTGTTGCATTCAGTCACGGGCACCGATGAAGTGTCGTCAAAGGACACGTACACCATGCCGTGTTTCGCTGCCGATATCACACAAGGGGACCTGATTTTTCACAAAACACGCACATACACGTACATGCAAACGAATGTTTCAAATCAGGTGGAGCACCAGGAGATCATTAACAGCGTCACGTACCCAGCTACGCTCGCTTTCATCTCCGCGTCTCCTTTTTGCAACGATGACCGTAACTCGGGCGGATACAAGTTGACCACGATGAAATTTAGCGCACGACCTTTGTGTCTGCACATACATACAATTTGCAGCATTACACCCATCATTTCAGTCTGAAACGCACAACCGATAGTGATCACAGGTAACGGCTAAAACGTACGTCGTTATTTGCTCGACAACGCGCTCTTCATTGAGTTTCTTCCGAGTGATAGGGTTCTCGTCAGCTAAATCACCCTTGATCACGCGCACCGCATCCGGCTATCGGACCACACACGCGAAGCACAGGACAGCACAGCACGATCGCTGTCAGTGATCAAAAAGCACTGCGCAGAAAGATCAGAATGTGTGTACAAACCACGCACCTCATCTGCTCCCGATGAGTGACCACCGCAAACGTACAGCGATCCCAATGCACTGCCGGCACTGTCATTCTGAAATGGAGCTGCCCAGTGCAGACGATTGATGGGCTTGCGAGCGAAATCGTGACCGTCCGACACTACACAACGCATCATGCAACAATACGAAATCGCTCAAGTTGTAACGAGGGGGGCATTTTGAGAACAAATCTAAAATATCATCTGCTTCTGAATGACACACTTAACGGCGCTGGGGTTTGAGCTCGAATAGCACGTGCACAGCTAAAAAGAGATTATGCATACGGAAAAATCTGCGCACGGGTGCGTTGTCTGTTTTGCGTTTCCACACCGTGACCTCTCCATTCTCGTAGCCCAACGCAAAATATGCACCAGATGAGTCCCACGTGAGACAGCGGATGCCCTACACGTGACGTCACATGATCGTGTCAGCAGTGTAACACGTACTGCGGAATATAGGCGCGAGTCATCGAGATCCCCGTCGAGACAAAATGACAGTTAATCAGGCTGTTACCGGTTGAGCCGCGTAGCGTCTGTGCACTTGCATCTCTTGAATATTCCACAGCACGACCTCCCCCGTGTTGTACGCGATCAGCAAGTATGACTCCTCGGTGGGACTGACTGCCATGGCCATCGGCTCGATGATCTCGACAGACGGGAACTTCTTCCGTTGCTCATCTACATGACAATCACGGGTTGCCAGCGTTCAGTCATGAGCATTCAAAGAATATCGACGTGACAAATGGAACACCCGCTTCAAGTACACTAGTGCGCCCGGTGACCGTACCAGAGTAGACCGCTTCGATGGCCACGCAGTAAGCAGAAAGTCGGGTTTTGAGCACGTCGAACACGTGTATGTCACCACCCGTTACACTGAAGTACAGATATTGATTGTTCTCGTACTTGCGCCAGAAGTGAGTCACATAGATTCTGAAATACACACCGATGCAACATGATCAGATATATGAAACGAAGCGCAATTGACACAGAGAGTCAATGAAGAGCCAAACAGAAAGTATAGCGTATGTGGAACTGTGGACACGATACGCGAAATGACGAGCTGTTTGTGGATCGCACACAAGGTTTGAGTTGACTGATGCAGACGTACTTGCGATCATATTTATCGTTGAACGGCAGCGTGTACACCACCTCCCCTAAAGTAATATCCCAGATGCGGATAGTATTCTCAGTAGTGCTGAGCAATCGACCCTAACAAATTCACCCGAGCCACACATCAGGGGAAGGCAACGGGTGAACGCACATCTCAGGGTGGCACGAGCAAGGACTCGTCGGCTAAGTACTGTCACTCAATACCTGATTCTCTAAGAAGTGCACTGCGGTGATCGGCTCGATATCATCTTCAACTTCAAGCACCAGCTCCACGCCAGGCATGCCGTACCTAACATAAACCGTATATATATATATAGGATGAGCATAAAGCTGAATAGGAATGCCGAGTACAAGCAGGACGCGCAGCACAAGCAGTTTACACGCTGAAGATGCCACAATTGGTCATTGGGTATGCAATGTGACGCCATACGTACAGTTTCACCGCTCCAAACGTGCTGCCCACTGCAAGGATCTCATGGCCGGTGTCGTAGTCCAGGCAGGAGATCTCGCCCGGAAAGCCCAGACATGCCGTCTGCAACGATACAAGCATATCAGCGAGAGAGACCATGCAGTCAAAATGCAAACGTGATTGCTTGACACGCTTGCGTATCAGCAGGCAATGCGCGCAACCGTGTCAAGAACGTAACAGATGACGCCATTTGCAAATGCGACAAAGACGCTAGCATTCTGATGATACAAGAACGAGATAGCGCAAGTGTACAGTCCACCAGAATGCAACACTGCGCCTTGATCATCATGGCAGCACATCGGCGCCTCAGACCGAACCTGCTGATATGAGAAATCTTGCTTGGTGAGCTTGCCCGGGGAAAATTGAACCGCTTGCTTGTTTCCCATGCTTTCGTCAGGATTTCAACTCGAGCAGAGAAAAAGATACGAAAACAGAGGCACCAGGCGTGATGTATTGAAGAACCGGTCACGCTAGCGACATCGCAGCCCCGTTAGCGGCTACACTCAATCCGAAACGATGGATTCGATCGCGCCGATCGTGCACACTAATAGATCTGGCGGAGATCAATTGAATCGAGTTTAGACGTTTGTGGGGGGCAGCCAGTTGGTTAGTCATCCTTTAGGGTGCAAGCGCAATCTTGGTCGCTTGACGGCAGGTTGACGCACATACGCGTACGTCTATCGGACGCATATATGAGATCATAATCACGTGCATAATATATCGGCATGACGCGTCCCAAGAACGCTCGACGCAAAGTGCCGCTCCGCCGGCACCATGGTGCTGCGGGTATGTAGGTTGGTGTGCGATTCAGGCCCTCATGCGAGCACAGCTGTATGCATAATGCGATGGGAGGCGACACTGCTCAAGTGCCTCGCCTTGTGCGGCTTTGCTTGCACGCTGACAAGTCGTGTCGTGTGTGTCGGGTCGTCGTCGACAATGTTGCGTACAGACGATCATGGAGCAGCTGAGGACACTGACGGTTCACAGAATGCAGGTGGTCAAGTACCGCCCTTTCCAGGATCCGCATCTTCATCGCGGCCTGGTACTAGCAGCAATGCTAACGCCAAGAACCGATCTGGTCTGCAGGCTTTGTGTGGAGCTGTATTGGTGCTAATTTCGTTGAGTACTCAGCCCGCTATCGCTTGTTATCGTTCAGAGGCTGGAGGTAATGCTGGCCCTGGCGAGAACGCGCAGCCGGATGCGAACAGTATACCAGAATATCATTTATGCTCCAGCGACCCGCCTGCGCTCAAGGTAATGCATCGTCCCGCCTGTCGTATGGGAATGAAGTCAGATATTGCGGCGCAGAGAGGATTTCGAAATCACTGCACACTGTGGTTTGATGCTGTTACAGATATGGTCAGATCTAACGCGCGAAGAGAAGGTGGAAGTGATGGACATTACTCCCCAGGAGCTTGCTAGCAAATTGAGTTCGTATGCAGCCGCGCAGCTAGACGTGAATAAATCAGCTGGTTAGTGAATATCCTTTGTGATCTATGTATGTTGTCCCATGCACTACCTCAAAACGTGCTCGGTGTGCTGACCCCTGGTTTCAGAGCAACTGGTCGACTCCAAGGAGGTGATGGGTGCAGTGCGAGCTGCATTCGTGTACGGTGTGAACAACGCAGGCAACATGCCTGTATGTGTCGCTCTTACATCATTTTGAGACATCCTTCCAGCATCGTCATTGAGACGATTCATATGCATGCTTTCGCAGATCACATCCGATGTCGTGGCACTGCTGCTTATTCACATCATGGAAACACATCTCATGATTGCGCACGCGCGCAAAGTGGGACAGATCAAACTCATCTTTGCAGCGATCGTCTATTCGCTTTTCGTACCCGACTATCACTGGGCTATCAGGCTGTCCATCGGCGGAGCCTTTGTATATGCAGGTGAGTTCAAAGTGGTGACTACTTAGATCGCCTTGTTATTGATTGGTGCTTGCACGTTCACCAGGGTGGTCAAGTCGGCAACGAGTGTACGCTGCCCGGGAAATTGTGATGCTGCCTTTTGATGACAAGGTATACCCCGGATTGCTGTGATCGTGTGTGTGTGCGATGATCGTTCCATGTAGCTATGTTGTATGCCACTTTCGTATCGCTAGCTCTGTGTGCTCAACGCGAACTGTGCGTGTGCCTCCCACAGGACCCAGAGCGGATGAGTGCTCGGCTGCAAGCTCTGTGTTGCGGCCTGTTCAATCTGTCCCTAGGCTGGTGGGTGCCTTGGTACACCGCCGTCATCGCTGTGTCAGCAGCTCCCTTGCTGGTGATCGAAGTGGAGCGAGGCATCTCCGCGGCAACAGATCAGGTGCCATACCGATTCGTTGTGTACATCCGTGTCTTCTCGTGTGTCAGTTGCATCTACTGTTTTGCTTCTTTTCGTCTCAACTGCATATGTGCCTGTCGACTTGCGCTGATTTCTCCTACAGAAAGCACTTCGGTATATTCGTATGGCGCTGGCGTGGGCTTCTAGTCTGCTCTACCTCTACTTCGCCTGGTTCTCCACGCTACTGTTTATATTCGGACTCGTATTCTTCCTGCCAACCGCTTTGCGGTTCTCAGTAATATTTTCACTATTGGGCCTTGATGCTGCCCTCACGTACACGGGCAAAGCGTATGACTGGTTCGCCCCATGGCTGCCGTCTAAGCACCGCACCTCCACCTGGATTATATGGGGCCGCTTTATCGGGGCCATCTGCGCGCTGTATCTTGGGTGGTCGATACTGAACTGGACTCTGATCGTGCTGCTGTCCGTGACCATTCTGCTGCTGGTACCGGCTCGCCCTAGGACAATCGCGTTGGGCGTTGCGCGTTTAGGCGGAACTATGCTGCTAGCGCAGCAGCTGGACACGATATTGGTGTTGCGATTGAGTGTGGTGGCTGTCTTGCTCGCCTGGGTGTTCATCAAGGCTATGTGGTACGTGTAGGCGCTTGTTCTCCGCATTACTGAGTCATTCGTGATCCTCACGTTGTGTAACCATTCGTTCCCTGCTACGTTTCTCGTGCGTATAGGAGGAGATACGTTCGCAGAAGGAAAGCAGACAAGCCAGCACCGTCGTCCTCCAGACCAGAGGCGTATAACGAAGATTGATCGTGTAGCGCTGAGGCTGGTGATGTTTCTGTGGCGTGCCTTGTGAAGGAATCGATGCCAGATGCTTTGAGTAGGATGTTAATTTATCTATTATTCTTAATATGATACAAGGTGTCGCAAGCATCGTCCGCATAAGCTACAACGAATTGGTGCGTGAAGCAAAGTACAACATTGCGTGCATTACACCGTCACGCTATTCGACATTTGATTAGCTATCAGTAGTGTCGACGAACACGCCGGCACGGGCTTTGCTTGGGATCATCGGAGACATTTGGGCCAAGTCCGCCATCTTGGTTTTTGTGTGTGAGCTGGCCGCAGGGCTGGAGACGGGTGATGAGACTGCTGCCGGCTTGTTCGCCCCCGACTGTACGCTATTGTCAGTGGCTGAGCTGGTAGTAGACGGAGATGAGGAGATGGAAAGAGGAGATCCACCCGCCGCATTGGAGCCCGGTAGGGAGACGGGCGATGAGGGTGCAGATACACTGGTCGTGGATGGGGAGCGCGATTGCCTATGTGCACCATGCAGCATCATCAACATAATGTCATCACCAAGCCCCGCGTCAGAGTCGACCAACTGAGCTGGCATAAAAGTCAATAGGGGCACGTACAGGTACAGTTTGCTGGCGACTGGGAAGCATTGCCGGCAGGTAGAGATGTAAAGGTCTGTACCGCCGATGAGCTCCACGCACGTTTCAGTCCCTAATCTGCAAATGAGACATTGCCGAGCATCATGTAAGACTCAAGTTCCCGAAATATTTGCCGAGCATCATGTAAGACTCAAGTTCACGAAAATATTTCAACAGCGCTCACAGAAAATGATACCTTGACGTAAACGCAGCCGAGTTCTGACAACACATGCACACGGCGCTGAATTTGTCCACGCGCTCCGCCAACGGAATCAACTCCAGGACGGCACCAAAAGGCTTGCGTTGAAACGTGCCATCTAGCGCCGATACGATCACTACCTTGCCCTGGTTCGCCATGCTCTCGGAGAACTCAACGAGATCTGGGTAGAACTGGCCCTCGTCCACGCCGATCACGTCCAAAGTAGCCAGGTCGATCGTGCTGATGGCTTCGAATAACTTGGACGCGGAGACGGCAGAATGAGTGTATGAGTCATGTGTTGCGGCGCATTCATCGCTGTAGCGCTTGTCTGCGGCGTACTTTATCACGAGGCACCTCCTCTTGGCTACCGTGTAGCGGCGAATGCGACGAAGTAGTTCTGCAGAATCCATGCATGAATACATCAAAGAAAACGCATCCAAAAACGATGAGAACGCACCAAGCAAACAGACGCGGAATTGGAAAAAACAAGGAAAGCACCAGCAGACTTCTGGGAAAGGTCTCAACAATCCCCGCGCGCAGCTGTGACGCATTCACGTTACCTGTGGTCTTTCCAGAAAACATGGGCCCCATAATGAGCTGAATTTGGCCTGATGTTTCATAGCGATGGTCTTCGTAATTCATGACTGCTTCCGGACGAAGGCGGTTGCTGCTCTAAAAGCAAATTGTTTGGCGCCACGACAACCAGCGGTTTGATTCAGAGATGACAAAAGCGAATCCGTGTGAGAAAGCGTGAACCATTTGAAACGCCCGCCAAAATTCATTTGGTGTTTTTGCCGTGGCGCAATTCATGACGGATCATCATATCGCAAATTCAGGTTTCTGCTTGCAAAATCGTAACGTTTCGACCACAGCACGATATGTCGTTTGCGTGGCCACGTCGTTCGTGCATATGCGTTGCTGCGTCCTGCGTACCGTCACAGGTGTCAAATGACAACGGGCATCATGCTCGCTGCCCAGCCCGCGCAGACGACCATTACGCGCCTGGTCGAAGTGGCGTGTTCATTGTGCGTCCTCAGATGATGACTGCAGAGAATCCGCACTCCAATACTGCTGTGATAACGGATCGGGATGCTGAGCGATGGGTACAACATCCTCACAATCTAGCTCATCGACAGCGGACTAGTCTCGCGTTAGGTGCAGGGGATCAGATGCATGCGCCTCGCGGACATGGCCCCGAATTCGAAGGTCCTTTCGTGCAATTCCATCCTTGGACATCGTCAGGTCATCGCAGTGTCTCAGCCGCAGTTGATGCACCCTGGCAGGCTACGCAAACAGCTGAACCACCAAGCATGGCCGTCCGTCCGGTTTTTCTTTCTAATCTGGAGCTGGGTAGAGTCGACGTTGCCGATCGTTTTGACCTGCGTTCCCGGTTGCAAGGCTACGTGACAGTGACCGAGCCACTCTCATCTGACGGACCCGCTTTCTATAGCACGTCATGCACCATGCCTTCAAGTGCGCCTGGAGCTGATATAGTGACTACAACAGCTACCGGCGTCGCTCGTCATTCGAAATCCGGCGCGCCAAAACGCACTCAACCCCGCTTCGCTCGACATGCGAAACCGGCTAAGGCGAACCGATCTGTCACCACGAACTCATGGGCTCCTGTACGACACCCAGTACCGTGGCAACGGGCTAGTAGTGCTAATCTTGCCAACTGTCGAGCTGTACCGCCTGCCTATGCGCGTCTCACCGACGCCGAGCATACAGTCCAGTGTGCGGCGTGTGGGCCTCGTCCCACATCTGGTCGACTCGCTATCCCGTCTATTGCCGGATCTGCTCTACAGACTCATTCTACTCGTGAGCGCATTGGTCGCACACGGACCATCCAAAGTCAGACCGACGGTAGGACACGCACAGATAGTGGACTGGATCGCTCAGAGATCGAAGTAGTACTGTCTGCCAACGATGACGACAGAGAATTTGGTGCGGGCGATGTAACCATTGACCTGTATCCTGAACAAGATTCGCGCACTCCCTTGAACTCCTATAATTACCTTACTGTGGATATCACTGCCTAAACTCATATAAGCGCGATGTATATGAAAGCGGCTTTGCTTTATGTAAAACAACAAATTTCTCAATACTCACTACGCGCGATGTTAGTGAATGGGCAAGAGAAACACAGACAAGAAGAATACCAGGCGACAAGATGTAAACACAGAACTCAACACCGACCGACACCCGCACTGCAAGCTAACCCAGAGACTCCCAGCCGAGGGTGTCACCTCACGGAATGATAGCGCTGATGCACTCGTGAGCAGTTCGGAAGCCAGATTGCAAGGCACCTGTGCGCCATCGAGGACCCATGTATGCAATGAGTTGATCAAGTTGAATGCACACGTACACCGTATGCTGTCTCTTATACACATCTCCGAGCCCACG
>ENA-ORBV01009730-ORBV01009730.1-microbial-mat-metagenome-genome-assembly--contig:-NODE-9730-length-15644-cov-4.629601_pt1 | contig 15644 bp, 18 predicted proteins | sample MGYA00237777_ERZ505514 | MGnify/ENA primary metagenome ERZ505514 (study PRJEB26160, sample SAMN06269048) | microbial mat metagenome | isolation source: Oligotrophic lake microbial mat | place... | reverse complement strand
ACCTCAGCCCGGAGCCTAACCTGATTTTTCCCAAGTACATCTCCGGCGGCACGGTCAAGTCGCTCAAGGCCTAGTATCACGGTTCCATGAAAGGTGAACATGATCTTGCCTTTGGAAATCCTTCGGGCAGCATCGGCGGCCATGACGAAGATCACTGGCCGGCCCGCGTTGGTTCTCACGACAGAAGAGGAAGGCGCATTGCGCGCGCTTGCGGCGTCGCGCACTGCACCTGTGCGGGAGGTTCAGCGCGCGAAGATATTGCTTGGCTACCACGGTGGGCAGGATTTCACGGCGCTGAGTCGCAGCGTGGGCATCAGTCGGCGTATCGTGTACAAGCACGTGGACCGAGCGCTCGCTGGTGGAGTAGCGCTGGCGTTGCAGGACCGACCGCATGGCTCTGAGCCGACCATCACCCCGGAAGCCAGGGCATGGGTCATGGCGGTAGCCTGCACCAAGCCGATCGAATGCGGTCAGACGGCCGAGCTGTGGACCTTGGCTGCGCTGGCCAAACACCTTCGCAATACCGCAGAGTCTGCCGGGCACCGTTCGCTGGCGCAGATCGTCAAATCCACCGTCTATAAAATCCTGGAGGACGCTCCACTGCGCCCCCATAAAATCAAATATTATCTGGAGCGGCGAGATCCGGAATTTGAACGCAAGATGCGTGAGGTGTTGATTGTCTATCGGCAAGTCGAGGAGTTGTTTCAGCAACCCGCTCCTCCACCGGGCACGCCACGAGTCGTGACTGTCTCCATCGATGAAAAACCGGAGGTGCAGGCGTTGGCCCCAACCAGTCTAGACCTCTCTCCGGTGCCGGGAAAACATCCCGAGGGAGGCAGGGGCTACGAATATAAACGCTTGGGCACAGCTTCGATTTTGGCGTCCCTGGATTTGCAGGACGGGCATGTGATCGCCCGAGTCGAACGGCGCCATCGCAGCGCTGAGTTCGTGCAACTGCTCAAAGACTTGGACGCTTACTATCCGCCAGAGGCAAGTATCCGTGTGCTGTTGGACAATCACTCCTCTCACATCTCCAGAGAGACCATGACCTACTTGGCCACCAAGCCGAACCGATTCTCGTACGTCCACACTCCCAAGCATGGCTCCTGGCTGAACTTGGTTGAGACCCTCTTTGGAAAAATGGCTCGCACGTTCCTGCGTGGAATCCGCGTCGAAAGCTGGCAAGAGCTCAAAGATCGCATCCTGCTTGGCATCGACGAGATCAACCAAGCCCCGGTCGTCCATCGCTGGCGCAACTTCTCGGCCTTGAATCCGAATGTCTAGGTGTTCACTAATCATGGAAACGATAGACTAGGCAAACGGTGGGCGGCGCTTTGTCGACAGGCGAATTACGGTCGCATCGCAGCTGGGTGCGGCATCCCTTCTTGATCGTGATTAAGCCGCCCTGAGCGAGTTGGGCCAGAGCTGCGCGGACCGTGGGTCGGCTGACACCGAGCCGTCGGGCGAGCTCATGTTCGCCCGGCAGGAGTTCTCCCCAAGCCCCCTCGGGGATCGAATTGCGTAGCGCCGCGGCGGCCTGATTCGACACGCTGGCTCTGTGAAACTCCGAGAGCGCACCCTGGTTGTTTTTCACGAACTGCCAACATGTCCTTTTTTTTATAGCTCGGCGAACCTTTATGGATGGGCGCGGGGTCGGATAATCACTTCATGAATCCAATCATACTGCACGGGAAGCTGTCTCGGCAGCGCCTTGCCACATTGCGTGGCGTGTCCAGTCACTGGCACCGGGAAACCTTGGCCCTCGGCCGGAAGCTAGGGATCAACCTCGTGCTGGGGCTTGGCTTGGTGGGTGCACTGAGGGCGGCCCCTGGGCTGCCGGCCCCGTACGACATCGATCCCACGCTGGAACATCCGCGCAACACGGAGGGGAGTTTTGTGACGCTCCGTTCGGGGCGGATCCTCTTTTCGTCTTCGCAGTTTTCTGAGGGCCAGCACGACCACAGCCCCTCGGCCATCGCCGAGATCCATTCGGATGACCAGGGGCGGATCTGGAGTCAGCCGCGGGTTGTGCTCCCGACCGGCCGCTACCAGAACATCATGAGTGTTTCTTTCCTGCGGCTGGCCAGCGGCAGGATCGCCCGGTTCCACTGCGTGAAGGAGACCAAGTGGCTTGACTGCCATCCGCTCATGTCGCTTTCGAACGACGAAGGCGTTACCAGGTCCGAACCGAAGCAGATGTTGTCTGCCCCCGGCCACTTCGTGCTGAACAACGACCGCGTCATTCAGACATCGAGTGGCCGGATCATCGTCCCCCTCGGTTACCATCGCACCAAGGGCGTGGCCGATGAACGTTCGTCATGGGATTCTCGGGCGATTGCGATGTGGATCTATTCCGACGATGAAGGTGCCACATGGACGGAATCCAAGACCTGGTGGGGTCTGCCGGTGGCGGGCGCTTCCGGACTGCAGGAGCCCGGGGTGGTCCAACTGCCGGATGGTTTTCTCTACGCTTGGTGCCGCACGGACCAGCGGTACCAGTACGGTTTTGTTTCGCAAGACGACGGGCTGACTTGGAGTGCCCCGGTCCCCGGCCCCCTCGTTTCACCGAATTCGCCTGCCAGCATCAAGCGAGTGCCGAACACGAAGACCCTCATGGTCATCTACAATGACCACTCCGGCCGCGTGCCGCTGCCGTCGAAGATGGACCAGCGTGCGCCCCTGGTGGCCGCTTTCTCGACCGATGGAGCGAGGACTTGGGTGGCACCGCAGGTGATCGAGGATGACCTTCCGGGTTGGTTTTGCTACACTGCCATTCACTTCACCGATGATGCCGTGCTCCTCGCCTATGTTGCGGGCAACGAGCAGCTCGGCCGCCTTTCCCGGCTGCGGCTGCGGCGCGTACCTCTCGCCGCTTTGGACATCCCGCTAAACCGAGCGCCATGATCCGAACCCTCCTGGTCTTCGCCCTCCCGCTGACCGACGGCCGTTTCGCCAGCGCCGAGCCCGTCAACTCCATCGTGAGTAGTCTGGCGGCGACCGCGGAGCACCCGCGCAATTCGGAGGGGGCATTCATCACGCTCCGCTCCGGTCGCATCCTCTTCCTTTACTCGCAATTTTCCGGGGGAACCTCCGATTTCAGCCCGTGCCGCATCGCGGAGATGTTTTCGGATGACATGGGTCGGACCTGGAGCGAGCCTCGGGTCCTTTTTACCCCCGCGCCCAACACCATGGAGATGAGTGTCTCACTTCTCCGGCTCGCGAGTGGGAAGATCGCACTCTTCACCGTGATCAAGCGCGGCACCTCCGATTGCCGTCCATACCTGCGAATCTCCGGGGATGAAGGTGCCTCGTGGTCCGCCCCCCGCAGCCTCCTGCAGGTGCCTGGCTATTTCGTCCTTAACAACGATCGTGTCATCCAGACTTCGCGTGGCCGCTGATACTGCCCGTGGCTTTCCATCGAGGCCTCGGTGGCGCAGACGGCAGCGGCCATACCGTCGACTTGCGCGGGATCGCCCTTTGGTACTATTCGGATGACGACGGCGTGAAGTGGACGGAATCGCAGACATGGTGGACGCTTCCGGTGGTCAGTGTGACGGGCCTGCAGGAACCGGGTGTCGTGGAACTGGCGGATGGTTCGCTCCTCTCATGGTCGCGGACGGATCAGGGGTGCCAGTACGAAAGTCGGTCCCGTGATGGCGGCGTGACCTGAAGTGCCCCACAACCGATGCAGCTTCGGTCGCCCGCCTCGCCCGCCAGCATCAAGCGCTTGCCGGGCTCGCCCCACCTTCTCGCCGTGTTCAACGATTTTTCAGGCCAGTTTCCGTTCGTGCTTCCGGCTTCAACTTATCGGGGACGGACACCTCTGGTTGTTTCCCTTTCCGCGGACGGCGGCGCCACCTGGCGTGCTGGAAAACTCCTCGAGAGCGATCCTCTTGCGAATTACTGCTACACGGCCATTCACTTTGCGGGGGACGCGGTGCTTTTGTCATACATGGATATCCGTGAGGGTTCCGGGAGCACCCAACGCATCCGACGGGTTAGCCTTGAATGGCTGACGGCCCCCGCGGATCCCCTCGCCGAGCGAGCCAAGGCAATCCTCCACGATGGCGTCGAACATGATGAAACCTGGATCAAGATCCACGCAGCGGAAGCATTGCTCGTAGGCGGTGAAGCCATCGCGATGCGCCAACGCTTCCTCGAACTGGCGCCGGTGTCTGATTCATTACTCTATCGGGTTGGCGTCTGGCGGGTTCTCGCCACCACTTCGCCGACCAAAGCAGAACGGGCCGAATGCATCGAGCAGGTCGGGAGGGTATTTCTGGACCCAGACGCGCCTGATCGTTCCCAGGCGTTGGAGACGTTGTGTAAGCTTGGAGTGCAGTTGAACGGTTCCTTGTTCGTTCGGGTGTGGAGCACTGCAGCGGACGAGAGTGATCCCCTTCGCCCCCTCGCTCCCTGGTCCCTGGCGGGAATGGGTGATCAGGACGCGCTGCGGCGGATTGCCAGTCTGCTGAGTTCTCCGATTGCGAGGTCGCGCGTGATCGCCGCGTATTCGCTGCGTTGGTTACGGATCCGCGATCCAGCGACGTTACATCTGCTGGCACAGGCGGCGGATGCTGAGCAACCGGGCACTGACACCCAAGCCTATCTGCTGAGCGCGGCGTTCGCGCTCGATGCCAACCCGGCCCGCAGGCCGGCCTGGCGCGCGGGCCTGGAACAGGTGTTGGCCCTGGCCTCGATGAACGCCCGATGGGAGGCCTTCAATGGTTTGCTGGGACACTCCACGTCCGCCAGCCTGTCGCAGCAGCCCCGCGACGACCAGACCGGAGACCCCGGGCGGGAGCCCGTGGCCGAGAAAATAAGGGAAGAGTCCGTCGCCCGCCTGAGCGAGCGTTTTGCCCGGCGGGAGCAGCTCTGGGTGCAGCGTAAAGTAGCCGAGCAGCGCAGCGCCGACAAACCCAAGGCTGAGCATGACCACGCCAACGGACATATGTCCGAACATCACGGCTCTTCGCGCCGCGGCGGCGTCGCGGGTGGTGAGGTAGCGCTGAATCGCCACCTGATCTGAGCCGCCGGCACAGACGGTCGAAATAAAGTAGGAGATAAACGTACCCACGACGGTCAGGCGGACTGCGGGGTCCGCGCTGAAGAACGGTTGCGGCATCCAATGCCCTGGAGCCTGCCGGGGCCACCACACGCCCAGACCGCCTGCGTAGAGGGTGATCAGACTGATCATCAAGATCGCACCCAGGAGGAGCAGGCCGAATTGCAAAACGGCCGTCGTCATGACGGCCTCGATCCCGCCGGCCAGCGTGTAGAGGGTGGCAATCAAGCCGATTCCAGCGGCGATGAGAGGCAGCCACTTTAGGTCACAACCAGTGACACTCACCAGCACCTTCGAGGCGGCGTAAATCACCAGCGCCATCCAGACGAGTCGAACGCAGATGAAGGTGATCGATGCCGTCACGCGCAGGGTCGCCCCAGCCGGGTTTCGAGCAGCTCGTAGCCACTTGTAATCGGCAGCCGCATGAATGCGGGGATGAGATGGCGGCTGATGACAAAGTAGCTGAAGGGCAGGGCTGCCAGCGATCCAAGGACAAGCACCGGCCCGTGCTGCACCACTTCGCCGGGATTCCCTATGTAAGCGATGATGGTGAAAAGCGCTGCGAACAGCGAAACGCCGGCGAGCAGCGGGCTGCGGTTGCGCCCCGCGACGAAATAAACTTCGGCATTTTTCTGTCGCCGCGCAAAAAAGAGTCCCGTCCCGAGCAGGAGGAGCGCGCAGAAGACGACGATGGCGAGGTCGAACCCGCCAAAGCGATGGCTCGTAGCCTGAATGACGGCGATCATCCGGTTCGGAGCTTCGGTCAATCCCATGTATTATCCTCCACCTTCAGGCCGAGTCTCAGCATGCGGCAGATTGCCGCCACGCTCGCGATGGCGGTCAGCGCCGCTGGATCGGCCAGCTGTTTGATGGCATCCGCGTGGGTCCGACCCGTGCAGCCCTAGCCCAGGATGCGAGAACGATTCCTTTTTCAACGTAGCTGGGGATGAGACGATCCATCGCCCCGATGAAACTCGGACCACGGCCGGAGCGGCTGGCGCGGCTGTACGACCGGGTTGACCGGGAAGGGCGGCCAGTAGCCGCGGAGGATCGCCTCGACGGAATCCGCCACGGTGCGGTGCAGGTGGCCCATCGAATCCTGAGATGACGCTGCGTAGTGCGGCGTCGCGATGACCTTGTCCAACGACCGCATCGGGCTGGCGGCGGGCAGGGGTTCCTCCTCAAAAACGTCCAAGGCGGCCCCGCCGATCCGGTTCTCCTCAAGGACGCGCACCAAGGCGGTTTGGTCGACGACGCCGCCCCGACTCGTGTTGACGGGAAATGCGGTGGGCTTCATCGCGCGGAGCTCGGTTTCGCCGATGAGATGCTTGGTGTCGGCGGAGAGTGGCACGTGGAGCGACACCATGTCCGACTCTCGCAACACCCGATCCAGGCCGACAAGTTCGACGTAGGAAACGGCGGCCAGCGACTGGACAAAAGGATCAGTCACCAGGATTCGGATGCCAAACCCCTGCATTTTGCGCGCCACGGCTTGGGAGATGCGACCCCAGCCGACGAGTCCGAGGGTCATGCAACCCAGCCGGCGCAGGGGCGGATCGAGCTTGAAGTTCTGCCAGCCGCCCGCGCGCACGGTGCGATCGAAGAAACATATCTTGCGCGCTCGCGAGCAGGAGGGCCGCGCTGTGATCGGAGACCTCCTCGGTGCAAAAGTCGGCCGTATTCGCGACTACGACCCCGCGCCTTGTGGCCTCCGGCTGATCGACGCTTTCGATGCCCACACCATCACGGATGATCGCACGGAGGGAAGGCAACGAAGAGATCACACGGGCCGTCAGCGGCGTATCCTGAAACTCGATCAGAACTACGCTGGCCCGCCGCAGGTGGTGATGATCTCCTCCTCAGTGCGGGCCTTGGCGAGAACGAGTTCGCCCCCAGCCGATTCGATCTGCCTCTTCTCCGCCTCGTAGGAGAAGTTGCAGTCGATGTTGAAGACCTGGGGGCGTGACATCGGCGTTCAGACGGCGATCAGGGGCGTGAAGCTACGCCTGGTCACGAGCAGATCCTCGCGATAACCGAGGCCGTCCGAGCCGCTCACCGCCGCCTTGATCTGGGCCAGGCATTCGGGCGTGAGCGGATATTCGAATAAATTGAAGTTGCTGGAGAATACGCCCAGCTGCACCATCAGCTCCTTCAGGCCGGTCATCCAGCATGCGATCTTCGTGCCGCCGTAGACACGGTACATCAGATCGTTCATGCGGGCCTGAGCAGCCCGGGCGCGCGGCATGTCACCGGCGCGGACCGCTTTGATGATGGTCTGGGCCATGAGAGCGTTGAAAATTCCGCCCCCGAGGAGGAGACCGTCGTAGCCAGCCTCAAGGTACTCGTCGCAGTCGAATTCAGAGCCGGAGTAGATCTTCAGCTCCGGGCGCGCATCGCGGGCGGTGATATAGCACTGGCGGCGGGAGGGCTGCTGCGCGCTGTCCTTGACCACGACTATGTTCGGTTCCGACAGTAGCTCGGGCAGGTGTGACTCCGGCACCACATACGGACTGTGGTTTCCTCGATCGTAGAGTCCGATGGGCAGCGGACTGCGACGGGCGACCTCGGCATAGTGGGCCACGAGGCGTTTGGTTGTGCCGTTGATGAAATGTGACGGGGCCGCCACCACCGCCAGCTCGACGCCCAAGGCCGCCACGGCCTCGACATTGTCCAGCACCCGGCCCCAGGAATTGTCTGAGACTTGCATCGCGATCGTGAGCTTCCCCCTTGCGGCCTCCACTGCCGTGCGGGCCAGCAGCTCGCGATCGCGTTCCCGCAGCCACGGACCTTCGCCGCAGGTGCCGGCCAGCATGAGGCCGGATACACCAAGATCGAGATGATGTGCCACCATTCGGTGCACGGAGGGAACATCAACACCGCCCTTGGCCGTGAACGGGGTAGGGGTGGCTGACCAGACGCAGTCGCGCTGTACTTGATGGGATTTCACTCTCGCCGATGATGCCCGATGAAGCGGAGTTTTAAAGAGGTCATCCGCTGACAAATAAAATGACAGCATTCGCATCGGACGCTCTGTTTCCCTCCGGAGGCCCATCTTTCCGCGATCCGGCTCGTTTGGCGGCCGGGATTTTGTTTTGACTAGGTTTGGGCTCTTACGCCTCAACCTAGCATCCTATGGGCGCCGACGACCGCACATTTCCTTCCCAGCGCTTGCATGACGCCCACCGGGAGCCTCGTTGGCTGGCTGGGCTTCCCACCATTTCCGCCTAACCATGAGTTCCCAACCGCCGACCAACGTGGATCCGGGCTCCGGCACCGGCCAGAAACTTTATCGCCGGGCGCGCGCGCGGATTCCCGGCGGCGCCCAGCTCCTTGGCAAGCGGCCGGAGCAGTATCTGCCCGGTGGCTGGCCCGCCTATTACAGCCGGGCGCAAGGTTGCACCATCTGGGACATGGACGACCGGCCGTACCTCGACTTTACGTCGAACGGCATCGGCACCTGCCTGCTCGGTTATGCGGATCCGGTAGTCAACGCGGCCGTGACGGACTGCGTGGCGCGCGGGAACATGTGCACCCTCAACGCTCCGGCTGAGGTCGAACTCGCCGACCTGCTTTGCGCGATTCACCCTTGGGCGACCAAAGTGCGTTATGCCCGCACGGGTGGCGAGGCGATGTCGATTTCAGTGCGCATTGCCCGGGCCCATACCCGTCGCGGCGTTGTGGCGTTCTGCGGTTACCACGGCTGGAACGACTGGTATCTGGCCGCCAACCTCGGCGCGACCGATGCGCTGAACGGCCACCTGCTGCCCGGCCTCGACCCCGATGGTGTCCCTCGGGCGCTTCTCGGGAGTGCGCTGCCTTTCCGTTACAACCAGATTGGCGAGCTGGAACAGATTGTCGCCACCCATCGCTCCGAACTGGCCGCGATCGTGATGGAACCGCGGCGCTACGATGCCCCGAAGGACGGCTTCCTTGAAAAAGTGCGGGCCCTCGCCGACGAGACGGGCGCCGTCCTGATCTTCGATGAAATAACGGCCGGCTGGCGGAGCAATCACGGCGGGATGCACCTCACCATGGGCGTTTCGCCGGACATTGCGGTTTTCGCCAAGGCGATGTCGAATGGGTTCCCGATGTCCGCCATCATCGGCCGCGACGCCGTGATGGATGCTGCCCAGCAAACCTTCATCAGCAGCACCTATTGGACGGAGTCGATTGGACCCACGGCCGCGGTGGCCACGCTCGCGCGGCTGGAACAGTTGAAGGTGGCGCGTCACGTGGACGAGATCGGTTCGCAGGTCCGGGCGGGCTGGACGGCAGCCGCGGCCCGCACCGGGCTGACCATCAAGGTCATCGGCATCCCCGCGCTTTGTATCCTTGGATTCGATGCTGGAGAAGGGAGTCGCGCCGTGATGACACTCTTCACACAGGAAATGCTGAGCCGCGGCTTCCTCGCCGCTGGCGGCCTCTATCCAACCTACGCGCACAAGGCCGATCTGGTCTCTCGTTACCTCGCCGCCGTCGAGGAAGTCTTCGGCTTGCTGAAAGATCATCTCGATCGCGGCAGCGTGCTCAAGGCTCTCCATGGCCCGGTGGCGCAAAGCGGTTTTGCCCGCCTCACCTGATGTCCACCGGGCTTAAGATTCTCCAGCTCGGCGCCGGATCCATGGGTTCCCGACGGCTGCGCGACCTCACCCGCCGACCGGGTCTGGATATCCGTCTCTTTGATGGGCGGGAGGACCGCCGACGGTCGGCCGAGTCGCGCTTTGGAGTCAAGACCTTCGCGACGATGGCGGCGGCCTTGGAATGGGAGCCGGCGGCCTTGGTCATCTCAACGCCGCCCGGCACCAAGGGGCCGCTGGTCGACATCGCTCTCGAGCGCAAGATCCACCACTTCGTCGAGGCAGACATCTGGAGTTACGGGGTGGCCTCGCGGGTTGGCCAAGTCCCGGGGGTCGTGTGCGCCCCATCGCTGTCGCTCTCGTTCGTCCCGGTCTTCAAGGCGCTGCAGGAAATCCTCCCGACGGCGATCGGGCCGCTGCTGGGTTATCAATTCTGCCTGGCTGGCGACATGGCGGCGTGGCACCCAGCGGAGGGGAATGAATACTACGGCCGGCATCGTGATACGGCGCCGGCTCGGGAAATGGTGCCGTTTGAGCTGTCGTGGCTGGCGCGTCTTTTCGGCCCGGCCAGACAAGTCACCGGCGGATTCAACCAGTTCAATCGACGCGAGGATTCCTTCGAGGATACCTGGAGTCTGCTCCTGCAATTGGAACGAGGCGGCACTGGCCAGCTCACGGTCACGATGGGCTGCCCGCATGATCACCGCCGGGGCATTGCGGTCGGGGCGAAGGGGTCCGTGACCTGGGATCTGAACCGAGGAGAGATCGTCCTGCATGGACCGGCGGCGGCGACGCACCGATGCGGCACGCTGGCGCAGACGATCGAAGCCGGCTACGCGGCCGAAATTGGCGCCTTCGTCGATGCGATCCAAGGCGGCAAACCGTGGGAACACAGCTATGCCGAGTATCAGCAAGTGCTTGCCACCCTGGCCGCGGCCGAAGCGGCAGCGCGTCCCGAGCGCTGGATGACGGTTCAGCCCGATCAGGAACCCACGCGCGGGCTTGGCCGGCTTGGCCCTTGACGGCATGTGGGAAGATCATCCATGAAAATCGAAACGGAATTGAACGCGCTCGATCGGCTCTTCCTGGCGGAAGCCACGGACGGATTCATGCCGGCGCAAGTGTGTGATTTGCACGCGCACGTGGTGGAGCCGAGCGGTTATGCGCCCGGCACCCTCGGGGCTCATCTGAAGGGCGTGACGATCACCCCGGCGAGCTACCGGGCCGCGATGGAATTGCTCCTGCCCGATCGACGCTTGGCCGAGGGGTTGGTATTTCCCTTCCCGGCCCGGCAGCATGATCGCCCTGCGATCAATCGGTGGATGTACGATCAAATTGAGGCACTGCCCGCCACATGTCCGACCCAGGGCCTTGCGATCGTGGCCCCGACCGATGACCCAGCGCCCACCGAAGCAGCCATGGCCAACGGTCGCTGTCGCGGGCTCAAGCCCTATCACCTTTATGTGGACCGCGCGGACACCTCTCAGGTGACCGTTGAGGAGTTCGCGCCGGAGTGGATGTGGAAGCAGTGTGACCGCCACGGGGCGATTCTGATGCTGCACCTGATGCGCTACGCCGCGATGGCGGATCCGATCAATCAGGAACAACTTCTCCGATTGAGTTCGAAGTATCCGAACTGCCAGACGGTCCTTGCGCATATCGCGCGTTCTTTCAATCACCGCAACGCCCGCGGCCTTCGGGTGCTGGCGAATTGTCCGAATCTTTTCGTCGACACTTCGGCGGTGACGGAGGTGGAAGGCATGCGCCTGGCGATTGACGTGCTCGGGCCCCATCGTGTGGTTTATGGCTCAGACTATCCCATCAGCCATCTTCGCGGACGCTGCGTGACCGTTGGCAACCAGATGCTCTGGCTTTACGCCGAGGAAAACAAGGCGCCGGAAATGACGCTCATCGGCATCGAGTCGCTCCTCGCGTTGCGCACCGCCTGCACCCAAGCGGGTCTGGGCGTGGCCGATGTGCAGGGGATTTTCCGGGATAGCGCGTTGGCCGTCCTGGCAAAGTTTCACGCTTGAGGCATCAGGGCAGCGGAACATTCGTCGCCGGTACCGCCGGTGCGCCGGCCCGCGTGCGCTGCACGAGCTGGCCGAGGGAGGCGGCGAGGAACATGATCGGCTCAGTCAAGCAGAGGAAAGTGAAGCCTTTTTTTGTCAGGGACGCTCCGTCGCCGATCATCCACATGTTTTTCCCGGCGGCCTGGCCCGCTTGCCGGATCCGGTCGATCGCGCCAATCAGTTCGGGACTGTCCGGTTGCCAGCAAACCCCCAGATCAGCGGACAAATCGTACGGACCGACGGCGATCGCGGTGGTGATGGGGTGTTGTGCAATGGCATCGACGTTCTCCAGGCCAATCTTACTCTCGATCTGAGGCAGGATAATCAGGTCATCCTCAAATTCCTTCTTCCAGGTGCTATAGTTGTAATCCTTGACCCACAGATTGCCCGGTCCGCCAGGACGGCGACGACCGCGGGGTTTCATGTACACGGCGTCGCGAATCTCGTCCATCATCGTGAGGCTCTGCACATACGGAATGAGGAGGCCGCAGGGGCCGAGATCCATCGCAAGGCGCACAGTTGTGAAGTCGGCTGAAGCCGGGCGGACGAGAATGGGAAACCCCTCGCGCCGGCCGATCGCGCAGGCGTCGGCGACCACCTCGGCCGGGTGGGTCAGGTGCTCAAGGTCGATGATCAGGTAGTCTAGACCGGCGTTCATTGCGATCTCGACCAGCCCAGGCCAGAAGTGGAAAGTTGCCATCACGCCGTAAGCCGGTTGGTGGCTATTGATTTTTTCTTTCAGCAGGGCTCCGGACTTCATGGTCGTGGATGGTGCGGCCCGCCACCCGGTTGGCAAGGTGGTGCCGCCTGTCTTATTTTTGGCCAGGTCAGTTCGGAGATCGTCTTTCCGGCTGCGGGTGCCGTCGTCCCTGGCCATCGGCCTCATGCTCATCAACCGCACCCGACCGCATTCCGTTTTCACCCTTACCCTCGACTTCAAACTCAAAGCCGCGCGCTCTGCGAGGAGTCTCAAGAGGCGACCCGCCGGTATGAGCGTCGCCTAAACAAGATCATCTTTCATCCCAAGGTTGATCACACGAAAGTCGGCTGCTCGTGACGGTTCTCCGGGAGTGGCATGAATGCTTGCGGACTTCCACGGGCCCTATGCCTTTCGTCCGCCATACAATTGGGCCACCAGCGCATCCACGGCGGTGCGCTTCTGCTCGAGCGTCAGGTCCCTCTGTCGGAAGATGCAGTGGGCGGCCTGCTCGAAGGCGCGCATCTCCGTGGCCTGTGCTGGCAGTTGCTCACGGCAGCCGGCCGGGATCTTGATCACTCCGCCACTATTGGCGTGGATGAGATCGCCGGGGTACACGGTGATGCCGCCGATGGCCACGGGGTGATTCAGTCGCGTGCAGCGAATGGCGCAGTGGTGAATCGTGCGCCCCCGCGCGTAGACGCCGAACGGAACGGTGAGGATGCCATCGATGTCCCGCACGCCGCCGTCCGTGACCACCCCGACGCAACCGACACTGTGCATCATCTTGACCATGCCGTCCCCCAGAATGCACTCGTGGTTGGGACGGCTGCCGACGGCTTTCATGATCGCGACCACCGGGCTGGAGCTCTGCTCGATGGCCTTGAGCAGGTCGTAGTATAAGTCCATGTCTGCTTGATTTCCGGGCGTGCTCGTGTCCATCTCAAGGGTCATGGCGACCCCGACCGTTGGCCCCACCGTAGAGGTCAGGGAACCGATCGAGCCGCCCATGTACCACTCGTGGGCCGGCGTCGGATCCACGTAGCCGATCGTATTTGCGATTCACGCGGTGTCGAAATCGGCGAGCTGTTCGATCAGCGATTTGAGGGACATGGTGAAACAGCGTGGAGCGGCTCCGATCAGCCTTTGATTTGCCAGGCCCAGACCTCGGTGGTTCTGACGCCGGCCATCAGTTCGCCGGACGGAATGATCCAGTCGTCTACCAGACGGACTGCGGGAGTGCACACCACCGGGGTCGGCCAGCGTTCGCGCCACTGGCTCCACACGTTTCGCACCACATCGAGATAAATGATGTTGTCAGGAATCATGCTCAGGAAGAGCGATGCTGCACGCTCGGCCAGAAAGTCATGATTGCCTGCGATCAACACCTTGTGCGGGTGCGGTTGCGCCGCAAACCAATCGAGAAAAACCTGGACTTCCCCCACTTCCCCGCGTTTAGAAAAATCGCCGCAATGGAGCAGCACGTCCCCTTCAGGGAGATCCAACAGATTGTGTCTGGAGTGAGTGTCGGATATAAAAACGAGTCGCAAAATAGAAAAGGCTTGTCCGGTGAGCGCTGTTAATGTTGTACGATGATACGCCCGACAGCTCGCTGTCCGCCCGACACCGCTTCCAGTACATACACGCCCGGCAGCCAGTTGGTCACCTGAATATTGAGCACACCATTCGGTGCTTCTCCTTCGGCTACTTTCCGGCCAAGTGCGTCCAGCGCCAGCCAGCGCGTGGGTTCCTGGCCGGGCATTTCGGCCCGAGTCCAGTGACGTGCGGGGTTGGGACTGATGCGCAGTGGTTGCAGGTTGGCATTTGTGGTATGTGTCGGCACGGTACAATCCATCATTTCGGTCTTGAAAAAACTGAGACCACCGCGCTGGTTGCCCAACACCATCTCCAGGATGCCGTCTTCGTCGAAATCGGCGAAAACAGGATGTGAGCGATAACCTTCCATTACATTGCCAAAGGCATTGTCTATTTTGGGGAAGGCCGTGGCCGTGGCAGATAAGTTGTTGTAAACCATCAAATTGCCGTTATTGGTCCCCGTAACAAGGACGTTGCCGGTGGGCGTGGCAACAATAGCGGGAGCACTCCAACCAAAACTGTTGCCAGTCTGAACGGTGTTAATCGCTCCCAGGTTTTTGACGGTGGCCGTGGATGCGAATTTCGGCTCAGTGACCGATGGGCCGATATTTTTCAGGAAACTGATGTTGCCCTTGCGCGCACCGGAGACGATGTCATTCAGGCCGTCGCCATCCAGGTCGAAGATGACTGGCGAGGAAGCAATGCCGATCTCGATGGCCTGCCACATCACATTGAAGTCGCGCTCCAATACCATCGGATTGCCCGGTCCGCCAGAGTTGGTATAACAGTACACCCAGCCGAGGTTGCTTCCTACGATAAGGTCAAGGTCATTGTCGCCGTCAATGTCACCGAAGGCGGGCGCAAAATCGTAATCATTGTCGGGTGCAAACTCCCCCATATTGAGCCAGTTTTTGTCGGCCAGCATAAACTGCGGCGCATTGGGCGAACCCACATTGAGGTAGAGATAGAGCCGGGCGTTGGTGCCTTTGGAGGAGGCAAAAAAACCATAAGTACCCACGACCAGGTCGAGCAGGCCGTCGCCGTTCACGTCCGCCACAGCTGGATGTGTAGCAGAGCCCAGGTCAATCATATCGTTGACCAGCAGCGATTTAGTCTGAAATTCAAAATGCGGACCAGCACTCCCGACGGCTGTGTTTTTATACCACCAGAGGCAGTTCTGGTCCTCGGCGAGTGTTTTTACATTGGGCGCGGCAAGGAGGTCTTTTTTTCCGTCGTTGTCCACATCGGTGTAGAATGCTGCGGGAAATACCGGGATCTCGACCGGCACATCATACTTGGGGAAAGCCGTGTCTTGTGCAATCATCCAGGCCTGTTTGGGTGTTCCGCCATTGGTCATCATATTGAAACAATTGAACGAAAGGTCGCCCAATATCACTTCCATGTCGCCGTCGCCATCTTGGTCGTAGGGCAGCACGGTAGATCCTGCATGCCGCACCGGGTCGCCGCCCCGGTCTTCCACGATAGGCGGCCCCGCAAAACAACTCACGCATTGCGTCGCGTCGCCGCTGAGGCAGTTGCTGCACAAAGCGAGGCCAGTCTCATAAAATCTGTCTCTTATACACATCTGACGCTGCCGACGAATAGAGAGGTGTAGATCTCGGTGGTCGCCGTATCAT
>ENA-ORBV01009726-ORBV01009726.1-microbial-mat-metagenome-genome-assembly--contig:-NODE-9726-length-15648-cov-4.451866_pt1 | contig 15648 bp, 15 predicted proteins | sample MGYA00237777_ERZ505514 | MGnify/ENA primary metagenome ERZ505514 (study PRJEB26160, sample SAMN06269048) | microbial mat metagenome | isolation source: Oligotrophic lake microbial mat | place... | reverse complement strand
CGTCGAACTTCACATACTTTTGCCAGTCGAGGCCCACGTGACCGAACGAGAATTCCAAGAAGTCCTTGACGGTGTAGGCAGTGTTCGTGGCGACCACGAAGTCCGTGGGCGTGTCGTGCTGGAGCATCCGCCACATTGCTTCGACATACTCCGGGGCGTATCCCCAGTCACGCACTGAATCGAGGTTTCCCATATACAACTCGGATTGCTCACCCGCCGCGATGCGCGCGACCGCCCGCGTGATCTTCCTGGTCACGAACGTGTCGCCACGACGAGGGGACTCGTGATTGAAGAGGATGCCGTTTACCGCGAACATGTCGTATGCCTCGCGGTAGTTGCGGGTGATCCAGTATGAGTACACCTTGGCGACCCCGTAGGGCGATCGAGGGTAGAAGGGGGTGTTCTCATCTTGCGGCGGAGGCGTTGCGCCAAACATCTCAGAGCTCGAGGCCTGATAGAACTTTGTGCTGATTCCGAGGGCACGAATTGCCTCGAGCAGCCGCACTGAACCGAGTCCGGTAACGTCACCGGTGTACTCGGGTTCGTCGAAACTCACCCTGACATGCGACTGCGCTGCGAGGTTGTAGACCTCGTCGGGCTGGATCTCCCCCAAGAGAGTCACCAATCGAGTGCCGTCCGTGAGGTCAGAGTAGTGCAGGTGAAGTCGGGCATTGACCTCGTGCGGATCCTGGTAAATGTGGTCGATCCGGTCGGTATTGAACGTAGATGACCTCCGGATGAGGCCGTGAACGTCGTAGCCCTTACTGAGTAGCAACTCAGCAAGATAGCTGCCATCTTGTCCGGTGATTCCGGTAATGATGGCTTTCTTAGCCTTGGCTTCTATCATTCAATCGCTCCGCACGTGAGGTGGCAGCATTAGCTCGTGCCTGTTGGCCGTAATGAGTCGCCGAAACAACTTTGACAGCCTAGCGCAGACTCAATCGACGCTGGCCGCCTGAGCACGCGCCGCGCTGCTGACTCGACGAGCAGCCACCGACGATGCCCACCGAATCGGATAATGCCAGAGCGGACTCAGAGGTCGCAGCAACACCGGGAGGTGGCGCCTCTTGACCGACTCGGCCTCGCGACTCGAGGCGAGCCGGTTCGCGACAGTGAGCGAGTCCGGATGCCAGCGGAACGCCGAAACTGACCGCCGCGTCCACGCAAACTTTCCGTGACTCCGCAGCTTGAGGAATGCGTCAAGATCCATCGCGAACTTCAGCGAAGGATCGAATCCACCGATCGAAACGAGCTCGTTCAGTCGCACCATTGTGCCGGGGTGCGGGATCAGGTCAGGGCCCCACGGCAGCAAAAAGACTGCGAGAACGCCCGCGTTGCTGACCGCGATCGTACGACCTGATGGGTCGATGTAGTCGCATCCACCGAAGGCGAGCACAGCGTCTGGACGCGACTCGAGAATGGTGCGCAACGAGAGCAGCCCTCCCTCGCGGAAGAGGTCATCGTCACCAATCCATGCGTAATACGACTCCGTGGTTCTCGCAGCGAGCCCACAGTTGATCGCCGCAGAGATTCCAGTCTTCGGGTCATCCACCACGACTGCGCCGGCGCTCGTTGCAAGTTCCCGGGCCTCAGTCGCCCCCGCTGGGGCAACAACGACAAGGGTGAGCGCGACGGATGATCGCTGTGCCTCGACGGAGGCGAGCGTCTCGCGCAAGGAATCGATTCGATCGCCGAGGGTCGGCAAGACCACGAGCACTTCGGGGTCGGGCATGGCCTGTTTCCTGACTTGATACAATTCACTTGGGATCGGTTGTTCCGGATTGCTGGACGGCGCTGGGCGGTGTCGAACACGCTCTAACGACTGTGTGAGTATAACGAGGACCAGATCGGAGGACCGGTGGACAGAGACGCTCGTGTGTTCATCGCGGGTCATCGTGGGCTCGTCGGGTCCGCTATTTGGCGCCACCTCGAGTCCGAGGGATTTAACGATCTCATCGGGGCGACTTCGTCGGAACTCGATCTGCGCGACCGACCCGCAGTCTTCAAGTTCTTGCGGTCCCAACGCCCCGTGGTGGTCATCGATGCTGCTGCCCGGGTTGGCGGCATTCACGCCAACGATACGTATTCTGCTGATTTCCTCAGTGATAACTTGCAGATCCAGCTCAACGTCATGGACGCCGCGAACGACATCGATGTGGACCGACTGCTCTTTCTCGGCTCTTCGTGCATCTACCCCAAGTTCGCCGAACAGCCCATAAGAGAGTCATCGCTGCTGACCGGTGAGCTTGAGCCAACGAATGAGGCGTATGCGATCGCCAAAATTGCGGGGATCATGCAGGTCCAGGCCGCGCGCAAGCAGTACGGGCGGCACTGGATCTCAGCAATGCCCACCAATTTGTATGGTCCCGGCGACAACTTTCACCCGGAGAACTCGCACGTTCTTCCCGCCCTCATGCGTCGAATCCACGAGGCGAAGCAGCGGAGCGAACCCAGCGTGACCATTTGGGGGTCCGGTACGCCGCGGCGCGAGTTTCTCTATGTCGATGATCTCGCTCGAGCGTCGCTATTCCTTCTGGAGAATTATGACTCCCCCGACACAATCAACGTCGGCGTCGGAGAGGACCTACCAATCCGAGCGCTTGCCGAACTCGTCGCCCGAGTGGTTGGTTACGAGGGAGCCCTGCTTCAGGACACGTCAAAGCCGGACGGCACCCCCCAGAAGCTTCTGGATGTCTCGCGGCTCAGCGACCTCGGGTGGCGGGCGACAACGAGCCTCCGGGACGGAGTAGAGCGCACCTATTCTTGGTATCTCCAGCACATCAAGGACCTACGAACCAAGTAACGCCTACGAACCAAGTAACAAGGTCGCGAGATCGACGTCGCTTGGCTCGTTAGACTCGTTTGGTGTCGATATCTGCCGAACGCACGCTCATCGTGATGCCTGCCTTCAACGAAGAAGGTTCGGTCGCCGAGGTGGTGCGCGAGGTGAATCTGCGGGTCCCCGGCGCGACGTGCCTTGTCGTCGACGACGGCTCAACCGACTCCACCTACGCGCGCGCGCTTGACGCCGGCGCGCTCGTGGCACGGCTTCCCTACAACTTGGGAGTCGGTGGCGCGATGCGCGTCGGCTTTCGATACGCGCTCGAGAACGGCTTCGATGCCGTCGTTCAGATCGATTCGGACGGTCAGCACGACCCAGCGGGCGTGCCAGCGCTCCTCGCGGTCCTCGACGATGCAGACCTCGTACTCGGTGCCCGGTTCGCCGGTGAGGGCGAGTACCACGTAAGAGGTCCGCGCAGGTGGGCCATGTCGGTCCTCGCGGTCGTTCTGAGCCGAACGTCCCGTTCTCGGCTCACGGATACGACTTCCGGATTCCGGGCATCCGGCCCTCGCGCGATCGCGGTGTTTGCCAAGCATTACCCGGCCGAGTACCTCGGCGACACAATTGAAGCTCTCGTGATTGCTTCGCGAGCGGGTCTGGTAATCCGACAGGTGCCCGTGTCGATGCGAGTGCGTTCTGCTGGCAAACCCTCGCATAACCCGTTCAAATCGGCGGCTTACTTAGCGCGCGCTGGAATGGCTCTGGGATTTGCTTTCGTGCGCCCCAGCTCGACATATCGGATCGGCAGTACACAATGAGCACCCCGCTGGCAAGTTATATCTTTGGAATCGTCTCGGCCGCGCTTGTTCTTGTTGTCGTGATCGAGATGCTCCGGCGGCGGCGATTGCGCGAGCGCCACGCGATATGGTGGCTGATCGCAGGGATACTCGCACTCGTAGCCGGCATCTTCCCAGCAACACTCGGCTGGGCTGCAACGCTCGTCGGCATCGAGGTGCCGATCAACCTCGTGTTCTTCGTTGGTATCGCTATTTTGTTTCTTGTTTGCCTCCAAAACGCTTCCGAACTGACGATATTGGAGACCAAAACGAGGGTCCTTGCCGAGCGTGTGGCACTGCTCGACCTCGAATTGCGGGGTATGTCGACCGACGATGACAATTCGGCGCGAGCAGCGGACCAAAACGAGCCGAGCTGAAATCCCTAGTTGCGAGCTCGGTGGCTGAGTATCCCTCCGATATGAACGACCAGCCCAGCAGTCGGGCCGACAAGCAATGCAAGCACCGCGCGCAGCGAGAAATCGAGCGGCAATAGTAGGAGCGCGAAGGTCGTTGCTGCGGCAATCTGGGCTGCCACGAGGATTTCGGACAGCGGATTTAGTGGATTCTTCTACGCTGCCAGGGCTGGCTGCTGATAACCATAGTGGACTTCGTTGGGGCGTCGGTAGCCGAGCGCTGAGTGCCAGCGTCGACTGTTATAGAACCCCTCGATGTATCGGATGAGGTCTTTGCGAGCCTGTGCTTTGGTCGCGTATACGGTCCGATAGACGCGCTCGTTTTTCAGCATCGAGAAGAACGATTCGGCCGTGCTGTTGTCCCAACACACGCCGGTGCGGCCCATAGACGAGCGCATTCCTAGGCTGATCACCAAGGCACGAAAATCGGCCGAGGGATAGACGCTGCCTCGATCGGAGTGCCATATGGCGTCCGGCTCGATCAGGGTCGTCGCAGCAGCATTCTTGAGGGCGTCTTCGACCAGCTCGGTGCGCATGTAATCGGCGATGGACCAGCCGACGACTTTCTTGGAGAAGCAGTCGATGACGGTGGCCAGGTAGATGACCCCTTGCCAGGTGTGGATGTAGGTGATGTCCCCGATGAACTTGCACCCGGGACGGTTCGCGGTGAAGTCGCGTTTGAGCAGGTCGGGCATGTTCGCGGCAGCCACCACGTCGGTTTCCGTTGTGACCCGGAATGGGCGTGGCTGGCAGGCTACGAGGCCCTGCTGGAGCATGATCTGACGCACCAACTCCGGGGAACACGGGGTGTTCTCCTCAGCCAGGTCGCCATGGATTCGCAAAACCCCTAAGTCCCTTCGGGATCCTCTCTCCAGCGGCACATAATCACCACCGGATTGCGGTCGTCGGGCTCAACTTTTCGGGAGTCGATGAAATTCGTACTTGCTCACTACCGCTGCTGCCGCCGTTGGCTTCACGGTGCTTGATCAACCAATTTCACGCAACGTCTCGTCGCCGACCCCCGTAGGCCTCGGCGACACCTTTGATCGGTTTCGACGTGCTGATGACCTCGCGGCACAACTCGTCTTTGAACTCCTGAGTGAATCTCCGGCGGGATGCGGTCATGCTGACCTCTACTTTCAGTGAACCCTCATTTTAAGAGGGCCCACCGTCCGAGATCTCCGCAGCAGGTCAGTGCACCCCACACGCAGAGGGCGGTCTGGCGCAGTTCGGGAAGATGCATCCGTCGTCTCGAATCGAGATCGTGATTCGTTGTGCCTGCGAGAAGAGGGGATACGTGCGCCCGATGCCGCTCCGGCACAGATGTCCAGTCTCCCATCACTATAATTGCGCCAAGACGCGCCACCCCCGCCGCTGAGGAACACAAAGGAACCGACATGATGAAGCGCGCCCTCATCACCGGCCAAGACGGCTCGTACTTGGTGGAGCCGATACTGTCCAGGGGCTACAAGGTGCACGGCGTGATCCGGCAGGCGTCAACGTTCAAAAGCGTCCAGATAGATCATCTGTACGTCGACCGGCATGAGCCGGGCGCGCAGGTGCTATCGCCCGCGTCGTCGGCTACGAGGGCGAGATTCTGCGGGGCGACACCAAGCAGGACGGCACGCCCGCGGCTCCTCGACGTCTCCAAGCTCACCCGAGGTGAACTGGACCGCGCGGATATTCCGCCGGACTCCGTGAACGCCGTCGCCGTGTTGGGGCTCGCGTGACGGCGCGACCGGTCCTGATCATCGGCTTCCGCAGGCTCCCGCCGTTGCAGCGGGTCATGGCCGCGGTGCGGGAGGAACACCCGGGCGAGATTTACCTCTTCATCGACGGCGCCCGCCCGACGACCGACGGCGGCCCAGACCCGAAGTCGCGCGAAGTCCAGGCATGGGCCTCGGCTTGGGCGGGCGAGGACCCGCGCCATCGCCTTCGGATTGAGCCGAGCAACCGGGGCATCTCGTACGGCGTCCCGACCGCGATCGAATGGGTGCTCGGCGAGGGTCACGACGCCCTCATCGTGCTGGAGGACGACTGCCTACCCTCGCCGGATTTCTTCCCCTGGATGCAGGAGATGCTGTCGTCGTACGCGCACGATCCTCGGGTCATGATGATCTCAGGCGACCGGTTCGTCGACACGACCGCGCCGAGCGAGTCGGAGGCCTCGTACTACTTCTCCCGTCTGACGGCCACCTGGGGCTGGGGCACCTGGGCGCGAGCATGGTCTGCTTACCGGCCGGCCCTTGATGACATCCTCGCTGGTTCTAACGTGTCCGAGGTAGCTGGTGCGTTGGTGACCCGCGCCCAGCAGCGCCGTTGGGTCCGAACGTGGACGCGCCAGCAGCACGATCTGGACCATGCGACGTGGGACTCGGTCTGGTTCTTCGCCATGACGGGGCGGGGCGGACTGTGCGCGGTGCCTGGCCGGAATCTTGTGCGGAATATCGGCTGGGGCAAGGACGCGTCGAACACGTTCGTCACCTTTAGATTCGCCATCCGCCCCCGGCAGTCGCTAGCGTTCCCGATCCGGCATCCCGAGCACGTCGTCGCGTGGTCCGCAGGCGACGAGCAGTACTTTAATCGGATGCACTCGCAGCATCCGTGGCGCCTGCTGCTCCGGGTGCTCAGCATCGTGCGCCCCGACTCGCTGACCGACGAGCTGTAGTGCGGCTCAGGCGCTCTCGGCATACAGCGCGCGGCACGGGTCGTCGTGAACGCACAGTTGCTCAGTGAGTCCCATGGGACCGCTCGGCAGCGCGGTGATCCGCTCCGGGTACTTCGTCTCGACGACGAGCATGCGCGGGGTAAGGCGGGTCAGGTCCGGCGAGGCGAGCACATCCGGCTTCGCGCGCTCCACATCGACCGACATGAGATCGATGCCCACGAGCCCCGCCTTGTCGACGGCGGCTGACAGCGTCGAATCTCGACGCTGTAGGTCATCGCAGGCCTCCCCTTGTGATCGAATCGGTTCCATCCGAGCGGACGCAGGCCACGTTGAACATCCGCGCCCGCGGTCGGAACCTCCGGGCGGTCCGGCATAGCCTCGGGACGGGCTCCACGAGCAGCTCCTGCCACCGCTCCCAGAGGTCGAGACACTAGAGGGTTCGACCGCGAGAAGCCGTCGATAGACGCGATCTCGAGGTAGTCACCCGGTCGACCGGGCCCTGCAGAAGCGCCTGCGCCGCCAACTCCGGCACGAGCGCTTAGAGTCGGTCGACGGTTTCGGTCACGACGCAGCGCCCAGCGTCTCGCGGAAGTACTCCACGGTCCGCTGGAGACCGTCGGCGAGTGCGACGCGCGGCTCCCAGCCGAGCACCGATCTCGCCTTCTCGATGTCGGGCTGCCGCTGCTTCGGATCATCGGCCGGCAGCGGTCGGTACTCGATCGTCGACCGGCCACCGACGATACGCAGGACCTCCTCGGCGAGCTCGAGCATCGAGTACTCGCCCGGGTTGCCCACGTTGATAGGCCCCGTGACGTCGTGCGGGGTTTGCATCAGCCGGACCATGCCGTCAATGAGGTCGTCGACGTAGCAGAACGATCGGGTCTGCGAGCCGTTTCCGTAGATCGTCAACGGCTCACCGCGGAGCGCTTGGACGATGAAGTTGGAGACGACGCGCCCGTCGTTTGGGTGCATGCGCGGGCCGTACGTGTTGAAAATGCGGATGACTTTGATCCCTAAGTCCATCTGGCGCCGGTAGTCGAAGAAGAGCGTCTCGGCCGCGCGCTTGCCTTCGTCGTAGCAAGAGCGGGGGCCGATTGGGTTGACGTTGCCCCAGTACTCCTCCGGCTGCGGGTGCACGACCGGGTCCCCGTAGACTTCCGACGTAGACGCCTGCAGGACCTTGATGCGCAGCCGCTTGGCAAGTCCGAGCATGTTGATCGCGCCGATGACGCTGGTCTTCGTCGTCTGAACCGGGTCCCGCTGGTAGTGGATCGGCGAGGCAGGGCACGCGAGGTTGTAGATCTGGTCGACCTCGACGTACAGCGGGAACGACACGTCGTGGCGGAGGAACTCGAAGCGCGGGTGGTCAAGGAGATGCGCGACGTTCCGACGCGACCCGGTGAACAGATTGTCCACGCAGAGGATCTCATGGCCCTCGGTAATGAGCCGATCGATCAGATGACTACCGAGGAATCCGGCACCGCCGGTGACAAGGATCCGCTGCGACATTGATTCAGCATACCCGCAGCATAACTGGGCCCCGACCATACCGGCGACTCGCCGCATGACCATCGCGCGGGCCCTACCGGGTGATGCGCCCGGGCCGGCCGAGCGCGAAGAGGTGGACCAGTGCCCCGATCAGCGGGCCGATCGCGAGTGCGATGACGGTCGCCCACTCGAAGTCTATCGGCAGCAGCCAGAGCAGACCGACGGTCACGGCGATCGCCGCGATCCAACCGACGAGATACGCGGTATGCCGCGCTGCTGACAGCATGAGCATGCCCGTCAGCGTTACAACGGCGAGTCCGAAGCTCGAACCAACGAGCGCAGCGAAGATTCCAGGCCCCGCCTGGAACTCCGCGCCGAAGATGAGGGGCAGCAGGGGTGGTCCGACGAGCGCCGCGAGTCCGGCGAGCACCGTCGTCGCGATCGCGAGAATGCCGATCCCCATGGGTATCCAGCGTCGCCTCGCAGCCGCGTCGAGCCCGGTGAATCGCGCGATGAGCACCATCTGGAACGCTATGATCGGCACGAGCAGCGGCGCGCGCGTTAGCGTGACGAGCAGGACCAGGACACCGAGCTCGGCCTGGGTCGCGCCGCGTGGGAGGACGGCGGCCGCTGTCACCAGGATGGCGGCGGTGCCGTTCAGCAGCACCCCGGACAGCCCGTTGGCAAACATGGTGCCCAGCATCCGGCTCACGGTGGCGCCGGTGGGCACGTCGGACCGGAGGGTCGCCACCGGTTCTCGCAGTCGTCGTACCGACGCAATGATAATCGGCGCGGGCAGGAACGCCAGGAGGGTCGCCACGCAGAACGCCATCAGGCTTGGGAACCACAGGGCGACGACGAAGAACAGCACGAAGCGCACAGTGGCCTCGACGAGGCTGAACGGGGCGAAGTCCCGCCAGCGGGCCATACCGGCGAGGAGGCCACCGGTGGCGAGACTCGGGAACACAAGCAGGGGCGCTAGGGCGAGGAGTAGGAGCTTCGGCCACCATTCGGCGCCGAGCAACGTCGGGGCCCACAGCAGTCCCGACGCGAGGATGACGACCGACGCCGCGAGGCCGATAGCGGCCATGACGAGGATGAACCGCGGGCCGGACCCGGCGCTCGCATCGCCGTCGTCGAGCCGGAGCTTCTCGATCCTGGCGACCCGCGTCATGTCGAGCGAGGTGCCCCCCAGTGCGAAGAGGATCGTGTACAGGACGCCCCAGAAGACCGCGAAGTCGGCGAACTCGCCCGGCCCGAGCCAACGAGCCGCGAAGAACTGGGCGAGATAGCCGAGAATCCCGGCGATGACCGCCGCGGCCCCGACCTGGGCGGCGGCTCGTCTCACCGCACGGCTCGAGGGCTCGAGGCCCGGGGAGCTCTGGAATCGTGGGTCACGAACGACCACGATACTCGCCCGCTCGTTGACTGTACTACCTGCGGCTCTTGAGGCTGGACGTCTGGGCTGCTGCGAGGATTTCGGACAGCGGAATTAGTGGATTCTTCTACGCTGCCAGGGCTGGCTGCTGATAACCATAGTGGACTTCGTTGGGGCGTCGGTAGCCGAGCGCTGAGTGCCAGCGTCGACTGTTATAGAACCCCTCGATGTATCGGATGAGGTCTTTGCGAGCCTGTGCTTTGGTCGCGTATACGGTCCGATAGACGCGCTCGTTTTTCAGCATCGAGAAGAACGATTCGGCCGTGCTGTTGTCCCAACACACGCCGGTGCGGCCCATAGACGAGCGCATTCCTAGGCTGATCACCAAGGCACGAAAATCGGCCGAGGGATAGACGCTGCCTCGATCGGAGTGCCATATGGCGTCCGGCTCGATCAGGGTCGTCGCAGCAGCATTCTTGAGGGCGTCTTCGACCAGCTCGGTGCGCATGTAATCGGCGATGGACCAGCCGACGACTTTCTTGGAGAAGCAGTCGATGACGGTGGCCAGGTAGATGACCCCTTGCCAGGTGTGGATGTAGGTGATGTCCCCGATGAACTTGCACCCGGGACGGTTCGCGGTGAAGTCGCGTTTGAGCAGGTCGGGCATGTTCGCGGCAGCCACCACGTCGGTTTCCGTTGTGACCCGGAATGGGCGTGGCTGGCAGGCTACGAGGCCCTGCTGGAGCATGATCTGACGCACCAACTCCGGGGAACACGGGGTGTTCTCCTCAGCCAGGTCGCCATGGATTCGCAAAACCCCTAAGTCCCTTCGGGATCCTCTCTCCAGCGGCACATAATCACCACCGGATTGCGGTCGTCGGGCTCAACTTTTCGGGAGTCGATGAAATTCGTACTTGCTCACTACCGCTGCTGCCGCCGTTGGCTTCACGGTGCTTGATCAACCAATTTCACGCAACGTCTCGTCGCCGACCCCCGTAGGCCTCGGCGACACCTTTGATCGGTTTCGACGTGCTGATGACCTCGCGGCACAACTCGTCTTTGAACTCCTGAGTGAATCTCCGGCGGGATGCGGTCATGCTGACCTCTACTTTCAGTGAACCCTCATTTTAAGAGGGCCCACCGTCCGAGATCTCCGCAGCAGGCCAAAGCGACCAGCTCTCCCCTTGAAAGATCACCGGCTGCCAGAGCGGAGCGCTCGCGACCGCAAAAAAGCCGACCGATAGTGACCCTACGACGGCGAAATTGCGGGCTATTGGTTGGCCTCGAAAATTCGTTTTCACACGCGCTGCGCGCGCGACTTCCTGCTGGATTCCGGCGAGCGCGCCAATGACCAAGTAGAGGGTCGACCAGAAGATGGCGAAGGGGGCGTAACCCTCGGCACCGAGACGAACGCCGACGAGAATCGTGAGTAGATACCCGGCGCCGCCACCGACGGCAGTAGCTATCAGGATGGAGATCGGGCCACTGCGCGAGGAACTTGCAGGTCCGTCACTGGTCGTCCCGTCTGACACGTTTCTGACTCTACGGGATCCGAGAACGGGGCTTGAGCGTCGGCCGGCCCAGCCCGAAGGGCCTGACCGGCGAATAGCCAACGAGGATTACCCCGCCCGAGTCGACGTACATCGGTAGGCTCGGGTAATGATTCCCCCTGTGTCGCCGACTCGGCGAGTCATCGCGATGCGCGTCGTAGCCCCGGTCTTGCTCCTGATCACGTTGCTCACTTGGGGGCTAGCGTCGGCAGTCGGCGCCTCTCCAGACGATGACTTCCACCTCGCAAGCATTTGGTGCGGCCACGGTGACAATCCACCAGGCTGCGAGGCAGGAGATTCCGCGGACAGTAGAGCGGTGAACACCGCGCTCGTGACCGACGCCGTGTGTTTCGCGTTTAACGCTGACGCGAGTGCTGGATGCCAGGGCCAAGACTTCCCGACCAACTTCGACGAAGTAACAGTCACCGACAGAGGGAACTTCGGCGGCCTCTACCCTCCCGTCTTCTATTGGACGATGAGTTGGCTGGTTGGAGACAACATTGAGCTGTCAGTCCTCGCTGTTCGCGCCGCGAATGTAGCCATCTTCGCCGCTCTTGTCGTGACACTCTTCTGGCTCCTCCCCCCGGTGCGACGGCCAACACTTGTCTGGTCGATTGCACTCACATTTGTGCCCCTCAGCGTCTATCTGGTGCCCTCCACCAATCCAAGTAGCTGGGCGGTGATTTCGGCCGCCACCCTGTGGATCGCTCTGATCGGCTACTTCGAAACATCGGGCAAACGGCGCGTTGGGCTGGCGGTAATAGCGTTAGCCGCAACTGTTCTTGGCGCAGGCGCACGCGCGGATGCTGCCCTCTTCGCAATCTTGGCGATTGGCCTGGTCATAATCCTGACGTTCCGTCGAGAGCGGGTCTATTTTCTTCAGGCAATCCTGCCGATTGTGCTGGTGATCATCGCGGGACTGTTGTTCCTGACTGCCCGACAGAGTGGTGCAGCCGTGACCGGGCTCGCTCCCATCGATAACGACCTTGTGGTCAATCCGTTCACTCTGGCCATCGCAAACCTCGTTAATCTGCCGTCGTTGTGGATCGGGATCTTCGGCTTTTGGCCCCTGGGCTGGCTCGACACGGCAATGCCAAGCGGCGTCTGGGTACCCGCCTTTGCCGCGTTTATCGGCGCAGTGTTCCTCGGTCTGCACCTGCGGGTTCCTCGTAAGGGACTCGTGCTCGCCATCGTGGCGTTTGCACTGGTGGTGTTCCCAGTCGTACTCCTGGTGCGTTCACAATCAATGGTTGGGGCGAACTTCCAGCCGCGATATTTATTGCCCCTGATGATCATCCTCGCTGGCCTCCTGCTACTGAGCCAACGTGATGCACGCCCACAGCTCGCGCCGACCGCGGTGTGGCTCGTTGTCATTGCTCTGAGCGTCGCGAATGCCATCGCTCTGCACACCCAGATCAGACGGTACGTTACCGGGGTGGATGGCGCGGGAATCAACCTTGACTCAAATCTCGAATGGTGGTGGCAACTGCCAATAACGCCGATGGCCACGTGGATCGTGGGGTCGATTGCCTTCGCAACCCTCCTCGCAATCATCAACACACGGAGCTGGAACGGTGAGGCGCCCTACGTTCGGGATCGGAGATTATCGCCGAGTCAATCGCTTCCACACCTTCTCAGCGACGACGCGCGGTCCGCTGATACGAAGATGCGAAACGACGCGGCCGACATCATGCCGGAAGCCAGATCGCCTCTTTAGCCGCTGTCTGCGAGCGCGTTCGCGGGCAGCCGGGTCAGCGCGATCAGCTGCCGGCTTCGGGTCGTTCACGAACTGAATGAGCGGTGCGAGCACAACTGGCCAGGTGTACCGTTGGGCAACCTGCTGCACATTACGCCTGACCCGTTCGCGAAACGCCCCGTCGAACAAGGTCTCCTCAATAGCGTCCACGAGCGCAGCGACATCGCCGGCGGGGACGACCCTTCCGAGTTCTTCTCGTTCGATCAGTTCGGCGAAGTGATCCCCCGCGGTAACCACCATTGGAAGGCCAGCCCACAGATAGTCGAGAATTCGCGTCCGGAACGAAAAGGTTGTTTCGATGTGTGCGCGGTGGGTGCTCACGCCAATATCGGCCTCGAGGAGGTAGTTCTGACGATCCGCGTACTCAACCCAGGCATCGTTGAAGAACACGTTCACGTCAAGCACCCCAAGCTCGTCAGCGAGCTTTCGTGACTCCGCGACGATCGCCATCTCCGGCACTCCGGGGTGGGGGTGCTTTGTGCCCTGAAAGAAGAGTCGAATTCCCGGTCGGCGTGAACTCAACTCGGCTACTGCTCGAATGAGCGTAAGGGGGTCGAACCAGTTGTATAACCCTCCACCCCACAGCAACACTTTGTCGTCCGCTGCGATTCCTGGGCGAACACCCTTGAGCACCGCTCGTTCGTGCACCGGTGGTGTCTCCGGCAGGCCGAACGGCACCACGGCTATCAGACCATCTAGGTCGGGATCGAATTCGTAGGTGCTCGGGTTTATCCTGCCGAGTCCGGCCAACTGCCCGAGCCAGAACATCTTCTGCCGCTCCGACGCCGCGAGAAAGAAGTCGCCACGTGCCAGTTGCTCGTTGAGCACCGCCGTCGCATCCGACACCTGTCTCTGCCACTGCTCTGGAGCAAGCTCGCGCCCCTGCTCAAGTTGCTCGAGGTGCATAGGGTCGTAGATATCGACCACGATGATCTTCTCGGATCGTCGCAACGAGTCGAATACCGCCATAGCGTGACCTTGGAACACAATCACGTCGGCCCATCGTTCGAGCTCAGCGAACGCGCGGTCGTCGTGGGGAGCGACCCTTACGAGCCTGAATGGCGCGTCGACTGGCTCAATCGCGCTCAGTGAGACGAGCGTGACTTGGTTCGAGCCAGAGAGCGCCGCAGCCATATTCCAAGCCCGGATGGCCGGGCCCGCCAATTTGGCCCCGATCGGATCACCGGTGACGACCAAAACCTTGCGCTCGTCAGGTATTTCGAGTAAGTCGAACGTGCTGACCAAGTTCTCGTAGCCGCGGAGGTACGGGCGTTCTCGGAGCACTGGGGCGTCAAGATTTCCAAAGAGCCGTCGGATTCGTGCCTCTGAGCTCACGCGTGTTGATTGGATTCTGTCCCGCTCGTTCTTGAGCTTGGGCAACTGTTCGACGAACTGGTCGATCGCGAACATCGCAGCAACAGCTCCCCGGTCCACGAGCATCTCGGGATCGTCATCCCCTCCGCGCCGAAGGTCGAACGACGCCGAATCGAGGTTCCCGCGCGTGACCGCACGGCGCACCGATAAGGCTATCGCGGCCGGCAGGGCATCGAGCAGGTACCGTTCGCCGACGTTCTTGTACAAGGTAAAGAGCGCGTTCCGCTCAAGGAGATAGGTCTCCTTGAACGGGCCGAATGCACTCATGGAGGCATGATGCTTGTGAAATGCCAAAGAGTCCGGCTCATAGACGAAGCGGTAGCCAGCGAGATTGATGCGCCAACCGAGATCGACGTCCTCAAAGAACATGAAGTACCGTTCGTCGAAACCGCCGACCGCATCCCAAACGTCCCGCCGCACAAACATCGCAGACCCGGTGCCGAAGAGCACGTCGGCGCGACTTGTGGGCACCCGCGGCGGCCGTTCGGCAGTGAACGGCTTATAGCCCATGCCGTACCAGGTCATCGCCGCGCCGATGAAGTCGACGAGTTCGCCATCCCAGTCCAGCACTCTGCTTGCCACCGCGCCGATTTCATCCGACTCGGCGAACGAGTCCATCGCCGCACGGATCCAGCCCGGGGCGGGCTTGGCATCGTTGTTCAGCAGCGCGATTACGCCACCCGAGGATGCCGCCACGCCGAGGTTGCACCCGCCGGCGAATCCTTCGTTCGTTGATGAGACGATGAGCTTAACCTGAGGCGCCTCGAGCCTGAGCCGCTCCGCGCTGTTGTCGCCTGAACCGTTCTCGACAACAACGATCTCAAGTCGGTCCTTTGGCCAATCCAACTCGCCGAGCCGGGCGATGGCTTCGAGAGTGTCGTCGGCGCCTCGGAAGTTAACGACGATGACCGAGACCATTTCGTAGTGCGGCGATGCCATCCTTTTCCTCTCTTGGCCGCGACGCCCCTCGACCGCAGGTTAAGGCGATGCAAGCCTACCCTCGGACATCCGCGGTCCTCACTTACCTCCCTCAACGCCTTTCGGTAGAATTCGCCGCACGGTGTTAACCACGCGTCTGATGGCGAGTGCAAGGCGCCAGCTCCTACTCGATCTCATTGAGTCGAGCTCATCCGACTTTGCCAGCAATTTCCGAAGCCGCTGCACTGCTCCTACATCAAGCAGGACAGGCGCACTGTTAAGCGCCCTGATCAATTGCATCTCCGCAACGCTCCACGCTTCGCTTGGGGACGTGGCCATCGACGAATCGCCTGTCGACCACCTGCGATACACCGCGGTGAGTTCATCGATCTGGTGCACTCCAAGCAATGTCCCCCCGCGGAGCGCCACGTCCCAGTCCTCCAAAAGCTGAAGGTCCTCGTTGAACCGAACGCCCAGCCGGGTGA
>ENA-ORBV01009725-ORBV01009725.1-microbial-mat-metagenome-genome-assembly--contig:-NODE-9725-length-15649-cov-11.920948_pt1 | contig 15649 bp, 10 predicted proteins | sample MGYA00237777_ERZ505514 | MGnify/ENA primary metagenome ERZ505514 (study PRJEB26160, sample SAMN06269048) | microbial mat metagenome | isolation source: Oligotrophic lake microbial mat | place... | reverse complement strand
GAGATCGCCAGCGGCGGAACCAACGGGCTGACCGATGCGGGCCCGCTGCTTCCCACCGCCAACATCACCAGCGGCGTGGGACCGCTGAACAGGATCACCGGCACGCTGACGGGCGCGTCCTATCCCAACTTCGTCGATTTCGATGCCGACATGTTCTGCATCCGCGTCACGGACCCCCAAGCATTCACCGCGACCACCCTCACGGGCGACACCGTCCTTGCTCTGTTCGACATCAACGGCGTCGCGCTCGGATTCAACGATAACCGGACGGACAGCCTGACCTCGACCACCTCGCGTCTCGACTCCGCGTGGCTGCCGACCCTTGTCGCCGGCAACGACTACTTCATCGGCATCGCCCGTGTCGGGGGTTCCGCCGCGGTCCGCCGTTTCACCCGTCCCCTCGGCGCGACCGGCGGACTCATCTTCTCCGGCCCCGCCAACGGCGGTGACGAGACGATTGATCCACTCCTTCCCGACCGCCGCGCAGACCTCCTGGCCATTACTCCCGGCACCGTGCTCGCGGGTTGGGAAGTGCAGCCCGGCGGACTCTTCCTGCCCTTCAATCTGAACTACACCATCGACCTCACCGGCGCAACCTACAGCGTTCCCGCCCCGGCGAGCTTCGGCCTCCTTGGCCTTGGCGCAATGGCCGCGTTCCGCCGCCGTCGCTGATCGGTGGCAGTATCCCGACCTTTACGGCCCACCGTCGACAGACGATGGGCCGTCTTTTCGCCCTGTGAAAGGACCAACCATGCCCCACATCTCTCGTCTGGCCGCGCTTGGCGCGTGTGTTACCGCGGCAGCGGGCGCGGCGTGTTCGGCACAGTCTTTCACCGACCAGACCCTGCTCGCGGGCCTGGTCTGCGTCCACCAGCGAGATTTCGCAAGTGACCCGCAGGTCATGGCCGCGGGAGGGGCGGCTGGCGACTTCAATCGCGACGGCCACCAGGATCTGTTCGTCCTTGGCGGCTGGAACAACGCGGATCGCCTATTCATCAACAACGGCGATGGCACCTTCACTGAGGCGGGAGCGGCGTGGGGTGTGGCCCGGGTGCATCTTGGCCTGGCGGTTGCCGTTGGTGACTACGACGGCGATGGCTGGCTCGACCTCTACGTCACGACTGAGCCGAGCGGGGGGGCTTCGGCGAACGCGCTCTATCGCAACAATGGGGATGGCACGTTCACCGATGTGGCCGCTGCGGCCGGTGTCGGCCAGCCGAGTCTCGGACTTTCGGGCGGCTGGGGAGCTGCGTTCGGCGATTACGACCTCGATGGCGATCTCGATCTCGCGCTTGCTGATTGGCTCAACCCCGCGACTGGCAACCGTCTCTTTCAGAACAACGGCAACGGAACGTTCACCGATGTCACCGCCGCCGCGACGGGCACTGCGCTCGCCGCGCGGCAGGGCTTCTCGCCCCGGTTCTGCGATATGAACGGCGATGGCCTTCCCGACTTGCTGTGGGTCAGCGACTTCGGTCGCAGCGCCTACCTCGTGAACAACGGCAACGGCACCTTCGCCGAGCAAACCGCCGCGGCCAACGTCGGGCTTGATGGCAACGGCATGGGCACGTGCATCGGCGACTTCAATGGCGACGGTCGCCCCGACTGGTTCGTCTCTTCCATCTTCTCCCTCCAGCCCCAGCCCAATCAGCCGGGCACCGGCAACATGCTCTACATCAACAAGGGTGACCACGTCTTCACCGAGTCGGGTGTTGCGGCCGGAGTTGTGGATGGCGGGTGGGGATGGGGTTCTGTCGCTGTCGACTTCGACCACGACGGTCGTCTAGATATCGCCCACACCAACGGCTGGCCCGATCCGGAGTACGAGGCCGACCAGACGAAGGTGTTCCTCAGCACCACGCAAGCTGGTGTCGCATCGTTCCAGCAGATCGCACCGGCCTGCGGTGTGACCCACAACGGCCAGGGTCGCGGCATGCTCAACTTTGATTACGATGCCGACGGCTCTCAGGACCTGATGATCTTCACCAACAATGGCGAGTTGACGCTGTATCGCACCCACCCCCCGGCGGGCACGCATTACCTACGGCTGTTCTTCTCAACGAACGCGTCGCCGCAGCTGGCACCCGACGGTTACGGCGTCCATGTCACCGCCACGGTTGGAGGGATCGCGCAGCATCGATGGATCTGCGGCGGCTCCAACTTCCTGAGCCAGAGCGAACTCTCGGCGCACTTCGGGCTCGGGCCTGCGTCAGTGGTCGATGAACTCCGAGTCCGCTGGCCCGATGGGCGCACGGATATCTGGAACACCGTTGCCGCGGATCGCACGCTGGAGATCCGCTCCTGCACCGCGGATTTCAACGACGATGGAACCGTGAATGTCCCGGACATCTTTGCGTTCCTCAGCGCATGGTTCGCCGGCGGCGGAGATATCGACCTCTCCGGCACCTCCACAATCCCGGATATCTTTGCCTTCCTGTCCCGTTGGTTCGCAGGATGCTGATACGCGAGGGCGAAGGGCTCCTGGCCGTTCGCTGCATTCAATAACGACCGGAACGACCTTACAAGGAGCGACCGATGCCCCGATCGATCATCCGTTTTCTGTCCGCCGCTGCAGTGCTCGCCCTCGCCGGCGTTGCCCCCGCGGACCCACCCCCATTCACCATTACCTCCGTTGCTCGCTCTGGCAACATCGTCCCCGGCTCCGGACAAATCAGTTCACCCACCTCCTTCGGCCCAGGCCAGGGCCGCGGGGTGCTGAAGGTTGCCGTGAACGACTCGGGCGAGTGGATCATCGATGTGCATGTCGTGCAGACGAACATGACGCTCGACCAGGCGCTCCTCCGCAGCGCGACGGGCCTGAGCCCCTACATCCCCGAAGGCATCGCGGGCTTTCTGCTTGAGCCCACGGTCGACCACATCGCCAACGGGTTCCACTCGATCTCGCTGAACAACGCGGGCAACGCGGGACTGGCCATGGGCCTGTTCGACGATGAGTTTGCGCAGACCAATCCGTCTTCCGCGGCGTTCTTCAACAACTCCCGTGTCGTCGCGATCGAGGGTGGCCTCGTCAACGTCGCGGGCCTTGGGGGGGGCACCACCTGGCAGCCGTTTAATGCCGACTCTGTCGTCCGGATCGTGGACTCCCAGCGGGTTCTCATTGTCTCAACCGTCAACGAGAAGGGCATTGTCCGCCGCGTCGTGCTGGTTGCTGAGCTTGACCCCACCGGCAATGTGCTGTCTCGCACGCTCATGGCCAAGGAAGGCGGCCCCGTCGGCGCAGGCCCCGACACGTGGCAGTCGATCTCAGGCGGTGGGCACGCGGCTTCGTTGACAAGCGCGGGTGTGGCGGTCTTTTCCGGCATCACCAGCGGCGGAACCAACGGCGTCTACAAGTCCGGCTCTGGGTTCGTCGCCGTCGAAGGCGGACCCTCGCCCATTCCCGGCGTGAACTGGGGTCCGCTCGCGGGCGCACCTGTCGATGTCAACTCCAGCGGCACCGTTGCCATTCGCGGCCCGCTTGCCAATGGCGACGGCTTTTATGCGGAATCGCTCCTGAAAGATGCGGGTGATGAACCCGACACGGCGGATCGCACTTTCGGCAATGGACCGCTGACACGCATCTCCGGCGTTCTCGACAGCGATCACGATGTGGACATGTACCGCATCGTCGTGGCCAACTCGGCAACCTTCTCCGCATCCACAGTTCCCGATCCAGGCGCTGGCTTCGAGGGTGCCGAATTCGACACCGTCCTGACGCTGATCGCCAGTCCGGAGAACGGCACCCGCGGCCGCGTCCGCTGCGATGATGTTTCCGGATCGGTCGTCCAATCCACCATTACCGGCGCTCTCACCGTCTCTGGTCGAGAGTACTACCTCTGCGTTTCCACCCCCAAGGCCAGGTCCGCAGCGCGTACGTGGCACTTTGCCACCGACTCCTTCCCCGATTACGACATCTGGTTTGGTGACCCCGCGGGTGTGGCGATCGGCGGCGGCCGGGTCTTCTGGCCCTTCCCCAGCGCAGGCGTCATCCGCTCGCTCACCACCGCGGGCATTCCGCAGGCCGATCTTTCGGCGAGCCTGGTGTCTGCGCATCTGGCCGTCGATGGCGGCGCAGGCAAGGTCTACTGGGCGAACCGCGGCGGCACCGGCGGTCCAAAGATTCTCCGCTCCGACTTCGATGGCGCAAACGTCCAGGAAGTCGTAACGGTCCAGGGCTTCGGCACGCTGACCGCATCCGGCACCACCGGCATGGCGCTCGACCTGGTCAACAACAAGCTCTACTGGAGCCGCAGCGTCTTTGGCGAGATCAACCGCTGCAACCTCGACGGCAGCGGAAGCGAGCGCATCCTGCAGGACTATCCCCCCACCGGCGAAGCGTTCCCCGCGGGTGTGCCCACCGGCACGCTCGCCCCTTCGTCTCTCGCGATAGACCCCGCGGGCGGCAAGATCTACTGGGTCAACGCGTTCCTGGACCGGATCGAGCGTGCCAATCTCAACGGCACGGGGCGCGAGATGCTCGCCGTGGGCGCGGGCGCGGCTCAGATCGCTCTGCACACGGCTTCTGGGAAGCTCTACTGGTCCAACACGGTCGGAGGTCGCATTCAGCGGTCGAACCTCGATGGCACTTCGCTGGAAGATGTCGTGGTGACTCCCGATCCCGTTTCGCTCTCGATCGACAGCATCGCCGGACGGGTGTACTGGACAAGCACCGTCGATCGCGTGGTGCGCTCTGCCCTGCTCTCTGGCGCAGGAGAGCAACTCTTCGCCTCCGCGGGGCCGGATATCGGTGAGCGGGCGGCCGATGGCCCCGGGTCGGGAAGCGCGTTCAGCACGTGGATCCGGAGCGGCACTGACTCTGGGCCTGCCCTTCCCTACCAGGTCCGCCTCACCGGCGCAACGTTCCGCCACGAGAATGCGATCATCGCCAAGGGAAGCCAGAAAGTCGTGGCAACCGGCGATGTGCTCCCGGGCACGGCCCCGCATCGCATGATCACCGTGGGCGGGCCGACCACGCCGGTTCAGATCAGCGATCGCGGCGACGTGCTGTGGGTGGGCAACTTCAGCCAGCCCACCGCGTTCAACAACTACCTCTTTGATGCACTGTTCTGGAATGGTGAGCGGTTGATGACCTCGATGGACATTCTGCCCGGTCCTACACTTAACAGCCAGAAGCTTGTCAATCTCTACCGCACGCCCTATTCGATCTCGCAGAGCCGCAGCGGCGAGTTTGCAATGGTCGCGGTGAACATGCAGGATGCGCCGTACAACTTCACTCCACAGCGGGACAACGCGCTCGTGATCGCGTTCACACTCCCCGACTCCTGCCCCGCTGACTTTGACGGGAATGGAACGGTCGCCGTACCGGATATCTTCGCGTTCCTTTCGGCATGGTTCGCTCAGGGCAATGGAGCAGACTTTGACGGAAACGGGACGGTCGCCGTGCCCGACATCTTTGCGTTCCTCTCGGCGTGGTTTGCCGGCTGCCCCTGAGCCGTTCAGGGACCGCCGAGGCGTATCGCGGCCCATTCCCCGCACGCATCATCGCGCTTGCTCACGGCTTCCCATGTTGCCAGCGCCGCGGCAAACTCGCCCTGACGCACCCGGACTTCCGCACGCAGAAGCGACGGCAGCGCGGAATCCGGCCGAGCCGCCTCGATGGCGTCGGCCACATGGAGCACCCGCCAGACTCCAAGTTGCTCGGTGAATCGCGGGGATGTGCACGACTTGAGAAACTCGCGGATGATGCGTGGGCTCTCTGACGTGATCCAGAACTCCATCGCCACCTGGGTCATCTCGTCGATGAGCTTGCGTGCCTCATCGAACTCTCTGGGCAAACTGAGCGCATCGGCCAGGGTGATCAGGCCGAGGCAGAGCTGCGGGGCAAGCTCGGTTCGCGAGGCATCAGGGACCGTCATCGCGTGGCGCAGCGAGTTGGTCGCTTCTCGCATCATCGCGATGGATTGCTGCCGGTTGCCGCGGATTGACTGGAGCTTTGCGCCAAGGTCGGACAATCTGGCGTGCGTATGCAGCACGGTGAGATCATCGGAATCGGAGGCCAGCATCGGGTCGCTGAGCGCCTTGGCGTTGTCCCAAAGCGAGTCGGCAGCAACGTACAGACCGCATTGCGCATACGCCTTGCTTGCGGCGAGCAGATCTCGCACACGGAGCATCACGTGGCCCCGGTTTGCCGGAGAGAGCTGCACCAATCGCCTGCCGAGGGCGAGACGGGGCTCAAACATCGCTGAGACGGTTGATTCTGTGGGCGGTGGCCCTGGGCGATACACCGCTTCCTCGGCCATCACTGTCAGCGAGACATACATACTTCCAGGGCGGTCTGGCGACATCGCCAGGAGTGTTTCCGCCTGGACCCTTGACTGCTCAAAGTATGCTTTGGCCCTGACTGGATCGACACTGCGAAGATTGGCGGCCAGGCGTTGATAGCTCCAGTAGAGCTGATCGTTCATCCTCACGTTCGCCGGGTGCTCCCGAACCAGAGCGAGATCGAGCTGGAGCGCGCGCCTGTAATCTTCGATGCCGGCGTTCGATCCCTCGATGGAGTTTCTGGCATCGCCGAGTTTGACGAGCGTGATAGACCGCATGGCGATCCATTCGGGGTCGGGAACTTCCGCCGCGCACAGCTCATCCAGAATGCCCAGGGCCTGATGGCGCAGCAGGATCGCGCGGTGCCACTCCTTGTCGTGCGCAGCGAGATCGCCCTCGGCATCCAGGAGCCGGACGACGTTGAACTGGAGGTTTGCGTTCTCGGGGCGTGCGGAGGCGAGCCTGGAGATCGGTTCCTTCATGTCCTGAACGATGCGTCTGCGTGCTTCGACTGTTCCGGCCATGGGCCCGAGCCGATTGAGCGCCTGATTGAGGAGCACATCCGCCGCGCGGGTGGCTACGAGGAAGTTCTCCTCGGCCTGCACGCGTGTCCGCTCGAGCTGCACAACTCCGATGAGCCCGGCCGCAACCACGACGGCCGCGGCGACCATGGTGCGTGGGTGCCGAGCGGCGAGACGAACGAGCTGACTTGTTGCCGAGAGCGGACGTGCGAGCACAGGCTCGCCGTGCGCGGCGCGGCGGAGCTCGGCGGCAAGCTCGGAGGCGGATTGGTATCGAAGCCGCCGATCTGATGAAAGTGCCTTGTGCACGACCGCCTCGATATCGCCGGCGGCTGCGGGGACAAAGCGGGAGATGGGGTCGATCTCACCACGGATGACTCGGCCGAGGATCTCGGGGAGGGTTCCCGCGCCCGCATCGATGGGTGCGCGACCGCTGAGAAGGTGAAAGGTGATCGCGCCCAGTGCGTAGACGTCGGTACGGGTATCGATGCCGGCGTGGCCCTTTCCGCCGGCCTGTTCGGGGCTCATGTACAGCACCGACCCGAGGACCTGGCCGGGAAGGGTGGTGTGCGCCACGCCGCGGCCTGCGGCATCGACGAGCATGGCGATTCCGAAATCGAGCACCTTGGGCTGACCTTCGGGCGTGACGACGATGTTGTCGGGCTTGAGGTCGCGGTGGATGATGCGGTTGGTGTGGGCATATTGCACCGCGTCGCAGATCCTGGCCATCAGCTCCAGCCGCTCCGGGATGGAGGAGGTGGCGGCGAAGGTGCGGGTGCTGAGGGATTCGCCTTCGACGTACTCGAGCACGATGTAGGGGCGTTTATCGGGGGGAGGGAGGACGCTGGCCAGATAGACGCCGGCGATGCCGGGGTGATTCAGTCTCGCGAGTACATCGGCCTCGCGCTGGAAACGCTGCTGGATCTCTCGCGACACGACGCCGGGGTGGAGGAGCTTGATCGCGACCCGTCGATCCGGCGAGGACTGCCGGGCTTCGAGGACGACGCCGGAGGTACCCAAGCCGATGTGGCGGAGCACCCGGAACTCGCCGATCTGCTCTGGGATGCCGACGCCGATGGCCGCGACGGCCTGATGATCGAGGACGGGCTGATGGTGGGCTGTCAACTCGCGGATCAGTTCGAGCGAGACCGAGCTGTCTTCGATTGCGGAGTGTTCGTTGCGATCGTGCGCGAGCATGCGTGTGACCTGCAGGGCGAGATCGGGGTCATCGATTCGGGCCTGATCGAGCGCGACGGAACGCTGGTGATCGGGCAGCGCAGCGATCGCCAGGAAGTTTTGCCGTACGGTCTGCCAGCGTTCTGGTGTCATGCCGCGTTTCATGAACGGTCATCCGGCAAGGTGATCGTGATCGAGCTGGGTGAGAAGCCAGGCACGCGCGGTGCGCCAACTTTCTTCGACGGTTGTCCGTCCGAGTCCCATGACCCGGGCGGTTTCATCGACTGTCAGACCGCCAAAGAATCGGAGCACGACCACCTTGGCGGCACGGGGATCAGCGTTTTCCAGACAGCGAAGTGCATCGTCGAGCTCTGCAACATCGATCATTGAACGCCCCCCGCGGCCGAGGCTCGGCTCGCTGACGAGGAGGTCGACATCGGCCCGTTCGGCGGAGAACTCGCCCGCCCTTTTCAGGGCCTTGCGCCGGCGGGCGTAATCGACGAGCACTTGCCGCATGGCGGTGGCGGCGACGGCGAGGAAGTGCTCGCGATCCTTCCACCAGACAGCATCAGTGCCTTCGGCGCCGGGTTTGGGCGGCTGGGCCGCGAAGGTGGCGAGCTTGAGGTAGGCCTCGTGGACGATGACGGTGGGCTGAAGAGTGCCGGAAACTCCGGGCTGGCAATAGGTTGACGCAATTGCGTGCAGTACGGGGTAGAGCGCTTCGGCGAAACGATCGGCATGATTGCGACCATCATGTGATGGAAGATTGTTTGTATGAACCTCGTTCGCGTCGCCGGTGCTCACATTCGCCTCCCACGAGCAGAGTCTAACTCGGTGGCGGCGGCTGGCCGGGGGGTTTTTCTTAGTCTTTCTGAAATTATTCTCATATTCGCCGAGCATGGAGAACCGGAACTGCGTGGTTCAAGATGAACAGCCCACCGCCACTGGGCTTGCCGGGTCTGTGAGGGTACTGCTCGGTATACGCACACCGCCATGGCTGGAACTCGCGATCCGGCTTCTGCGGGGCAGAGTGCGATGAACGGGGCTTGTCGTTCTTGATGAAGGACAGGCCCTTCTTCAGTTTTGGCGGGCGGGGGAAGGCAGGATGTCAAAGATGGGTGGCCAGCAGTGATCAAAGGAGCAGTGCTTTCAAGACCAACACTGCTCTAAAGAGCAGTGCTACCAAGATCACTGCTCAGGAGGAAGAGATGGGATTGACGCGACCGGTGATCGGGATCACGGCGGATGTATCGGAGCCGAAGGCAGGGTCGGTTCGGATGGAGTGCTCGCTTGCCTATTGCCGCGCGGTCGTGGCGGCGGGTGGCGACCCGGTGGTGCTGCCGCCAATGGTGGAACTGATTCCCAGGCAACTGGAGATGTGCGGCGGGTTTGTGCTGACGGGCGGGGATGATCCGCGGATGGAGATGTTCGGGATGGGGACGCACGCGGCGGCGAAGCCGATGCATGCGCTCCGGCAGGAGTATGAGGTTTCGCTGCTGAAGGCACTTGAGGATCGCGGCTCGATGCCGGTGCTGGGGGTGTGTTTGGGGATGCAACTCATGGCTCTGTGCGCGGGTGGAAGGCTGAACCAGCACATGCCGGATGAAGTTGCGACGGCGCGTGAGCACGCGGGGAACGCGCAGCACGACATCCACGCGACCGTTGAGGATGGCGTGGTGGCCGGGATTCTGAAGGTGGGCGGCGCAGGCGCGCAGGGCGGGGGCGCGGTGGTCAGCCATCATCGGCAGGCGGTGAGCGACCCTGGCCGTTTGCGGGTTGCCGCGCGTGCGCCGGATGGTGTGATTGAGGCGGTGGATGACCCATCGCGCCGGTTCTATGTGGGTGTGCAATGGCACCCGGAGCGGACGGGGGACGGGCCTGTGGGGGCGGGCGTGTTTGCGGCGCTGGTTGCGGCGGCGCGGCGGTAAGCGCGATGAATGCTTCGCGGAACGACGAGGATCGGTCGGGCGCGGCTTGCAGGGCGCGGTGATGCCCGGCGGCGGCGTCGAGGTCGTCTTCGTACTCGTCTACTTCGAGATCGTCGTGCTCGTACTCATCGGCGTCGAGCTCATCATCGAGTTCGCTGTCATCTGAATTGTCAGGAGAGTCGGCCGCGGTTGGGGGCGCGCTGGGGTGGGCTTCAGAGAGCGACTGGTTCATCCGGGTCATCGGGACTGATCGCGATTGATCGCGTTCAGTGACGCCGCTGTCGTCACCGTCGACGTCTTCATCATCGAATCCATCGAATCCATCGCCGTCGGAGCCATTGAGGTTGAATGCTGGCGGGCGGGAAGTGGAGCCGCTGCCTGCGCGGTACGTACGCGAGTCGATGGCGCCGGAGTAGCCTCGGAAGTTGGCGAGGCGGAGGGCGAGGTATGTGCCGCGGAGGATGACAGACTGCCTGCGGAGGGTGAAGGCGTCGACGGGACCGGAGAGGGCCTGGTAGTTGCTGATGATGTGGCGGAGCGGGGCGATGGCCTGCGGGAGAACGGCGGTCGCGGCCAGCCGCGTTGCGGTGCAGAGCGCGGACTGGATGCGTGCGATCTCGGCTTGTGCATCCGGCCCTGAGAGCAGCTCGACCGCGTTGAGGAAGGGGATGCCGTGGCGGCGGGCGATCTCGGGGAGTGTGCCGCGGGCCTCGGCGAGGTCGGTCAGCAGGCGAGCGCGAAGCTCGGAGGATGATGTGCTGTTTACCCCGGTGCCCATGGGGGGAGTATGGCATGAAGTTTGGTGTCTGTCAAGTATTTCGGGGAGATTGTGATTTGCGAGGGAATGCCGGACAGATCTCCCATGTCTCTAGCTCTCGCAAGTGCGTTATTGAAAGAGACTTGCGAAACTGAGATTGGGTTCGTTTCATGTCCGTTACCACGTCGGCTTGGGTGGGTTCTTGCCGTCGCAAATCCAGAGGAAGGAGAGGGGGACGCGGAGGCGCGGTGGGAGCCAGAGGGTGACCATGCAGCGGGCGAGGGGCCTGCCGAACAGCGCACCGATCAGAAGGGCGAGGATGGCGAGGGCCGCGCAGATGGGGAGGAGGACTGGCGCGGCTGTCCTGCCCGCGAGGTCGTGAACACTTACATACGGGCCGGCTACCAAGTTCGAGCTGCTCCAGAATGCCGCGGCAATGAGCAGTATGGGGAGGAAGGTGAGGAGGAGCTTCCAGCCGCGGCGGTGGGCTGCGGCGATAGACCACGCCGCGGAAAGGGGCACGAGGATGGAGAAGGCGATGACCCAGATGAGCAGGCCCCACCACTGGATTGCGCCGGACCACCCCCCTGCTTCTTTGATCAGGGCGGCTTTGTCGACAGTGTCCCACCAAGCGGTGTCGGTGATGTACCAGGAGTTGTACTGATTGGCCGCGACACCTGTGGACATCTGATGCTCATCGTGCTTCTTGCTGATGAGTGTCGCAAGGGGCTGGACGGTGGTCTGCATGGTGCCCATGGTGAAGCCGAAGATGATGCCTGCGATTCCGAACGTGAGGGCGGTTGCGAGGAGGAACCAAAGGGCGGCGGCGAGCGCGGCCCAGCGGTTGGCCCAGCGTCCGAGGAGCGGGTATTCCTGGAGGCTGGCGACGGTGCCACATTCCGGGCAGCGGACGATGAGCATTGCGTAGTGGCGTTCTCGCACGATGGACTGGCCGACGAGGTTGAAGCAGCACGTGCTGCATGGCCGGTCGGCGAGCAGCGTGGAGATGCGGGGCTCGGGCGCAGGGTCAGGGGCTATGCCCGTGTGAGGAGCTTGCTGGTGCATGTCGCTTTCCTTGTGGCTCTGATTCGACGCCAGACGGCGCGGCGTCGTTGCTGTCGCCATCGCGAGCTTGCGGCGCGGCCGAGGGGCATCGCCACGAGCGAGACGGCCCAGGCGGCGAAGATCAGCGGGAACGAGCCGGTGAGAGACCGGCGGAACTGATTGATCGCGTTCCTGAAGAAGCCGCTGGTGAAGAAGGCGGCGTCGTGCGGAATGGAGTTCAGGCGATCGAGGAATGCGAGTGTCGAATAGGCGAACGGGAGCAGGAGCAGAAATGTGAGCCAGGCAATGGCGAGACGGCGGAAGCTCCAGTGGGTGAAGAGCAGGCCGGTCCAGAAGCCGGAGATGCATGCCGCGAGGAGCCAGGTGATGATCATGACGGCGATGACTTCCCTGGAGCGGGAAGAATCGGCGAAGCCGCGGCGGACCTCGGGCCAGAGCGCATCGGACATCGAGATGACCACCGCGGCGATGGCGAGGGTTGCGCCGGCGCGGATGAGCAGGGAGAGGAGGGAGAAGAGTGCACGGCCCGCCCAGCGTGACCAAGACATAGTGGGGTGCTCGCGCCTGACGACGGCGGCGCGGCAAGTGGGGCAGATCACGATCGGGAGGGCGTAGTGGGGATCGATGGGCGCAGGGGTGCGCGAGAGGTCGAAGCCGCAACTGGCGCAGGTATGGGCGATGCGCACGGGGAGAGCCTATCAGAATCTCGGTGGGGTGTGTGGTGCGGGGATGGAAGACTGCCGGGTCGGGCGCGGCGGAGGGATCTGTCGTAGGGGGATCTGCCCTTTGGTCCGTTGTTCGCCGCCACTACCCCCAAATTGCTGCCGCCACAGTGTTGCCCGTTGCGCTTCAGCCGTTGCCCGCTGCCTGTAACCCACTGCCCATAGCCCGCATGACGCTGATGGAGCGTCGTGGTATTGGGAAGTCCGGGCCGGGGCTTTCGGCCGCAACCGCGGGGACATCCGCCGCTACAGTTTGCGTATGTCCACAAAGGCCGTCATCGGTTGGCTGATCGTTGCGATTGTCCTTGGCTTGGCGGTTGTGTTTACGCTGCGAGGCGGGGGATCCGGAACTGGGGGCGTTGCCAAAGGCGGCAGGGTTCTGAGCTTCGGGCCGTCCGCCGTGCGCAAGATCACGGTCGGCCCGGCGGGCTCGGGGTCGGTTCCGGATGTGCTGGAACGGTCGGAGTCGGCGGGCGGGGAATGGCTGCTGCGGCTGGGCGGGACGAGCGCATCGGCGGTGCTTTGGCCGGTGCCGGGGGCGCAGGCAGACGGGCTGCTGTCGCTGATGACCGAGACGGTGGCGGTATCGGTGCCCTCGCGGGAGGCGACGCTTGGAGAGATGCCGACGGAGGTCACGCTGGAGCGGGCGGATGGCGCGGCGATCACCATCCGGCTTGCGGAGCGGACGCTTGCGGGGATGGGACTGATCGAGGTTTCGACGCGGGGCGATGATGCCGGGGCGACAACGGTGCGCGCGATGGTGAGCGACCAGCTTCACCAGATGCTGCGGGACCGGAATATGCGCAACTGGCGGGAGCGGAAGGCGATGTCATGGGCGCGAGGGGATGTTTCGCGGGTACGGCTTGAGAGCAGCAACAAGGTGCTGGCGCTGGGGAGGATCGACGGTCGGTGGAGCCTTCGCGAGCCGGTGGCGGCGTCGGCGGATCATTCGGCGGTGCAGGCGATGCTTGGGACGCTGGCGAGCGCGGAGATCTTTGAGTTCATTGATGATGGCGCGCCGGGAATCCGCACGGGTGTGGAGCAGCCCAAGTCGAAGGTGGCGGTTGAGATTGACCGTCGGGAGCCGGGGGCGGGGGATGAGCAGCCGCGGGTGAACACGAAGCGGCACACGATGGACATCGGCGGGCCAGCGGATGGGACGGGGGAGAAGGTGTTTGCGCTGATCGATGGGGAGCGGCTGGTGAAGCTGAACGCGGTGAGCCTGTCAAAGCTGACGCTTGATCCGGGCGCGTATCTGTCGCCGAACCCGACATCGGTGACGGCGGCGCAGGTCGGGATGATCGTGCTGGAGCGGCTGGATGCGAGCGGTGCGCCGACGGATGACGGGCGGATCTTGAAGCGGTCGATGGAGCGGTGGGTGGATCTTGGTCAGATGGAAGGGGATGCGCCCAAGGCGCTGACGGATGAAGAGGTGAAGGACATCGGCGCTGCGCTGGCGTTCCTGAGCGCAGATTCGGCGGCGGGCGAGACGAAGCCGGAGGTTCGTCTCGATGCGCCGGAGGCGTATCGGGCGGGGGCGCGGATCTCTCTGCGGTCGCTCGACGATGCGCCGCTGACGGAGGTTGAGGTGGGGATGAGCACGGTGTCGGCGCTGGCGGCGGTGCGGACCGGGAACGTGTACCGGGTGTATCCGCTGGATCGGCTGCCGCGATTGATTGCGCGGGTGATGGCGGCATCGCCTGCGATCAACCCGCCTGCGCCGGCGGGGAGCGAAGCGGTAGAACCGAACAAGTGAGGCTCAGGGCCTCGCGGCGAGTTCCGGGGCGTTTGCGGCGATGTCGCGCCGGATGACCATGCCGGGGAAGTGGATCTGCTCGGCGGCCTGATACGCACGCTTGCGGGCCTGGGCGATGGTGTCGCCTGTTCCGACGACATTCAGCACGCGGCCACCGGCGGTGAGGATCGCGCCGGTAGGGTCTTTCTTCGTGCCGGCGTGGAAGATGTGCACGCCTTCAAACTTCGAGGCGGCGTCGATGCCGGTGATGGGGACGTTCTTCTTGGGCTTGTCCGGGTATCCCTCGGCGGCGATGACGACGCAGCAGGAAGCGGCGGGGCTCCACTTGATGTCGACTTCGTCGAGCTTGCGCGTGGAAGTTGCGAGCAGGACTTCGAGGAGATCGGAATCAAAGCGGGCCATGAGGGCCTGGCACTCGGGGTCGCCAAAGCGGGTGTTGAACTCGAGGACTTTGGGCCCGCCTGGGGTGATCATGATTCCGGCGTAGAGGACGCCGCGGAAGTCGATTCCTTCGCGGCGCATGGCGTCGAGCGTGGGGACGAGGATCTCGGCCTGGACCTGGGAGAGGGTTGCGTCGTCGGTGATGCCGCCGGGGCAGTAGACGCCCATGCCGCCGGTATTGGGGCCGGTGTCGCCATCGCCGAGGCGCTTGTGGTCCTGGCAGGCTTCGAGGACGTAGATCGTGCGGCCATCGACGAGGGCAAGGACGGAGGCTTCGGTGCCTTCGAGGCGTTCTTCGACGATGACGGTTTTGCCGGCATCGCCGAACTCGCGTTTGATCATGATGCGGTCGATCGCGGCGAGGGCCTCGGCGGCGGTCTGCGGGACGATGACGCCCTTGCCCTTGGCGAGGCCGGAGGCCTTGATAACCGGTGGGTCCTCGCGAGTCTCGATGTACGTCTTGGCGGCGGCGGGATCGGAGAAGATGCGGCCGTCGGCCATGGGGACGGAGGCGGCGCGCATGAGCTGCTTGGCCCAAGCCTTGTCGGCTTCGAGGCGAGCGGCGGCGGCGGAGGGCCCGAAGATGGCGCGGCCCCCCCCCGGTGCGGCGAGGACATCGGCGAGTCCGGCGGCGAGGGGCTCCTCGGGGCCGATGACGACGAGGCCGACGTTGTTCTTGTCGCAGAATCGCTGGAACTGGAAGGGCGCGCGGGGGTCCATGGGGACATCAACGGGGCGACCGAGCGCGGCGAGGCCGGGGTTCTCGGGATTGGTGATGAAGAGGTTGCCGAGTCGCGGGGACTGGCGGAGCTTCCACGCGAGGGAGTGCTCGCGTCCGCCGCCGCCGACGAGGAGGACGTTGACCGGTTCACGATTCTGCGTCATTGAGCGAGTGTAGGGGTGAAGGGGAGGGGGAGCGAGGGGTGTGGTCTGTCTCTTATACACATCTCCGAGCCCACGAGACTAAGGCGAATCTCGTATGCCGTCTTCTGCTTGAAAAA
>ENA-ORBV01009723-ORBV01009723.1-microbial-mat-metagenome-genome-assembly--contig:-NODE-9723-length-15650-cov-5.086046_pt1 | contig 15650 bp, 7 predicted proteins | sample MGYA00237777_ERZ505514 | MGnify/ENA primary metagenome ERZ505514 (study PRJEB26160, sample SAMN06269048) | microbial mat metagenome | isolation source: Oligotrophic lake microbial mat | place... | reverse complement strand
CTGGCAAACATGCATGCTGGATAACATAGATTTTTTTTGTCACTTAAGCTCTCATTGGATTGATTTCTGTCATGCTACTCGCTATCAGAGCTTTGATAAAGAGCAAAAGGAATCTTTGATCGGCGGGGCAGCCACATGGCATATGAATTTAGAATGAATTCACCAGCAATGTCAAACCTATCATAACCCAAACAATGAAACCAAGATCTACCTCCATAGCTGAGCATCATCACAATTGAAAAATCTCTAGACAGAATGATCTTTGTCTTGCTCTTGCAAGAAGAGGATCTCATCTGCACTGTCTTCATAAAATCTACTAACAGTTGCATGGATAATCTTCAATTGCTTCAAGGGGGGGGGTCTAGCAAAGTGCTACTAGCAGTAATGAAGCCCATCTAAGCTGATTGTTTTAAAATAAGCAAAAGCTTGTGCAAGTTTGTGCACCAGACAGCATGTTTCTGGGTCAAATGCAATCTCGCCATCCCACAGAGGTCAACTTGCATGACACATCTGACATGAACAATGCCCGTGCCAAACAAACACAAACTGACTTTGTTGCAGGATCCACCACAAACATCATCATCATTGTTTAATAAATCAAAATTCTTTATCTTGCATTCCTGGAGTGCAATGTTTCACAACAACCAGCGCATTCACACAAGAATTATGAAAGAGATTTATGACCTTGACTCTCCAAAACAAAGATAACAAAAGAAACATCTCTCAGTTCCTTGATCTGTTTTTTTAATCTCAACAATGTCATCCAAGAGGATAATCAACAATTTGCTATTTGTATCTTTCAGCTGTCTTACGAGGTGATGTTTGTGAGCAATTGCAGAGTGTGTCTCAGTGTGAAACATTCCACTGAAAATTCAAACGATCCCCCCCCCCAATGAGCTATCTCCTTGTCAAATCAGCGCATAGTTTAGGCACACGCAAATCATTGGATACCATTTCTAGCTTCATGCATGGCTGTGTTGCCATTATGTTACCTTTGTCATCTATTGAACTTATGTACACTTCTTGAGCTCAGCCTTCACATGTAGCAACACACCACCCAATTTATATCTTATTAATGCCACAACCCAAAGAGTCATATGACTGTTGTGACAAATAACTAATGCGAATGACACCAGTTGCATCAGCATGCCATCATCATCAGACTTGTTATTATTCTGAAGTCGTTGAAAGGTGGTCTACCTGTGTTTGCAAAATCAGTGCAATCTAGTTCCTGAGCTTATGCATGTGAAGCACAATAGCCCCTGTCACATGACCTGGATCCAGAGCAATCTGCACTGGCATTACTGTAGATAAAAATTAATATGCACATTAGAATGATGCAGTTAAAGGTTGCAACAACACAGAAAGTTGGCTCAAAATTGATGATACAAGGGGTTGCCATTGCTTCAACATCATGATTACAAGTGCTCTCTATTATCAACAGACTACTCATCTTTGTTTACAGGCTTTTTTTTTGCTACATAGCCATTTACAGAAATAAATCAAGCACTAGCTAGGACAAAAAGCAAATGGATGCAACTGTCATTGATGCCACATGAAACAAGGAACGCAGTGTTGGAAGGTAAGGGCGAAACTGTGGGCAAGATCCCAAAATCCATTTCAACTTGAACATGTGCATCCACAACATTGTGTGCAATCCTTAGCTAGTACTAGTACAACCTTGCACCTTGGCGACCTATGCGTTGATAGTTAAGTGTACACATGTGTTGCATGCGAATGTTGCGAAGGTACTACTCTAGTAGATAGGATACTACGCTTACTTGTCTGGTAAAACAGCAAAGAAACCGTGTACGTTATTAGCACCGCATTAAATCTAAAGATCTCTTACTCAGATCTTGATACCTGCTTCAGGATCAAATTTAGATCCGAGCTCGGAAAGCTTTTTATGGGCTTTGGCATAGGATTCAAAGAAGGCATCCTGGCTGTCGCGGAACTTTTCCGCGAATGGCTTGAATCCCTTGTCTGTAAAGCAAACCTTGTCCGAAGTCAGTTTGAGAAGTTCTTCATCAGCACTTTCGTCGGGGATGATTGTGAAATACGAATTGTCGAAGATCAACCACTTATCGGTCCAGGATGATCCACCGGGAGTGTACTTGGCCTCACTGCCGTCAGCCCTCATCTGCTTACTTCCATCGGTGAACTTGGTCTTTGCTTTGCCAAGGCCGGAACGGTCCTTGTAGGCACGACCTTAAAGTAGAGCGCGTTGGAAGTACAAAAGAGAACACCGGTTGTTAGAAATAAAGGGAGGAACGAAAGAGAGAAAAACGCCAGCTAGAATCACACTATATTTTCCCGCCTTCTCGTATTCCTTACCAAAAGTGTGAGCACCCGAAAGAGCCACAATACCTTCATCATCAAATCCCATACGGTAAAAGACTTTGCGAAGATGTCCCTCGGCCGTTTTGTCTTCGGTCGACTGAGTGCCTCCCGGTCCACCAAACTTTCCATTGTCACCGGGTTCGGCATCGGGAAGATTTCCTTCGGCGGGACAATCATCGGGAGATGTTGTATCGAGACGACCATATTTCATGTCAATTTTGGGACCACCCGCCATTTCAATGGAACGTGCCGATGCCATTTGGTAGATATCGGCATAACTGACGGCCGGGAAGGCCTTTTTGACGGGTTCCAAAAGGGCCACAGCGTTGGACAAACCGGCGTTGGCTCCGTGCAAAATCTCGGGTTCAAATCGAATGGATCCATCGGCACCTCCTTGTTTGGGCCAAGGGTCTTTGACAGAGGCATCGTGGGGACCTGCCAGAGGAAAGTTTATCCAAAGACATTAGTTGGAACGACGAGGAAGAAAAATAAGAAGCCGACCAAGAGAAGGGCACCTTCGCATTTGTTTGGATAACCAATCAATACCCACTCACCAGAATCATGCCACGCAAGACGAACAAAGATGGGTCCGCAATTCTTCTCATCCAGGATTTTATCGATGGCATCACGTGCACCGACGAGGTCGTCCTTGGTCACAGCCATGTTCAGGGAAGTGGGAGACTTCATTCCAAAGGATGTCCGAGAAAAGCCTCCATTTTTACTGGATGTAAAGGCTTCACTGCAAAGCAGCAAGATACTAAATACCTGCACTGAATATTTCATTGTTATCGATTGTGTCCAAGAGAGAATTTCTTTCAAACTCGATTGGCACTTTTTATGGTGCTTTCTCTATCAGATTATGGATACCGGGTAGGTCGAATGGTTGACAAGAGCTGCAATAAAAACACAGAGCGCACGAATCTTTTTCTGGATTGCCTGATGTCAATCGCTGCGACGTAGCCTCCCGCCAATCAGTTCATCCTTATCAGCAATTTGAAGGAGGTGAGCGAGCCCGTGATAGCCACTGAATGAATCTTGTTTCAAAAATCCATCTGACATCTTAAAACGTCACACTGGGACTTTATCTACCTCATTCAACGGCGCTCATTGAATATAGGGGTTGCACTGTCTGCTACAGTATCATAGTAGAGTATTAGCTATGTAGATCAGTGCGGTCGTCAGTCGCACTCATGTCAAAAGATCCACCACATACAGTCAGTGAAGATAACGAAGATACATAGTGTATCCAAACTCGTCAGTGTCCTTGATCCTTCAGTCCCCGCCTTAAAAAGCTACAGCTGTAACCAGCGGACCCAAAATCTTTCGGTAACCCTCTCCCTACTGCACTAAATTATGATATTTCACCCTTGTTTCCACTAAATAAGGCGGCGGAGCTGGATGGCTCCGCTAGAATCTGGCTTTGCACCCCACAACAAACATCAACAGAAGCATTGGCATTTTTAGCTAAAAATAAATCTAATGCCATGCTAATGGGAAAGTAGCAGACGCCCCCCCACTTGATCAACCAGTTTTTCATTCATGTCGTTCGGTCCTCAACAAACCCAATCCAAACAGCCAATGGCTAGCACAACAATGATGACAAGTTTAGAAGGGGACAAAATGGGAGCAAGTGTCGCACCAGGTAAAAATGGAGCAAGTGTGCAGCCAAAAATTTAGGGTTGGCGTTGAAGTCTTAAAAAAAAGCACCTTCACTTCTTGACCTCACCTCAGAATCTGCAGTCCAGCTGAGCAAATGAGTCCAATCTGCAGCGTAGGAAGTGCCAGTGCCTTCTGCGTTGTGCCCGGAGTAGCTAATGCTCTAGTAGCTACTAGCTAGAGTGTCTAGCCACTGCGTGTGGCAACACCCGGTCCAGCTGCTGGATCGCCTCATGCGGTGGATCCATTGAGTCATGCTGCAACTGGATGTCACTTATGTGGTTTGCCCTCAACATTTTTGAGAACTATCTCACTGGCACCTTTCCACATGTAAGCACTGTCTCATTGACGCCTTTTCTTGTGTGAGCACTGTCTCACTGACACCTTTGTTCAAATTAACACTGTCCCAGAGGCACCTTCCCTCATGTGACATGCATGCACACATGCAACCACACCACTTTTTAAAATAAAATTTGGACAGACCCCACTTGACTAGTTGGGTGCAAAATCATGCTATAAAAATGTGGGAGGATTTTTTGAAAATCCTACTGTGAAATCGTGCTATAAAATCATGCTATGTTTCTGCAGCAACTTTTGTTGGACGATTTTGATTGGTCCATTTGAAATTTTGGTTCAGATTCTGCTTGTGCTACAAAATCATGCTATGAAATCCAACAGTGAAATCGTGATGAAAATCTCACTGTGCAACATGGGAAGATTTTCCAAGAATCCGAGTCCTGCTACAAAATGGAGCCATGCAATCCGAATGCAAAAATGGGGGGTGATTTGTGGCATGATTCAATGGTTGCCAACGCATTAGGCAAGTCCCTCGACTGTGTCTCTTGATGCCTTCAATTGTGTCTGCATGAATGTCACAAAATTCAAGAACCCTAACTCTCATGGGACAATTGCCACTGATGCATGTGTGTCATTTGCATGTCATGTTCAAAGGGCTAATTAGTTAAACACTTTGTTTTAAGTGTTGATTTGTTAAGCATCATCCTGCTGCCAGCATTGAGCATCATTGTGATGCCAAAAAGATGTCAAACCAACACAGTTCGCACAATGACTGTTGACGCCCTGCCATTGACGACCTGCCTTTCCTCAACCATCAAAAACTATTCAACTTCTTCCCATCTATCACGGCAAACCGTGCTTATTCCTCATCAGACACCCTTTAATATTTTATCAACGCCTACGGTACAACGCAATTTCCTTCAACTGTGGACCCGGTGTTCTATCAGCTGCGCGGATCTCTTTTCTAATTAGTCTACGAGTAGTTACATCCTGTGTTATCAATGCCGCCAGGTACCGGGTCGGTACTACGTGCTATCTATCTGCATTGAACGTATTAGCCAGTACTGTAAGTAAAGCTCAGTACCTAATAGACCGTCAAAGACGCCGTTTGTTTTTCGAAGAGGTTCGCTACAGAAGGAATTACTGTGTATCCACTAGTACTTAACTACTAGTACTAGCTAGTAGTACTACAATTGTACTAGCTAAATGCAACAACAATTGTGAAACATAAGTGCTTTTGTGCTATAGATAATAGACTCCAGAAATCTTGATAATAAAAAAGTGCAGTATGAGTAGCAACAGCATGAGCCAGTCGATGGAGAATGCTGACTTGGAAGTCTCCTTGACAACGGCTACCAAAGATACTACAAGTGGCGGCGGCAGTGACCACGGAGAAGACACCAATGGGCAAGGCACAGCCGAAGCCAATGATACAACAGCTGCCCATCCTCCTCGCTTTTCCGCAGCGTTTTCAAACTCCAACGACAGCATGTTCCATTCCCATATCTCAACGATGCCAGCTACCAATACTACTGCTGCGGCAAGTAACGGCGTCAGTGGCAATGGCAATACCAAGAATGGCCAAGGCCCCACAAAAATGAAAGCCACAACCAGTTTGAGACGAAGAAGCCCACCCAAGAAGAAGAAGGTTGCTATGAAAGCCACTGCTGCCCCTCAAGCGCCTCGTCCCGTTGCACCACCAACACCAGTCGCAGCAACGCTTACCAACGACTATGAAACTACCAATATGACTACCGTCGAGTGTTGGGGTCCCGCCAAAGAAGCACTCGAGGCGTATCGTCAACGCGAATTTGAGCTCAAACAAGAAGGACGCGCCAAACCCGACATGATTGCTTGCAAGGAATTGCGCGCCAAGTATACCAAACCACGGAAGCATGGGGAACTAGAAGGAGTTCCTACGGGCTTGCTCTTGCGCAATCGAGGGGAAGCCGCCATTTTGGGGATTCACCAAAAAATCATGTCTGGTATTGATTCCATAAAGGGAGAGTCGTGTTATGCTGTTTGTCTTTCGGGCGGTTATGTCGATGATGATGACAATACAGACCCCGACGGCATTATTTATTATACGGGAGAAGGCGGGAAAGACAAAAAAGGGAAATTCCACGTTGAAGACCAAAGCGCTTCAAAATCTGGAAATGAAGCGTTGCTTCGATCGTTTGATTCCAAGCTTACCATAAGAGTTCTCCGTGGACAAAATGGGAGGTATTTTTATCTTGGTTTGTATCGATGCGAAGGGTACACTCACGACAAGGGCCAAGAAGGATTTAAAGTCTATAAATTTAAACTGGTTCCATTGTTCAAAAATCAGTGCGTGATTGCAAGATCCATCCCTCTGGAGATCAAGGCAAAAAGAAAGAGAGCAGCATCGTCAGGGCCTTCACGACCGAAGGCAAAAAAGCCCAATGCAAGGAACGCCGCATCCCTTTCGCCCACGCGATCTGCCAAAGCATCAAAAAACGAACCGCTGCTCGTCGACCTGACTCAACCCGAACGAATCGTCAAACGAGCGGCTCACAAAACAACCAACGTACAAGCCAACAACAAGCCAAAGCAATTATCATCTGGGTCTTCCCAAAGAATCGTCAAGCGAGTGGCTCACAAGACAACGAGCGTACAGCGCACAGTGGCGCACAAAACGACCAACGTAAAACCCAAAGTGGCTCACAAGACGACCAACCCCGTACAAGCCAAAAAGGCAAACAAAGCACCGTCTTTTATTTCGCCGGCACGATCCTCCATGGTATCCGAAACGAGTACGAGTAGTAACCCAGACCACATCCCACCTAACAACAGTCCACAAGTGTCTGGATTCTCCATGGCTGACCCACTTATGCAAATCCCAACGACACACGATGAACAATTATCCGACTCTTCTTACCCATCCATCAAAAAAAGAGTGGCTCACAAGACAACCAACCCTCACAAGAAAGACGCACCTTGAGAGATCGATGGATGGAACGACAACATTGTCGAGCGTACTACAGTAGGAGCGATTTTTTTATTGGCACGTTTTCAAAAATGATGCCAGCGGCGTAAGCATTCTGTCGTTTACTTGAAGAAATGGAAAAACAAGATATGCCGAGCTGGTTGTCACACGGCACATTTGGGCAGGTGCGGAGTTGGGTGGCAATGGAGCACGCAGCCGTAATAATTCGTTTTCAAATACTGCGACGCGATGATGAAGGGGTGCAGGCATGTTTTAAAATTAGAATTCGATTATTGTACATTGGAACAGCAATTTAAAATAATTTTATACAAAGCTGTGTGATCTGGCGAGTTTGCAATCAATGGCGTCTTGGAAGCAAAAATCTGTTAGAAATATGACGAAGCCATTCGCCAATGTTAATGGCATCCATCATCATTGTGAGGATAGGAGATGATTTCACAAGATCCCACAACCCATCATCAATGCATTCATTTTTCTTTACACTCGTGGCTAATTGCACTATTTTAGTGGACATGCATGTGAACCAACAAGCTGAGATTTGGGACTAATTCTTGTGATACCTCTTTTACTGACCTCACATGACAAAATCTGAACAAATCAAATCCTTTGCCTCATTCGTTTCCTATGCTTTCTCAATGCATGGAGATTAAACACTACACATGTGGTCAACAGGTCAACACTTTTGACATTGGAGAGTGTTTGAGAACCTCTCAATCTGTTTGTCATTTTTTCAGACAAATATTTTTTGCTACAGCAGCTCTTTATTGTGTTTCAAAAGCAAAGGCTCTGATTAGAAGCGCAACCGACATTAGCAAGATAATTAAATCAATCAGTGTTGCTCTTAAACTGCTTTGGAAGTAAAGAGCACCAGAAAAAAAGGTTCAGAAGTTTGAAAGAGTACAGATCATTTAGTGAACAAGAACATTGTCAAAGAGAGCAAAGGTAACACAAGAGAACCTTGTTTGTGAAATCCATTGCAAGAACACATCAAAATGATCGCAACTGAACAGAAAAAGATGTCACAAACTTTGATTGTTTCACAGTTCCAAGACATCTGCATCTAAGAATGAATGATGTGAACCCCCTTGACAATGTTGCAGAGTCCCCAGCCTGGTGTTAGCACATGATGGACAAAACCAACCATCAAATAGCAACAATGTTTTCAAGATTTGAAATGATGTGTGAAACAAAGATGTGTCCGATAATTTAAACATTCTTGTTGTTTCTTGGGATGCAACAAACAATGTCTGAATTTCTTTCTATGCCTCTTCTCTCTGATGTGTGCCAGTGTAGCCTGCAACATGAACTCAGTGACCACAATGCACACACACAATCAATTGTTGTTTGACCACAGTTACCTCATGTTGGTAGTGTGCAGAGCGTGCACATTTAAAACTCAATTGCACCCCTCTCATTTTTGCAGTTAAAACGTTCCGCGAAATTAACCATCGGAGGGCCCCTCCGGGATCAATTGGTGCGAAGTGCAATAAGCGGCTACAGCAGACACTCCGGGTCGATCTCACATTTAAGGCTGTTCAATTGGTGATCAATCCGTAATGTGTGTGGATCGTTGTTCCTGTTACCGGTAAGCGCACAAGTCTACATGACGTCCGGGAGGGGGTCTCCGCACCAAAGTGGGTGCTAGTTTGAGGTGGGTTGTGGGATTTGCACTTAGGCTTGTACCAGGCTTCTACGCGTTCGATCGTCCCACAACCCACCTTAAACTTTTCATCTGTAAATTTCGAAACCGGTTCGTTATGTCTTTCGCACAACCGGTGCTCGAAAGACTTAACGAAAGGGACTCTTCACCCCCGTTTCAATTTAACACTGCTAGCTAGCCCCCTTTCGAGCTAGCTACCTTACATTAATTTTAGCTAGTAGTTTGTTAGGCATGATGCCATAGTGTTGAGCCAGTCTGGGGGGCTATTTGGGGCTGTTAAAATTAATTTACACCACCCCCTGTTTTACTATAGAAAAATGGGTTGTAAATTTTCCCCGTCTCATAACCCACCTTAAACTGGTACTATTATCTTATTAATGAAACCTCTGCCGTAGAAAATGTACTAGCTCTACACAAACGTCGAGGTAACTCCGATCGCAACTCAGAATTACGTTACGTTGCGTTACGATTAGTCCGTTCCTCAACGAACTCATCACGGCAAGCAACTCAATTGATGCTAATAGTCAATAACAATGAGCGCGAAGCAAAGCAAAACCTCCCAAACATCCATTACCGCCATTGTCGCTGAACTTGACATGGATGATTGCAAGCCTCGCGAAATTGCCGATTTGCTGCTTGCCTTGTTACCGACCAATGCCACGGGACGCGACCCCAATGCCAAGAAGCTCCTGCAGGCATTGGACCTGGTCAAATCGGAGCTCAGTCATCGAGCGCCAGGTCCTTCGGTGCCCTTTGGCACTGGGAACGAACAAGCCGCGTTGGCCTTGCCCACTACAACAATGATTCGAATCTTTGAATTCCTCCCGCACCGGGAACTAGTTCACCGCGTATCGCTCGTCCACAAGAAGTGGTTGGGAGTGGCACGCATGCCCCAGTTGTGGGCACAGCTGGATCACATCACGGGACTATCATCGTTTTCAGAGGCTCGAGAGAAATTCACGAAGTCTAATTTTTTGGATTTTGTCCAGCGGTCGCAGTTTGCGTCGCTCCAATCGATCACTCTTCCAGACAGGATCCACTTTGATGTCAGCGATCTTCGACAAATTGCGAAGGCTTGCCCGCGTTTAGTAGAATTGGATCTTGGGCACGAATACGGCAGTGGCGGGGCCCACGACCACCACATTCTGGCTCTTCCCGGCTTATTTCCCCATCTTTCCAAGGTCGGTTTGGATATGTGTAACGTCACCAACTATGGGATTCATCAATTCATGCTGGCCATGGGAGAACGCCTGAAAGCAATCAGGATTCGCAGAGTTGGATATTTTTGCAAATACTTGACCAACGAAACACTCGTCAACATTGCAGAAAACAACATTTGTCCGAATCTCACAGGTTTTGGTTACATGAGCGACTATGTAGGATATAACCGCTTCCATGATGGTTTGACCGAGACTGGAATTTGCGCGCTTCTCGATGCGTGTCCCAAGCTCCAGAGCCTTGCTCTGATTGGTACGCAAAATGTGCAGCCAAAGGTTGTCTTGGAGTCTATTCTCAACAAGGGTCCAGCAGGACGGAGCCTTGACTTTTTGGAATTCCACTCGTATTGGTATTTCCACCACAAGAATGTAATTCTAACGGATAGAAGCCTTGACGATTTAGTGTTTCGTATCCGTCAAAAGGTGAAGCATTGCCAATTTTCTTCGGTTGGTCCATGTTTGAAGTTGTATCCTCGGGTCTGTGAATGCGGAAGTGCTGATGGCACTCATAAAGGATTTTGTTCCTGCGAATAAATAATATCGCGATTGCTTCCTCGCTTGGGCTGGTGAATTGATACAGTGAGGCCGCACCGAACGACCGGGCAGCACAAACTAAAGTGGCCTTTTTGCCGAGCTATGACCTTGACTCTCTTCACAGAACGCGAGCCACCTGTAATAGCACCTTCCATTTGCTAGCTAGTGGCTTTCGCAAGCAAGCAAGTAAACAAAGAAAATACTACCGACAAACGGTAGTTGAGCTTCGTCATGAGGCTTTGTAAGCGTCCTCTTAATGGGGCTTTTGGTCTGTCTATATTTAATTATTGCGTTGTGAAAAACTGATGTATTCGCATATGAAATAACTTATTCCGTAAAGCCAAGTGGGAAAATGAAAATTCAGCTTACTGGGCGGTCGGTGGATGAGCAACACTGCTAGTAGATCAACAAGAGTTGGTGGAAACTGTCTTGCTTTTACCACATGTTACAAAACCTTTCTTTTCTGGCTTTGTTTCTGTCATCTTCTTATTACTCGCCACAGCTGGATCATTGTTGTCAATCATGAATTCTACCACCACACGCGGAGCACCATGACGGGCGCCGCGTTCAACATGGTCGATTCATTGAGCGTGCTTCGTGAGATCCCCGAAGCTTTCCCATCTGCAAAGAAAACTCCGTCTTTTTCTGTCCAAAATAAATAAATTAGGTAGACCAGAGAAGAGCACTTTTGACGGCTGTAGAAATAGGTGGCAGATCTCATTGTCTTTAGGAAAGGATAGATCCAATTGTCAAATCTCCCAATTTCCATCCCAAAGCGGCAGGTAGGCAAGATTCTTCAACTATTGTATATATGTCATCATCCTAGGCCTTCCCAGACGCATTGTCATGATCCTCACCCCGCTAATACCGGACAAAAGGACCCCAAATATCCAACTTCTGCTGCATCCTCTCCTTTCTGCTATTCCATCGTTTTCTTTCGTTGGAAGGACTTGTCTGAAGGGACGGGCTGTATACTTAGGCGATGCCAGAATCAAACGACGGATTGGTCGTTTCCACGCCATCCGCTCCAAGCCACGGCACTCCCGAAGATTGGAGCAACGTGCCGTCCCTATTGCAAATCTTCGTCTTTGTTGGAGCTCTGGTAGGACCCCTTGTGTCCTTTATGCCACTAACTAACTAACTAACTAACTAACTAACTAGCGATGGCATCATCACATTCTTCGACGAAATCAGTTGACAAAGAAAAACGAAAGCCAAAACATGGTGGAATTCTTTTGGTCGCGCTTGTACAGTAATATTCTTCTTGAGTATCCCCTACTAGCCCTTTCATTCTAATCAGTGATGCGTCAGTAGATTTGGAATGGAGCTGAGAACCGAGTGTAACGAGGTTCTCAGCGACATAGGTGACGAGATTGGTCTATTTGTTGACTGTAAGTAGCGTGTCGAGGCACCCAAATCTGCTGCGCATTATGATAGTGATGTTTTTGCGAATTGTGTTTTATGTAGCATTGGCACATGTTCTACGAGAGCCGACCAAGATTCAAATAGCAGTAGATTGGTTTTAAATACTTAAGAGTGGTTGGAAGTTTGAATTGGTGACTCCATTCATTCCGGAATGCTGTGTGTAGGCGTGGTACTTAGTTGTCGTAGAGTTCTTGTTTCCGAAATCTCAATGGTCTCTATTTTAAGAAACACGTTGGTAACAGCAGCCGCAACACAGTCTGCGAGATAGAATTGCAGTCCACCATGGCGCCGGTTAGCAGACGACCGGGAACTAGGGGACATCCGTCATCAACACAAGAAGAGAACATTGACTTGCCGCTGTTGCGGTTTGATGATGATGACAATGAACAAAAAGAAAACCATGTACTTACTCAATTGGAAGATTGCGGACGTGTCAACGTGTCGTTTGCTGTCAATGACACGGAGTGTCGTCCGCAGCTCGACAACCCATCAGCTGTGCTTCCAGGCGATCCGAATGATGTTGACACGGCTTTAGAACAATACCTACTGTCTCAGAATCATGTGGATCAACAACAAGAAGAGTTTTCGTTAGACCTTGTAGATGACGAGTCATCGGCAGAAGAAGATGACAACAACCACAACGACAACAACAACGCACCTTCGCACACTCAAGGGACGCTTGATGCGGCTTCCATTCTTGTTGGTGGTTTTGGTTCTGTCGACAGCACCAACGCAGCACCCACCGCAGCACGTTCTGTGCGTGCCAAGTTTACCGCAGCTCGCAAATGTCCACCGCTGCTGAAGAAACGTCCTTTCCGTGATGACTCAGATGATGACAATGATGATGAAGATTCCGACAATGATGACGAAGAAGATTCGGATTCCGACGGTGAAGACGACGAAGAAGAAAAATTAGCAGAACCAAAACAAAAGACTTCTCTTGCGTCATCAATCGCTGCTCAACTCCGCACTCATGGGCTTACCGGAACTGGTTTGACCAAAGAAGAAATTCAGTTCGTTGACAATGTTGACGAAGGAAAGAACAAGAAGCAACATGATGGTGGTCAGCTTCGATATGAGAAGCGCTTCTTTGAGACACTCGCGCAATGTGGTGGAGACATTCTTGCTCCGCTATCGAAGGATCAAGTTCCTAATCCGCACGACACTCAAGAGCTCAATCGCGTCGATCACTCCTTTTATTCTATCTGCGGAGGCGACAAGACCGCGGATAAGCACGCCATCTTGAACAAGTGTTTCATTTTGTGCGGAATGAAATGGCAGTGTCTTAGCGGAAAGAATAAAGGAAAGACAACACAGCCGAATTCTTTCTGCAAGATGATGCAATGTTTGACTTACTTGTTCAATCGGAAGGGTGTCAAGCACTTATTCAACGAAGACTTTAATTCCAAAGGTGACTTCCACGGAGTAATGAAAGTGACATGGTGAGAAGAAAGAAAGAAAGATCCCACTTTTGGTACTGGTTCCAGCAGAGCACGAGTTGACAAGACGCTTGTTCGGAAGTTTATTCAGGCCATCCGTGACAAGAAGATTCGGCCGTACGAAGAACCAGAGCATCTTCTCATCTGCGTCATCTTTATTTTGGGATATTACTGTGGCTTGCGTGGATCGTCTGAGCACATCAATCTTGATTGCGAAATGATCTATTTAGGTGAATGCACAGTTGAAGATGGCGAAGAGTTAGCGGGTCTTAAGTGGGGAGGAGTCAAGGTTCCCTTCTCAAAAACGAATCAACTCAACTTGAACAACACGAAATTGCCAGTCGATGAAGATGTCTCACTTGCGTTTACGGAACAACCATGGCATGATTGCTTTGACCCATGCGCCATTTGGTGCTTTTACATTGCGCATGTTCATCCGAATGCCAAGAAATTTTACGGAAGAATTGTAAAGCAAGGCCCAAAGTTGGAAGGTGGTAAACTCCAAAAAGAATTCGGTCGTCCAGTTTGGTTCGCTGAATCCGGACATGGCCGAACAAATTGGAACCTTGGGCCTACAAAGCACCGACAGTTGTGTCAGAAGATTGCTATGTTAGCTGGAGTGGCGAATTGGGAAGCTTGTACCGGACACGCACTTCGAGCGTTGTGCATTGCTCACTGTGTTGCTAGCAAAATGACTGCAGTCGATGTCGCGGCAAAAGTCCGACACAAGAGTTTGAATGGCCAGAAAGACTATGCGACCGACTGCAATGAACGCAAAGCTGCTCGTCTGTTGGCGATGAATAATGAACCAGTCGGCAACATCAACTTGAACCAGAAGCCCAACTCCGCAAAACCAAAGGAAGTTGCCGTGGACTCTGTAATCATACAGACGCAGCCAATGCTTCCACAGAATCGGAATGAATTCCTTCATGCGGCAAAGAAGTGTTGCCTTGGTCCTAACGAAGACGGTAAAGAGAACGCCATCGTGAGTAAATCAATTGAACTCGACCTTGACACCGAATTAGAAAAGTTGAAAAAGGAAAACGAAATTCTTCGTTTGAAAAAAGAAAACCAGCGAATGAAAGAAGAACTTACTGGATCAAGCGGCACACCGTCCGAACCCCGATCTCCAATTCCCCGTCGTAATGGTCGTTCGTATCCTCCAAGCTATCATCATCGTGATCCTTCCCCATTGGAGGAGAGATTTTATTTTCCAAATTCGCGAAATGATGGATATCGCAGTGAAGGATATCGCCATTCCTATCCACCCCCATCCAATCACTATCGTCGTTCATCTCCACCACGTGGTTATGACGATCGTCGCAGCGGTCCGCATGAGCATCATGGTGGGTATTTTGAGGAAGATTATCCGGTCTATCCTAGTCGATATCATCGTCGTTGAATGATGTATCTCTTGTTGAGCTGATGTTGACATTTTGTGACTACTCGCTGTTGCACGGTGAGAGTCGCTTGCACGCAGCACGAATAGCAAAGGAGACAGATTGGCTACTGCCGTTAGCACAGTGACTTGGCATTGTCACTTGTGTCTAGTCACGCACATAATGTGCGACACTAACTAACTAAAAGCTGATTTTACCAAATCTACTGCTTTTTCATAGAAGAAATTGGTGAAGACTAACTGCGTAGACTTTGTGCTACAGCATTCTGGAATGCTGAGACGAAACGCCACTGAATCACCAAAATGAGAACCGTTCACCGAGCCAGCCCAGCAAATTTTTACTGTCGCAACGCCAAATCAGTGTTGTGTGACATTCTCTAGTTAATTGCGTGTTAAATGAGAGGACGTTTCCTTAAGGATGTGTTTCTGTGTGTTCCACGACTCAAGTAGAATCTGCACCAATGCTGCACACACAATTCGGTGAGACATTGCGTCAGTGTCATCCATGAAGCGCGAAGCATCAAGCCAGTAAAGTTGTGCAGTCGCACCCTGTTTTTGAGGAAGATCCTCCAATGTTCGTGAGATCAGGATTTTGTTTGTTCACGACAACATGATTCTACAGCAATCCTGGTAGTCATCTGCATGGTGCTGTTCTGCGGCAAATTTGTGCAGGGCTTTCTTCTCTCCCCCTAGCAGTCGCATCGATCCAATTTCA
>ENA-ORBV01009722-ORBV01009722.1-microbial-mat-metagenome-genome-assembly--contig:-NODE-9722-length-15650-cov-5.756437_pt1 | contig 15650 bp, 12 predicted proteins | sample MGYA00237777_ERZ505514 | MGnify/ENA primary metagenome ERZ505514 (study PRJEB26160, sample SAMN06269048) | microbial mat metagenome | isolation source: Oligotrophic lake microbial mat | place... | reverse complement strand
AAGCAGAAGACGGCATACGAGATTCGCCTTAGTCTCGTGGGCTCGGAGATGTGTATAAGAGACAGGTACCAGGCCACCGCCCCACCGATGATGGACAGCAGTAGAAGAGCGCCGCAGCCGATGCCCACCCACAGCAGGGGGTTGGATTTCTTCGTCGCTTTTGCGCCTGCCGGAAAGGCTGCGGGTCCACCTGGCGCTGGATAACCGGGACCGCCCTGCGGAGGATAGACGACCCGCAGCTCCAGCTTTCCCTTCGCCCGGGGAACCGGTGGAAATGACGCTGGAGCGGTGTCGGAATCGCTCGCGCGACGCCCAGCGCTGGAAGGGCCGGGAGTGGGAACGGTGGCGCAGCCGGCAACAATCGAAAGGGCGACGCACGAAACCGGAGCAAATCGGAGGGGCGCGAGGTGCATGAAAGCCAATTTAATCGGTCCGATGGCGGCGGGCGAATCCGCGTGCGCAGTTGCCTCGTAGGATCCCCCGTGCCATTTTCGCCCAACCGTCCGATGTGACTCACTCACCGAACGAGCGGATTTTCTGGGAGTTCTGTCCTGTACACCCTGCGGCCGTCCTCGGAGCGCCGCTGATCGCTACTGCAGCGCACGCGGTCGCACACTCGAAACGGGGTGGAGCGCGCGAGTCGGCGCGCGTGCTGTCATGCGGTCCAAACGCTGCCCGCGCCACCTGTGCGCGATCGTCAGCGCCTGCTCCGTGCCATGCAGATGATGCGACCGAAACGCGTGTGAACACTCCCATCGAGACGCGCGCCGCAGCGCGTATTCCGACCCCTCCCGTAGGGAATGGAGCGCCGTTGACGGTCGAGATTTTCGCCCTGTCCGACGTGGGGCGTACACGCGAACATAATGAAGACGCGTTTGTCGTCGCCGACCTCTCTGATGGGGCGCCGATCGATTTGTCGGACGCGGTGCGACAGCCGGTGGGAGACAATGGGCTGCTCTTCATGGTGGCCGACGGAATGGGAGGCGCGGCGGCCGGCGAGTTGGCGAGCGCGACGGCAGTCGACGTGGTGCTTCGCTACCTGCGCGAGCAATGGACTCCCCGACGCGATGGAGCACCAGGCGATTTTGTCGAGTCGCTGGAGAAGGCGACCGACGTGGCCAACGGAGCGATTTTCCGCTACGCGTCGGAGCATCCCGAGCTTCGAGGGATGGGAACGACGGCCACGATTGCCGGATTGTTGGGCGACACGTTGTACCTGGCGCAGGTGGGTGATTCCCGTGCCTACCTGGTACGGAGCGGCGTGGCGCGACAGATCACGAAAGACCAGTCGCTGATGCAGAAGCTGATCGAGGCCGGCGAGATCTCGGAGGAAGACGCCGAGCATAACGAACGGCGGAATATCATTCTGCAGGCGTTAGGCCCCGAGGCGGCCATCAAGATCGACCTCACGCACCAGCGGGTGCGGCGGGGCGACGTGTTGCTCCTCTGCTCGGACGGCCTGTCGGGACTGGTGAGGGCCGACGAATTCGGGAGAGCGGTGAGTGAAGAAGCCGATCTGCCGCATGTCTGCCGGCGATTGATCATGATGGCTAACGCCATGGGGGGGCCGGACAACATCACGGTGGTGGCGGCGCGCTTTGACGGCGAACGGCTCGGCCCACCTAACGACAGTGATCTGATCGGGCACCAGGTGTTCGACATTCCGGGTCGGGCACCGTCGGATACGGGAACGGTCGATGACATGATGCGGGCGCGCACCGAGCAGATGGAGGCGTTGTACGAGCAGACGCCGGTGGCAATACCAGTCGCCGTGCGTGTGGAGCGCCAGGAGAAGGGGCTGGTGGCGAAAGGAGTGCTGGCGGCCGCCGCGATCGTGTTAGGCGGGTACCTGGTCTGGCAGCTGATACCGCTGTTCTAGGAGCCGGGTTGTCGCGTACCGCTACTGCACCAATCGCCGGGCCGCAGCCTCCTGCATGGGGCGTTCGCCGCCCCACGCCGAGAGCACGGGTACGTCGGCTGGCAATTGCTCGGCGAGTCGCGGATGCGAGAAAAGCACGATGAGCACGTCACGTTTGACGGCGCGCGCGGCGCCAACCAGTTGGGTCACACGGTCCCTGGTCGGCTGTGAGTAGCCGGGACGTCCCTTCCACGCGCGAATGTCGCCGAAGAGGGCGATGACGAGGGGCCTCGTACTTCCCGAGGGGTGCGTCTCGACCACCACGTCGGCTCCCAGTGCGCCTAACGCGTCGAGCAATGGTTGGCGGCTGGGAGGTGCATAGGGGCCTCCGAGGTCGTCGTCCACGATGGCCAGCCCGAGGCGCGGGCCTAGCGGCGCGATGCTGCCGCGCACGAGGTGAATGGCACGATCGGCCAGTTCGCGCGCCTGCGAGCGGTCCGTGTCGCTGACGCTCTTGGCGCGATCCGCCGGCGTGGCCCAGCGCGCCCAGTGGTCGCGTCGGGCCAGCGAGGCATCCAACTGCGCGCGCCCCACGTTTCGCCCGGCCGCGACTTCGAGTCCGTGCAGGGCCGCCGCCGGATCGTTGGGATAGAGGAGGAGATCGCAGCCTGCCGCCACGGCGCGTGACGCCGCGTGCGCTTCCCCCGCGTCGTCCTGAACACCTCCCATGATGAGCGCGTCGGTTACCACGAGTCCATCGAAGCCCAGCTCCTCGCGCAGCAGATCGTGCACAATCCGCCGCGAACAGGTCGCCGGAGCGCCGCTAGGGTCCAACGACGGATAGGCGACATGGGCGGTCATGATGGACGCCACGCCGGCGTCGATCGCGTCCACGAAGGGCGCCAGGTCGTCGTCGAGCTGCTGGCGCGTTGCAGCTACCACCGGCAACACGGCGTGGGAATCGGTAACCGTGCGGCCGTGCCCGGGAAAGTGCTTGGCGCAGGCCAGCATCCCCTCACCCTGTATCGCGTCGATGTATTCGGCCACGGCACTCTGCACTGTGGCACTGTCGCTCCCGAACGACCGAGTCCCGACGATCGGATTCTCTGGTTCGAGGTCGAGGTCGGCGACCGGTGAGTACGTCCAGTTGACGCCGATGCTCAGTGCTTCGCGCGCCGTGATCCGTGCCGCCAGCCGCACGGCTGCCAGATCACCTAACGATCCGATGGCACCCAGCGGGGGAAATCCGGTACACCCCACAAATTGCTGCCCCGCCCCGCGCTCGAGGTCGGCGGCGATGAGGAGGGGATGGCGCGCGGCCACCCTGAGTTGCGCGGTGAGCGCGGCCACCGCGTTGCGCTCACCGCCGAACACGATGAATCCTCCCACGCCTAACGCGAGTGCGCGTTCGATGTCGGCGATGCAGCTGGCGAAGCCGCGCTCGGCATCCCATCGAATGGCGGGAAGGAGCAGCTTGGCGAGGTCGCTCATACGGGCGCGCGGGCGCCGAGGGAACAGAGCATTTCGGAATCTACGCGTGCCGGCACGATGACGCGACGAGTCGCGCCCGCGCGCCGAGAAAACGGAGCATTCCAGAGTCCTCGCGTGCTGGCGCGATACCACGAAGGGTCGCGCCCGGGCGATGCGTTGGATCCTTCCCGAAGGGCGATCTCCGTAGTGGCGCGACGACAGTGTGCGAGCACAATTCGACGACGCGCGGTAGCGTCGCGCGCGCACTACAGCGCGTTCACTACAGCGCGTTCACTACAGCGCGCGCCCGCCGCCGCGCGGTCAGGCGGGCGTGAGTTTTCCAAGGATACGCGGGCCCGACGCGCCGGTGGCGGATGGAATGTTTCCAGGTGCGCCCGTCAGGTGCAGATAGCCCAGAAGGGCGAAGGCTACGGCCTCCTTGGCCTCGCCATCGAAGAAGATGTCGTCGAACCGCACCACCCGCCGACCGGGCAGCGCGGCGGCAATGGCGCTCATCAGCGTCGGGTTTTTAGCCCCGCCCCCGGAGACGACCACTTCCTCGGCCGGCTCGGCAAGAAAGCGTGTGTAGGCGTCAGCGATGGAAGCGGCGGTGAGCGCAACTGCGGTCGCGACAATGTCCGGGGTCTCTGCAGCTGCGTCGGCTTCCCGGCACTCCGTGATGAAGCGCGAGATGTAGTCGGCGGAGAAGAGTTCGCGTCCAGTGCTCTTGGGCGGCGCTGCCGAGAAGTACGGAGCCTCCAGCGCGCGGCGAACAACCGCATCGATCACACGCCCGCGCCGGGCGATGGCGCCATCTCGGTCGAAGCGCATGCCCGGAATCAGGGCGCGCGTCACGCCGTCGATGATCACGACCCCCGGCCCAGTATCGAATGCGCGGACGGCCAGGCGCAGGGCAGCGTCGTCGAACGCAGCGCGAGCCCCTGCGGCGGTCGCACTCGACAGCGCCGGTGTGGCGTTAGGCGGGACGACGGTCACGTTCCCGATTCCCCCAATGTTCTGCAGGGCCCGCCAGTGCCCGTCGGCGCCGAACAACATCGCATCGGCCATGGGCACGAGCGGTGCGCCCTGTCCACCGGCGGCCATGTCGCGGACCCGGAAGTCGGAGATCACCGGGCGGCCCGTGCGCTCGGCGATGACCGCAGACTCGCCAATCTGCCAGGTGGAGTGACCGGGTACGTGCCACACGGTTTGTCCGTGCGACGCGATGGCGGCGATCTCATTGCGCGCGACGCCGCATTCGCTCATCACCCGAATCGCAGCGCGGGCGAGCACCTCACCCAGATCGAAGTTGACGCGACAGTACTCCTCGGGCGTGCCAGAGCGCAACGCAAGGGAAAGTCGGTCGCGCTCTGCGTCGTCGTAGTCCACGACATCGTAGGCGAGCAGTTGCGCCACCACCCGGCCGCTGCTGTTGTCGAACCGTACGGCGGCCGCTGAAATACCATCGAGCGACGTACCAGACATGAGGCCCACGACGACCGTCATTGCCCACCCTCCGGTACCGGCAACTGCACAGCGGGCGGATCGCCACCGATCACTCGCCTGACAACGCCTCCACCCGCTTCCAGCGCCCGCTCGGCGCGTTCGCGATCGACGCCGAGCGACTGCATAACGATGGCGACCTTCACCCGATTGTCGGCACGCTGCAGCAACTCGCGCGCGACGTCGCGGGTAATGTCACACACTTCCATCAGAATGCGTTCACTGCGATCGACCAGCTTGAGGTTCGTGGCGCGCAGGTCGACCATCAGGTTGCCGAAGGTCTTCCCGACGCGGATCATGGCGCCGGTTGTGAGCATGTTGAGGACCATCTTGGTCGCGGTGCCCGCTTTGAGCCGCGTGGACCCGGTGACTATTTCGGGGCCGGTGACGGGGATGATCGCGACGTCGAGGAGAGAGGCGAAGGCGTCGTCAATCGGCGTGCAGGCCACGATGCCAGTGCGTGCGCCGAGTGCGCTCGCTCTCGTTAGGGCACCTCGCACAAATGGTGTGGTACCGCTGGCGGCAATGCCGATGAGGACGTCTCCCGCGCGAATACCGTGGTCGTCTACGGCTTTCGCACCGTTCTCGGGAAGGTCTTCTGCGCCTTCCTGAGCACGAAACACCGCCTCGGTGCCGCCGGCAATGATCCCCTGCACGAGGTCGGGATGGGAGCCAAAGGTGGGGGGACACTCGCTGGCGTCGAGAATCCCCAAGCGGCCCGACGTGCCGGCGCCGGCATAGAACAGACGCCCCCCCGTACGAAAGGCGAACTCGATGAGTGTGATCGCGCGGGCTATTTGTTCACGTTGTGACGCCACCGCGTCAGGGACGGCGCGGTCTTCGGCGTTCATGATATCAACAATCTCGAGCGACGTGGCGAGATCGATGGTCGCAGAGCGCGGGTTTCGGTGTTCGGTGATTCGTGGGTCCAGCACTCGTGATGGCACGCGACGGCTGTGGGAAGGGTAGAGGGGAATGGTGTCCTGTTTCCCCCGAGCGGCACGGCGTAACTTACCCCCGCGCGAAGAGGGGTCACAACGGAGAATGCATGAAGGCACGGTGGTTGGGAGTGATGGCACTGGCTGCCCTGGCGGCCCTTCCCGCGCAGGCGCAGCGCAGGGGAGGTGGGGACCGCGGCGGTGATTTCGGCCGCAATGAGCCGACTTGGTGGGGCTCCTTCGCGATGGGATATCAGTGGTCGAATGCGGTGAGCGACCCGAAGACCGACGCGCTCTGGAACTTCGACGCGAACTGGTCGATGCGCGCCAGCGTGGAGCGCGAGGTCGCACCCCGTACGGCGGTAGGGCTGGCGTGGAAGTACTCGCGCATGCCGCTGTCGATCAGGAGCGTCGCACCCTCTGGCGTCTGCCGCCCCTGCGACGCCGAGGCAACCATTGCGAGTTATGGTGTCACGGTACGCTCCGGAGGAGGGCGCGGGCTTCACCTGGTATACGAAGGGTTTTTGGGCGCCACGCAGTACAACAATTTCACGCTCAACCCGACGGCTTCCGCAGCCGCCAATTCGACCTTTGCCAACGTCCGCAACGTGGACTTGGCTTGGGCCGTGGCGACGGGGGCCGGCTATTCGATCTCGAATGAGATTCAGCTCGTTGCGATGTACGAATACGGCAACAGCATTCACGAGAAGGCCGAGGTCTCCCTGTTTCAGCGTCGAACGACGCAGCACTATACCACGCGCCTTGGATTGCGGTTGGGGTTGTAGGCCTTCGCCCGCGTCTGCGGGACATCTGATCTATCCGGGCGATTGGCGCGACAGGGGATGCGCCGTCGCTTGTCTCTAACGTTAGGCACTCATGCGTTGCTCGCTTCGCACCACGACTGCGGTTGTTCTCCTGCTCGGCGCGTGCCGCGCGCCATCCAACTCGCAGACGAGGGCGTTGGCGATCGAGCCGACCGTGCCGCCGCGGCAATCGGTCACCTTCCCCGATGGGTGGCGATTCAAGGCGGGCGAGAAGGCAGCATTCGGCGAGCACTTCATGATCGCCTCGAATCAGGGGCTCGCGTCCGACGCCGGTAGCGAGGTCATTCGTGCCGGCGGCAATGCGGTAGACGCGGCGGTGGCGGTAGGATTCGCCCTTGCGGTCGTCTATCCGGTGGCAGGAAATATCGGCGGCGGTGGCTTCATGGTCATCCGCTTGGCCGACGGGCGCTCGGCCACGATCGACTATCGCGAGGTGGCGCCCCGTGCCGCCAGCCGCAACATGTATCTCGATGCCAGCGGCAACCCCACGGACGAAAGCATCATCGGGTATCGGGCGTCGGGGGTGCCAGGTGCGGTGGCGGGCATGGCCGAGGCGCTTTCGAAGTACGGCACGATGTCGTTGGCCCAGGTCATGGCACCGGCCATCCGCATGGCTCGCGACGGATTTGTTGTGGACTCTTCGTTGCACCTCGGGCTGCGCTCGAGCTTCGGATACATAGGGAAGTTTGACGCGAGAGACATCTTTTACAACAATGGCGAGGCTCTGGCGCCGGGCACGGTGTTCAGGCAACCGGCGCTTGCCCGCACGTTGCAGCTGATAGCCGAGCAGGGGCCGAAGGCGTTCTACCGGGGCGAAGTGGGAGACTCGCTGGTTGCGGCCATGACACGGGGCGGCGGGATCATTACCAAGCAGGACCTGGAGCTGTACCAGCCGCTTTGGCGCACGCCGATCAAGAGCACCTATCGCGGTTACAGCATGTTCAGCATGCCTCCCGCCTCCTCGGGCGGCATCGTGGTCACACAATCACTCAACATTCTCGAAGCGGCGGCCGACACCCTGCCGGCGTGGGGAACCGCAGCCTACGCACACCTGCTCGGTTCGGCCTTTCAACGTGCGTTTATCGATCGCAACAGCAAGCTGGGCGACCCTGCATTCGTGAATGTGCCGCTGGACCAACTGACCAGCAAGGGTTACGCACGAACGCTGGCCAAAACGATTGATCCGAATCACAAGACCCCCACCCCACCTAACGGTTCACAGATAGTCGACGGCATGCACACCACCCACTACTCGGTGGTGGATGACCAGGGCAATGCGGTGGCGACGACCACCACGCTCAACAATGGATACGGCTCGGCCGTGTATCTCAAGAATGTCGGATTTTTCATGAACGACGAGATGGACGACTTCGCCTCGGCGCCCGGGAAGCCGAACATGTTCGGGTTGGTACAGGGAGAGGCGAACGCCATTGCGCCGGGCAAACGCATGCTGAGCGCAATGTCGCCCACCATCGTGCTCGACCCAAAAGGCGAACTCTTCCTCGTGGTTGGCGGCGCCGGTGGTCCACGCATTATCACCGCCACGTCGCAGGTGATTCTGAACGTGATCGACAACCGCATGTCGCTTGCGGACGCCATGCGCGCCCCCCGTCTACATCACCAGGCGCTGCCCGACACACTCATGGTGGAGACCAACGGCCTCACGAGCGAAGCCGAGGCGGGTCTCAAGCGCATTGGGCATGCCGTGCGATATTTGAGCGGCCTGGCCAACGTCAACGCGGTGATGCGGGTGAAGGGAGGCTGGGAGGGGGTATCCGAACCGCGCGTAGGCGGGACAGGGGGAACGTCCTCTCGTTAGGCGTCCTTCGCACGTGTCTCGTAAAGCTGACCGTGCCATCGCCGGAAAGAACCAAGCGCACACGACAAAAGGGCCGGCGACTCCGCCGGCCCTTCGAGCAACCGTCTGCCGAACGCCTATGTGGTCGAGACCGTCACTGGCGCGTTGAGCCGTACGACGATGCTCCCACCAGCGTTGACACACCCTTCGACGTTGGCCGTGGCGGCGGCGGCGGCACCACCCACTGCCGCACCCGCTGCCGCACCAATGATCGTCGACTTGGACTTCTTGCCAAGAATTTGACCAATGATTGCGCCGGCTGCGGCGCCACCGAGCACCTTTTTGGCATCATTGCCACCGGAACTGCTGCGCACGCGGGTGATCTCGGCCGTCTGTACATCTCCATCGAGGGGATAGGTGCGCCCGTCGAACGAGATGTTGATGACGCGGAAACCCATCTGCACCTGATCGTTGGAGTTCTCGCTTCGCTTGAGCTGCGTCAGCTCGATGGTGACCGCAGCGCCGGCCGGAATCGAGGCACCGTTGGACCCTTGAACAGCGGAATTGAGTGTGGCGATGAAACGGTCGCCCACCTTGTTGGTATTGGTGCACACCTTGTCGGCGGCGCCGAGCTGTAGCGAGGTACCTGCGGAAATCGTTCCAAGGCGTTCGGCAGTACCGGGACCGGCTTCGACCGTGTTACCAGAAGGGGTGACGGCGGGATTGCGCGCGGGCGCTGTGGCAACTGGCTTTGATACCGGCGGCTTGGGCTTGGGCCTGACGGCGCGCGGAGCAGCGGCGACGGGCGCCGGCTCGACGGGTGCGGGAACATCTTCCAACTGCGGCTGCACGGCGCTGTCGCCGCCGACTCGTGCAAGATCGCGCGCGAGGGCAGAGTCTTGGGCGAGCGCAGCGGCATCGTCCTGCTTATCTCCTGCGCAGCCTGCCACGATCAGTGCAAAAGCGAGCACGGCCGACCAACTGGCGCGTCTGATATATTTCGACATCGGTTCTCCTCTCAAGACATGGGGTATGGGCTGCCGTTCATACAGCTCAACACCGCAAAGGTGCCGTGTCCCCCCTCACCCGTCGCAATTCCACTCCCGTTTCGTGCGCGCCCTTCGACGCCTGATACCGTACTTCGGCCCGTATCGCGGAATTCTGTGGGCCGGACTGTTGTGTGTGGTAGTGTCTGGTGCCTTGGGGAGCGTGAGTCCCTGGCTGCTTCGCCGCGGCATCGACAGCATGCACGCTGGTGCTTCGCTGACCACCGTGTGGGGAATAGCGGGGGCCATGCTCGGCGCCTCGCTGGTGGGGGGCATATTCCGCTTCGGCATGCGCGAGTTTCTCAACGCGTTGTCGCGGAAGATCGAATGCGATCTGCGCAACGATCTCTTCGGGCATCTGTTGACGTTGGACGCACCGTATTACGCGACGACGCGTACCGGCGAGTTGATGGCGCGCCTAACGAACGACCTGGGCGCCGTGCGCATGGCCACCGGCCCCGCCATCATGTATCTCGTCAATACAGTGGTCGGCGGGCTCTTCGCCATCGGTTTCATGCTATCCATCGAGCCGCGACTTACGGTGCTCGCGCTCCTGCCCATCCTTCCCCTGCCCTTCGTTTCGGTACGCCTCGGGCGCCTCATTCACGCGCGCTTCGAACAGGTGCAGGAGCACTTCGGGGCGATGACCACGCGGGTGCAGGAGAACCTGTCTGGCACCCGAATCGTGCGCGCCTACGGACAGGAGCGGGCCGAGCAGGCACGGTTCGCGGCCATGAGTGACGAGTATCTCACCCGAAATTTGCACCTGGCGAAGCTACAGGCCGCGATGAGCCCGACCTTTGCCCTTCTGGCCGGGGTGGGTTCGGTCGTGGTACTGGGCGCAGGAGGAACGCTGGTGGTGCGCGGCACCATCTCGGTGGGCGCGTTCGTGGCCTTCGGGTTGTACCTCACCATGTTGGCCTGGCCCCTGATCGCGTTTGGCTGGGTGATCAATCTCTTCCAGCGGGCGAGTGCCTCGATGGGGCGGCTGGAGGAGATTCTCGACGCCCGGCCGCAGGTGACGTCGCCCGCCACGCGTCGTGAACTTCCGGCGGCACACGGGGGTCGCCGACTGGAGTTTCGCGATGTCGGCTTTCACTACCCGGTGCGGGGCGACCAAGTGGTGCGGTGGGTGTTCCGGCATGTGTCGTTCTACGTGGACGCCGGTCAAACGTTAGGCATCGTGGGGGCCACCGGAAGTGGCAAGTCCGCGCTGCTCGACCTCATCACGCGGACGTACGATCCGGTGGAGGGCGAGGTACTGCTGGACGGCGTTCCGGTACGCGAACTCTCGCTCACCGAGCTGCGGCGGGAACTGGGGGCGGTTCCGCAGGAGAGTCTCCTGTTCAGCGACACCATCCGGTCCAACCTGAGCTATGGTACCTTGGGCGATCACGACGTGGCATGGGCAGCCGATGTCGCGCAACTTACCGACACCATTCGCGACTTCCCCGGCGGGTTCGAGACGATGCTGGGGGAGCGCGGGATCAATTTGTCGGGGGGACAGAAGCAGCGTGCCGCGCTCGCCCGGGCGTTGGCGCGTCGCCCATCCATCGTGCTCCTGGACGATGCGTTGTCGGCGGTGGACACACATACCGAGGCGGCTATCCTTCACGGACTGCGCGATGTCCTGAGTGGGCGCACCGCGGTGATCGCCTCGCACCGCGTGAGTGCCATTCGTGACGCCGACTGGATCATCGTGCTCGACGCTGGGCGAGTGGTCGAGGCTGGGCGCCACGACGATCTCTTCGCGGAACGCGGTCGCTACTGGGAACTGCTGGCACGCCAACAGTTGGAGGACGAGGTGGAGGAGGGCGAGGGGCTCCGAACGCCGTAGGCGGCGGGGAACGCGTCGCCGTTACAACCGCTTCAGGATGAATTCCGGAGTGAACTGCTGCAGGTACGAGGCGAGAATCGTGAACTGGTTGGTGATCATCAGCACCCCGATTCCGATCATCAACACACCAGCTCCGCGCTGCATCCACATCATCTGCTTCTTGAACTTCTGGAAGAAGGACATGAAGCGATCAACGGCCAGGGCCGAGAGGATGAAGGGCACACCCAGGCCTAACGAGTAGGCGGTGAGCAGGGCCAGGCCGCGCGGGAGATCGGCCTCGGTGGAGGCGTAGAGCAGAATGGAACCGAGAATGGGACCGATGCACGGCGTCCATCCGGCGCCAAATGCGATTCCGACCAACACCGTGCCGAGGTAGCCCACCGGCTTGTTCGCCAGGTGTACGCGCCGCTCGCGCGCGAAGAAGCCGATGTTGAGCACACCCACCAGGTACAGGCCAAACACGATGATCATCACTCCGCCGATCTTGGTGATGAGGTCGCGCTGCGAGAACAGCACGCGACCGATGACCGTAGCCGTGGCGCCTAACGCGAGGAAGATGAGCGAGAATCCGAAGACGAAGAGCAGGCCGTGGACGAGGGCCACCCGCCGCGACGACTGCACCTCATCGAACGAGAGTCCGGTGATGAAGGTGATGTAGCTGGGAATAAGGGGCAGCACGCAGGGCGAGAGAAACGAGAGCAGCCCTGCGGAGAAGGCGACGAGAAGGCCGATCGAGGCGGGTTCCATGTTTACTACAGAAGACGAGAAGACGGGGGACTGCAGAAGACGAGAAGACGAGAAGACGAGAAGACGAGAAGACGAGAAGACGAGAAGACGAGAAGACGAGAAGACGAGGAAGGTACTGTGGGTGAGGCTACCTGGTGCGGCCTCGTTGGCAGTCGGCGCAGGGGCCGTAGATCACTAGGCGGTGGCGTTGGCGGGAGTAGCCGTTGGCTTGGGCGAGAAGGGTCGTCATGCGTTCAAGGCGTTCATCGCGGAACTCGGTGACTTTGCCGCAGACGGTGCAGATGAGATGTTCGTGGTGTGGGACGTCGCGGGCGGGTTCGTAGCGCCGAAAGCCTTCGCCGAAGTCGCGTTCTACCACCAGGCCACTCTTGACCAGCAAGTCGATGGTGCGATAAACCGTTGCCAGGCCAATGCTGCTCTGTTGGCGCTCCAACTCCGTGGCGACGTCGTCGGCCGAGAGGTGGCGGGTGGAGCCGAGCAGGATGTCGGCGATGGCGAGGCGCTGCGCGGTGACGGGGAGACCGTGATCGCGCAGATATGTCGTGAAGGCGTTGATTACGTGGTCGTAACCCACGCGGGAGCGGCGAGGGCACTTCTCAGCGCATGGGCGGAAAAGTGCTCGGGGTCAGAGTCCTCGCCGGCGCGCTTCGCCACACCGCGCGCAACACGCTCGAGGGTCGCCAGTGGCGCATCGGCTTCATGAGTGACTTCCATTTCCCACTTTCCGCGGTCGGGGCCCTTAAGCACCAACCGGTAGCGCGCGGTAAGCATGGCGTATCGCTTGAAGGGAGCGGCGGGAGTCTTCATCACGTCGAGCACGACGTCACCCGTGGCTGCATCCGCTGAATCGTCGGCGTAGGGAGACGCATCGTTTGCGTCGAGCGTGGTACGTTCGGCAAGCTCCACGACCTCGACGACGTCCACCGCGTCGACAATTGGGGTGTCATCGACGAGCGCGAGCGCGATGACGTCCGCGTCAACCGAATCGTGCAGCGGGTCGCCGCGCACATCGACCGGCATGTCGACCAGCACGTCGACCAGCACGTCGACCGGCACGTCGACCAGCGCGTCGACCAGCGCGTCGACCAGCGCGTCGACCAGCGCGTCGACCAGAACGTCGACCTGATCGCCCGAATCTTGCCATCCAACGAACTCATCGTCAGGTGCAACCGGTCCGTCGCCGGTTGCGTCGACCTCGGCCGCAACCGGCACGTTCGTTTCTACCGCGAGGACGGCGACGCCGCTTTCCATTCCACCCTGCTTGATGGCGGGGAAGAGGCGGAGTTCGACGATTTCCCCACCGGCGGGAATCTTGTCGACGATGGCGTTGAGAAAGCGACGCGTCGTGTCGTTCATGGCGTCGCGCTGGACGAAGAGGTGCCGGACAGGGTCGCGCTCGCACGCCCTGCGGCGGCGCGTACATCGATTTCGCGTTCCACGTAGAGCCGTAGAATGTGCATGAAGTCCTGCGCATTGGTGACGACGCCAAAGGCCTGATGCGTGCCCCGATCCTTGAGCTTGCTAACCACGAACTCCGAGGAATCCACGCAGATGGTGGGGAGTTCACGCAGCGAGCCGTCACGTTCGGTGACAAAGGCGGGAAGCATGTTGCCGGTGGCGATAGCATGGAGCGCCGTGGCGATCATGAGGGCCATCGTGGCCTTGATGGCATGGGCGCGCATTGCCTCCTGCCCGGCGATGGCGTCGGTCAACACCTCGGGGAGTGGGCCGTCGTCGCGAATGGAACCACACAGCACGAAGGGAACGTCGTGCTTCACGCAGGCGTGCATGATGCCGGAGGTGATGATGCCCTGCTCCACTGCGGTCCTGATGGAGCCGGCACCGCGCACCTTGTTGATGGCGCGCATGTGCAGCCCATGTCCGCCACTCGACGCCCGCCCGGTGCCGGTCATGCCTAACGTGGTGCCAAAAATAGACGCCTCGATGTCGTGCACGGCGACGGCATTGCCGGCCAGGAGCGCACCGACAAAGCCGTTGCTGATGAACCAGGTCATGTCGGCGCGGGCGCGCGAGTGTACGAGCGCGGGACCCGTAACCCAGATGATGTAGCCGCCGCGATCGCGGTCATCCAGCAACATGCCGGCCATCTGCGCGTAGTCGATGGGCTTCTCGCGCGACACCTGGCTGGTCATGAACTTGAATTCTCCGGTGTCTTCCTGGTCGCCGAGGAATGCGTCGGAGTAGACGAAGATGCCTTCGCTGCCATCTTCCTTGTGCCCCACGGCCACGACGTCGCCGGCATTCACGCGCCGCCCCTCGCGAATCCAGAGCTCACCCGCGCCGTCGAGTACGAGCGCGGCGTCCATTCGAGGCTCCCGAGGCATGCGCCACGACCCATTCACCCGGACATAGGTCGGGAGATTGGTCGTGGAGAAGAAGCCGTCGGGAAGGACGCCGTTGGCGGGCGATGGGACGAATGCCGCGTCCGGCGCCGAGGCAAAGCGAGGGGCGCTGAAGTCCGGATGGTTGAATAGGGGCACGGACGTAAGATCGCCTGATGCGCTGGGGTCGTACAAGCTCGTTTCATGGCTCGCGTGCGGGACCGGACGGCGTCGTGGAGTTGCACGTGGCAGAAGCGGCCAGCGTACGCCAGACTCCTCCTGCGCAACTACATCAGACTAACCGGGTCTCGATCGACGACCATGCGCATACCGTCTCGATTCGGGACGTCAAAACGTTCGGCGAAGTAGCGGAGGGCGCGGGTGAGATTTTTGGCGCTCACGGCCTTGACGAGGGTGTGCCAGCGCCAGCGCTGCTTAATGCGCTCGACGGCCGACGGGGCGGGACCGATGATGGTGAGCGCGAGTTCGGCGCGCGCGTCGACGAGTCGGCGCAGCCACGCGGTGCCGAGCTGGGCGAGTGCTTCGGCGCCCGACTCGCTGGTGGCGCTGAAGATGACGTTGGCCAAGCGAATGGTGGGGGGATATGGAGGCGACGCGCGGCCCGGGAGTTCTTCGTTCACGAAGCCGAGGTAGTCGTGCGCCACGGCGCAGCGGACCGCGTGATGGCCACCCATGCGGGTCTGGATGATCACGCGACCTTCCTTCACGCTGCGCCCGGCGCGACCCGCGACCTGGGCAAGGAGTTGGAAGGTGCGTTCGGCGGCGCGAAAGTCGGGGAGGTTGATGCCGACGTCGGCATCGATGACTCCTACCAGTGTGACATTCGGGAAGTCGAGCCCCTTGGCGATCATCTGGGTGCCGACGAGGATGTCGATGTCGCCGGCACCGACGCGGTCGAGGATCTCGGCGTGGGCCCACTTGCCGCTGGTGGTGTCGACGTCCATGCGGGCGATGCGGGCATCCGGAAATCGCTCGACCAGGAGGCGTTCGACCTGCTGGGTGCCCATGCCTCGCTGCCTAACGGTGACGGCTTGGCAGCGGGCGCAGGCCACGCGCACGACTTCGCTGTGGCCGCAATAATGGCAGACGAGGCGTTCTGGGGTGCGGTGATAGGTGAGCGAGATGGAGCAATTGGGGCAGACCGCGACGTCGCCGCCGCACGAGTCCAAACGCTCGCCTAGCGCTCCGAGGGCCGCGCCAAACCGCGCACGCCGCAAGGCCGCAACGAGGTACCATGATCTCAGCGAAGCTTCAACAGCGGCGTCG
>ENA-ORBV01009720-ORBV01009720.1-microbial-mat-metagenome-genome-assembly--contig:-NODE-9720-length-15652-cov-5.697785_pt1 | contig 15652 bp, 12 predicted proteins | sample MGYA00237777_ERZ505514 | MGnify/ENA primary metagenome ERZ505514 (study PRJEB26160, sample SAMN06269048) | microbial mat metagenome | isolation source: Oligotrophic lake microbial mat | place... | reverse complement strand
GCTCCTGATGAGTCAACGGTAGACCTCCTGCTCAGTGTCACTGGTTTCGTCAACACCCAGCAACATGAAGCAGACCTGCCGTTGACTCAACTCATCCCCTCATTCCCCGGAATTGGGTGAAGAACCAAATGAAATGGCCCGCCGAGGTTGGAATCACTTTGCGATGACGTCAAAGCAGAGCGAACTATTTCGTGGGCTGAAAGCATCCGGCGCTCAAAATACACTGCGCGCTCATAGTGGAATTGCAGTTCAGTCATTGATGGCGGGTGGCGCTTCGTTGAAAGAAGCTCGGTCGCTCGTTGCACAGTCATTGCTAAACCTTCGTTCGCAAGGCGTATTTCGGCCGACGTGGATTCCGTTCACAGGCGGCCTTTAGCCGACCCAGCAAATTCGTTCCATGGCTACGACGTGAGAAATAAACCATGTCTCTTAGCGCGCTTGATCATTTTGGCCAATTGCTTATGGTGGAAGTGCGAGACCGGGCAATTCAGCAGTGGGAGCAAACATTATCTGGCGAAATAAAATCCGAGCAGGACCAAAGACTTTTCGCCAGTCTGACTGAGGCTCAACGCGCCGCAATCCGAACTTTCACCCCTGCAATCGTGGATACTACGTTGCATTTCCTGTTGAGCTTGCTCGATTGGCGCGAGGAAATCAAAGTCAGTGTCGAACTTGATGCGGACATCGCGCCGTCGATTAGCGACGCGAGCGATGGCCTCCCTCATGAGTTGCACACACAAAAAGGCTGGGTCGCGCGGTTCAGTAAAAAGCGGCCTTCATTTCCATTAGATCCACCTACAATCTAAGGGAATTTCACCAGCACCGCGTTGAGCGCGATCGGGATCATTCCGGTCGTCGGCGACGTGATTGGCAAGGGGACGAAGATCGCGGTCAAGGCCGCTAAGGCGATCGATGCCGCGGCCACGGCGGGCAATATCTCGGCCGGGGCCGCGCGCACCTTGGATGTCGTCGGTGGGGCCTTGAAGGCCGGCAAAGGCATGGCTCAAAAAGGCCACGCCAGTGCCACGGACAAGGTGCTCGGTGCCGGTCGCGCGATGGGCTTCCGCGTGCCGGCCACCGCCTGCAACGTGCCGATCTTCAACAAACTCGCCAACGCCTGCTTCGTGCCGGGCACGCTGGTGATTGTCGCTGGCGAGACGATCGACGAAGTCAATGGCGAACGGACGCCGCTGCTGGTCGACGGAGACTCGTCGTCGGAATCGATCGAACCGAAGTTGTTGACATCCGACCTGGCCCCGGCGCTGGCCCTCGTCGCCGCTGGCGCGGTGCTGGTGCGGGGCGCCGGCGAACGAGAGCGTCGCAAGCCGGCGCTGCGGGCTCCGCGTTGAGCGCGGCGCGGGCGGCCGTTGCCGCGGGAGATTGACCACTTGCACGGGGTGTTGCGCGAGGACGAGTTGGCTCCGGACGTAGAGTTGAACCACGAAGCCGCCTGTGACTTGTTGTTTGATCGGGCGCTCGCCGCCTGGTCCGAGCGGGACGCCGCCGCGGAGGTTCGCGACACCGCCCTCCGCGACCTGCGCGAGGAACTGCCGCCGTTGCCAGCGGAGAGTCGCTCGGCGCGTTGCGCCGCTCCGCCTCCGCCTCCGCCAGCCGCCAGCCGCCACGCTGCGCGCGAAGTTCCGACGACAAGAATGGGAACCCTCGCAGCACGCGACGACGTGGCGAGAGACCGACGTGGCAACTCCCGACGACGACCAAGCGCATCGCGCCGCCGTCGCCGCGTTCGTGACCAACCGCCGCTCGAAGCGACTGGCAGTGATTGGCGTCGCCCTGGCGATCCTGTTCTGCTGGTTCGGTCTGCCGGCCATCCGCAATGCGGCAACGCCAAGTTCCGCTGCGCCGACGACTACGACGGTAGCCACAACATCACGCGGCGAGCTTCGGCAAGTCTCGCATCGCACCAGCGCGCCGGCCAAGCGGATCGAAGACATCCAACTCGGCGACCGCGTGGCGGGGCCGCAGTTCGACGCAGACAGCAAGCCAAGTATTGAAACGGGCGAGTTGTTGCCGCCATTGAGTGCGGAGGAACTCGAGCTGTTGGAGGAATTGCAATTGCTGGTGCCGGACGAGCCAGTCTGGTATGAGGTCCCGCCGAGTGCTTCGGCTCCGCACGGGTTTTCGTTCCTCGTCGAAGCAAATGCAATCACGGAAGTCAAGAGCTCAACGGCGGAAGCACGCACGCACTTGGTCGGCCAACGCGATGTCGTCGGCGACGTGGACGCCACGGACGTGTCGCCATGGACGTGGCGCACCGTGAGTATGGAATTGACCAAGGCGGACGGCAGTCTTGCGCGGTTAAACGTCGCGCGGCCGTTGTGGTGGATCGAGGCGACCGGCGCGCGGCCTGGCGCGACGCTTGACATCGCCATGCACGAGGTCGGCCTGGAGGGTCAAGCAAAAGTACTCGATGTCGGCATGCTCGACGTCGATGATGATCTGGGCGACCCGAACGCCTGCGTGGTGATCGCCACGATCGAGCACCACAACGCGATCGTCTGGGACCTGCGTTTCGAGGACGAACGCGGGCCGCCGCTCGGGGTCACGGCCAATCACCCGATCTATTCGCTCGACCGCGAAGATTGGGTTCCGGCTGGCGAACTGCGCATCGGCGAGACCGTCGCCACGAATGACGGTTCAACCAAGCTCGCCGAGAAAACCGAACGCCCAGGCCGCCACTCCGTTCACAACCTCGAAGTCCACCGCTCACACGCCTACCACGTTTCCCAGTTCGGCGTGTTGGCGCATAATACGGGGGCTGGGTGCGATCCGATCGCGAAGGCAGTTTCTGCGTTGGGAGTGGCAAAGAGTACCGCACGAACTCACTTACGGACGGCGCTTGGCCAAGGCCTTGGTGCGGCTCATCACATTATTCCGTGGCAGCATCGAACTCATGATTTGATTCAGGCTGCGGCAAGAGGCGGGTTCAATATCAATGGACGATTGAATGGCATTCGACTTTCCTCGGCATTTCATTTTCGTTCGCACGCCCGCTACAATGCGGCAATTGGTCGAAAGCTCGATGCGTTGTGGACCAATAATCCCGGACTTACTAGCGCGCAGTATGCCAACCTCTTGATGGGATACGTGAATCAACTTCACAGCGGCCTCTCAAGATTGAGTAAGCCGCTTCAATAAAGGAACGTCGCATGGACCTGAAATGGCATTCCATTTCGCCTAAGTCTCCGCACTATCATATTGCGACCGCGCATGCAGACATCGGCGGGCTTCTTATCGCATTCGATTCGATGTGGAAGCAGTTCATCTCAGAAGTGTTGCCGCATGAGCGATCAAGTATTTGGGACCATATTCGATGTGATATGTGGATAGACGAAGGGAGCGTGGCGGTGACTGTCGCTGATTGCGCGCGGCCGATGCGGCGAACTGCCGGCGGCGTAAAAATACTCATGCCGATGATTCGTGAGAAGGTCGACGAGCTCACGGAGAATCTCGACGACGACGCCTTTGAAGTGTGGCTCACAGACAAGATGGAATTTGTCGCCTCGCAAATGATCGCCAGCCTCGAGCGCTGCAGGCGTGAAATCCCGTGGGAGTTGGTGACTGCGCCGGGACCTTTGCACGTGTCTTTTTTTGCTCCCGAGGACAACGATCCGTTCGCAGAGCACGAAATCGAACGGCCAATTTAGACTTAGCATATGTTGTTGGCACGACTGTCTCTCCGATCCGCACAATGCCCTGGATGTGATCGGCATGTTGCCGATTCCGATCGTGGGCGAGGTGGCGGATGCCATCAACGTCGGGCTGTATCTCTACGAAGGGGACTACAAGAACGCCGCGTTGAGCGCCATCAGCTTGGTTCCGGTCGTCGGCGATGTGATTGGCAAGGGGGCGAAGATCGCGGTCAAGGCCGCCAAGGCGGTCGATGCGGCGGCGACGGCTGGCAAGATCTCGGCCGGCGCCGCGCGGGCCGCCAACGCCGTCGGCGACACGCTTCGCGCCGGCAAGGGGATGGCTCGACGGCCAATTGTTGGAGGTCGAGTATCAACTGTAACCAGTGGCCGCACCCAATCGGCTCGCTCACCAGTGCATCACGAAGCCGCCGTCGACGTTGATGGTTTGTCCGGTCACTTGTTGGGCGCGGTCCGATGACAGGAACAAAATCATCGCCGCGATGTCCTCGGGCGTTTGCCAGCGCCCCAGCGGCACGACCGACTTGATTTGTTGCGCCGCCCAATCATCGTAGGTCAATTGCTGGTCGGCGGGAGTTTGATCGTGCCAGGCCTGCCACACGGAGCGATTCAACGGCGTTTGCACCATGCCGGGGCAAACGCCGTTCACACGTACGCCGTGCTTCGCCAGGTCTTTTGCCATGCACTGCGCAAAGTTGATGTTCGCCGCCTTGCTGGCGCTGTACGGCGGATCGGTTTGCGAGCCGATCTGTCCGGCGACGGACGCCAGGAACACGAACGTCCCGCGCTGAGCCTGCACGAAATACGGCGCGGCAGCATGCGCCACGTTGACCATGCCCAAGATGTTGATGTCGAGGGTTCGCTTCCAATCCTCGGGAACGAGGTTGGTGAAAGGGAAGCCGAACTTCGTCGAGCCGGTTGCGGCGCAGTGGACGACATGGTCGACCTGGGCGCCATCTTGAACCGCGGTTTGTAATGCGCGTTCCACGCCGCTGAAATCGACGATGTCGACCGGGAATCCTCGGGCTGCTACGCCGAGCTCGGCGGCGATCTCCTGAGCCACGGCCTCCACTCGCGGCAAAATATCCCACAATACCAACGCACAGCCTTCCTCCGCGAACGCGCGTGCCGTCGCCAGGCCAATGCCGCTGGCGCCGCCTGTGATCAAGGCGGTGCGCCCTTTCAATCCCAAGTCCATGCGTCTGGCCTCGTTTCTGTCGGCAATGAATCCGCGAGCGCCCAGGAAGTTCGAATCCCAGGAGTCGTACGTGGAAAGATACTGCACGAGGGCGGCCGTCAGCCAGCCCCTGGGGAGCGCCGTTCCTTCTCGTCGCGCCGCTTGACGCGCCGTTGCATGAGCAGGTCGATGATCAAGAACGGCAGAAGTGCGGCCAAGTAGAGCGACAGCCACAACCATACGCTACGGGGCTGCGACACGGCGGCGGCAAACACGGCCGCGTACGTCGTGACAATTATCAAGGCGAGGATCGAGAATCGCGGTTTCATAGCGGCCGCCATTCTCTCATGCGGCGAACCTGCGGACAAACCCACTGCATGCGATGACGGTTGGCTACAAACGAACTCACCGGCGACGTTGCTCGCGGGGACGAGCGTTACGCGCCGGTGAGCCGGATGCCAATATTGGAACTACCTATCAAATCAAGGCAAACAGTTCGTCGACCGCCTTGAGGCGCCGGGCCGATGAAGGAGACGAAAGTGGCGTGGACGCAAACTGTGCGTCCACGAGCGCGTCCTGCCAATCACTTTCGGATTCATCGGCAAGCATCGATTCACTGGCGGGACTGGGCGACGGCAGGCTGTCGCCAAAGTTGTTGCGGACGTTGTTCAGGTCGGCAATGTCGACGTCGCCATCGCCGTCGGTATCGCCGAGCCCGCCGCCGCCAAAATTGTTGCGGACATTGTTCAGGTCGGTGACGTCCACGTCGCCGTCACCATCGGTATCGCCGAGCAGCGTGACCTGGCTGTGGATGTCGGTCGTTTCAATGCCGCTGTAGTGGATGCTCGAAGGGCCGAGCGTCACGCCGCCCGAGCCGATCACGTAGATGCCCGGGATGGGCGCCGTGGCATACGCGCCGGCCTCGTTGACCACGAGTTTATCGCCCGGCGCGAGAATCGGGGCATCGCCTTGAACGTTGATCGTTCCGAAGGCGGGGCTCTTGATGTTGAACTGGTCGGCGCCGGCGTTGCCGTCGAGCGTCAGATTCGCCGGTCCGCCAGTTCCGGTCACGTTGAATACGTCGCCTTGGTTGCCGGCGTCGAGATCGACCGTCTCCACCGCGGAGAATTGCACATCGACCGGCACGGCGACGTTCTCGAATAGGATGTGCTCGTCAAACCGGGACACGGCATCGGTCGTGACCGCATAGACGCCGCCGCCTGGACCCAGGTCGTAGGGATTGTTGGCGTCGAGGATGTTCAGCGTGTCGTTCCCGGCGCCGCCGTCGACGATCAGATCGTTGACAGACTCCATGTTCTGGGACGTCGTGCTGGCATTGACAAAGTCGTTGCCGGGGCCGGCGTGGATGACGACTTCGCCCGAGGTCGTATTCGCGACGTCGATGTGATCTCCCTGATCGCCGGTGTTGAGCGTCAGGTTCTCGACGCTGTTGTACGACACGTCCACTGCCAACGGCGTGACGCGACCGGCCATCGTACGGGCCACCTGGGAGGCGCTCACGTCATATTCGCGGCTGAGCGTCTTGTGGCTATACGGATTCTGTTGATCGTTGATCACGATCCCGTCGACGCCGGCTTCGCCGAAGAAGCTGAGGTCGCGGACCCGCTCCATGTTTTGCGTGGAAGGCGTGGTTGTCAGGATGTCGCTGCCGGCGCCGCCGTGAATGATCACCTCGCCCGAAGTGGTTCCATGGACGCGGATGCGATCGGCGCCGTCGGTCGTTGTCAGCGCCAGGTTTTCCATGCCCGCGAAATCGACCGTGTACTTCGGCGGGTTCGGATTGATCACAAAGCCGCCGGTCACATAACGCGTGACGCTGGTGGCTTCGACGTCGTACTGCCCGAAGAAATCGTCGCCGATGACCTTGTTGCTGTCGAATAATTCAATCGAGTCGGTGCCCGTCTGTCCGTCGATGAACAGTCCATCGACCAGTTGCAGATTGGCGGCAGTTTGACCGACGCGGACGACATCATTGCCGGCGCCGGTGCGAATCTCGGTGTCGCCCGAGGTCATGCTCGCGACGTTGACGATGTCGGCCAGGCCGCCGGTCGTCAGTTCCAGGTTCTCCACGAGGGCGTAGTTCACCACGACCGGAATGGGCACGAGCCCCGCGTTTTGGATGAACAGGCCGCGGTGACGCACGATCGCCTCGTCGCTCACCGTGTACAACTGGCTCAGCCCCGGCATCGAATAGGGGTTGTTCTGGTCATAGGCCAGCAGCGTGTCTTGTCCGGAACCGCCGTTGAACGTCATGCCGCTGACGAGTTCGATATTGCGGAGCCCGGAGAGCAGCCCGACGGAATCGTTGTCGCCTTGGCCATTGATGATGAGCTCTACCGACGAATTCCAGTCGGAGATCGTGAACGTATCGTTGCCCAGGCTGCCGTTAAGCGTGATCGAATCGAGGCCGTCGATCCAACGGGTGAATTGCACTTCGCCGTTCAGCGTGACGCGAATGGCCTCCTTGCCGCTGTCCATGACGGTCGTCGCCTGGAAGGTGTCGACGCCGCTGGTGCCGGCGACCGTCAAATCCGTCCAGCCGTTGACGTAGGACTTCTTGAGGACCGCGCTGATCGACCCGCCGGGCAGATCGTCATCGTCCGAATTCATCAAGTACGACGCCTCGATGCCGCCGGGGAACACACTGATCAGCGAACGGAATTTTCCGCCGCCGCTCGTCGTGGCGCCGTTGTGCGAGTAGTAGTCGCCGAAGGCGTCCTCGGAGTTGAACCAACCTAATTCCTGAGCGTCGCGCATATTGCGGGTCGACGCCCAGAGAATGCTGCCATCGCGCTGAATGCCATCGAGGAAGGTCGCCAGTTCACGGGCCGAAAGCTTCCAGCCGAACGCGCCGCCGAGGCTCGTAAGATTCGACATCGACCCGCCGGCTGCGTTAGACCCAAGATCATAGCCCTTGGCGGGATTGGCGTCGTTCCCCGACAGATCGGCGCCGTCGATGCCCATTGGCTCGAAGATTTCATTTTGGACGTAATTCGAGTAAATGAGCCCGGATACCGCATCGCGAGCGCCTGGAAACGCGGCGGCGGTCAGATTGATCGCGGGAGTGATCAACTTCGGTAACACGACTCGAGCCAACAGCGTGAAGTTGACGTTGTTGTAGTTCCCCGAGGCGTCGTTCAAGTCCCAACGCGGTCCGTCGAAAACGTTGTCGGCCGCGACGTTCGGCGCCGTCAGTCCGGTTTCGATCAGATTCTGGATGTTGGCATACGTGTTGTTGCCGTAGTTCTCGAAGTTCACGCCGATCGCGTTGTTCGTTTCGGACAGGCCGCTCGTGTGCGTGAGCAAGTGCCGGAGCGAGATGTGCTGCACGTTGCTGCCCGGATCCCAATCGCCGGGGAGGTAGTCGACGAGCTTCGTCTTGAGCGCCGCGTCGAGTCCGCCCGGCATCGATTGAAGAAAGTGCAAAATGGCCGTCGCCGTGATCGGCTTGGAGACGCTCGACACCTCCAATTCCACGAGCGAGCTGAAACTGCGCGCCGGCGCGTCGATCGCCAGGCGGGCCTGCCCGCCGCTGCCCACCGCCGCGTTCGCGTCTCCGTTGAGGTTGATCGCGTACCCAAACCCGACCGCGTTGCCGGTCGACAGTTCTTCGATGGCATCTCCCATCAGCGCCGGGCTGAAGTTCGAGGCCCCCAAGTCGACGGCCATCAACTTGCGGTCTTCCAGCGGTTCAAATCCCTGACGGCTAAAGGATTTCAGGCGTGCCATGGCGTCATTCCTCGATTGGCTTTGGGCGGATTGCGACCAGTTCTAGGAAGGAATGGCACGAGGGACCATCCCTGTTACCAAGAATCTTTCAGGTTGCCGCCTGAAAGGCCGTCGCCAATCGGAATTCGAGCCCGAATCCACTATCCCAGGGGCGTGGCGCGCGTGGGTCGCCAGCGTCGCAGCGACCGGGAAACGATCGCGTCAGAAGTCGTCATGGAGACCCGCCGGTCGACCGGATCGGTTTCCAGCGGCAGCACGCCGCGGGCACGTGCAAATACGCAACGAATGCCAGCGGCGTACGAGAAGCTAGTGCTTGACGACGGGCTTCACCAGCATGCGATCGTTGACGCGGCGCACTCCGGACACGCCGGACGCCGCTTGCGTCGCCGCCTTGCGTTGGTGTTCGTACTGAATCGTCCCCGTGAGGGTCACGTCGCCTTCCTTGACGGCGGCATCGACGCGACAGGGATTGCGAATGCCGCGCGTCGTGAGTTGAAAAGCGACTCGTTGCTGAATCAGGCGGTCCCCGCCGCGTTCGCCGGCCATGTTACGTTCCTTGGTTTGGAGACAGGAAACTGACCATATGCTTCGCGGCGCGGCTGGAAGATCAGCCGAGGACGCGACTTGACGTATCGCCCGCACTGACGGCGCCGACCGCCCACGTGATGCCGCCGCCGCCGACCACGATCATACGAAAGCGATTGGCGGGCAACGTGGCGGCGAATTTGCGCTTCGCCTTACGGCTATGTCCTTCCATCAGCGCGGCCGCTTGGGACGATGGTGCGTAGGCGACGAGAATCGGCGCCGACTGGTTTTGCTCGGCGCTGGAGACGATGTTGCGCACCGTTTCGAGTTCCGCAACGTCGGCGGCCATTTTCTGGGCGCGCTCGTCGCGCAGATCGAGCAACAGCATCGTCGCGTCGGTGACGCCTTGCTGCGCGGCATCGCGGACAGCTTGTTGCACGGGTTCGTGAAAGTCGCTCATCAGTTGATGTCTTGCGGTGGCTGGCGCCATTTTTTTGAGTCCTCAGCAAAAGCAATAGAAAGGATACGAGGCTGCAAGCCGCATTCGCGCAATCGCACGCGCAGCGCAATGATTGATTGCGATCGCGTCGCGCACGCGCGCCGAAGTTCCCGGTCCCCAAGCGCTAACGCACAAGGATCACGCGGCAGCCCCGCGTTGATTCCGGGCTATCAAGAAAAGGACCAACCTGGTGGTCCGCCAAGCCGGGATGGCGAATGAAAGAACAGTCGCTCGATTCAGCGTAGAACCGGCAACCGCAATTGGAGTCGGCAAGCCAGATGGCCTAAGTATAACACTTTATCGACTAAGGGATACGGCAAATCCCCCTTTTCCGAGTCAGAACGACGCTTTCGCGACTTTTCGCGCCGCAACTGCATCAGGCAACGGTCGTTTGGATGCGCCCGGCGTCTCAGCGCCGCTTCGCTGTTGATAGACCGTGTTCGCGCGGGGATTTTGCGAACTGGACTCTCCGAGGGTAGATTACTTCGATGTCGTCCGCGAAATGTTCACTATGATTCTGGCCATGACATCACTGGTACCGACATTCCGACGCACCGCCGAATTCACCTTCAACATCGTGAGATCCCGCTCGATGACTTATCGTCTTTCGTTTTCGTTGGCATGGATGATGGTACTGCTCTATGGCGCCGCGGCGCTTGCGGAGACCTTGAATCTTACTCATGCCGAAGTGATTGTGGCGCAAAACGCTTCCGCGCGTCACGTCACCGCCGCGCGGATGTTGGTGGAAGAAATCGAAAAGCGCACCGGCGTGCAATTGCCGGTGGTGAATGTCTGGCGCGACGACTTGGCAACGGCGATCGTCGTTGGAGATCGCGCTGCGCCGTCTCTCGGTGGGACGCGATTTAAGGCGCTGCCAGCGCCGGATGGAAAGACTAACGTTGCGGAAGGTTACACGCTGCGCACGGCGCGCGAGAACGGTCAGGCTGCGGTATTTGTTCTGGGCAACGACGACCGCGGCGTGTTCTTCGGCGTGGGGCGGTTGTTGCGCATGTTGGAGATGGCGCGCGGCGAGCTGTCGTTGCGGGACGATGTGAACTTGACAACGTCGCCGAAGTATTCGCTGCGCGGCCATCAACTCGGCTATCGTCCCAAGACGAACAGTTACGACGCCTGGGACCTGCCGCAATGGGAGCAATACTATCGCGACTTGATCGTCTTTGGCGCAAACGCCGTGGAACTCTTGCCTCCGCGCACCGACGACGACGCCACTAGCCCGCATTTTCCGCGCCCGCCGTTGGAGATGATGGCGGGCATGTCGGAGTTGGCTGACAAGTACGCGCTCGACGTCTGGATCTGGTATCCGGCCATGGCGGCCGACTACACAAACCCGGCGACTGTGGAGTCGGAGCTGCGCGCATGGGGCGAAGTGTTCGCCAAGGTGCCTCGGATTGACGCCGTGTTTGTCCCCGGCGGCGATCCTGGCCACACGCAGCCCAAGCACCTGTTGGCCTACCTGGAGCGCGCGAAGCAGGTCTTGCAGCGCACGCATCCACAAACGGAAATGTGGGTGTCGCCGCAAGGCTTCTCGCAAGTCTGGCTCGATGAGTTCCTCGAGATCCTGCGACGTGAGCAGCCGACCTGGTTGGATGGCATCGTGTTCGGTCCGCAAGTGCGCATCTCGCTGCCGGAACTGCTCGCGCAGTTGCCAAAGCAATATCCCGTCCGGCGTTATCCCGACATCACGCATAGCCGCCAGTGCCAATATCCCGTGCCGGATTGGGACTTCGCGTTGGCCGTCGCGCACGGTCGCGAGTGCATCAATCCGCGGCCGCTGGGCGAAGCAAACATCTTCAGGCAATTGCAGTCCGGCACGGTCGGCTTTCTCACTTACTCCGAAGGCTGCAACGACGACGTGAACAAGACTGTGTGGAGCGCCCTCGGCTGGGATCCCGACGCGCCCGTGATCGATGCCTTGCGTGACTACTCCGGCTACTTCATCGACACGAAGTGGCGCGACGACTTCGCTCAAGGGCTGCTCGCCTTGGAGCGGAACTGGCGCGCGCCGTTGGCTTCGAATGAGCAGATCGAGACGACGCTACGGCAATTTCAAGCGATGGAACGCGCGGCCGATGCGAAGTTGCTCGCCAATTGGCGGTTTCAACAGGCGCTCTACCGCGCGTATTACGACGCGTACGAGCACCGGCGTTTGTTGCGCGCCATTTCCGATGAAGCCGACGCGCTCGACCTGTTGCGCACCGCGGACAAGGCCGGCTCGCTCGCAGCTATGGACGCGGCAGAACAATCGCTCGACGCCGCCCATGCCTTGCCCGTCGCGCCGGAACTCCGGGCGCATATCGTCGAATTGGCCGACGCGCTCTATCAGAGCATCCGCCTGCAATCTTCCGTGCCGCGCTACCATGCGATCGGCGTCGGCCGCGGCGCCACGCTCGATACGGTGGACTATCCGCTCAACAATCGCCTCTGGATGAAGCGACGCTTCGCCGACCTGCGCCGCAATCCAAATGAAGCGGCGCGCCGCCAAGGCCTGCAAGAAATCGTGGACTGGACGAATCCTGGCCCGGGCGGGTTTTACGACGATCTCGGCAACTATTCCAGCCAGCCGCATCTGGTCGTCGGCGAAGGATTCGACACCGATCCATCGTTCTTGCGATCGGCTCATGCCGGCTTCGCTGGTCCGGACAATGTTTCCGACAACGATCCAGTGGATGAGGAGCGCTGGCGAACGTCCTGGCTCGATCACGCAGAAGCGATGAACGATGCGCCGCTCACCATGCATTACGAGGACCTCGATCCCGGCGCCACGTATCGCCTCCGCGTCGTCTACGCTGGAGACGGACCGGAAAAGCGCATTCGCCTGACGGCCAACGACGGCATCGAGGTGCATCCGTTGTTCGACAAACCGTCGCCCATTCGGCCTGTCGAATTTCCCATTCCGCGTGCTGCCACGGCCGAAGGCAAACTTACTTTGCAATGGCATCGCGAACCGGGGCGCGGCGACAACGGCCGCGGCTGCCAGGTCTCGGAGGTGTGGCTGATCAAGGACGAAGAAGCTCAGCCGCTGGCGCCGTAAGCGAGGCGCTCAACTTCGCGTTCGCTTTAATGCTGCGATGGATGCCATCGCCAGCCCGGCGAACAGGCCCAGGCCAAGCGTTGCCGGCTCCGGAACTTGCACTAGCGCCACTTCCAGTCCCGATCGTCCGTCCGGCTCTCCGGAGCCAAACTCCCAATATCCCCCGCTGTCGGCGTTAGCGGACATGCCGTACTCGCCCGCTGGGAGATGCAACTCCAACTCAAACGCCGACGCATCGAGCGCATCGTAGTACGCCAAGAGGTTTTCGTCCGCATCGGACATTTGCAATAGCGCCGTGCCATTGTTCGAGGCATAGCCCGTGGCGGTCAGCTTGTAGCGGCCCGGCGCATCGACCAGGAAACGCAGCGAGAAGCGACTGCTGGCGCCGGCGTAGGCCGTGTCATTCTCGTTCGGCGCAGATACGAAAGCGTCGGACGTCACGAAGACCAGCATCTCGTCGGCGCCGAGCGACGAAACGTGCTTGGCGAAGCCGTCCGCCGTCGCCGTGCCAAATTCGGTGCGCAGCGCCAGGCCGCTGGAATCGTCGAACACATCAAAATGGTCGACGCTCTCGATATCGTAGTGGTTCAGCGTTTCGTCAACCGTGTTGATCGTGCCGCTTGACGCGACTTGGCGCAACGCGGCGATGGGCACGATATCCGCCCAGGCCGCCGAAGTCCCCGTCAACATCAATGCTAGGCCCAACATCCAGGTTCCGCGGCTCATCAAAAATTGTTCCTGCTCAAGGTGTGGTCTGCTCAAGGGGCCGAGCGAGTATAAAACGCGACAACGAAATTCACAATGATTCGGCGCGATCGCCATCGGGATGCCGCCCGGAGCTTTCCGGGAGGGTCAAGAATCCCCAGTCGAGGGCCTCGTCCTGCGTGTACTGCTTGCCGAGCGTCATGGCCGTAACCGCCTTGGCGAGCTCGTAGCCGAGGTAGAAGGCATGCGAGGCGTCGAGTTGTTTCGGCTCGGTTGCCTGGAGCTGCGTGAACAACTGGAACGGATCTCGCCCGCGCAAGTGCATCGCGGAATTGATGAGGTGCAATTCGCCGCGCTCCACGAATACGCGAAAGTTGCGGTCCTTGATCTGCGCGGCGAGTTGTGCCAATCCCTCCTCGCCGTATTCCACCAGACGCGGATCGCGCAACATGACCAGCCGCGGTTCCAGGTGCTTGGGCAACACGCGTTGCCGGATCGCGTGATAGACGAGCCTTCGCGCCAGATCGCACTCGCGCACGGAGCTTCTTGCCCAGTTGATGACTTCGGTCGTGAGCACGCTGCGGACGCCGACTTCCTCGCAGAACGCCAGCAACATCACGTTGACGCCCGCGGAATCCACGTCGGTCAATTCCGTGAGGTTCCCGATGCCCATCAGCATCTCGGCCTCGGGATACCGCCGGCGCACTTCATGATAGCGCGCCAAACTCGCGGCAAATCCGAACCCGATCGGCTCCAGTACCGGATCCAGCCGGAATTTCACGCGGCGCGCCGTCAGCAACTCCACCGTGGCGTCGAGCCCGGCCAAGGTTGCCGGATCGTCCGGCACCGCCACCACTTCGCAACCCCAGTCGGCGGCCGCTTCGCGATTCGCCTGATTCACCGACAGCACGAGCTCCGCGCCAGCTGCTGTCGCCGCGGCAACTTCGCGCGTCACAAATGAATCCACTGAAACGCGATGCCCCGCTTCCCGCAGCGCTAGGACCGCCTCGCCGATCGCCTCCCAGGGCTCGCCCGGCGTGCAGCCCAGGTCGATCACGTCGGCCCCGTCGCCGCGCAAGCGTTCCGCCCAGCTCAGAATTGCGTCCAGCGACCAGCGATTCGCGTGATTGATCTCCGCCAGGATCTCGATGTCGTAGCGCCCGTAGTCAGGCGGAGCGGCTTTCGATTGCCCGAAGTGTGTCGGTAGATCGCGCAGGTCCTTCGGTCCCAGCTCGACGGGCTTCACGGCGACCTCGCGCACCGGTTGCAAGTCTCCCTGGCAAAGCCCCGGCAATAGCACGCGCGTTGCGTCGGCCGGCACATGAATTCGCCGCGCCACCCAGTCCGAGGTCATCAACGCGGCGACGGTGATATTCAATACCTCGACGGTATACGAAAACCCCGCGCGCGGCGCCAAATCTTCCAACACGCGCCGCAACGACGGCTCGGCCAGCTTGCCGGTGACGAAATGAAGCCGCTCGGGTTGCATGGACGAGGTTTGGGTGTGAGACGACGTCTTGCGCGGTCGCGGTCACAGACCGCGGCTACAGAGGAAGGAATCAGGCCAAGCCGCCGTTGATCGGAACGATTTGCCCGGTGATGAACGACGCAGCGGGCGAGGCCAGAAAGCAAGCGGCTTGCGCGATTTCCGCCGGCGTACCCCAGCGTTGCAACAGCGATTCCGACTCTGCCCGCCGTTGCCAATACTCCGACGCTTCGTCGCCCCAGGCGGTGCGAATCCAGCCCGGCGCCAGGCAATTCACGCGCACTTCCGGCGCCAATGACTTCGCCAAGCTCCGGGAAAACGCCATCACGGCTCCTTTGGTGGCGGCGAACAACTCCCCGCTGTCGCCGGCCATGCCATACTCCGCCCGGTCCCAGCCGACGTTCAAAATAACGCCGCCGCCCCGCTGCTTCATCCGCATGCCAATCGATCGCGAAAGTTGCATCGTGGCGACGACGTCGACGCGCCACAACCATTCCAGCTTGCGCTCGAAAGGCCACGACGCCGCATCGCCGGTCAGCACGTCGGCCCCGGCGTTGTTGACCCAAATATCGACGCCCTGCCGCCAATTCCAGGCCGCTTCAGCGAACGGCTCGATCGCAGCGTCGTCGGCCAGATCGGCCAACATCACTTCGGACTCGCCGCCCGCGCAACGAATCGACGCCGCCGACTCGTCCGCCCCCGCCCGATTCCGCCGCGCATGCACCAGGCAATCGGCCCCAGCCTCGGCGAACGCGACCGCAATGGCCTGGCCAATCCCGCTGGAGGCGCC
>ENA-ORBV01009719-ORBV01009719.1-microbial-mat-metagenome-genome-assembly--contig:-NODE-9719-length-15654-cov-6.572575_pt1 | contig 15654 bp, 13 predicted proteins | sample MGYA00237777_ERZ505514 | MGnify/ENA primary metagenome ERZ505514 (study PRJEB26160, sample SAMN06269048) | microbial mat metagenome | isolation source: Oligotrophic lake microbial mat | place... | reverse complement strand
CTCTTTCCCGGAGGGAAAACGCACCGCCGGTCGGCATCCAGCCCGATAAACCCGGCGCCAAGCCACGCCTGCCGCAAAATAAAGTGTCACGTATTACGTGACACTTTGCTCGCGAGCTTTATCACGGCGGATTTGTTCGCGTCCCGATCGACAGCGAATAGAGAACGCGCTTTCCCTCTCTTTCCCGGAGGGAAAACGCACCGCCGGTCGGCATCCAGCCCGATAAACCCGGCGCCGCGCTACGCCTACCGCCAAACAAAGTGTCACGTATTACGTGACACTTCGCCCGGGCCGGTAAATCCGGCGAGCGCGGTGGGGCGCGCTCGAATCCGGCCCTCTCCCGGCACTTCCGCCTTGCCGCCGTTCGCCGTCGCCAACCACTCTCGGCCGCGATGTCGCAGACTTTCGCCCGCGTGGTTTTCGGTTTCACCGCCGTGTTTTTCTCGGCGTTCTTTATCTGGCCGATCTATCAGATCCTTCGCGGCGGCTTCATCGACGCCGACGGTAACATCACCTTCGCCTACCTGACGACGATCCTCTCCGATCCGACCTACCTCGGAGGGCTCAAGAACTCCTTTCTCATCGCCTGCGCCGCCACGACCGTGGCCATTCTGATCGCGCTGCCCCTCGCGTTCATCAGCGACCGCTTTCTGTTCCCCGGGAAAACCCTCCTCGGGTCCCTCGTGCTCATCCCGATGATTCTGCCGCCGTTCGTCGGCGCCATCGGCATCAAACAAATCTTCGGCCAATACGGCGCGTTCAACGCCCTCATCATCCAGCTCGGGCTGCGTCCCGCCGGCTGGGCCTTCGACTGGTTTGCCGCCAACCAGTTCTGGGGCGTCTCCGTCGTGATCGCCCTCACGCTCTACCCGATCATCTACCTCAACGCCGTCGCCGCCCTCGCCAACGTCGATCCCGCCATGGAGGAGGCCGCCGAGAATCTCGGCTGCACCGGCCTGCGCCGTTTTTGGAAAATCACCGTGCCTCTCATCAAGCCGGGCCTCTTCGCCGGAGGAACCATCGTCTTCATCTGGGCCTTCACCGAGCTCGGCACCCCGCTGATCTTCGACTACGCGCAGGTCACCAGCGTGCAGATTTTCTACGGGCTCAAAGATATCGGCGGCAACCCGTTCCCCTTCGCCCTCGTCGCCGTGATGCTCGTCGCCTCGATCACGCTCTACGCCATCGGCAAGGGCCTCTTCGGCCGCGACGGCCATGCCATGATGGCCAAGGCCACGAGCGCCGGCGGGCCGCGCTCGCTCACGCCCGGTCGCGCGTGGTTCTGCACCGCGCTCTTCGCCGGTGTGACGTTCATCGCGGTCCTCCCCCACCTCGGCGTGTTGCTCGTCGCCTTCTCCAAGGATTGGTATGGCTCGATTTTTCCGCAGCACTACACCCTCGACAATTTCTCCATCGCGCTCGGCCACGACCTCACGGTGCCGGCGATCGCCAACAGCCTGAAGTTCGCCAGCATCTCCACCATCATCGACATCTTCCTCGGGATCGCGATCGCCTACGTCGTCGTGCGGACGAAACTCCGCGGCCGGCAGATTCTCGACTTCCTCGCCATGCTGCCCCTCGCGGTCCCGGGCATCGTCCTCGCCTTCGGTTACCTCGCGATGTCGCAGGAGGGAAAGTTTTTCTCGTTCCTCAATCCCGCAACCGATCCGACGATCCTGTTGATCATCGCCTACTCCGTCCGTCGCCTGCCCTACGTCGTCCGCTCCGCCTCCGCCGGGTTTCAACAGACCAGCGAAACCCTCGAGGAGGCCGCGCAAAACCTCGGCTGCCCGCCGCTCAAGGCCGTCATCAAGATCACCCTTCCGCTCATCGCCGCCAACCTCATCGCCGGCGGCCTTCTCGCCTTCGCCTTCGCGATGCTCGAGGTCAGCGACTCGCTCATCCTCGCGCAGAAACAGGCGTTTTATCCCATCACCAAAGCGATCATGGAACTGTTCCAATTGCTCGGCGACGGCAAGTTCATCGCCAGCGCGCTCGGCGTCTGGGCCATGGTTTTTCTCGGCGTCACCATCGTCGGGATGAGCCTGCTTCTCGGGAAAAAACTCGGCGCGCTTTTCCGCGTCTGACCCGCGGCCCGTCCCGGTTTTATTCGCACAGCCCCGGTTCGTATGGCGCTCCTGCTTCTCGTTTCGGTGCTCTGGGCCTTTTCTTTCGGGCTCATCAAGCACCTGTCCGTCGGCTTTGACGGCGCCTTCATCTCCGCCGCACGGCTCGCCCTCGCCCTCCTCGTCTTCCTGCCGTTTCTGCGGTTGCGTGGACTCGCCCCGCGCACCGCCCGGGCCCTCGCCGGCATCGGCGCCGTGCAATTCGGCCTCATGTATCTCGCCTACAACGAGAGTTTCCGCTTCCTTAAAAGCCACGAGATCGCGGTCCTCACCCTCACGACGCCGGTCTTCGTGACGCTTCTCGCCGACGCCTTCGACCGCACCTTCCGCGTCCGCGCCTTGGTCGCCGCGTTCGTCGCGGTGCTGGCCGGAGCCGCGATCGTGGTGCAGAGCACGCCCACCGCCGATACCGTCACCGGCGTCGTCCTGATCCAGTTGTCCAACTTCGCGTTTGCCCTCGGCCAAGTGCTCTACCGACGCCTACGCGCGATTGAGGGCGACATTCGCGACCGCGACGTCTTCGGCCTGCTTTACCTCGGCGCCTTGGCCGTGACGCTGCCCGTCTCGCTCGTGCGCACCGACTTCGCCGCACTCCCTTTCACATCGGGCAACGTCGCCATCCTCGCCTACCTCGGCCTCGTCGCTTCCGGCCTCGGCTTTTTCCTTTGGAACCTCGGCGCGACCCGCGTCACCGCCGCCACGCTGGCAGTTATGAACAACGCCAAGATCCCGCTCGCCGTCGCATGCTCACTTCTCGTCTTCGCCGAGATCGCGAGCCCGCCGCGCTTGCTCGCGCTGTTCGCCGGCGGCGGCCTGCTCGTCCTCGCCGCCCGGCTGGCCGAGCGCCGCCCGGCCTCTTCCGGATCAGCGTGAGTAGTGGGCGTTGATCTTGTCGCCGACATCGCGATAGCCGATGTCCTCGCCGTAGATCACCTTGAATTCCGCGATCGCCTCCTCGGGCTTGCCCATCGCCTCGTAGCAGCAGCCCAGCTCGTAAATCACGGACTTCTTGGCGTCGTCGAGGTTGGGCAACTCCGCCTTGGCGGTGGTGAACTGCATCACGGCGAGGTCGTAAATCTTCTTCGCCTTGAACCCGCGTCCAAGGCCCAGCAACGCCGCCACGCGCACCGGCGGTCCTTTCTGCGCCTGTTGAAATTGGGCGAGCGCCGCATCGAGCTGGCCCGCCGCGAGGAGCAACTCGCCGAACACCAGCCGCGCCGGATAATCGTTCGGGTAGCGCTCCACCGTGCGTTTTGCCTCGGTCAACCGCCAGGCGCTCGCTTCCGCCCGCACGTTCGCCAGAGCCGTCGTCAATGCGGTGTCGCCGGGGTTCGCCGCGAGCGCGGCCTCGGCCGCCTGCGAACGTTGATCGAGCAGCTTCGCCTGCAACTCCGACTCTTCCTTTTCCAACGTCGGATCGGCGCCCCCGTTGGGCATGGCCCGCGCCTTCCGCACCCACACGAGCGCGTCGTCGTTGCGCCCGATCTGACGGTAAGCCTGCGCCACCGCGCGGCAGTGATTCAGGTTGGCCGGCTCGGCCTGCGCGCGTGCGACGGCCTCGTCAACGAGGCGTTGGCCCATATCGCCCGCCGTCACGACCTTCGCCGCCTGTTCGAGCGACACCGCCTGCGCCTCGTCGCGCAACTTGTCGCGGAAATTCCCCTGAGAATCCCAGTTGCCCTTCGTCACCGTCTGCGCGATCGACGCCTTGCGCATCAGGTTCTGCCCGTCGGCGTCGGCCGGTCGTTGCTTCAGCAACGCATCCGCCGTCTTCAACGCCTCCGCGGGTTTTCCCGCCGCCAGCCAAGCCTCGCCGAGCGCGAGGAGATTGGCCCGGTTGTCCGGCTCCAGCTCCCGAATCGCGTCGAGCGCAAACGCCGCCGTTTCCGGCAGTCCGAGCCCGCCCGCCGCTTCGGCCAACAGGCGCAACGCCGGCACGCTGGTCGGATCCTTGGCCAGCATGGTTTCCGCCGTCTCCAAAACCTTCGCCGGGTCCTTCTTGCCGCCACCAAACATAAACGGCGCCGTCGAGAAGCCGCCGAGCGCCTTCGTCATGAAGGTGCGTTTCGACTTGAAATCCCGCACCTGCGCGACGCGTTGCAACCGGCGCACCGTGAGACAGCCGGGCGCGGTCTTCAAAACCTGGGCGCAGGCATCGAGGGTATAATCGAGCTGGCCGCGCTCGAGCGCGATCCGGGCGTTGTCGATCAGCTTCTGTTGGCGGGGGTCGAGTGCGGTGACGGGGATTTCGGGCATTGAAAAAAACTCAGTCGGTGCCACGCGGAGGGGTCAAGCTAGAGCACGGCCAACTCCGCCCGCGCCGCCGTTTCCAGCCGCGCCAACGCCGCCGCCACCACCTCGGCGCTCGGCCCTTCCACCAACAGACGCAGTTTGCTCTCGGTCCCGGAGTAACGCACCAGCAGTCGGCCCGTCGCACCGAGTTCCGTTTCCAACGCCCTCATTTCCGCACCCAATCTCGTCAACGTCTCCAACGGCCGTTTCTCCCGCACTTTCAAGGCCCGCGTGCCCTGCGGAAACAGCCGCAACACGCGGCGCAATTCCGAAAGCGGCTTCCCCGTCGCCAACATCACCTCGATCACCTTCAGCGCCGCGACCAACCCGTCGCCGCTCGGGGAAATCTCCGAAAAGATCACGTGGCCCGACGACTCGCCGCCCAAGGTCGCCCCGCAGGCCGCCATCGCCTCGGAGACGTAGCGGTCGCCCACCGCCGAACGCCGGACTTCGCCACCCGCCGCGTGGATCGCCGCGTCGACGCCGAGATTGCTTTGTTGGGTGACCACCAAAGTGCCCCGGGCCAACCGTCCCTGCGCCAGCGCATGGAGGGCCAGCATCGTGAGCACCTCGTCGCCGTCGAGCACCGCACCGCGTTCGTCACACACCACGCAACGGTCGCCGTCGCCGTCGTGCGCGATCCCCAACCGGGCCCCCTCGGCGAGGACCCGCGCCCCGAGCGCCTCGGGGTGTTCGCTGCCGACCCCGGCGTTGATGTTGTGGCCGTCCGGGGCGTCGCCGATCCCGATCACCTCGGCGCCCAACGCGGCGAGGACCACCGGACTCGTCGCACACGTCGCGCCGTTCGCGGTATCGAGCACGATGCGCCAACCCGCGAGCGCCCCCGCCGGCAACAGCGCCCCGACCGCCGTCACATACGCGCCCCGGCCATCGAGGGCGGGCCGGGCAACCGCCGTCACCGTCGTGATCGGCATCGTCAACTGTTGCTCGATAGCCGACTCCTGCGCGTCGCTCAGCTTGCGGCCGTCGTGGTCGAAAAATTTGATGCCGTTGTCTTCGGCGGGATTGTGCGACGCCGTGACCATGACGCCAAGCGCCGCACCGTTCGCGCGGACGGCGCGCGCCACCGCCGGTGTCGGCAACATCCCCAGATCAAGCACGCTCCATCCGGCGTTCGCCAATCCCGCGGCCAGCGCGGCCACCAGCGCCGGCCCCGAAGCCCGCGTATCCCGACCCAACAGGATCGGTTGCCCCCGCACCGCGGGATTCGCGGCCAGCAGCCATTGGCCGACCGCTCCGCCCAACTGCGCGGCAAACTGCGGGTTGATGACCGGACCGCCGACTTTTCCGCGGATTCCGTCCGTGCCAAAGTAGATGCGCTTCATGAGCGGTAGAATTCCCGGGTGGCCGCGATCTTGGCCCGCACCGCGCCGCCGAGCAGCAGCTCGCGCGCGGGCGCGATCCCCTCTTTCACCGTCGCGCATTTTCCGGTCAGCCACATCGCGACCGCCGCGTTTAGCGTGATCGTGTCCGCCAATCCCGTCGGCCCCCGGCCCGCGAGCAACGCCTCGGTCAGCCCTAGATTCTCCGCGAGGTCACCGCCCTGCAGTTCGGCGAACGGCGCCGTTCCGAGTTCAAAATCCGCCGCCTCCCACGTCTCGTCCAAACTCCGCAGCCGCCCCGCCCCGCGCACCCGGTTCGGCGATGCCGTGGTGAGTTCGTCGATCCCGCGACCCGGGCCCAAAACACCGTGCGCCACCAGCCCGGCCTTGCAGTCGAGCGCATCCAGCGCGCCCGCCATCTTCGGCACCCACGCTTCCGCGAACACTCCCATCAGCACATGGGCCGGCCGCCCGGGATTGATCAGCGGCCCCAGGATATTGAAGACCGTGCGCTGCCCGCGGACCGCGAGCGCCTTGCGGACCGGCCCGATGTGCTTGAACGCCGGATGATAGTTCGGCGCGAAAAAGAAAACGTAGCCCAGTTCGCCCAGCGCCCGGCGCAGCTTCTCCGGCGGCGCCGCCAGATCGACCCCGAGTCCCGCCAACAGATCGGCGCTGCCGCACTTCGACGTGATCCCGCGGTTGCCGTGCTTCATGACCGGCACGCCCGCGCAGGCCAGCACCAGCACGACCAAACTCGATATATTGAAACCGCCCGCGTGGTCGCCGCCGGTCCCCACGATATCCACCGCGTGCTCCGACCAAGCTGCGACACCCGGGTCGACGGCCCGGTCGCGGAAAACCCGCGCAAAGGCCGCCACCTCGGCCACGGTTTCGCCTTTCGTTGCCAGAGCGGTGAGAAACGCCGCTTTCATCTCGTCGGTCTCTTCCGGGGCCGCCAGCGCAGCCGCCGCACCTTCGACTGTATCCGGGGAGAGATCCTGCCCGGCGTTGAGTTGAAGCGTAAGCGTCGCGAGATCGGCCATGCGGAACCGAGAGAGCGAAGCCCCGCCCCTTCCGCAAATAAAATTGCTCCGCCGCGTCATCCTTGAAACGAACGGGCCGTGCGTTTCCCAGCCCTTCTTCTCATTCTGGCCCTGGCACCCTTGACCGCCGCTCCCCCTCCGGCCCCCGCGTCGTCTGGTGCCTCGCCCCTCGCCGAGTTGAGCGTGTTCGACGCCGTCGTGATGGGCGTGGTCGAGGGCGTCACCGAGTTCCTGCCCGTCTCGTCCACCGGCCACCTCATTGTCGCGACCCGTTTCCTCGGCCTCGAATCGGATCGCCCCATTGTTTCCGCAGCGGGTAAAACCCTCTGGCACCGGCCGCCATCGCCCAGGTATCCGGCCGGCGTGCCGATGACGGTGAAGCACGCCGCCGATACCTATAATGTCCTGATCCAATTCGGGGCCATCGCCGCGGTCGCGCTGCTCTATTGGTCGAAACTGCTCGCGATGGCGCGTGGCCTGGTCGGCCGCGACGCCGCCGGACTGCGGCTATTCCTCAATCTCATCATCGCCTTCATCCCCGCCGCCGGCCTCGGTTTTCTGCTCCACGATTGGATCGACGCCCACCTCTTTTCCATTCCCGCCGTCATCGTCGCCCAGGTTGCCGGCGCCGGACTGATGTTCTACGCCGAATCGTGGCGACGCCGCCGACTGGGACTGGTCGCCCCGACGCTTGAACTCAACCCCCGCCAAGCCGTCGCCATCGGCGCCCTTCAGTGCCTCGCCCTGTGGCCCGGCACGAGTCGCTCGATGACCACGATCGTGGGCGGCTATTTTGCCGGGCTCGACCCCCGGCGGGCAGCCGAGTTTAGTTTTCTTCTCGGGTTTGTCACTCTGAGTGCCGCCACCGTTTACAAGGGCTACAAGGGCGGGCCGGCGATGATCGAAGTCTTCGGTTGGAGCCAAGTGCTCCTCGGCGCGGCGGTCGCCGCGGTCACAGCGGCGATTTCGGTGCGGTTTCTTGTCTCCTGGCTCACCCGCCATGGCCTCGCCGCCTTCGCTTGGTATCGGCTGGGCATGGCCGCAATTCTTACCCTCTTGCTGGCGACGGGCGCGCTCCAATAAGTGCGCTTGACGCGCCTATGGCCCACCCTTAACTCCGACCCCTTAACCACTCACCAACGCCCGCTTCAGCGGGCCGCCTTCACTCCTGATTTTTAACTCCCATGGCCAATCCGAAACGCAAACAGTCCAAACGCCGCAGCGCCAACCGTCGCGCCGCCAACGCTTTCATCGCTCCGGAGTTCGCGAAAGACCCGGTCGACGGCACGCTTTACCGTCGCCATGTGGTAAACCCGAAGACCGGCATGTATCGCGGTCGCCAAGTGCTCAACGTCGAGGCCTGAGCCTCGCGTTTTCCCAAGCTTCACCCCGCCCCACGCGGTGGATACCTCTTCCGGAATTCCCGGTCGCATCGCAGTCGACGCCATGGGCGCCGACCTCGGGCCCGCCGAAGTGGTCCTCGGCGTAAAGTTGGCCTTTGCCCGCGAGGCCCAACTCGACCCGATCACGCTCGTCGGCGATCAGGCGGTCCTTGGCCCCCTGGTCCGCGACGCCGGACTCAAGCTGGGCCCGAGACTCGCGATTTTTCACGCCTCGGAGGTCGTCACCATGGACGACAAACCCCTGATGGCCCTGAAAAAAAAGAAGGACTCCTCGATGGTCCGGGCTATCGAACTGGTTAAGAACGGCGACGCAGGCATTCTCGTGAGTTGCGGCAACACCGGAGCGCTCATGGCCGGGGGCACCCTCCGGCTCCGCATGATGGAGGGCGTCAACCGCCCCGCCCTCGCCGCCGTCGTGCCCCGCGAAGGCGGACACTTCATTCTCATCGACGCCGGCGCCAACCCCGAGGCCAAGCCCGAGCACCTCGTGCACAACGCCATCCTCGGCTCCCACTACTGTCGGGTGATGCTCGGAGTCGCCTCTCCCCGTGTCGGCCTGATGACGATCGGCACCGAGGAAGGCAAGGGCAACGCCCTCATCACCGAGACCAACGACCAGCTTCGCCGGCTCGGCAACCTCATCAATTACGTCGGCCCGATCGAGGGCTTTCACGTGTTTGCCGAGCACGTCGACGTGGTCGTGTGCGACGGCTTTGTCGGCAACATCATGCTGAAGAGCTGGGAATCCCTCGTGAAATTTTTCTCCGGCATGTTGCGCGAGGAGTTGCAGGCCAATCCCCTCCGCGCGGCCGGTGCGTTCCTTTCCAAAGGCGCGTTCAATGCCCTCAAGGAACGGATCAATCCCGAGCGCTATGGCGGCGCCCCGCTGCTCGGCCTCAAGGGCAACATCCTCAAGGCCCACGGTTCCTCCAACCGCCGGGCCATCAGCAGCGCCATCCTCGCGGCCCGAGAGATCATCAAGGCCGACATGAATCACCGTATCGAAGCCGACATCGCCCGCGCCAACGAGCTCATCTCCGGCCCCGTCCCCGAGCCGACCGTCTGAGACCACTCCGCCCTCGCGCCCGCATGGCTCCCCTCTTCTCCACCCTCATTCTCGGCACCGGCTCCTACGCCCCGGCCCGGGTTCTCACCAACGCCGAGTTGGCCCTCACGATCGATACGTCCGACGAGTGGATCCGTTCCCGCAGCGGCATCGCCGAGCGCCGCATTGCCGCCCCGGGCGAAGCCGCTTCCGACATGGCCGTGCCTGCCGCGCAACGCGCCCTCGCCGACGCCGGGCTCTCGCCCGCCGATATCGACCTCCTGATCGTGGCCACCGTCACACCGGATATGCCCATGCCCGCCACGGCCTGCATCCTTCAGCACAAGCTCGGCCTGCCCACCTCGACCGCTTGCTTCGACCTCAACGCCGCGTGCTCCGGCTTCATTTACGCCCTCGACACCGCCTGCGCGATGATCGGCTCCGGCCGTTACCGCCACGCCTTGGTTGTCGGCGTGGAAAAACTTTCCTCCATCGTGGACTGGAGCGATCGGACGACGTGCGTGCTCTTCGGCGACGGCGCCGGCGCCGCCGTGATCGGCTCCTCCCCACAGCCCGGGATCGGCCTCCTCGGCACGCGCTTGGGCGCCTACGGCGACTGCGTCGACCTCCTGTGCATTCCCGGCGGTGGCAGCAACGCCCCGGCGACCGCCGCGTCGATCGCCAACCGCGACCATTTTATCCAGATGAAAGGCAAGGAAGTGTTCAAATACGCAGTGCGCGGCATGGAGGAGGCCGCGCGGGATATCTTGGAACAACACGGGCTCTCCGCGCATCAGATCGACCTCGTGATTCCCCACCAGGCCAACCTCCGCATCATCGAGTCGATCGCCCAGTATCTCGAGCTCCCGCTCGAGCGGTTCTTCGTCAACCTGGATCGCTACGGCAACACCTCCGCCGCTTCGATCCCGATCGCCTTGGACGAAGCCCGCCGCGCCGGCCGAATCCGCGCCGGCGACCTCACGCTGCTCGTCGCTTTCGGGGCGGGCTTGACCTACGGGAGCGCGCTGCTTCGCTGGTGATTTACGCCGTCATGCCGACCCTCGTCCTCCGCCGCCTGCCACTCCTCGCGCTCACGCTCGCGGCCGCTTTCTTTTTCGTTCCCGCCCGTTTGGCCGCCGATTTGGTCTGGACTCCGGCCACCGGCTGGCGGGTCGAGGGCGGCGCCTTCGCCGGTCTCGCCGGCACCGAGGGCAGCAACGCCCTAGACCTGATGAACAAGGCCCGCGAGGCCGAGGAGCGGAAGAGCGTCGGGTCCGCGATCAGCGCCTACGCCAAGGTCGCCAAACGCTATCCCAACTCGATCTACGCCCCCGAGGCCCTCTATCGCTCGGCCAAACTCCGCCTCACCCGCAACGAGTTTTTCAAGGCCTTCGAGGATTACCAGGGCGTCGTCGGTCGCTATCCGAACACGAAGCGCTTCAACGAAATCGTCGGCGAGCAATACCGCATCGCCAGCGCCCTCCTCGACGGCGCCCGCAACCGCACTTGGGGTTGGTTGCCCGGCTTTCGCAATCGCGAGAAGGGGATCGAGTATTTCGAGTTCGTGCTGCTCAACGCACCGTTCAGCGACTACGCGCCGCTCGCCCTGATGAATATCGCCCGGGGTCACCAAAAGCTCCGCCAACCCGAGGAGGCCATCGACGCCCTCGACCGGATGATCAATACCTACCCGCAGAGCCTGCTCGCGCCCGACGCCTACCTGAAGCTCGCCCAATCGCACGCCACCCTCGTCGAGGGCCCCTTCTACGACCAAGCCTCGACCAAGCAGGCCGTCACCTACTTCGAGGACTTTATGATCCTCTTTCCCAGCGATCCCAACATCGCCGGTGCCGCCAAGGGCCTCGACGGCATGAAGGTCATGCTCGCCGAAAGCAAAATGAAGATCGGTGATTTTTACCTCTACAAACGCAACAATTTCAAGGCCGCGAAAGTCTTCTACAACGAGGCCATCACCGCCTACCCCGACTCCGAAGTCGCCCGGCGCGCCAAGCTCCGTCTCGTCGAGGTCGAAGCCGGAGCCGAGGGCAAGCCCGTCCCGCCCGATGGCGGCAAGAAAAAACGTTTCTGGCTTTTCTAGACCGGCACGCCGCCCGCGGCCTCCGCCTCATGCTCCGCCCGTTGTTCGTTTTGGTCGCCTGCGCGCTCCTCGCCGTAACGGGCGCGGGCTGCGCCCATTATCGCCTCGGCACCGGCACCATACTGCCCTTCGCCACCCTCTACGTCGAACCGGCTTCGACCAAGATCCTCCTGCCGCAGGCTCAGGCTACGATCACGGCGCAGGTCCGGGCGGCCTTTCTCCGCGATGGTCGCGTCACCTTGGTCGACTCGCCCGAAGCCGCCGAGGCCACGCTCAAACTTGAAATCGCCGACTATCGTCGCGAGGTCGCCACCCAACGTCGGGACGACACCGGGCTCGCCCGGAAGTTCTCCCTGCTCCTCGGCGTCAACTGCACCCTGACCGAAAATCGCACCGGCCGCGTGTTTTTCGCCCGTCGCGAGGTCACCGCCCGGCGCGATGCCTACACCGATAGCGGCCTGACTCTGCCCAACGGCACGACGGTGAGCGGACAACTCCAGTCCGAGTATCAGTCCCTCCCCCTGCTCGCCGACGCCCTCGCCGCCAAGATCGCCCACGCCGTTCTGGACGTTTGGTAATCCCGACCTCGGAATCGACACCGCCACGTGCTGCGCAGAATTCTTGCGCCACGCCAAATGGCAGGCTTCCTTCGGCCCGTGATCCACGCGCCCGTCCTCGCACCGTCATTGCTTTCGGGCGACCATGCGCACTTGGCCGCCAGTGCCGCCACCGTCGCGGATCTCGGCCTGAAGTGGCTGCACGTCGACATCATGGACGGGCACTTCGTCCCCAACCTCACCTTCGGCCCCGAGACACTGGCCGCGCTCCGTCGCCACGGTTCGGCGCTCTTTTTCGACACCCATCTGATGCTGGCCCAACCGTATCGCTACGTCGAAGCCTTCGCAAAGGCCGGGGCGGACTTGATCAGCATCCACATCGAGCCCGACTATGATCACGCCGCAACCCTCGCGCGCATCCGCGCTCTCGGTTCCCAAGCCGGCCTCGTTCTCAATCCCGATACGCCGGCCACTGCGGTGCAACCGTTCCTCGACCAGATCGACCTGCTGCTGGTAATGACCGTCCAACCCGGATTTGGCGGCCAGCCCTTCCGCACCGATCAGTTGCCCAAGCTCGCCCTGATCGACGGGTGGCGCCGCGAGCGCAATCTGTCCTTCCGCCTTGAGGTCGACGGCGGCGTCGACCTCGCGACCGCACGCGAGTGCCGTGCTGCGGGCGCAGATACGTTCGTTGCCGGCACCTCGTTCTTCAAAGCCGCCGACAAGCCCGCCTTCGCCGCTGCCTTCGCCGGCCTGTAGGCGTTGTCCAACCCGCCAAGAGGGAATCTTTCCACGATGGCAAGGCGCTCCCGGACGAATCCGCTCGCCGCGATCTCGTGCCCTTCGGCTTTGCCCTTCTCGCAAAGCCCGAGCGCCAAAGGGAGCGCCGCGTCGCGTCGCCTTGACTACGGCTACGGTGTTCCGGCCCGCGCGATCGATTCCGCGCGGCGGTAGTTGGCGCGAAACGCCGCGCCCAACCGGTTCGCCAGGCGAATCTCGTCGACCTTGTTCTTCGAGCCGAGCGCCTGCTTTATCTCCGCGCCCACCCGGTCGTAGTCCACTGCCGATAGGTCCGCCAAAACCGCCATCGCCTCGGTGCGGACCGCCGGCGGCGCCGCGTTGATCGCCCGCACCGCCCGCTTAAGTTCGGCGTGGGTATCGAGACACACGACACGGATCACGAACGCCATTTCGCGAAAAATCCCGCCGGTCCACTCGCTGCGATAGATCAGTTGATCGCCCTGTTCAAACGGCCGCGACTCCGGGTCGCTCCGCAGCGCCGCCCACGCCGGCTCCGCATAAAAATCGCGGCGCACCGGCAGCCGCCGCAGGGCGAACCGCTCCGGCCCGCCCGGAGTTCCCGGTTGGAAGTTCCACAGCTTCTGCCCGTCCATCGACAAGACGTATTCGATAAACGCCGCACCCGCCTCCTTGTTTTTCGCCCCGCGCAGCAGCGCCACCGGATCGACCGAGCTCACCGAACCTCCGACCGGAGAAGAATAGCCGATGCGTCCGGAAAAACCCCGCCGTTTGACCGCCTCCTCCTGCTGTCGCCCGTAAAAATCGATGCACAGACCCACCGCGCAATTTCCCGCCGCCACGTCGATCGGCGGTTTTTGGGACGTATCCGTGAAGTAGCGCGCGTTCGCCCCCACGATCTGCAGGAGCCTCAGGCCCGCGAGCCAGCCTTCGCGCACCGCCTGCGCCTCGCGTTTTCCCGGCTCCATCGCGGGCTGCTCGGCGGTCAACGCGATCAGTCGCCGCTGCATCTGCTGCTGGATGATGTTCTCGAAAGCCTTCGCGATCGACCCGCTTTTCGTCGGATCGCACAGCGCCACTTCCCCCATCAATCGCGGGTCCTGCAGGTCGCTCCATTGTGTCGGCTCGTGCTCGATCCCGAGCCGTCTCAGCGAATCCCGGTTGTAGATCATGCCGTAGGAACTCAGCACCGCGCCGAACCACCGGCCTTCCTTATCCCAATATTCCTCGCCCGCAAACGTGCGGGGGATGACCGCGTCGGCAAACCACCCGGGGTGCTTCTTCAACATCCCGCTGTCGATGAGCCGCCCCGCCCGCGCCTGCTTCTCAAAGTCAAAGGTGCCGCCACCGAAAAAAACGTCGATCCCGCACGCCGCCTCCGAAGCGAGGAACGTCGCCCGCGCTTCCTTCACGATCTCCGGCGCGTCCTCCGGCAGCCGGTGATTTTGAAATCCCGCCTGAATCTCGGCGCTCCACTTTTTGCCGAGCTTCTGCGTCCAGAGGTTACGGAACGACGCCACATATTCGCCCTCCAAAAACCGCGCGATCTCGCTCGTCCCGCCCAGCACCCGCCAGTCGATCGCGACGGTCTTGCCCGTGCGTGCAAGATACCGCTCGCGGAATCCCCGCGCATACTCGTGCCGGATCGCCTCGTTGTGCGGCGTCACCAGCACCAGCGTCTCGTCCGCCCGCGCGGCCGATTCCTTGGCCGGCCGCAGCACGAAGGGCAGCGCCAGCGTCGCCACCAAGGTCAGGATGATGAGCGTCTGCCGCACCATGGCAGCGGTCAGTTCACCAACACCACGACATCCTCGGGCGCGGCGGCCGCAAACAATTCTCCCCGCGCCGCCCCGTCGACAAAGCGCGGATTCCGCTCGAAGACTTTCAGCGTCCGCCCGCGCACCATGAAGTCATACTGCGCCACTTCGCCGAGATACACGAACCCGCCGATCACCCCGCGCACCGAGTTGCGCTCCGCCAGCCGATCCCGGCTCAACTCCCAACACTCGGGTCGGATCGACAACGTCACTTCCTGACCGACCTTAGCCGGTTGGCTCGGGTCGCCCAACACGCCGTCGAAGCGGCCGATCTCCGTGTCCACCGTCACCGAGTCCGCGGAAACTCCGGCGACTTTACCCGGAATGAAATCCGTCTCGCCGATGAAATTCGCCACCGTCTTCCGCTTGGGCCGACGGTAGACTTCCCGCGGCGTGCCGACTTGCAGGATGTGGCCGTTCTCCAAGATCGCCATGCGGTCCGACACCGACAGCGCCTCCTTCTGGTCGTGCGTGACATACACCGTCGTCAGCTTGAATTCTTTGCAGACCCGCCGGATCTCCGTCCGCATCTCCAGCCGCAACTTCGCGTCCAGATTGGACAACGGCTCGTCGAGCAGCAGGCACCGCGGCCGGATCACCAGCGCCCTCGCCAGCGCCACCCGTTGCTGCTGCCCGCCGGAAAGCTGGTTAGGTTTGCGGTCCCCATACTGGCCCATGCGCACGGATTCCAACGCCTCGCCCACCCGCCGCTTGATCTCCTCTTTCGGCACCCGGCGTTCTTCGAGGCCGAACGCCACGTTCCCCGCCACCGTCATGTGCGGCCAGAGCGCATAGCTCTGAAACATCATGCCCGTGTTCCGCTTGTGCGGCGCCAGTCGGGTGACGTCTTCATCGCCGAAAAGAATCTTCCCTTCGTCCGGAATGTAGAAACCCGCCATGCTCCGCAGGAGCGTAGTTTTCCCGCAGCCGCTCGGTCCCAACAGGAAAAAAAGCTCTCCCGGTTCGATGGTCAGATCCAACTTGTGCAGCGCGGTGACGGCTCCGAAACGCTTCGTCAGTTGCTGGATTTTGATGGAAATCATGCCGCGCTTAAGTCGCTCGGCAGGCAAGATTTCGCCTCCGGCCAAGTCAAAGGAATTAACCTTTTCCGCCTGCGGGAACGGTTTGCCTCGCCCCCGGCGCCTGTCTCTTATACACATCTGACGCT
>ENA-ORBV01009718-ORBV01009718.1-microbial-mat-metagenome-genome-assembly--contig:-NODE-9718-length-15655-cov-4.333226_pt1 | contig 15655 bp, 10 predicted proteins | sample MGYA00237777_ERZ505514 | MGnify/ENA primary metagenome ERZ505514 (study PRJEB26160, sample SAMN06269048) | microbial mat metagenome | isolation source: Oligotrophic lake microbial mat | place... | reverse complement strand
ACCATCCGCCCGCCCTACGCGATTCCCGGAGTCGCTGACGTCGAGGTGCTGACAACCAGTGACGGCGTGCGTGACGTGCGCATCGTGCCGCTGCCGCTGACCGGCGACGGGGCACAGTTTGCGCCGGTCGCGGATCGCGCCGTGCCGTCGATCGAGGACCCGCGTCTGTTTACCGGACACCTGTGGCTGATGAGCGCGGGCGCCTGGCAAGTGCGTGTCTCGGTCGTCGGCGACCGCGGTGACGGCATGCTGTCAGTTCCGGTGCCGACGTTGCCGCAGTCGACGCTCGCGATGACCAGCGGTCTTCGCGTGATGCTGTTCACCTTGATGCTGCTGCTCGGCGCCGGCTTCGTCGGCATCGTCTCGGCGCTGGTGCGCGAGGCGCAGCTCGGCGCTGGTGAGACGGTCGACCGTCGCGCGCGCTGGCGTGGGCGCATCGCCGGTGCGGTCGCTGCCGTCGTCGCTTGCGGCATCGTGTTCCTGGGCAACATGTGGTGGTCGGTCGAAGCCTCGAACTATGCGCAGTACGTCTACCGGCCGCTGCTCGCGACGCCGACGGTGACGGCCGACGCGCGCCTCAGGCTCGATCTGCGCGATCCCGGCTGGATCGGCAGCCGGCGGTTGGACGACTTCGTTCCCGACCATGGCCGCCTGATGCACCTGTTCATCGTCTCGACCGCGCTCGATCGACTGTGGCACCTGCACCCCGATGAGATTGAGACAGGCGCATTCGAGCACCGGCTACCAGACATGCCGGCTGGCCAATACGAACTCTTCGCCGACCTCGTGCACGCGACCGGCGTCTCAGAAACGGTCACCGGGCCCCTCGCGACCGCCGCCATCCGCGGCGCACCCCTCTCCGGCGATGACAGCGCCTGGGCCGCGTCGAATCTCGAGAGCGACGGTGGAAGAATCGTCTGGGTGCGTGATGACGCGCCGCTCGTGCCGAAGCGCCTCACGATGTTCACGTTTCGCGTCGAGGATCGAGATGGCCAGCCGGCGCGCGACCTGGAGCTCTACATGGGGATGCCGGGGCACGCGGTCTTCTTCAGGCGAGACCGCCAGGTCTTCGCGCACGTGCATCCGTCCGGCTCCGCGCCAATGGCCGCGATCGAGATCGCCATGCCGTCCAGCGCCTCGCACGCGCAGCACCAGGCCGCGCCCGCGCCGCCGGCAACGGTCACGTTCCCGTACGGGTTCCCCGAGCGGGGCGAATACCGCATCTTCGTGCAAGTGAAGCGCGCCGGGCGGGTGATGACCGAGGTGTTCGACGCCCATGTCAAGTGACCAGGCACCGAGCGGCCCAGCACCCTTGCACCCCACCACCCCACCGTCGATAATTCCTCCATGACACCGGACATCGCGGTCACGTTCACAGGCCTGACCTTCCCCAACCCGTTCCTGCTGTCGTCGGCGCCGCCGACCGAGTCAGATACCAACATCATGCGGGCGTTCGATGCGGGATGGGGCGGCGTGGTCACCAAGACCATTGGCCTGCATCCGGTCACCAATGTTGCCGGACCCAAGACGAAGTTCCTGCGCACGACGATCGACGGCCACCTGTCGATGCAGAAGAAGCCCGATACGGCACTGCACTCGTCGTGGAACTGGGAGCTGATTTCCGACAAGACGCTCGATTGGTGGGTGCCGAAGATCGAGGGCATCAAGAAGGCGCATCCCGATCGCATCCTGATCGCTTCGATCATGGCCGGCTCCGGCAGCGACACGGAGCTGGCGCATTGGCAAACGCTCGCGAAAGCCTGCCAGGACGCCGGCGCCGATGCGTTCGAGTTGAACCTGTCGTGTCCGCACATGGACCGCACGGACATGGGCTCCAACATCGGCAGGGATCAAGCCCAGGTGTCGATCGTCACCGCGGTGGTGAAGGAGGTCGCGAAGATCCCGGTGTGGTGCAAGCTCACGCCCTCGACCACCGACATCGTCGATGAGGCGAGTGCGGCGTTTCGCGGCGGTGCCGACGCCATTGTCTCGTCGAACACCTTCCCGTCGTTGCCGCTGATCGATCCCGAGACGATGGATTTCGAGATGAATGTGGATGGCCTGGTGTCGAGCGGCGGGCTGGGCGGCCCGGCGATTCTGCCGCAGTCGCTGGCCAAGATGGCCTCGCTTGCCGGCGCGTTTCCCGACCGGGCGTTCTCGGGCATTGGCGGCGTGGCCGAGTTCGCCCACGCGCTCAACTATTTCCTGCTGGGCTGCGGCACCGTGCAGGTGTGCACGGCCGCCATGCTCGATCGCGCGATCGGCCCCACGGTGATCAAGGCGCTCATCGACGGCATGGGGCAGTTCATGGAGAAGCGCGGCTACGCGAGGCTCGACGACTTCCGCGGTCTGCGGCGCGGCAACGTGGTGATGCACTCGAAAATCCGGCGGCCCGACGGCAAGGATTATCACGGTGGCTACGACGCTGAAGGGTACGCCAGTTGAGGCGACCCCAGGCAGGGGTTGCCTCCATCACCTGCAACTTCGTCGAGCTGACTGAGGACGTCTCGGGCAGTCCGCTCTGGAATCCCGACCTGGCTCCGACGTCGCTCGCGAGCCGTACCTGGTCCACGTATCACATTGCCGCGCTGTGGATCGGCATGAGCGTGGTGATCACTACGTACACGCTCGCCTCGGGCCTGATGCAGCAGGGCATGAACTGGTGGCAGGCGCTCGTCACCATCCTGCTCGGCAACGCCATTGTCCTGGTCCCGATGATCCTGAATGCCCACGCCGGGACGAAATACGGCGTGTCCTTTCCAGTGCTGTGCCGCGCGGCCTTCGGCGTGACAGGCGCCAACGTGCCCGCCGTTCTGCGTGCGATTGTGGCGTGCGGGTGGTTTGGTATTCAAACGTGGATTGGCGCACTGGCGCTCGAAACGCTGCTGACCGCGGCGTGGCCTGGTTGGGCCAACGTGCCGGGCAGCATCTGGGTCTCGTTCGGTGTGTTCTGGCTCGCACAAGTCGCGATCATCGTTCGCGGACTCGAGGGCATCAAGCTGCTCGAAGCGTGGTCGGCGCCGTTGCTGCTCGGTGGCGGCGGCCTGCTGTTGTGGTGGGCGATCGCCAACGGCGGCGGGCTCGTGCACATCCTGTCCGAGTCGCCGAAGCTGCAGCAGGGCGGCACGCCATTCTGGACGTTGTTCCCGGCGGCGCTTACTGCCAACGTCGGCTACTGGGCCACGCTCAGCCTGAATATCCCTGACTTCACCCGCTACGCGAAGAGCCAGCGGTCGCAGGCCCTTGGCCAGGCGCTCGGCTTGCCGGCCACGATGACGGCGTGTGCGTTCCTCGGAGTTGCCGTCACCAGCGCGACCATCGTGATCTTCGGCGAGGCCATCTGGGATCCGGTCGTGCTGATCGCCCGCATCGGTAGCCCGTTTGTCGTGATCTTCGGCGCGCTGGTGATCCTGGCCGCGCAGATCACCACCAACATGGCGGCCAACGTGGTGTCGCCGGCCAACGACTTTTCCAGCCTCGCGCCCAAGCGAATCAGCTATGTCACCGGTGGACTGATGACGGCCGCGCTGGGCATTGTGATGATGCCGTGGAAACTCTACGCCGATGCATCGGCGTACATCTTCACGTGGCTGATCGGTTACTCCAGCTTGATGGGCGCGATCGGCGGCGTGCTGATTGCCGACTATTGGATCCTGCGAAAGCAGGAGCTGTCGCTGCCCGACCTGTTTGCCGTCCGCGGACGCTACAGCTACACGAACGGCGTGAACTCGAAGGCGATGATCGCGCTCGCACTCTCGATTCTGCCGGTCGTCCCCGGCTTCGCGCGCGCGGCGATGACGCCCGGCGGCATCGTCCCCAATCCGACGATCTTCGATCACCTCTATACCTACGCCTGGTTCGTCACCTTCGCGCTCAGCGCAGGGATCTACCTGGCGCTGATGCGACACCGACGCTCATGAACCCGTTCGCGCTCCGGCACGGCATCGACCTGCCTCACGGTACCGGCGGAAAGGTAGGCGCAGCGTTACGCCGCCGTGCACAGCCGAGACAGCGTGGCCGCACCCTTGAATTTGCTCTCTCCCGTGCGAAGCTGCCTGCGACAGGAGGCTCCCCCACGCCGAATCCCGAGTCCGTCGCTGCCGCTCTGCAACCACACGTCACCGGTCGCGCTGCCCGGCGACTTCACGATCTTTGCCGGTCTCATCCACGCGCCAGACGGCTCGGGCGCGCAGCTTATGGCCATCATCGTCCGCCACATCGGGGATCTCGAGACCGGCGCGCGCGCCGTCGCGCCCATCAAGCAGTTCGGGTCGCCGGTGATGGACGTGATCGGCCAAGTGCCGTACAGCGTCGTGAACACGTGCTTCGATGCCGGATTCCCACCGCACGCCCTGAACTACTGGCAGGCGAACTTTCTGGCGACGTTGAGCGACGATGCCATCGACACCATGATCGCGCGCTTTGCCGTGTGTCCGTCGCCGCCGCCTTTGGTCCCAACGCCTACGCGAGGTGAAGCGGCGCTACGACCCCGACAACGTGTTCCATCACAACCAGAACATCAAGCCCTGAACGCAAGTCCCGGACAAGGCGGCGACCGATGTCACGACTCCTGATGACGTTCTCCGGCGGCGCAGACGAGCCGGCTTGGGACGCCGTCAATGACGGCGTGATGGGCGGCCTTTCCCGGGGCGGACCGGTCATCGCCGACGGCCAGCTGCGATTCGCGGGAACGCTGTCGCTCGCAAACAACGGCGGGTTCTGCTCCGTGCGAGCCAACGGTCGCCAGTTCGATCTGGCCGGCGCCAAGGCGATGATCCTGCGCGTGCAGGGCGATGGCCGCAGGTATCAGCTGCGCCTGGCAACGGACGCTCGCGTCCGGGGCGCCCGCGTGTCCTACCGCGCGGAGTTTCCGACGATCGCCGGGGAGTGGACCGAGGTGCGGATTCCGTTCGCGACACTGGTACCCACCTATCGCGGAGACCGGCTGGACGGTCCGCCGCTCGACCTGACGAAGGTCGAGGAGATCGGCCTGCTGATCGGCGACTCGCGCGAGGGGCCGTTCGTGCTGGTGGTGGACTGGGTCAAGGTCGAGTGACGGTCGCCGTGCACCTGGCGCGTCGGTCCGACCTGCGCCGTCACTTCAGCAGCGTCAGCAACTCCGTGGCGGCGGGCCCCGACGAGGCCGGATTCTGGCCAGTGACGAGGGTGCCGTCGCGGACGACGTAGCTGGACCAGTCCGCGCCTTTTTCGTACGCGCCGCCGTTCTCCTTCAGCATGTCCTCGACCAGGAAAGGCACGACGTCGGTGAGGTGGACGCCTTGCTCCTCGCTGTTGGCAAACCCGGTCACTCGCTTTCCGGCGACGAGCTTCCTGCCGCCGGCGCCCTGCGCGTGGCGGAACGCGGCAGGCGCATGGCACACCGCGCCGATCGGGCGTCCATTTGCGGCACATGACTCGATCAGCCTGCGGCTGTGCGCGTCCTCGGCCAAATCCCACAGCGGGCCATGGCCGCCCGGGTAGAAGGTCGCGTCGAAGTCACCGGCCTTCACGTCGGAGAGCTTCAACGTCGTTGCCCGCTCGCGCTGTGGCGCCTCGTCGCTGCGGAAGCGGCGCGTGTCGGCGGTGTGCGCGTCCGGCGCGTCGCTCACCGGGTCGAGCGTGTCGTGCGACGTCAGAACCATCAGACTCTTGTTGCTGATGCTCGTTCACCTTCTCGCGTGCACCACGCTCGTTGCCAGCATGTGCGTTCCACCCTATCGGATCATTCCTGGATGAACCCCATGCACCGTGAGCTGAACTGGGAAGCCATGTCAGGCGTCACTTCTTGGGGGCACCTCGGGGACGCACCCTATGCACCACGCTCCGAGTCAGGCATCACTTTGTCCACCGCATCGTCCGCCATGCGGATGAAGGTCACGAGGAGCGACCGGGACGACGCTGGCCGACGCCTAGTGTAGTGTCCAAGACTTAGCTGGCCAACGTTGTCTTCGCCCGTCTGCGGCGCCGAGACGTGCAGCCGGGTTGGATCTGCTCCAACGTTTGGAGGTCAGGAGAACGATCACCGGCCAGTGATTTTGATCTGTCCCTCAGCTTCGGTTGGCGAGCCACGCGCAGGCCGTCGTGGCGAGATTCTCGCTCCTGGTTGTGAAGTGTATACTTCGGCGGCACACCGATTCCTTGTCGGTTCATCTGCGAAGGAGAGACCCATGAATGTGAAACGACCTGCTCGAAGGGAATTCCTCAAAAGCGGCGCCGCATTGGCCGGCGGTTTCACCACGGGAGGCGCAGCGCTCGCGAGTGGCCAATCACCCGCGTCGCCGCCGATGATCAAGGAGGCCAAAGATCAGATCGCCTACGGCGAGCGCTCACCTCACGTCACCTCCGCCCGCATCGCCCACGGCGGCAGGCCATCGCCGGACAACTGGGGGCTCACGTTTCATGTGGCGGCCCCACTTCAGGATTCGGTCGGCGTGATCACGCCGTCCTCGCTCCACTACATGGGGACAACGCGCGGCTCATTCCTTCCGGACGTCGATCCCCGGGAGCACCGTCTCATGATTCACGGCATGGTGGACCGTCCCCTGACGCTCACCATGGAAGACTTGAAGCGGCTCCCGTCTGTGACGCGCATTCATTTCATCGAGTGCGCGGGGAACCGATCGTCGCGCCGAGCGAAGACGGTTCAAGAAACGCACGGCATGACGAGTTGCGCTGAATGGACTGGCGTGCTCCTTTCCACGCTGCTGAAGGAGTGCGGCCTGAAGAGCGGGGCATCCTGGTTCGTCGCCGAAGGGGCGGAGGAAGTGAAGGGCGCGTCGAGCATGCCGATCGCCAAGGCGATGGAAGACTGCGTCGTGGCCTACGGGATGAACGGCGAGGCCGTGCGGCCGCAGAACGGGTTTCCGTTGCGGCTGATGGTTCCCGGCTTCGAAGGCATTTTTCACACCAAGTGGTTGCGGCGCATCAAGGTGGTTGACCGCTACTACATGAACTACAACGATTTCGGACACCTCGACAAGGATCCGAAGGTCGCGGCATTGGACTACCAGATCGGGCCCAAGTCCGTCATCACGTTCCCGTCCGCCGGGCAACAGCTGCCCGCCCGCGGCTTCTACGAGATCAGCGGCCTGGCCTGGTCCGGTGGCGGCGCGATCAAGAAGGTGGAAGTGTCCACCGACGGCGGCAAGCGCTGGAACGTCGCCGAGATCAAGGGCATCGCGCAGCGCATGGCGCACGCCAGGTTCAGCTACATGTGGAATTGGGACGGACAGGAGACCGAGCTCCAGTCGCGCTGCACGGACGACATCGGTCAGGTGCAACCGTCGCGCGCAGAGATCGCGAAGTACTGGAACAAGCCCTTCGATGCGACATTCAGCGTGCCTGGTCTGGACAACAGCATTCAGCCGTGGCGGATCGCCGGTGATGGAGGCGTCACCAATGGCTTTGCTTAGAATTGTTGCGTTCGCGTTGCTCATGGGCGTCTCCGCGCTGGCGCAGTCGCCGACGTATGGGGTGGGACGCACGCCGACCGCAGAAGAGATCCGCGCGTGGGATATCTCGATCGGTCCGACCGGAGAGGAACTCCCGCCCGGAAAAGGAACCGTCGGGGAGGGCGCGCAGCTGTATCGCACGAGGGGCTGCGCGGGATGCCACGGAGCCACAGGGATCGACGGCAAGGCTCCTATTCTGAAAAGCAAAGCCGGCCCGGACGTTGAGCTGTGGGCACGTGGACGAGTACTGCCGCTTCGCGCGCCGTTTGCGACGACGGTCTGGGATTACATCAACCGCGCCATGCCTCTCAACCGAGAGGGAACGTTGACCGCCGATGAGGTCTACGCGATTACCGCGTACTTGCTGTTCATCAACGATGTCATCCGGGAGGACGAGGTTCTCGACGCCAAGACCCTGCCGAACGTGAAGATGCCAATCGGTAGTGATTACGCTTCTCTGCCCGAGTGGAAGCCCAGAACGCCAAGGCTGAAAGGCTACCCCCACTAGACGTGACGGGGATGGCCCTGCAGCACCTCCATCCCCGCGCGAAGGGCCACGATGGGGAATGCGCATCTCGAGTGGGCATTCTCCGAAGCCACACGTCTCACTCGAGCCATCGGCACCGAGTTCGCCACCGATCGCGCCACACCGTGCACCCGAGCGCCATGCTTGACCTGGAGAGGGCTGATAGGTGTTAGGCAGTCCCTTTGGAGCGGGCTCAACGCACGGTCGGTCCTCGTTTGGCCGCCGCGCAGTCACGCAAGAACGAGTTGATGAGCGTTTGATAGCCAATGCCGGTCTCGGTCGCAAGGGCCTTGAAGTAGGTGATGGTCGGTTCGTCAAGCCGGATCGTGACGGCGCGCTTGAGGCGCGCCGCGTATGGATTCGGGCGGGATCGACTGAAGTCGTATTCTTTTCTCGTGATCGGGCGCCCTGCTCGTCGTATGCCGTGCGCTCTTGGGGCGTAGCCTTTCGAACCGAGATGATGTGAATCACCGTGTCGGACTCGCGGTAGGCGTGCACAACAACCAGCACGCGAAGCGCGTGGCTCACCCCCAGAAGAATGAAGCGTTCTGAGTCTGAGTGATCCGGGTCATCGACCAACCGAGCGCGGTCGTCGTAGAACACGGACTCGGCCTCGTCGAACGCCACCCTTTTTTTGCCGAGACTCTTCCGAGCTTTCGCGGGATCCCACGTGAACGAGATTCGCACCATGCGATGGTGTCAGCATGCACGGTGTATTGACGGCTGGTAAGCAGTCGTTCTGTCTGTCGACGGCCAGGGTTGAGCCGCGGCGCCCACGATACACGGCGCCGTCGGCTCCAACCCGTTAGGTTGGACGAAGTGGAGCTGGTGGCCGACCACGTCACGATGATCAGCCAGGGCAAGATTGTGCTCAGTGCGCCGCTGGCGGCGATCAGGCACTCGCACGGCGGCGCATCGCTCCAGGAGATCTTCGTCGCCCATGTTGGTGCGGCCGCCGCGACCTCCCCGGACGCGTAGGTCATGCGCTCACCCGCTGCGGCCATCGCCTGAGAATTCCGCCAACACCATCGCTGGGGATGGATCGCCCTGGCCAGCTACCTGCTTGTCCTGGCGACGGTCAGGCTCCTGATGCTCGGGCCGGGTCAGCGCGTCGCGTTCGACGACGCTCAGAGCGTTTGCCGCGCGACCTGCCCGCACTCATCGCGATCCTCGCGATTCCCCTGGTGCGGTTGTCGGCGGCCCCGCTGGCGCTCGGATGGAATCGGCATCGGTGACGATGATGACAGGCAGGAAGACGGCCATCGGCACCATGTGGGTGCTTCTCAGCTTGCCGGTGGCGGTGGCGCTAGTCGAGGCGGTGTCGTTCTACGTCCTGAATGCGAGTAATGGCACCATCATCTCAGCGGGCCGGCATCGGAACTACCTGCTGTTCGTTCCGAAGAGCTACGACTCCGCCAAGCCGTCCCCCCTGGTCATCAGCATGCACGGCGCGGCGATGTGGGGAGCGGATGAGAAAGACACGAGCCAGTGGAACACGGTGGCCGAGCGCGAAGGCTTCATGGTCTACTACCCGTCCGGGGTTAAGGGCCACGGGCCCAGACACTGGGATGAGGAAGATGTCACCTTCATCTCGGCGTTGATCGACGCGCTGGAGGCGGCCTACGACATCGACCCGACTCGGATCTACGCCAACGGGCTCTCGAATGGCGGAGGCATGGCGTTCGGCCTGTCGTGCACGCTGTCCGATCGAATCGCGGCGGTTGGGATGGTGGCGGCAGCGCACTTGGCGCCGTTCAGCTGGTGTACAGACCCACGGCCGGTGCCGATGATTTCGTTTCATGGAACCGCTGATCGATTTGCTCCATGCCATGGCGGCTCGTCGTGGGTAGCCCCTCGGCCATTTCCACGCATCGTGACCTGGACGGCGAATTGGGCTCGCAGAAGCCGCTGCGATCCGAACCCGATTGATTCTGCGGTGGCGACGGATGTCACCCGTCGCTCGTACACGGGCTGTGCTGGCGACGCAGCGGTGGTGCTCTACACCATCAATGGCGGAGGTCACACTTGGCCGGGCGGCACGCCGCTGCCGGAATGGTTTGCCGGGTCCACCACCCGCAGCATCGACGCCTCGAGCCTGATGTGGGGGTTCTTTCGCCAGCATCAGCTTTCGAAGTGACGGACCGACCGAACGAGAGATGTTCGCCGACCCAACCCCCTGGCGACCGCGTCCTCACCTGGCCGGCATCGGTTCCATGCCGCTCTTTTCGATGGCACCGACCGCCGTTGGCGATGCCAGGAAGGCAATCAGCGCGCGCGCGGCATCGGGATGCCTGGAGTGCACGGCGACGCCCGCAGTGAAGACCGTGACCCGCTGGATCTCCGGCGGGAGCGGACCCAGGAGCTGGATCCCCGGCACCGGCAGCAGCTCGCTCACCTGCTGAAAGCCAATCTCGGCATCGCCGCGCGCCACGACCGCGCCCACGCGCTCGCGCTCGATGAGCTGGCTCTTCGCCTCGAGCTGGTCAGCGATGCCGAGGCGGGGATACACCTCGTTGACCAGATACTGGCCGCTCACGCTGCCGGAGTGCGCCACGGACCGTGCGCGCAGGAGCGTCTGGATGAACCCGGCCACGGTGCTCACGTCGGGAGTAGGGGCGCCGGCGCGCACGGCCATGCCGATGCTGGAGCGCGCGAGAGCCACCCGGCTGCCGGACACGACCGTGCCTGCGGCGATCATGGCATCGATCGACCCTTCGGCCGCGATCACGACATCGGCCGGCTCGCGTCGCTGCAGTCGATTGGCAATGGATTCGGCTCCCACGCCGATGGTGGTCGTGGCCGTGACGAGCGTGTGTTTCGAGACCCGCTGGAACTCGGCGACCAGTGCCAGATACGGAGCCGTGAAGCCGCCCGAGGTCATGACCACGATCTGATCCGCGGCGCTCGGTCGAGGGTGCAGGACCAGAAGTCCCACCACGAACAGAGACAGGGTGCGGCACGCGGTATTCGATCTCTTGCGCATTCCAAGAGGATACGCGACGTGGACCCCTCGTGACCGGCCTGGCCCGTATCCTCGACCGCGGCACCACAACCGGCAGCCGCGAAACAGGTCCACCGGAGCAGCTGCGGAGGACTTGGGGTGGGGTCGGCCCCTAGTCGAGGAGCAGGCGGAATGTCCCGGCGCGCGCGGAGGCGCCTGCGCGGCCGCCCCCGAAGGGCAGGCCGCACGCGAGGACGAACGCGAGAGCCGAAGCATGGAGCGTGGTCGTTCGCGTCACCACCCCATCACATAGCTATCACCCGTCGGGCTGACGCCGCCCATCAGCACACCGGTCTTGGGATGCACGGCGATGGCCTTGACCGAGCCGACGCCGCGCATGTCGCGCAGGTCGAGTTTGTGGCCGAGCGCGGCCAGCCCTTCTTTCACGTGCGCCGGCAGCATCATCGGCGTGAGCAGCATGCCGAGCACGGCGTGCGGATGGTAGGAATCGCGGAAGCTGTTGCTGATGACCGCGGGCTGCTCGAGCGCCTGCTGCACGGTCATGCCGAACTCGATGAAGTTGAGGAAGAACTGGAGCTGCGTCTGCGGCTGCGTGTCGGCACCGGGCGTGCCGAAGCTCACGACCGGCAGCCCGTCCTTGAGCGCCATCGCGGGATTGATGGTCTGCCGCACGCGCTTCATGGGCTGCAGCGAATTCACGTCGTTCGCGTCCAGGTAAAAGTACTTCATGCGGTCGTTCATCATCACGCCCGTGCCCTCGGGCACGAGGCCGCTGCCGAAGCCGCTCAGCAGGCTCGAGGTGAGCGACACCATGTTGTGATCCTGGTCGACGACGGTGAGATACGTCGTCAGGTTGATGACCTTGTCGGGATCGTAGGGATTGGCCTGCCCGGGCACCGACTGGGGAACGGCGTAGGCCAACTGACGGCCGCTGGCCGTGGCCGTGCCGCCGCGCGGATCGCCGAAGGGCGCTTCGCCGACGATGGCGCGGTTGGGATCGATGAGGGCGCGGCGCTTGGCGGCGTAGTCCTTCGACAGCATCTCGCGCATCGGGATGTTGGGCGTGAACTTCGGGTCGGCCACGTACTTGTTGCGATCGGCGAAAGCCAGCTTCAGCGACTCGGTCACCACGTGCAGGTAGGCGGCGCTGTTGTGGCCCATGTAGCGCAGGTTGAAGCCCTCGAGCAGGTTGAGGGCGTAGAGCATGGTGAAGCCCTGCGAGTTGGGCGGGCACTCGTAGACGTCGTAGCCCTTGTAGTTGACCGAGATGGGCGCGTCCTCGAAGGCCTGCATCGCGGCCAGGTCGTCTTCGGTGATGATGCCGCCGTGCGCCTTCATGCCGGCGACGAGCGCCACGGCGACCGGGCCGGTGTAGAAGCCGGCCGGACCCTGCGTCGCGATGGCCCGCAGCGTCCGCGCCAGGTCCGGGTTCTTGACCACGTCGCCCATCTGCAGCGGCGCGCCGTCGCGGAACCAGATCTTCGTCGACGACGGGAACTTCCCGAGCTTCCCCTTGCCGCCGTCGAGGCCGCGCGCCAGGCCTTCCGAGATCGCATAGCCGTTCTCGGCCACCTCGATGGCCGGCGCGAGCACGTCCGCCATCGACCTGGTGCCGTACTTCTGCAGCGCCAGTGCCGCTCCGCTCACCGCGCCTGGAACCGCGACTGACAGGCCGCCGTCGTCGGGCATGCCGCCGTGGCTGGTGTAGTAGTCGATGGTGGCGGCCTTGGGCGCAAAGCCGGTGCCGTTGATGAACTTCACTTCCCTGGTCTTCGCCAGGTAGATGAGGGCGAACATGTCGGAACCGAGGCCGGTCATGCCCGGTTCGACCTGGCCCTGGATCGCCCAGGCCGCCACCGCGGCGTCGACGGCGTTGCCGCCGGCCTTGAGCACGCGCATCCCCACCTCGGCGGCCAGCGGATGCCCGGCCGCGACCATCCCGTGCGTGCCCATCACGGTCGGCCGCCAGCTCACTGTCTGGGCGCGCGGCCCCTGCGTGATCAAGGCCGAGAGAGCGAGCGTCGCGATCAGTCGACGTGCCATGGCACCTCCCCGTCGTGATGGGAGCAGGATGATCCGGCTCCGAAGTGACGAGAGCATGGAGAAACTTGCCGCCAGTGTCAACCGTGCGCCTTGGCCACGCGGATGGTCAGGCTGTTGGTCACCTTGCCGCAGCCGCCACCGATCGCGCGGAACCGCGGCTTGCCTGTCGCCGCCTATCCAGGCCCTGGCCCTGTCTATTTCGGATACCAGTCGGCCAGCCGGACCTCGATGCCGTTGCGGGAGAGCGCCGTCGTCACTTCCTGCAGCCCGCGGGTCGTCGGCGTCGGCCGCGCGCCCTTGGCCACGGCGCGCACCCACTCCTGGTCGTAGTGATACGGGTAGACCACCTTGGGACCGAGCGCGCGGAGGCACTCGATCGCCGCCGCCGGTTCCATGCGCGCCAGCGGCAGGTTGAGCGGGAAGAAGGCAATCGCCACGTTCTTCACCGCGCGCACCTCGGGCACGCACTCGGTCACACCCACGACATACACGCGCTGACCGCCCAGCGTGATGACGTAGCCGTTGGCCTCGCCCTTCGGGTGATACGGCTCGCCCGGCGTGAGGTCGTAGGCAGAAATCGCCTCGATGCGCACGCCGGCCACGTCCTTCGTGTCGCCGTTGGCCATGACGATGCCGTCGGGCACCTGCGTCTTCCCGTTTGGGGCGATGACCACCGGCGCGCCCGGCTTCCTGAGCCGCGCGATGGCCTTCACGTCGAGATGATGGCCGACGTCGTCGGTCACCAGAATGAGATCCGCCGGCTTGGCCCGCGACAGGTCGGCCAGGCTCCACGGATCGACCTAGATGACTGTGCCCGCGTGCTCGAGCTGCACGCTCGAGTGAATGAAGGTGGTGATCGTGATGTCGCCGCCCGCGGCCGGAAACGTGTCCGACACGGCCAGCACGGGGGCCGACACCGCGACGGCGAGCAGCGCCACGCGCGCCAGAGGCGTCATGGCAGCGTGTAGGCGACCAGCTCGCCCGGTTTGGTGGAACTGCTCGACGCCACGACGAGGTACTGCTTGCCGCCGAGCATGTAGGTCATGGGCGATCCGGTCTGCGCGCCGGGCATCGGCACCGCGCCGACCTCGGTGCCCGTGTGCTTGTCATACGCCCGCAGCATCGCGCCACGCTGGCCGTCGGGCATCATCACCGTGCCGCCCTCACCGGCGATGACGAGGGTCTTGGTCACCAGCGTGCCGATGCCGCCGGAGCTGCCACCCGCGCCGGCCGGACGTCCGGTGCGGGGCACGGTCACACCCTTGAGCGCCGGGTGGGTCTTCACCGAGTCGGGTGTCTCGCCGTGCGCTACCTGCCAGGCGATCTCGCCCTTGTTCAGATCGATGGCCGAGATGCGTCCCCACGGCGGTTTCACGAGCGGCAGCCCGCGCACGCTGAAGCCGCCACCGCCTTCGTCGCCGCCGCCGGCGCTGATGTAGGCCATGTCGGAACGCTTGGGATCGTTGACCATCGACAGCACGCGCAGCAGGGTGTGGGAGTAGACGTAGAGCATCCCCGTGTCGGGATCGAACGCGCCGCCAGGCCAGTTGGCGCCGTTGGGGATGAAGAGCAGCCCCGCTTTGCCACCGGCGCCCTTCTCGATCGGCGGGGTGTAGATGGGGCCAATCTTGTATTTCGCGACGATCGCCAGCCCCTCGGCCTTGAGCTCGGGCGTGAAGTCGATGACGAAGTCTTCCGAGAAGCCCTGACGTTCGAACGGCGGCGGCTTGCTTGGAAAGGGCTGCGTCGGCGAATACCACTCTTTCGGCACCGACCCGCGTTCGACCGGGCGCTCGTCAATGGGCCACACGGGCTCGCCGGTCGCGCGATCGAACACGAACACAAAACCTTGCTTGGTGGGCTGGGCGATGGCCTTGATGGCGCGTCCGGCCACGGTGATGTCCACGAGGATCGGCGCACACGGGATGTCGTAATCCCAAATGGGATGGTGCACGAACTGGTAGTGCCAGATCCGCTTGCCGGTCTCGAGCTCCACGGCCACGAGGCTCTCGCCGAACAGATTGTTTCCGGGCCGGTGGCCGCCGTAGTAGTCGCCGGTGGGGATTTCGATGGGCAGATACGCGATGCCGAGGGTTTCATCGACGGTGAGCTGCGTCCAGACGCCGGTGTTGCCGGTGTGCTCCCACGACTTCTCGAGCCAGGTGTCGTTGCCGTACTCCCCCGGCTGCGGGATCGTGTGGAAGATCCACAGCCGCTTGCCGGTGCGGGCATCGAAACCGCGAATGTAACCCTTGGCGTTCTTGAAGCTGCGCGGGGCCGTGCCCGCACGATGCGCCGCGCCCACGAGCACGACGTTCCTGGCCACGACCGGCGCGCCATTCCAGGCCACTTCTCCGTCGACCGGGTCCAGGTCCTGGTCGATGTCCTTCTTCAGATCCACGACGCCGTCGACGCCGAAGTCGCCCTTCTGGTACTTATCGTTCAGGGCAGCCCACTCGGGGCTTCCGGGTGGGGCGGCGTCCATCTGCGCGGGCGATGCCTGGATGTTCGTCGGGCAGATGCAGTTGGCGCGGACGTTTTGCTCCGCGTACTCCTTCGCGATCTTCTTCGTCATGCCGATGATCGCGGCCTTCGACGCGCCGTACGCGACGTTGCCGCCGAGCCGCGCCGGGCGCGCTGCGGCGACGTTGATGATCGAGCCGCCGCCGCGTT
>ENA-ORBV01009717-ORBV01009717.1-microbial-mat-metagenome-genome-assembly--contig:-NODE-9717-length-15656-cov-5.385455_pt1 | contig 15656 bp, 17 predicted proteins | sample MGYA00237777_ERZ505514 | MGnify/ENA primary metagenome ERZ505514 (study PRJEB26160, sample SAMN06269048) | microbial mat metagenome | isolation source: Oligotrophic lake microbial mat | place... | reverse complement strand
ATTTATATACTTCAATCTGAGTCTGAAGCCCTAGTCAGCAGAATGATTAATGAGCCAGATAAAGAAAAATTGTATGTTTTGCAGAAGCAATTGCAAATTTTGCAGCAGTTACCAAATTTAATTAAAAGTAGAACTTTTGAGCAAGAGGAGAATCATCCTTCTTGATAATTTAAACCCCAATCATGGGATAATTAAACCAAGGGAGAACAAATGGAAAATCTTGAAAATACACAGACAGATACTGAAACAACTCAGGTAGAACAAGTCACTGACAATCTACCCACAGAAACTCAAGACACTGTTGCAGAGGATGACTTATCCCAACCTGTCAACAACCTTGATGATGCAAAGAGAGTCTTAGATTCCCAGTCTAAGAAAGCATCATTAAAAAAATCCTCTGAGAAACCCAATACTCAAGCGACCATTGATTATGAGAAACAGTATAAGGAGCTACAGAAGCTCACTGGTTCGCATAGCAAAGAACTTGGGGAGTTGCGAAAGTTCTACAAGGAAAATCAGCAGGTTATTGACTCTTATAAACAATTCATTGCACAGCAAGAAGAGACAGATATGTTGGCTAAATACCAAGAGAATCCAACTCAAGTGCTCAAAGAATTGGCTAGAAGAGAAGCTCAAGCCCAGATTGCTCCTTACCAAGAACAAATTTCTCAGGCACAAGCTAATAACATTAACTCTTCGATTCAACAAAACTTGGGCGCAGATTATGAAACCTATGCACCCGTTATGGCAGAGATGTTAGATGGCTTTTTGGAGATGGATGCTGCTCAAGGGACCAATTATGCCACAGAGCTTGCAAACAATCCCCAAGTTTTGGTTCAGTTAGCTGCTGGTAAACTTGCCCTAGAAGGCAAACAACAGCAAGCCCAACAGAATCAAACAGCACAACAGACTAAAGCTAACAATCTTAGGATTGCTCAGGGTGTCGGTAAGGGTTCTAAAACAACCTCTTCTGCCCCAAGTGACTTTAAGAGTCTTTCACTTGATGATATGAGAGCGCAAATGAAAGCAGCAGGCATAATTCAATAATTTAACAATCCTCTCAAATTAAAATAAATTATCTTAAGGAGATAATCATGGCAAATAAAACACAAGGTTATGTAAATTATGGTTCACAGTTTGGTGTTTCAGTTAATGCCAGTGGCAGCGCAGTAGTTGTCAATGGTCTAAACATTGGTAGCCCTTCAGCTTCTGGTGTAACTGCCGCTTTCACAATCCCAGAAAGTTTCAATGCTCAGGCTAGACTCTTTGTGGTTGCTGCAAATGGCAATGCAAATGGAACTGTCACTGTATCTGGTGTTTCCAATACAATCAATGGTTCAGCAGCTGCTTTGACTGTCAGCAACTTGGAAAGCAAGCAGTTTTACAATGTTTCTGGAACTAACTGGGTTAGCTTCTAATCTAGTTTACATCTAATTTACATTTAACAAAAAAATCTATGCCCTAGAAATAATGGGCTATTATCTTAAGGAGATAATATCATGGCACAAAATACTACAATTAATACCTCAGCAGTAATTATGAGCTGGTTCGAAAAGAAAGCGCTTACTCGCTTGGTTCAGGATACTCATCTACACTCACTAAGCTGGAAGCGCACTTTGGAAACTGGACGTGGTAAGACTGTTACTTGGGTGCGCTTTGGTGTGCAGGCAGGCAACACTGTTCCTTTGGTTGAAGGAACTTTGGTGGCCGCTACCAGTGTAACTGCTGCAAACGTAACTGCTACTTTAAATCAGTATGGCGAAGTGTTCAGTTCTTCAGATTTGTTAAATGACACTTCAGTTACCCCAATGGAAGAAGCACTACAGGACCAAGCTACCCAGGCTTTGGCGTATACGGTTGATGCAGTAATCAGAGCAGAAATTGATAGCACTTGTGTCACTTTCAATTCGAACCTGTTTGCTGCTAATGGTGCTGCTTCTATTGCAGCTATTGTTGCAGGTGATACTCTCAAGGCTCAGGACTTGCGCAAGCAGGTTGCAAGACTTGCCCAGACCAATGTTCCTAAGTTTGATGGAGAATCCTATGTAGCAGTTCTTGGTGTGTCAGACGCTTATTCCATTCGCTCAGAAACAGCTGCTGGTGCATTCTTGACCTTGGCTCAACAGAGTGACAGTGGCATCAAGATTATCAGTGAAGACAGCAAGACAATAAATAAAAAGAAGGGTCTAGTTGGCAATATGTTTGGTCTTCAGATTTATGAATCCAGTTTACAGCCAGTTATTAACAATGGCACAGTGGATGTTTCCTACTCATACTTCTTTGGTGATGAGTCGATTGCATCAGTTTCGCTGAGCTCGCAGAACATGCAGTTGTTCAGAAACAAGGGTGTTTCCTCAATCTATGACACACTACAGCAGATTGGCAGCACAGTGGGCTACAAGGCTTACTACGCAGCTAAGAACCTTAGTGAAGTGGGTTCTGATAGAATCCTCGTCATGGGTGGTGCAGTAGCACTATAAAGTATTAACAAATAATAAACACAAGGGTGGCAGGTGGTTTCAAAACTGCCTGTCACTCAACTTTTGAAGAGCTTCCTGTGACCAATGTGGTCATGGGATTTGGGATAGAAGGCTGGTTAAGCCCTCCTCTCTTAACCAGTCTCTCCCTACCAATACAATTAAATAGGAGCAAAAAATGATTCCCAATATGCCCAATGATGAAACAGAAATGTCAGCAGTAGAATGTGTTCAAGAGATGTATAACATGCTCAAAGAGAAGAATTTTTCCGAAGAAATTCTTAATAACGCCTATCAGCTAGTCAAGAAGGTCCAGAATGAAAGCAAGGAGCTTTCTAATGTGGATGATATGGAAAAAGATATGCCCAACTATGCAAATATGTCCAAGGATGAAATGGGGCAGGATTTGAAGAAGAAGGGTATTATCAGTATTTCAATTGGCATGGAACCAAAGAAAGCCTGAGGAGGCAAAGTGATTAAGTTAAAACCAAAAAGAGTTAGAGTCTCAGAAGTAATTGGTAATAAATTTAGTAATTCCGAGCTAGCCAATCAAAAGAAGTTTGGCATATGGACTCCTGAGAATACTGAAATGATTGTTTCAAATGAAAGAGCACTTACTGTGGCAGCATTCGAGAGAAAATTAAAAGAATTAGACAATAGATTGTTTATTTATTTTAATACAGCCATACCTTCTAAAGCAGAACCATTTGGGCATATAATCAGATTTCACAGACCAGACATAGATGAAAAATATGATTTCATTGTTGGTGTTGGTATTGGTGGAAATAAACTATTACCTGCCCAATCACAATACAAGCATTTTTATAATGAGGAAAAAAAAGTATATGAGACCAGAATGATTGCTTTAGGATGGGTCGCTTCCCAAGAGGCTGTTATTCATTATCTATTAGCAAGAAAATCAGGAGTATAAAATGAGTTTAAAAAATCTTGGTGAAATCAGAGCAGAAGTTCAGGATTATTTGGGAATGTTATCCCTTGACGCTAGCACTACCCCATCCTTAAGCAGATTGAATATATTTATTAATGATAGCGTTAGGGAGTCAATGTCTAAATTCAATTTTAGACAGTTAGAGACCTCTTGCAGAATTCCTTTCTTTCATACTATTAATTCTGTTCAGGGAGCTTTTTTCTCTGGCATCAGCACTTTACCTTTGGCTGGCTCTGGCATATCAGCAACAATTTTGCCATATCCAGCTGATAATTTATTAGTTAATTGCCAAGTTGTCGACCCCAGCTTTAGTTATTCTGGGTCGACATTTGTAGGCACTGATAGTTTGGGTGCTATTTATACTGGTGTCTCAACTCAGGGCTCAGGAGTGACTGGTTCTGTAATAACCCTGGGTTATTCCTATGAATTGCCAGAACAAATTGACCAAATCTACTCGATTGTCATTCCTCAGAATGCTATTAAGCTGACTTATATTCCTCAGTATGATTTAGAAAGAATTTTGCCAAACAACATTCTAACTGCTTCTGGAACACCAGCTTATTACACAGAGTTTCAAGGAATGTCAGACAACAATACAAAGAGCATTCAATTCTTCCCACAGCCAAGCAACACATTTAGTGGACAGAGTTTTATTGTCCATTATAAGAAGATGCAAATTGATTTGGTGTTAGATAGTGATGTTCAGCAAGCGCTTCCCCAAAACTACCAAGACATTATAATTGACGCTACTCTGGAAAAGACATATGCATTCCTGTCTGATGAGAAAGCAATGTATCATAAAAACAGAAAAGAAGAGCGCATGACGGATTTAACAATCTGGGCCGCTAATCATCTTGACTACACTGAGGTGGAGCGAGACGCAAACTTCCTTGGCTCAACTAACGCATCTTATATCACATCAGTTCTATTCAGAATATAAGCCACAACTAGGCTTAAATAATATAGGAGAAACACATGGCAATCTTTAAGAAGAGAAAAACATCCCCAATCATCAATCTAGCTGCCTCCATGGATATGCGCAGTAATAATGAAGTGCTCAACATTGGAGATGAAGCTCAAAGACTGATAGCATTTAATTTAGAAAATGCAGACTTATTCCATAGTGCTAGTCTTGAGACCAGAAATGGGACTGAGGATTTGTCTAATGGAATGGCTGGATACCCCTCTTGTGAAACCACATTTGTAGACTTGCCTGCTTCCTATGGGTCAGGTCTATCTTTTTATGAAACGTCAACTCAACCCCTGATAGATTTTCCTGGGTTGATGATGATTGCGTCTGGAAATACTGTTTTTAAATCTGCCACATTGGAGTTAAAGAGCTCTGTAGACAAATCAACATTTGAAGCCAATCCAAGCTTTTATAATTCAAATTTAGCAATTCAAGCCACTCTCTATAAGATGAATTATATCCATGTGCCATCTTCTGGTCTTGGTGTGATGTCAGGAATTGGTGCCTCCCCATTTAACAATGTCCATGACATCTCGCTAAATGGTAATTTCAATTCACCACAATATCCACAGTTTTCTCAATACGGCAATGCCTTATCAGATGTTCAGTGGATTGCAAAGACTGATAATGATGTGTCATTTGACTATACCTATGATTCTAGTCTTGGACAATATGTAGGCTCTGGAACATATACATATAAGTTCTCTGGTCCAGTGCCTTTGGTTTCTGGACAAGGATATTGGATTAGATATGCTATCAGAAATGCAGATGGAACCACAACCCCAAGGGGTATTTCTATTGAATATTTGGACAACCCAGACACAGATGCTTATCCAAACATAAGATTTGGTGAGGAATTCTTTTATATTGGTGTTCCTACCAATAGTTTTAATTCTATTAGAAAATTTGGTCTAGAAAAATCAAGTCCTGTAATTAATATGAAAGAATATTGTTCTCCGGGATATTTAATTGCCGATTATCCTGCCCTTGCTGGATTCTATCCCATTCCAGTTGCCAGCGGTATGGATTTGAATTTCAATAAATCAGTAGCTAAAATCTCAGCAACTGCACCTGTTCCTTATACGAAGCCCTTTGAATTAGATTCAACATGGCTTGGTCAATATGTTTCTTTGTCATTTTCTGGAACAAGAATAATCTATGGTGGTTACCATTACGCTCAGTTAAGAAGAGATACCCATCAGTATGCGTTTACCAGCGCATTTGTTTATAACAACGCCTATCAGGAGACTTCAGGAACGACTCCTAAGACTGTTATTTATGAAGCTGGATTGTTTAAAATTGATTCTGAAGTAGGAACTTTGGTGGGACAAGATTTAAATGTATCCACAAGTAAAATCGCCAGTTTTTCTGGAACAATTAATTTTAATGATGATAATCAAAACATATCTGACGCAATAATCAACCCATACAGTGAGTGGGCGAATTATCATGGTCAAAAAATTTATTCAATCTTTGATAATCCAATAACTATTGCTTCTGGCAATTATATTTATGCTGTCAAGTATTTTGATGACCAAGGCAGAGTCTATCAGGACTTCTCCACAAGAACGACTCCTACTAATTCCTATGAATATATGTTGGATATCAGTGCTGGTGTGACATTAAATGGCTCTGGTATAGTAACTAACTGGAATGGTGATGACCAAACATTTATCAGTCCTTCTGGTTCTTATGTATTGGCTGACATGTCATGCGGACTGATTTCTATTGCCCCTAATTCAGCCATCACTTTGCTATATGATTACAAGGTTCAAGATTTGAACCAAAAGGTAATTATTGGACACAGAGACAAGCTTTATTGGACTAATCAAATTACTCCTGAAAAAGAGAATTGGACAGTTCTACATTCTGGTGCTGCTATTGGAACAAATTATCTCTGGTCTGCTGTCAGTCAAAATGATTTGTTATTTGCACACCAATATTCTCAGTCCAAGGGTCAAGTGTGGGCAAGTGCCTATCCTAGTGGCTCTTATGAGCATGGTAAAAGACCAGTTATTAATTATGCCTCTGGTATTTCAGCCTCTGGCTCAACTCTTGCATCTGGAACCTACAATTTAATAATTACTGCGTCTATGGAGTCAGGTGGATTTAGGTCTTCAGAGGTTTCTGGTGTAAATGTAAATGCTGGTGAGTGGATAGAGCTAAACATTAACAACTTGCAATCACAGTATGGGTTTGACTTAAATCCTGTTGGCTTGAATATTTTTATGACAGCTTCTCCAAGTGGCGCTATTTATTACACACCCAAGCTCTACAACGCTCCAATTCCTAGTGCAATTGAATATCTTCAGCCTGTTGCAAACAGCGTTACAACATTCTATATAAATACTCCTCCAACTGCTCTGTTGAATGATGATATTCCTACTGCTCTAGTCCCATCACAAAGCCAGAGTTACATCACTTCTCAGATTACAACTCCACAATTTAAGAAGGTTGTCAGCTACCAAAACTACCTATTAGGGATTGGTGTTAATCCTTCAGGAAGTGTGGGAGACGCTTCTACTCTGTTTTACAGTGATATTCTAAGCCCTCAAATCTGGGGACAGGATGGTTTCACTCATGGGACTTACCAAATTGATGACAATACAAATTCTCCATTAACATCAATTGAGATTTTGGCTCAGTATGCTATCGTGTTTAAAAAATCAAGTTGCTACAGATTGGAATTTACTGACTCTATATCAACGCCATTTGCTGTAACCAACATCAGTCCCAATATTGGGTGTTTGGCTACATTTAGCACTGTAGTAACTGAAAAGGGAATATTCGGCTTAAGTCAGTTTGGCCCATTTGTTGCGTCCCATGCTTCAATTGAAATAATTGGGCAACAAATCCTACCTTGGTATAAGAGTCTGTCCCATGAAGACTTAACTTTTGCTTATGTTCAACATGACCAGATAAATTCTGTTATCACGTGGAGCATTGGTAATGATGAAACAAATTTGGACAGAAATTTTTCACTGGTCTATAACTATCTATTAGATTCATGGTCAGTGCGCAGAGGTCAGTCATGGAATGTGTCTGCTCCTATCACTGATTCTGATGGTTTTAATCAATTGTGGATAGGGGATTCAATTGGTGATGTTAAGCGAGATAATGTTGGAAATACAGATTCAGATTTAATATTTGATGATGGTGACGGTGTTAAAACTCTTAAAAATATCCAAATGGTAATTGAAACCCCTTGGATGAGCTTTAATGGTGCTAAGGGTTCTAATTCTGATAGAGAAAAGCTATTCAGATTCCTAAACTTTAATGTTGAAACTGCCATGAATTCAAGCCTTGTCATAGATGTATATTTCAATTATTCACCCACAAAGACGTATTCCAGAGTTCTTCCCATCAATCAAGGGGCATCCGATAAGAGAATAAATTTAGGTGGTCAAGGAAAAATAGTAAAGTTTGTCATATATAATATTGGCGAGCCAAATAAAATAAGATTAAATAAGATTCTGGTTGAGTACCAAGACATTGGACCAGAGCAGCCAAGCTCATAAGGGAGTTAAGTATGGAAAAGCTTACAATTGTCCCTAATGATACAAACAAACCCCCAGAGAAGCAGTTCGAACAAACAAGCATAGCCCTACAGGCAATTGCTTCTTGGTCTAACAGAATTAACTCTGGACTATTTGGAGCAGTAACATTCATTGGTGATGCAAAGCCAGTAATTATAACTAGTAAAAATGTTTCTTCAGTCGTTAGACTTGGAGTTGGGACTTACAAAATAACATTATCCACAGCAAACACAAATTATACAGTCTTGGTGTCTGGCTCAGGAGATGCGACTTTCTATAATGGTCCATCCTCAACCTCATCATCAAGTTTTGTGATAAAGGTATTTGATACAACAGGTGTGCCTTTTGATGATGGTGCAAATAGAAAAACAGTGTTAATCATAGTTTAACAATAATTTTAATAACAATAATTTTAATAACAAAAGGAGAAAACAAATGGAATATTATCCGCAAATTCCAAATTGGTATAGGGGAAACCCATACGTTTATAACCCAGAAATCCACAAGGACCCCAGCACACCAGTCTGGGTGAGGGGTTCACAGAATAATCCTTATGACACAGCTGATGATACCCCAAATCACGTTAGACCTGGAAAGGTGGTTTCTCAAGTAACTGGAATCCCTTGGTATGGACAAGCGGACCTATCTGATGGTGGAACGTTAACAGGGGCTCCCACTGGTGTTGGTGGAACAATTGACAGCTTAGCCAAAACCAAACTGCAGAATTCTCTTTATGGTGCATTGAAGCCCCAGAGAAACATTGAATTTGGATTTAATGGGCTTGCAAACCCGAATTCAACAACTAAAAAGTCAATGCTTAGTGCTTTTTCTCCAACAATAAAATAAACTATCTCATTTAATAGGAGTATGTAGCAAGAGGAGAGCCTAATGTATTCACTAGAACAAATTGATTTTAACTGTTTTTTTATGAGCACCAAAAACATCCTAGGTCATTTAATAATTGGATGTAATCCATATAGTCAGAAGTTCTTTAAGCTCAAAGGTCTTTATGTGGCAATGAGCATTCAAGATTCTAATTTGCATATTGATATGATGGCTGGCTCAGGTGGAATTGAATTGTTTCAACAGATTCGATTAGCAGCAATTCAATCCTCCTGCAAAACAATAACAATGAATACTTCAACTAATAATGAAAAGGTGAATAAACTAGCAAAGTTTTACAAATTCAGAGAAATAGCAAGAATGGATAGATTTTATGCAGATGGCTCAACAGGGATTGTTTATATAAAGGACTTGTGAGGACCTCACCTGACCAATTAATTTTATATAAATCAACTATATAAATATAAGGAGAAAGTCATGGCAGCAGCGTTACCTTTCATTATACCAGCAATACCCGCAATAGCAGGGAGCCTTAAGGGCAAAGAATCTTCAGGACCAGCACAAGTTGGGGGTGGTGGTATTATGTCTCAGGAGATGAGTCACGCCATGCCTCCTTCTATTTTGGAGAAATTTGGGGCTGGTATAAAGACAGCACAGCCTTATTTTGGCGCAATTAGTTCGATGATGGGTGGAGATGAGAAAGAAAAAGAAAAATCTGCCCCAATTAATCCATATGCTAGTTTTCAAAACCCAAGAATTATGCCAGTTCAGCCTAGTCCTTTAGTGGCTAGAGATTTAGCTAGAATATTTAGGGCATCAAGCCTCTAACTAGGAGAATAATATGAGTGGAAAAATAGACCTTAACCCAATGAATAGTGCGCTTGCCACAGGCGCTGGCTTGCCTTGGGGCGCAATGAATTCTGGGGACCCTGGTGATATGCCTGCGATTCCAAAAGAGCGCAACATCAATGACTTCAGTGCTTTTGACCAAAGTGAAATGGTCAAACGACTAATAAGTGGCTTAAGAGGTAACGGACAGAAAGAGGCTCAGGGCGCATTAAGAATGGCTTCAAGAATGGGTGCAGTTCAATCTGATGCTGCCAGAAGAAACCAGAATGAAATCGCTGCTGGGGTTGACGACAGGTCGAGAGGAATCGAGTTGCAAGCTGCTAAGGATGCTTGGGATTCAAAACTTGGTCAAAAGCAATTTGCTGAGAATTCTGACTTGCAAAGATACCAACTTGCAGCTCAACAGTGGCAAGCCAAAAAGAATGCCTATGCTCAGGAACAGGCTGAAAGAAATTCCGGTCTTAAGAAAATTGCCAAAGGTATTACAACTCTTGGAACATCTTACATATAATTCCTTCCGAGAAAACCCTGATGCTTTAGCGCAGGGATGAATCGGACCATGTGGGTTTAATTAATCTATTGTATAAAAATAAAGAAAATAGTTTAAAATAAACGTGAAATTTATGCAATAATCTTATAAAGTTTTAATATAATATGCAGACACATCTTTATGGAGAGTTTATGAAAAGGATTAACACATACATAAGAGAAGAACAAATTAAGAAGCTTCAAGAGATAAAAAACAAGGAAGGAATTCTTCCAGCAGAAATTATTAGACGAGCTTTGGATGAATGGTTTAAAAAACATGACAAAAAGTAAGAAAGAATTAAAAACAGAAAAGATGCTTAAGACAAAAGCAGAAACTAAAGAGCGCCGTAGCTCTTTAGATTGTAAAACTTATTCTGTTAAAATTGATTCTTCTCACTTTAATAGACTCACTCAAGAATATTTCAAGAAAGTTTTTCTAGAAGCTAAGTGGTTCTATAATTATGTTCTAACTCAAGATTTCAAAACCTTTGATACTAAAATCAAAGAAGTGAAGATTCTTAACAAAGAAAAAGTTGAAGAAATTAGAGAAATAAAACATTTGTCTTCTCAAATGAAACAAAGTATTTTTCAAAGAGCAATTGACAATTGCGTTGGTCTTAAGGCTTCCAAATCAAAAGGTCGTAGAATTGGAAAACTTAAATTCAAGACAATTGTGAATTCAATTCCACTTGTGCAGACAAATGTAACTTTTAGAATTGTAAGCGCCAACCACATTGAACTTCAAAAACTAAAACAGAAACTTAGAGTTCGTGGTTTGAAGCAGATTAAAAACTTTGAAGAAATTGCCTGTGCTACATTGATAAGAAGTTGTGGTTCTTATTATCTCAATGTAATTGGATATGAAAAGCCCAAGTCAAGAGTTTTGCTTGGAGATATTGGAATTGATATGGGCATTAAAACAGACCTGACTTTTTCAAATAGGATTAAGTTGGATTGCAAAATTCCAGTTAGTAATTCTACCAAGAGAGTTCAAAGAAGAATTGCAAAGAGTGTCAAAGGTTCTAAGAATAGATGGAAGTTAAGAAATAATCTTCAAAAAGAGTATGCAAAAAGTTCAAATCAAAGAAAAGATATTAAGAATAAAGTAGTAAGTTATTTGAAAAACAACTTTGAGATTTTCATACAAGATGAAATGATAAAACAATGGCAAAGTGGAAGATTTGGTAAAGCAATTTCCAAGAGCGCAATTGGAGAGATAAAAAGTTCGTTAAAAAACAACGAGCATACTCATGTTGTTCCTAGAAGTTATCCAAGCACAAAACTTTGTTATAAGTGCGGCACTTTGAATACAATTTCATTAAGTGAACGTGTCTACAGATGCGACTGTGGTTATACTCAAGACAGAGATATTCATAGTGCTATTAACATAATACTTGCGGAGCGCAAGGAATTCAAACCTTTGGAGAACGATATCACTTCTTCGATGTTAAAGTATTTTAAAACAATACCTAACATTGAAGTAAATATTGTTTGACGAAGAAGGAAGCCCCACAGCTTTAGCGTGGGGTAGCTCACATAGCAGACCAAAACTAGGTCTATAGGAGATAATATGGCTGATAAAATGTTAGAAAAATTAATTGCGGAACTTAAAAAAGGTGAAGGCTTGCCTAAAAAAGGTTCTAAGGCTCCTGCTTTGCCAGATTTGCCAGAGGTTGAAATGCCTGCTGATGAAATGCCTGCTGGTCTCTACGATACACCTGATGATGAAATGCCTGCTGGTCCCTATCCCTATGATACACCTCCTACCATGCCAGAACTTCCGGAACTTCCAGAACTTCCCAAAAAAATTGCTGATGATAATACAACTACAGAAATGGAATTACCCCCAGAAGACGCTCAAGGAGTTATTGATAATGAGTTGGCTGGTGGTTTGCCAACTGACAATCCTCCATTAAGCAAAACCCAAAAAATAATGTTATCTACTGTGGGTGGAATTGGTGCTCTTGGTACTCTTGGTGCTGGAACAGTTGTTGGTGGCGCTTATCCTACCCTTGCTGGAAAAAGAATCTATGACCAGATTTCTACTGACCCAGACCTCGCTTATCATCTTAAGAGTGAGCTTGAAAATGCTAAGTCCTTAGATTTCAGTAGAACTGCTGAAAGAGGTGCAGAAATTCTTGGTCAAAACATTGTCCAGCCAGAGGCTTCTAATCTGTTGGGAAGTCTAGCGAAGGCTGTAACTGGTGGAATTAAAGGTGTGCTTGGTGGTGGGAGAAATATTCTAGGAATAACCGATACAGCCATTGGAGATATTTTAGGTGCTGTGCAAGGTCGCCAACTGAATCCAAAGAATAATATCAATGATAAAAATGTCTCCCTAGCTGATTCTCCTACTGTTCAATTGCTTGGATTGATTGCTGGCGTCTCAAACAAATCAGATGCTGCTTCTGCTATCAGTCAGGGATTATTTGGTAAGGATATAACTGGACAAGAACTTGGAATAGGAGGAAACATTGAACAAATATTCTTGAAGCCTTGGGAAACATTGAAACCAGACGAAAAAGCTTTTGTTCAATCAAATTGGGATACATACTTAAAATATAAAGCAACTTATGGTTCTGGTGGCCTTGACAAAGAAACCTGGAACATTGGTCAAGCTTTGAAAAAGGATTTTGAAATAGTCTCTAAAGATTATAGAAGCGCGGCTGACTCATATTCCGCATTAAAAAATGTTAATACTGAAGTTCAGAAAATCAAAGGTACATCTCCCACAAAAAATCAAACTGTTGCAATTGGCTATCAGTTTATGAAAACACTTGACCCATCCTCAACAGTTAGAGAGTCTGAATTTGCAAACTTGGGTGATGCAGAGATTGCAACTTTGAGTAAGTTACCTGTAGTCGGTGAACTCTTGGCAGCTTTGGCAAGACAGGCTAGAGGTGGTGGTGCATACTTTAATAAGGCTTCTGCTCAGGAGTTGATGGATATAGCTACTCAGTCATTTCGAGCAAGAGCCAATGGATTTAGACCAACATATGAACAATATAAGCGCAACGCTGGCTATATCCCAAATGTAAAAGTTGAAGACCTTATCACTGTTGGAAAACCGGAATATATATCTCTTGATAAAGATGGTAATGATTTTTGGAATGGTATAAAGTATGTCACCCCACAGGAAAATAATGGGGGAGCATCAAGTAATACCACAGGTGGACCACCAAGTGCTGTAGGAATTCCTCCTGCTGATTCCAAAAAATCAAGTGCAGGGAGGACTGAAAATGGAAAAAAATAAATTGGATATTGATAAATCAGGCACAAGACCATTTTCTCCCTTTGGTCAGAGGACAGCTATTGCTTTCGCAAAAAGCCCAGAAGAAGCCCTAACTTATCTCAGAAGCCACGCAGATAATAAAGCAGTAGATTCTAAGTTTAAGGACCTTGAATTTGATACTCATGGTCCTTTAAATAGACTCATCTGGAGAGACCCTAATAACGAAGGTGATGGCTGGCATTATGTTGACCCCAATTTTCCCACTGGAAGTGTGAAAGAAACTCTGGCGGATGTTGGGGAGTTTGCCTCTGATGTATTTCCATTAGGATTTGGTGCTCTCGGTGCTGGTTTAGGTGGAGCTTTAGGATTGCCATCTGGTCCTGGGTTAATTGCCACTGGTGTCGCTGGTGCTAGTGCTGGTGCTGGTGCTGGAACTGCAATCAATAGAGGGATTGCAAATCTTATAGGTTTGAATAGAGATGACTTGGAAGAAAACGCTAAAGAAATAGCGCTTGCAACAGCTTTAGGTGGCGGCACAGAATTGGGCATGACAGCTGCCAAACCATTATTCAAGGCTGGTCTAAGAAAATTTCCAGAAGGAATTAAAAATATTACTGATTACATTACAAATATTACTCCAATGGACAAATTAAAAGATAAAAATGCATCCAATATTATAGAAACTTTTAAGAATATGGCCTTTCAAGGAGATACGAATAATAAGATAATGAGAGAAACTAAAAAGGATGCAGAAGAAGCAATCAAAATTTTTGGAAGATATCCAGTAGAACCATCACCTGTTCCAGAATTTGTTGACAAAGGATTGGAAAGGATTGGTGCTCCACAGCCAGAAAATTTGAAGAAAATTAATTCGAAAAATATAATTAAAACTTTTGAGGATATGGATGCTTCATTGAAATCTTCAGCAGCCCCAAAATCCCAAAAAGCTATGGTTCCATCCTATGAAAAACCATTAACTGAGATGGGAAATTTGGAAGTTGAATTAAAAGATGTATTTAATGAGGAACTTAATACTTTCAAAAAAAATGTTATTGAACCTCTCTATAAGCAAATTGATGATGAAGCCTCAAAAATCACATTAGATGAAAATCAAAAGATGAAAATAATCACGCTATTGAATAAGAATACAAATTATAATAATGTAACTAAAGAGAGACTAAAGAATGTTGTGGAAGAAATTAATAATGCAGAAACAGTGGGAGGTTTGCTAACTGCTTCTAGAAATTCTCTTGCTGGGGCATTTAAAGCCAATTCCACAGATACAGCGATTCAGAGAGAACTGACAATTATGAAAGAGAGTTTTGATGCTGGTATTAGAGATAGCATGAAAAATCCAAGTCTTATCGAAGATTTGGATTATGCAAATGCTCTCTATTCTCAGTTCAAGAACAGCCCAGATAAAATTGATAAAGCCATCAAAACTGGCAAATCAAAGGATGGACTTGTTACATCAGATTTATTAAAAAATGTAAATTTCAAATTCCTAGAAACCATGAAAGCTAATGTAGGACCAGCTGATGTAGGACCAGCATTTGAAAAAACCCAATTAGCATATCTAAAGATTTTAGTAAAAAAGGCAGAAGAACAGATTGTTAAAAAAGGGGTTGTCGACTCAGACGCTTTGATTAAGTATGCCAAAACCCCAATCAAGTCTGAACAATTAAGGACTTTGCTTAATACATATTCTGATGATAATTTTAATACTAATATTACCAATCGCTTTAAACTTAGAAGTTCAATTAATAATCTTGTTAATCTTCTAAAAAAGGCTGATAAAGGTGAAATATATAAATCATTACCTTCAGTTGTTTCTCTTGCTCCAAAAACTAATTGGGCTGGACAGGGATTAAGAACTATTACAAATGTTGTTCCAGTGGCTCCCATTCTTGGTGAGTTAGCATATAATCCTCGTAAGCTTGCTGGAAGGGCTGTAGCAAAAAATCTTTCAGCTAATCTTAGAGGCAAGAAGGAGGATAAAAAATAATGCCAAACATCATAGATACTTCAGGGAAAGACTATTCATCTATAAAACCAATTGTTTTGGTTGACCAGAATGGCAATAGTATTTCAAATCCGAGCATCAGTGTGATTAACACCAATGATGGCAAAGATTTTTCATCAGTCAAAATAATCACCCTAGTAGACACCAATGGTGATTCAATCTAATTCAATTAATATAAGGAGATTTAAATGGCAAACATAATAAATACAAATGGTGGCACAGATTTTACCTCAGTGACTCCTGTAATTC
>ENA-ORBV01009716-ORBV01009716.1-microbial-mat-metagenome-genome-assembly--contig:-NODE-9716-length-15656-cov-10.607228_pt1 | contig 15656 bp, 11 predicted proteins | sample MGYA00237777_ERZ505514 | MGnify/ENA primary metagenome ERZ505514 (study PRJEB26160, sample SAMN06269048) | microbial mat metagenome | isolation source: Oligotrophic lake microbial mat | place... | reverse complement strand
GTGATTGCATGAGCAAGCCATTGCAGGGAAGTTTGTTTGAGAAGTTCAGGAGCCGCATCATGAGCCATGGACACATCTTGCCTCAAGATGGAGGCAACAGGAGTGTGTTGGAAGAGATGAAATGTCACGGAGCCAGTGAGCGTCCGGGTAAGTCCCTGCATGCAAAGAGTGTCAGGACCAACACAATCAGTGGTGCTGAGTGAAGTCAAATGCTTCACTGCAGATCAACCTAGCTAAACAAAGCAAGAGCCACTGCTCATTAATTAATGTAACTTTCAGAGTCAGATGTCATTGCAAACACAAGATGTCCCGCACTGCACATGTGCGGGATCTGTGTTGCATTTTCACCCTCTGTGTTTTGAATGACATTCTTCTGTTTGTGCTCCTCAACAACATTCCAGTCGGCCTCAAATGACACACAGAGTGCCGTGTCACATCCACATGTGTGTTGCGTCATGATGCCAGTGTGACTTTGAAGCCAAAGAATGGATGAAGGTCATTCTCTTCCACAATGCCCACAATGCAAAGCACGTTGTGCAATGCCTGCAACTGACACCACTTGCTCATTGAGTTCAAGAGCAGGTTCTTGCTGACAACAATCTTTCATTTTGCATCACATTCCTTTGACATGTTGTGTTTCCTTTGCAAACGCTCATGTGTTTTTGACCCACCAAATGAAAGATGACAGAAAAAAGAGTTAGAAATTTTTATGTGTTGCCACAAACATCTTGAGCTTGGGTCATCCAGCATGCTGACAAGTTTTGAACAGATTGCTTCATTTTGTCCAATGCAGATGATCGCACGTGTCAAGATGAGAACACTTGCGAGATGAACATGCACAAAGAAGCTGATGGGACACCGTGCAGACAAAAAGTTGCACTAAAGGCTTTGCTTTGCACAAAGATGCATGCGTGCATTGATGGTGCATGGGATGGGCACAGTTTTGAACAATCAATTTCAATGCCCACATTCGATTTCTCTGTCACTCAAACAACACGACGTGCACTGACATCACTGACACATTGTGTCTCAGAAGGATTGGAAGGGTTGGGTGCAACAGAACATGGATGTTTGCATGTGCAGGAAGCTGATGTCACCAATGGGACTGGTGTCAGGTCTGGTGTCAGTTGGCACCAGACAGTGACCATTTTTGTCCAACTTCCCACAGTTGAGTGTTTTTCATCATTGAGTTCAATGGTCACTTTTGTCAGCAAACTTCTTTTCTGCCAGTTTTTCAGAAATTTGCCAACAGCAACACTTGTGAGATGTAGTCATGTGGAACGTCGGATCCATGACTGAATCGATCACGATCTCTAGAACGTCCAGCAGGCAGCAGGAACGTGACTGACATGACCTTGACATCGGTCATCCAGTCATTGATGTCGAGTTCTGGTTAGGGATGTTCACCCTTGTGAACATCCACTGACACTTTTATAATTTTACAGTTGCTATCGTTTGACTCAACATGACTTCGTCCTAATTAGAAGCTGACATGGAGATGACCGTGACACTCGCAACTGGTTTGGACCAGATGTTGGAATGTCCAATGCAAAAGTGGGTGGTTCTTCTTCTGTTGCGTTCCTTGTTGGAATTGTTCTTAGCTTGTTTGACAGCTTTGGCATCTTCGTTGTGTTGTGGTTGTTTGGTCAATGTTTGGAGTTTGTGATGGATCTGTTCTGCACCCTGATCTTAACATGATGACAGACACAATTTTTGCTTCAGAGCGCTCTTCAGTTTTCTTGACTTCCTTGATGTTTCTGTCAGCAGGTCCCAACTTCAAGTTCAAACTGTGAGTGAACATTAATTTGGATCAAACATTGGCAACAAAATGTGATCAGACATGTCGCCATGCAACAAACAATGAAATGATCATGTTTTTTGGTTGATTTGTTGTTTGTGGTCCACAAAAAAAATCACACTGACTGGCAATTCAGCTTGCGAGCAAATCTTCTTGCATTCAAAATAATGTCTTTTGAATCACTTTGGGAGGACATAAATTTTCCACAACATCTGGCTTGCAGACAAAAGCTCAAAAACATCTTGTCTGTGTTTGCACCATTCCTCATCTTTGGCACACGGACACAATCCTGCTGACAGTTGAAATGTGCTTTGCTGCAACATTTGTTTGCAAAGGACACAATGGCTACAACAAAAAATCAATTTTGGCAACAGAACTTAAATTGTTGCTTCTGGGGTGTCATTGTCAAACAAGAGAATTGATGAACAATTGCAAGCAGGAGACACATGTTGATTTGGGACAGCTCTCATGTGAAAAGTTGTCATGCCCAACTTGTTGATTAACATTTTCATCTTGTTGCACCAAATGAATAGCTGCAAGAATCATTATTCTGTGTTTAATCATCTTCAGAATTTCATCATTTGACATTTGAATTGACAAGGCAAAAGCCAAAAAGTCACAACTGATTGTTGTGCAAAAGTCAATTTCTCCGAAAACAGAGGAAATGAAGACAAACAATCCATAGCAATCTGACATGGAGTTGCTAAAATGGATCAAGATCAGTCTCTCTGGAATCAAAAACATTCCTCTTGTTTGCACGATGTTGACAGCTCAAGGATGTGATCCTCAAAACGACTTTGATGATTTTCTTCTTCTGAGGTGGGGGACAAGTGAGAAGGGAACTGACATTTGATTCTCACAACATGTGAAGACATTGTGTTAGAAAGTAGCAATCGACTACCTAATTTCTCTGATCCTTGCTTTTATGTCTTCCAGGGACAAAGAATTCACATCTGTGGGTCCATCTCCTTGCCCTGCAACAAATGTTGCACACACATGTTGTTTCATGGAGACTGGCATCCTCAACCCTAACTGCGCTGGCGCCATCGCTCCCGAGTCACTCAGCAAAGGATCACTCCCTTAGTCCCGTCCCGGACTGACTCAGCTCCACGTGATCAGTGCGTTTTTCTTCCTCTCATTTTTTGACAAGATTGGCACGTCGTCATCGCTATTCCTTGTCCTTGATCAATCTCAGTGCAAGCTTCTGTCATTAATCATTAAAGTGATGAATGCTGTGCTTTGGTGTGCTTTGTTGTGCCCAGAAAGAACCTGCCATCATGATTCTCTCACGAAAAAATCGAGCCCCGCTCCTAGCATCAGCCCTTCTGCTGGTAGTTCTTTTGCTGACTGCTGCTATTGCCATTGCACAGAACCAGGAAGAAAATCTTCGAATGGATGGAGGTGACGAGCTTGGTTGGGACATTAGCAACTGGTTTGTGCAAGTGGATGGTGTCATGGGAGGCGATTCTGAGGGTGAGTTGATGTACCTACAAGACAATGCCATTCTCCAATTTTCGGGCGATATCGTTACCGAGGGAGGAGGCTTTTCGAATGTACGAAAACGCATGGATTTTGACATGGATTTGTCGTCCTATGCCGGAATCGTGATTGAAATGGAACCCCACGCATACCAAGGCCAAGCTCCACTGGGAATGCACTTGGAATTCAATGATGAATCCTCCGAATGGGGATATGCTGGCGCGTTTGCCGTGCCTTTGGCTGACTCCATGGAAGACCTTACTGCAGTTTACATTCCCATGGACCATTTTGACCGAGCTTCTCGAGGTGGGCGTGTCTGTCAAGATTCTAGTCAGTGCACTTTGGATCCCGCGAGAATTACTGAAATGGAACTGGGAGTACGCTTTCAAGAGGGACCGTTCTCGGTCAATTTCTATTCCATTACAGCCGTTCAAAATGCCACTAGTTTCACATCGCCTTCTGTCACTCTTGCTTCCTCGACGGAAGTGCAGACTCTGATTCAAGCTACCACTTCTTCAGGAGGAGCTGTCTACAACAGTGGATATACGGAAACCTGCAATGCCATGTATCGATCCACTTTGAACACATTACTGGCATCGACTGGTGGAGGTGTGACCGAGGATATGAAAGCCGTGATTTGCGAGGGATTGCAGAGTGTCGCAACATTGGAGCACAAAGAGAAAGATGATACCGCATGGGCTTTGCGAGGAACGCTAGATGCCATTTGGGAAATGGCGAGTATGGAGGAGGTGGATGTCATGTTATCTAGGAACGCTTCTAGTGTCGGCGGCGGGGAAGAGGAATTATGCATGGCAGTGACGTCGCATCCTCCTGTCTATCTCAGCACAGAAGCCTACAACATGACAGGTTGGTAAATTTGAATGAATGAATTTATACCTAGATGATGACTGCCTTCATTGTTGTCCTCTTACTAAACTAGAATGTTTACCGATGCATTATTCTCGCCTGCCTATTAACTGCTGACACTAATATAGATGTGGATCGGCCAGCAAGAAAGGTTCCGGGCACTCTGTCAATCAAGTCACAAGCAACGTGTCGATTGGGAATGCTGAATACGCTGATATCCTTGGTTTCCATGTTGCTAGTAGGAGTTCTGTGATCCCGCTTGTGCGTTCCGTTCCTATCTTTTGCAAGCGACGCCAACTCCGCCCACCGAAGGGGGCAGCCGACATCATGAGGAGGAAGTTAGTCCACTACAATATTGTACCAAATGTTTTATAGAGGCTAAACATCAAAATGACTAGACGGCTAGTCCTTTCAGAACTGCATGAAGCTCTATCCTTTTCAGACTTGCTGTCACGCTCCGGCACAGCGCAAGTTCTTAGCTGTGAATAATTGGCATGCTAGAGACAAGCACGAATTTGTATAATTACTTACAGTTATTAAGTGTTTCCTATTCTGTTTCTTAAACCTATAATTATTACACGGTTGGTATTGTAGCGCTATCCGAAAAACGGGTCGTCGCACGACAGTCGCAAACGATCCGTTAGCAGACATACTAGTAGATTCAGGGAAACGGCTTGCCCAAAAAAAGATTGTCGGCAACTACTTTTCCTCTTCCCTTCCATTACCCTGCCGCTGTTCGATTCTTCTTCTTTGGTTTCTTTTTAAAGGAGAAAAGACTGCTCAAGGATTTGGCAGATCCCATCGAAGATACGGACACGTTGTCATCCTCGTCGTCATCCCAGCTACTACGAGCCTTGCCCACGCCCCGTGCCGCTGTCCCCGCGGAACTGGATTTGGGGGGACGACTTTTGCGTCCAAAGAGTCGACTTGGTTTTGGTTTGGAAGATCGAGATCGGGATTGGGTCGTGGCCGCGGACGATACCGACCGGTCATCCTCTGTCATAATATCATGATGGTTGTTGTTGTTGTTGTTGTTGTTTGTGGTGGTAGCAGTGGTGGTGGTCGTGTTGATGACATGAGCTTCCGTGGCTTTGGTCCCCGACCGAAATCCCCCCAACAGAGCACTCAATCGTTGTTCTTCTTGCAATGGATCTAGTTCCTCTGTGGCTTGAACTTGTCGTTGACTGTGGCTACTTCGAGGAGGTGCAATGGCGGACATGGGCAATTGAAAGGTTTTGTGCTCTTTTGGTGGCTGTTGTCGTCGTCGGCTGCTACTATTGGCGGTGCTGCTGTTGTGACTGCCAATGCTGCTGTGACTCCCACGTCGAGTTTTGCTCTTTTTCATGAGTTCCTTGGCCGAAATCGCTTGTCGTCCATGACTGGAAAGAATAGTACTGGTAGCTGAGGACGATGATGATGAGGATGTCTTTTTACTTCCCAAAAGGTACTCCGAATAAGTCTTGGAGGACGACGATGCTTTGCTATCCCCACTATTTCTCCTTGAAGCTTTGGTGGTGGTGGTGGTGGTGGTAGTGTCCTTTTTGGACGCCGCATAAACACCACCGACGCCCAAGAGTTCCAAATTTTGGTTGTGTTGTTTTTGCCCCCGTTCCGTGGCCGGTGACGCGACGGCATTGTCGGCCTTGAATTTGTGCGCCATTTTGGCAAAGGTCAAGGATTTGCGACTGACCGAGCTTCCCGTCGTCCGGGTAGTAGCTGTGCTATTGGTGGAGTACATGGACTGTGTCGAATACATGGAATGAAGTGAACTGGTCGACACATCCATGGGATCTACTGTCTCTTCTACTTGTCGGGAAGGAGTAGGAGCTGCAGTCGAAGAAGTAGGAGTCATGCCAACTGTAATGCTCTGAATAGTAGGTGGCATAGTGACCGGTGTGGTGGTGGTTGTTTGGGTAGTCACTCTCTCACGCTGTGGTGGTCGTGGTGGCGGTGGCGGTGTTGCCACGGGAGTTATAGTAGGGATTGGAAGTGCTTGCTGCTGTGGAAGTGATCGCACGGGTTGCTGTTGGTTGGAACTCGTACTAGTATAAGTGTCATTAGGACTCGTTGCGGTACTAGTAGCAGTCCGAGTTGTGGGACTTTCTTCGTTGTCGTTGTCATTGTCGTCCATCAAATCATTGTCGGTTTCTTCTGGAATGACCTCAAATTCTTCTTGGGCATCTTCAAAATTGTCGGTATGACTGTCATCTTTTTGTTCTGGGCAATTGCAATTGTGATTGTCATCATCGTCATCTCGTCGTCGCAACATTTGCATTTGCGACACATTGAGACCCCCATCGAGGAGCATTTTTCGCAAACCATAATTTTCTTGCACGAGTTTGCGACAATCGAGACACGATTCTCTTAATTGACGTCGCAAATCATAGTTTTCTTGTTGCAATTGGGCCATGAGTTCGGATTCCTTGTCGGCATTATGGAGACAATTGAGACAAGTCGTACATGCAGTATCGTCTGGAATCAACAAGTCCAATTGCAAATGTCGTTCCAGTTCCAGTTCGGGTTGTGACGGTTGCTGTGAAGATTCGGGTGGTGGCTGTTGTACTTGTAAGGACCGACGCTTGGCAGGACTCATTCCCACGGTGGCACTGGCCAATTGCAATTGCAATTTTCGATTCTGATGTTCGACATCAAAGGCGTGTCGTTTGGCATCAAAATATTTCATTTCGAGTACTACAACAGTGGTGTGCGTGAATTGATTATTGAATTGTATTGTGTGTGTGTGTGAATTGAATTGATTTGAGGCAGAATAATAGAAAGTGAGTACACTCCATACATGTATTCAATTAAATTCAAGAGTTTCCCACTTTCTCTGAAAGCAAGCAAGCAAAACATACTAGTAAAATTCAAACATATACTGCAGTATTCCAAACTGAACTTACATTGAAAATTCAAATGAGAATGTTCTTGAATTTGATAGACGGCCGTCATGATGCTTTGAATGCACCGTTGCAGACTTTCTCGATCGTCCAGCGTTGGCGTTGGCTTGCTCTTCTCCACACTACTATTACTATTAGTAGTTTTCCCCGTCAAGCCCGCCGCTTGTTCTTGTAGATTGGCACCAAAGGCGTGTAAATCCTGCTCTAGCTTTTGCCCCGTACTGTACGAGATGGAAGTACTCACTTTGCGGCGACGCAACGTCGAGTCTTCCGCGGCTTGCGCCATTTTGATCAAGATGGAAGCCTTGTCTCTATGAACATTGCGTCGGTCTTCCATCAACAAAGTACTCACTGTAGTAGCAGTACTAGTAGCAGTAGCAGTGGATGTCATGATTCCTGTCCTGTTACCAGAGAGGATCTATGGAAGAGGGTTCAGGTGAGCGACTTCGATTGTGCTTGGTGCTGTGCCAGTGGTTCTTCTTTCGGACGACGAGTGATGTCGCCGGTGTTGCAGATGACCTTCTTGGTCGTAACTCGTGAAGGAAATGAAATCCGTTGTACTTAGTTGGAACTTCCTACTGGGCGTGCTACAGTAGTATGCTGTAGTTGTACTAGTAGTTCTCTCTCTATCTAACTTCTCGTCTCTTCCTACAAGAGAGGCTAATACAATTGTATGGTACCAGTACGATGTAGTAGCTAATAGCTATCAAGGAGAGCTGGAATATTAATGGAGTAACGACAATGGTTACAAGTATGATTCTTGTCGAGTCCTGCACCTCCACTTTCATGTGTTGTGGTGCGGTGGTTGCAGCCGCTGGATAGCACTATGTTATTATTCAATTGATTCGATCGTCAACTCCACCTTTTTACGCACAGTAGTACCACAACCAATCGCCAGCAACATGCACAAAGGAGTCCATAATACGTGAATTCTACTTAGGAACCGACCGCCTCTTTTTACGTAATAGATTTTTGAAAAATTGCGCACTTTACCAGGCATTTAGGAATTTGGATAGATAAGCCCCGTCATTTGAACTTTTGTCAATCGATGTCACTCTGTGACCTTGGAATTCTTCATCGCCAACTCCTTTTCATGTCCTGGCTTCGCTCGTCAAAGCTACATTTCTGCACGCAAATGTGCGACTTTTGAAGTAAACCTCCAACCCTATCAAAACATTTTTCATTTGGAAACCAGCGGGAAAAAAGCTCTTAGCTAACTGCCAAATGGCAAGCCAGCAGTTTGGAAGGCATTCTCCCTGGAGATCAGAGTCATTCTAATTCACAGAAAAAATGAACACCAAAGCTAACAATCATGCTCCACAAGGTGATCACAACAAGTGAACATGTCTGGTCCTTTGCAATTTGAACAACTCAAACCAAGATTGCCAAATTTGGATTGTCATTTTGTCCCTGTTTTGTGAACTGCTTTGCAATCATGTTGGGAAGAACAAGACACCTTGCATTGATCAGTCCTGGACTTTTTTCAATGATTGCTCCTCGCATGGGTCTGCTGCTGTGCTCAAAATGACACAGCTTTGCCTCTGGGAAAATCTTTGTCATGCATGCACAACGAGAAAACTTGAAAAACAGAAAGATGGACTCATTTTGTGTTTCCTCTGAGGAAGAAAGAAAGGAAGGAAGGAAGGAATGCTGGAATTTCTAAAAATCTGAGTGTGCCAGCTTGTTGAAAAGAAAGATTTTGATTCAAACTCTTTCCAAAGCCATCTGTCCCCATGACCACCTGCATTGCGGAATGAATGTGTCATGATCACAACTGTCCACACACATGTGCAGATGGTTGGCTGGTTGGCTGCAGCAGCTAGCTTCCATTGGTCCCAAAAAAGCAATCATGCAAAACAGCAAAGAGTGACTGATTTGTACAGCAGTAAATTATTGGAATTATTTTTTCTAAGGCTGGTGCTCTGGTGGAAACAAACAGAAACCAATTTCTTTTGGTTGGTCCTCCCAGTGCTTCCACTTACTAGCTAGCTAGTAGACATCCGCTAGCTAGGCCAACACACGCACCTAGTAAAAAAACAAGGCCACCATTATTATTAGTATGTGACTTCTCTCACAGAAAAAGAAAGAAGCCTTGTAACTATTGATTCTTGTACAGTTCTTACTATTTGGTGACGTTTGGAATGAACTTGGGTTCGGTGCAATTTGGTGCGGAAGTGCTGCTGCTGATGATGATTGGAGTATGGAATGGATATATTAGAATGACAATCCAAAAGGAGGAAGGAAGGAAGGAAGGAAGGAAGATGCCATTGTTGGATACTGTATACCAATAGCCATGAGGCAGGCATGTGGACATCACATGTTCGGTTCCTTCTTATAGTATTGTTTGTGTGAGAGTGTTATTGCGTGTGTGTATCTTTGAAGTCTCATGATTGAGTTAGTTATCTACGGAGCCAGATTCCCACCTCCCTTGATGAATCCACCCCCACCTCCAAACATACCACTCTCTGGTTCTACCATTGGAGGATAATAATACCTTTGATCGTTGTCGGGTTCCTCCTCCTCATTGTACAAGAAAAGATTCAATTCGTCCGAATGAATTTGTTGTTCCCAAGCATAGTCGTTGCCATAGACGTAGTCGTGATGTTGTTCGAATGGTTGCTGCTGTTGTTGTTGTTCGAAAAGGTCTGGCTCTGGCTCTTGATGATGATGATAGGGATGGGGTTGGGGTTTTGGCAGTGGAGCAAAGTCGAGGAATTCCATGGGTTCCTCTTCGAGTACTTGTAGTTGTACTTGTTGCTGTGTCATGGTGGAGACTGGTTCCAACTCGTCGTCGTCGCCGTCGTTGTCTTCCTCGGCGTCATACGACGAAACGAAATACTCACTCTCCGGATGGGGCAACAAACTCTGCAAACTGGATCGCATATCGGCAAATCCCATGCGAACATCGTCTCCTAGCTGTCGCAAGTCGCGTTCCATTTCTTCTTGTCGTTCCAAGGCCATTTCGTACGTCATAATGTTGTATTCCAGTCGCTCCAAGTCATGATGGATGATTTCCTCATTGTCGTCACTGCCGGCGGAAGAAAGGAGTGGCGGCTGGTCATATACATCGTCTTCGGGGACAATGACTGCGTCCATAAAGGGAAAGGCCGGTGGTGGAGGCGGCGCCAGAGAAGGACGTGCAATGCGCGTCCACCCGCAGGGCATTTTGATCCATTCGGAATCTTGGTCAGGCGCATAGGCATTGTGATGATGCTGGTGCTGATGATGGGTGGTGGTACAAGTTTCTCTATAGGAAGCCATGGGTTCTTCTTCGAATTCTTCTTCCAATTCTTCTTCGAATTCTTCTTCCAACTCAAATTGCTGTTGTTGTTGATGTTGTTGTTGTCGTGGTGTATTTCGAATGGGATTATAAGGCAATTCCACAGAGTAATCGCCCACATCATCATAACCCAGACCTCCTGCACTTCTACTACTCCTACTACTACTAGCAGTTGGTGCATTCAATCGACGAAAGCTTTGCGAAATCTCTTGCAATTCCTGGAGTGCATCAAGATCATGCCGAACCATTTCGTCGTTCATTTCTTCAAAGGCGTGTACGACTTGATGCGTAATGTCCTCTTGTTGATGACGCTCTTCTTCTTGATGTAGGGGTTGCGTGTTGTAGGGATGGCGATGGTACGGATTGTACGGGCGATTGTACGGATTGTACTGATTTCGTTGCATATGTAAACTTGTAGTAGTACTACTACTAGTAGTCGTGTAGGGAGCGTTGATGGACCAAGCTTGACAGGGAACTGCCAACACCAACAGCAACAACAAGGCCACCAACCATGATAACAGCCGAGGATTAAGAGACAACAAAGACATGACTGCGTTGCGGATTGATGGAAAAAATATAGACTGTAACAATAGAGACAAAGATCGAAAGGAATAGCTGGTCTGTAGCTATCTATTTAGCTAGCTAGCTTGTGAGAAGCAAGAGATGGTAGCAATAGCAACACTAGTAGTAGTGCGTAGAGTAAGATCTATTGTGGTATCTTGTGGATTCATTGATGTTGCTGCAGCAGCAGCTGCTAACAATACAAATAACAATACATCATTCAAATTCGCAAATCCATCACGCGCGCCACCACAAACACAGTTTGATTGGCAACAGACAGACAGCCGAAACATGAGGTCAATCCTGTCTTGCTATTGGCGCAATGGGGTTCCCGAGTACGTACGTGCTGTCTCTGCTGTAAAAACATGCGACAATATCAATAATGGTGATAACCCTAATCTTTTCCTTCCTGTATGAAGGGGAGACAAGACGAATGCTAAATGGAGTCACGAGTCCTAGCTAGTAGAGTACTAGCTAGCTAGCTTGTAGGTAGGTTTTAGCTCCTTTTAAACCAACTTTAGCACCCGCTGTGGTTGCCCGCTCATGCCTCTTCTTAAAAGGATGAAGCATAAAGATAGCTATAATCTAGCTAGCTAGTTAGTACTAACTAGCTAGAGAGCAGCTTTATTATTCTAGGAATGTAGGGACGTATTTTGAGCTCAGCATCCGGCGGGCGGGGTTTGGAGGCATTTTTAGTTGCGTGCAATGGGTGTCCGTCCCTTGCTAATACGCGTGTCGTCAAAACAAGACCTGACATCCTATTCCTTGTGTGCTTTTTTGTTGACTTTTACAGACCGGAATAATACTATTATACGGTGTCTGTTTTAATGAATCCTTGTATCTATTGTAAAAAGGGCCCTCTATCTACTGAATCGTCATGGAACATGATTGTAGGCACAGAGAGTAAGTGTGGTAACTGCTACCAGCAAGCCCAGAACGTAGTCGATCCATGGAATAATGCCGCTCGGGGATCATAGTACAGGACTAGACTATACTGCCAGGGGATGGCCAAAGTAACCACCATCCAAATCCGTAAACGAATCCGTAAATTGATTCAACCATTGATTCATTCGCCTTTTGGTCGTCCTTCTCTTGGCGGCCATGGTAGGGATAGTCTTGGGAGGAGAAATATAATAGGGAGGAGGAGGAGTCACTACTGCCTTTGGTGGTGGTTGTACGGGCATCGCTGCCACTACTTTTGCAGCTAGATGATCCTGGGTGGAAACGACAGGCTCTAGCGCTATTGTCTTGGTTGCTTCTGGACCATAATCCTCGGGTGTGGCTGGTGGAGGAGCAGTAGCCGCATGGAGGATTCTCGGTGGCTCTTCGTGATCGGGAATTTTGCCTCCCTTCCATACGGTATCAAACTCTTCGACCGCCTTGCCTTGGCCTTGAGGATGGATCTCGGGAGGCAGTATGGATACATCCATGTATTGTTCTAAGACCTGTCCGTAGTTGGTGCCACTGGCAATTATGATTTTGTCTTTCATGCTGGCATCAATAAATGGTTTCATGGCATTGTACGCAAGTTGAAAAATGGCCGGGGCACGAATGACAATAAGGCGTTTGGCATAGCCGGGATAGTAGTCTTGCACGATCCGACTCACTTCTTGACCGACCGACAGCAACGAGGGAGAAATGTTGCGCATACTCAGACCTTTCATATCCATAATCACAGTAAAGTGTTTGACAGCATGCCCTTGTTGTCGTTGATAATCTTGTTGCCACTGTCCTTGGCTTTGGACCTCGCGGAGCCATATGGCTTGTTGAATCATTTCTTCTCTTCCGTAGCGTTGTAGCAAACCGCTGCAATCTGCAGCGCCTGTTCGTTCCAAGTGGACGGGATCGCCTTCGTGGTCCGCTCCTTCTAACACACCAGCAGGAAAGTACCGAAACAAGGATGGAGGATGATAGTCTTCAAGGAGTTGGTCCACTTGATGCTTACGTCTCCATGCGACCATGGCTCGAAATTTTTGTTCCAGCTCTTTCACGCTACCCTTATTGTGCTCTTGGATGAATCGCACCAATTCCATAAGATTGTTCTTGGGATGATCCTTGAGGTCGACATCGGCAGCAAGTGATGCTTGCAGAGACTGCACCTTGATCATTTCCTCGGGTGACAGATTCCACAGTATCTGAGCGCATTCCAGGCTCATGGCGTTGCTGTTGCTATCGTCACTGTTGTTCGTTATGGTAGGAATGATTGTGTCTGTATTTGTGCTTTGGGTAGAAGCGGCATCTCCCAAAATTGTTGTCGCTGCTTGCGGTAGTGGCGGCGGGGGTAAAGTAACTGTCGTTCCGTATTTAGCTTTCGTGGCTACCTTCTCGGGGCGAAGCACGTTTGTTAAGGACCACCCACCTAGTCGTGTCAAATGTGGCGTTTCTCTGCGGGAGAGTGTCGGCTTTGTTGCTGGTGTTGGCATTGGTCTTGTGGCTGGGACATGGTTGATAAAGGCTGGGTGAAAGCTTCTCCCTCGTAGTACCGGTTGGGATCTGGCGGCTGCCAACAACGCCGGCAGGAGCAGCCAAAGAATGGAAAATAAGATGGATGTTTCGTGGTTGTGCTGTGATTTCATGGGTTGATAGTTGTTGTTGTAATTAGTTGCAATCAATGTACTAGTATAATGTTTGTGATTTTGTGAGCTTGATTTTCTGTCAACGCCCAGATTCAAGTCAGGAATCGGTGACATTTTGTGAAGTGTCTTCAACAGTTTCATGACTAAAACATCAGAACAAGACTTCTTGATGCAAGGATGATTCCACGATTGGCTTGACGACCCATTCGTGCGAATAGATGAGTGGTGACGTTGATGACGCGACTATTTTATACAGTATTTCGTGGAAAACGCGAACTTTCTCTTGCGACTTTCTCGGGGATCCCTAACCCTAAAAGTACCCCACCATTTCCCCCGCTAGCTAGAGATGAAAGTATCAGCCAGCCATGCCAGTTCCATCTACTACTATGGTGTAGTGTCCTCATGGCATGTTGACCGAGCTCACATACGTGAAGTGACGGACAATTTGGCTCCTGGGATTGAGAGTATGGTCACAAGCCTTCCCCCCTGAGCCGGCAGTGGTTTGTCTACTGCAGTAGCTGGTTGAATGCCTTGGAATCAGGCGACCAAAATAGCCTAAACTAAACCTACCTCGTATTCATCTTGAAGCCATCAGAGCTACTAGAGCCAGCTACCAGCGGGCAAAGACTTGGTTGCTTAAATACTACGAAAAGTGTAGTCTTGCAAATCCGTAGCTCTTACAGTTCTGGGTCCGATGTCTCTTCCCCTTAAAAGTTATCGAAAACTATTCTAAAGCCACCTACACAAGGGCCACAATAGTCGGACTGCAAAACATGGAGAATATCCGAAAATGCCTCCGGGATACAGAGCTGCCTATAGCCAGCACCAGATGTGAGGTGGCAGATGTAGCACATGCCAGACTCAATCTCGTCTCCTTCGCCACACGGAAAGTCGCGAGCGGAGCAGTATGGTCCACCGTCCTCGCCATCCATGGCTGGTTCTCCGGCATTGGCGGTGACTTCTCCACCTTCCATCTTGGGCCCCATCCAGGTTGGTGGACGAGTAACTGTAAAATAGGAGGACGCCGAGTCCGTGTTGTCGTCTGGCACGGTATCCAATATTGATTCTGTTTCTTCGTCGACTCCAATAGATGGTATCTCCGTTGTCGCTTCCCCATTAATAAGGGGCTGCATCCCCAAAACGTGCTGCAGCTCGTCTGTTGCTCTATCGCCGACAAATTTATTGTTGCTACTCGCAGCGGTTGAAGTGTCCCGAGGTTCAGTGTCAAGTCTTCTTGCTGTACATGGATCAACACCATTGTTATTATCCCCACCTCCACATCCTGTGCAGCCACAGGACGACGACTCCGTCATGTCTGAATATTTGTGACATCCATAATTACACGAAGGATTTCCAGACGTTCTCAAGCAATAATACATTTGCTTGCCTGCATTTCCATCACAATTATAATCACTTTTATTGCATGTCCCTGGATCAAAGCCTCCTGTCCAACAAGGTCCGCAGCTGGAGTATCGTCCAAAGTCAGTAGCTTTATCACACCGCGTTGCGCCAGTGCCCCCGGGCGCACTTCAAGACATTTAGATTTTTTTTATGGTAAGTAAAACTTCCCTGGAAGTCCCAATAGATCCACCTCTGTAAGGCACAGCTCTCACCAAAATTGTGCCTGCTGTCACCAAAATAGGTGTAGCATTATACTTAGGGTTAGAAGTATTTCCGGTGTCAGATCCCAGTGCATAGGGAGCAATGCTTTCCCGCCTAAAGTGAACGTCGTTTACGTAGAAGTCCACATAGTCAACATCGTCTGTAGCACCGACATTTGCACGTAGATTCAAGGAGGAAGAGCTACTGAACAGAATTGTATCCGTGCTACCGGTAATGTCCCGTATGTCGGCCTCGGTTGCTGCATTGATCAGTGTGAAACCGATCACTTTGGCCGAAATCGTCGGACTAGCAGTGGGGCTGCTTGTTGGTTTAGCCGTTGGACCGGGTGTTGGAGCAGCGGTGGGCTTACTTGTGGGTGAACTAGTAGGTGGTGGAGTTGGGAGTGGTGTAGGGAGCGGCGTTGGGAGTTTAGTTGGGAACGGAGTTGGGAGTGGTGTAGGGGCTTCTGTAGGGGAAGGAGTTGGAGCATCCGTAGGTGCACTGGTGGGTTTCTTCGTTGGGGCTTCTGTAGGAGCTGGAGTTGGAGCATCGGTCGGCTTGCTTGACGGCTGATCAGTGGGTGCGACCGTGGGTTT
>ENA-ORBV01009714-ORBV01009714.1-microbial-mat-metagenome-genome-assembly--contig:-NODE-9714-length-15662-cov-4.812705_pt1 | contig 15662 bp, 13 predicted proteins | sample MGYA00237777_ERZ505514 | MGnify/ENA primary metagenome ERZ505514 (study PRJEB26160, sample SAMN06269048) | microbial mat metagenome | isolation source: Oligotrophic lake microbial mat | place... | reverse complement strand
TCTACACCTCTCTATTCGTCGGCAGCGTCAGATGTGTATAAGAGACAGCTTGGCAGTGTGGGGATGAATGTGAAGGGTGGAGTGCTGAAGCCCGCTGCCATTGCCGCGGTGGATGACCCCCCTCAATGCCCCTCAATGAGAATCTGACGCCAACATCAAAACTGACATGGAGGACCGGAGAAACGGAGAAGGTCACCAAGCAGAGGTGATGCCATATCTGCATTCCTCCGTTCCTTCGGTTCGCCCTGTTCAATCATGCCTTTTCGGCTGCCTTCTGCTGGCCTGACCCGGAGCTCCGGCGTTCGCGGCCCTTGGCAGAACGGTCGCGCTACGATAGGTCCATCCTCCCCAGGAGCACCTCATGGCCACCCACGCCGACGCCGACCTCATCATCAAACTCTACGACCTCCGCCGCGAAGGCGTCTGCCGCGAAGCACGCAAGTTCTTCGCTGGCTGGGCGCCGACCAATCCTGATGAAGTCCAGAAAGTCAGCTCCGATCCCAAGTGGACTGACAACGCGTACACCCGCCAGAGCACCACCTACTGGGAGATGGCGTTTTCCATCGCCAACGAAGGCGCAATCGACGCCAACCTCTTCGCCAAGAACTGCGGCGAAGGTTTGTTGTTCGCCATCAAGTGCCAATGGTTGAAAGCGAAGTTCCCCGAGGTCTGGACCCGCACGATGCCCGAGGCCGAAGCCTTCATCGCCAAGAATGAATTTGCTCAGAAGAAGGCGGAGATGTTCCGCGGTCGCTTTACTTGGTAAGGATTCGCTGCGCGAATCGTGCGGAGTGCAAGGTGCGACGTGCGAGGCTGAAAGTCACCTCGCACCTCGCACCTCGCACGGTTGTCAGACCGAATGGCAGTAATCCCGGATTGCCGGATAGAGCGCACGGAAACGCTCGGCGATCTTGGCGTATTCCTTCACCGCTTTTTTGTCCGGCGTAAAGGTCTTCACCACCGGGCCGGGCGCACAGGCTACTTTGATCGATACGCCGCACGCACCGACCAGTGCCAGACGTGCGCCGCCGAGTGCGGGACCTGCATCGGCACCTTCGCGCAGAACCATGCGCGCATCACAGACGTCCGCGAGGATCTGCATCCACACGTCACTGCGCGTGCCGCCCCCAGTGACGGTGGCTTCCTTCACCGTGGTGCCGGCGGCGCGAATCAGGCGCAGCGACTCGGCAAGGCCGAGGCTGATGCCTTCAAGTACCGCACGGGTTAGATATTTCTGCGTGTGTAGACGCGTCAAACCGATGAAGGCGCCGCGGGCCTGCGCATCGCATAGCGGTGTGCGTTCGCCGGTCAGGTATGGCAAGAAGGTCAGGCCTTCCGCGCCACGTGGCGCGTTGCCAGCCGCAGTGCACAGGTCACCGAAGTCGACGCCCGGTGCGCAGGTATCACGGAACCACTGGAGCGAACCAGCAGCCGAGAGCATCACGCCCATCTGGTGCCAAGTCTTGGGCAGCGCGTGGCAGAAGGTGTGAAGACGCCCGTCTTTCTCCGGGCTGTAGCCCTTGGTCGTAGTGAACACCACGCCGCTGGTGCCCAGCGCGATGGTGGTCTGCCCTGGCGACGCGCAGCCGGCGCCGATCGCACCAGCAGCTTGATCACCAGCGCCACCGACGACGGGTACGCCCACCGGAATGCCGAGTTCAGCTGCCGCGGCAGCATTGACGGTGCCGCCGATTTCAGTGCCTTCGATCAGGCGACCAAGGTAGCTCTCATCGATGTTGCAGACTTTCAGCATCTTCGCCGACCAGCGACGCTTGGCGACATCGAGCAGCAGCATGCCGGCGCCGTCCGACATCTCCGCGACCTTTTCGCCAGTAAGACGGAGACGCAGGTAGTCCTTCGGTAGCAGCACGGTGCGCACGCGCTTCCAGATTTTCGGCTCGTGCCGTTGCACCCACAGCAGCTTGGGCGCGGTGAAGCCGACCAGCGCGCGGTTGCCGGTCTCCTTGATCACGCCTGGGAATTTCTTGTGGATCAGATCGCACTCGGCCTGGCAGCGGCCGTCATTCCACAGGATCGCCGGACGCACGACCTGATCGTCGGCATCGAGCAGCGTCGCGCCGTGCATCTGACCACCGATGCCAATGCCCTCGATGGTTTCGCTTGGGCATTTCGCCAGCACCGCTTTGACGGAAGCGACCAAGCCCTTCCACCAGTCATGCGGATCCTGCTCGCTCCACAACGGCTTGGGCGTAGAGAGCGGATACTCTGCCGTCGCGGCGGCGAGGATCTTGCCATCGCGAGAAACGAGGACGGTCTTGCAGCCAGAGGTACCGAGGTCGATGCCGAGGACGGCCATGGGATGATTCCTGAACTGTGGTTGGTGGGCTGGATGCCTAGGCGAGGTAGCTCGCTTCAATCGCGAGGACCGGACGACACAAAAAAAAGAGGCGGATGCAACCATGCATCCGCCTCGCGCCTGAACTTCGCACCACTCTGTTGAGAAATCCGCCATCCCGCTCCGCGGAAAACTCAGCGCTCCGCGGAAAACTCAGCGCTCCGCGGAAAACTCAGTGCACTGGAGGGTTGTTCGGCACGCTCTGTTTAGCGATTTTCACCGTCAGCGGATCTTTGTTCGCGCTCTTCGGCGCACGCGCAGCGAGCAGGCGTTTCGCCTCCTTCGACTTGCGGCCCTTGGCGGTGACCGCGTCCCAGCGGTCAATGAAGCCAGCGGTCAGATCCTTGTAGCGCTGGATCGAATCGAGGATTACGCGGTGGGCGACCAAGCGATCTTCCCAGCCGTAGGTGTCCGACTTCTTGCCTTCGAGGTCCTTGTAGATGTTGAAGAAGTAGTCGACTTCAGCGAGGTAGTGGCTCGCCAGGTGCTGCAGGCCGTGTACCTCGCGCATGCGCGGATCGCTGACGGGGACCGCCAAGATCTTATGATCAAGGCCCTTGTCGTCGCGCATGATCAGCACGCCGAGCGGGCGCACTTCGATCAGGCAGCTGGTGAACGTCGGGTGTTCGACGATGACGACGACGTCGAGCGGATCGCCGTCCTCGGCATGGGTCTGCGGGATGAAGCCGTAGGCACCGGGATAATGGACCGGGCTGTAGAGCGTGCGGTCGAGCCGGAAGACGTTCAGTTCCTTATCGTACTCATACTTGTTCGACGATCCCTTGGGGATCTCGATCACCGCATTGATGATGTTCGGGACTTCGGGACCGGTCGGCAGTTCCAGGTAATTCGTCATGCATTCCTCAGCGTGGACGTTGGACCGTACAGAGGTCAGACCACCTCGCAACGCGACGAAGCGTCGAACGCGGTAGTCATGCGTTGGCGCGCACATCAACTTGCACCGAAGGACATCCGAGCCTGCTCGAGTTCCAGGTTGGGCGGGATCGGATACAGCGGTGAGGGCCCACAAAGTCACCAAACGACGCTGCTGCAATGACCTCCAACGCTATTCTTCAAGCCTTTCCCGCCTCCGCTCCCCCGACCTTCGCCAGTGAGTAAAACACGCAGAATCTCCTTGATGAAAGCGGTTCCACAATGTTCTTGGCAAAACAGAAGTGGCCCTAGCATGCGGCCCACCACGCTACAGCCAACCCTCGCGGAGCACCCATGTCCCTGACCCCCTTCTTCAAAGACATCCCGAAGATCCGATACGAGGGTCCCGACAGCGACAATGCGTTCGCGTACAAGTGGTTCGACCCCAACAAGAAGGTCCTCGGCAAACCGATGAAGGACTGGATGCGCAACGCGGTGTGCTATTGGCATACGTTCCGCGGCACCGCCCTCGATATCTTCGGACCGGGTACGCTCGTCCGTCCTTGGGAAGACGGCACCAACTCCCTCGACATGGCGCTGAAGCGCACCGAAGTGGTATTCGACTTCGTCACCAAGCTCGGCGTCGAGTACTACTGCTTCCATGACCGCGACGCATCGCCTGAAGGCTCGGACGTGAGCGAGACCAACAGCAACCTGTGGGCGATCGCTGAAAAGCTGAAGTCGCTGCAGAAGGCCACCGGCGTGAAGCTGCTGTGGGGCACCGCGAACATGTTCAGTCACTCGCGCTACAGTCAGGGCGCTTCGACCAGCCCCAACGCCGACGTTTTTGCGCACTGCGCGAACTCGGTGAAGGAAATGCTCGACGTCAGCAAGTACTTGGGCGGTGAGAACTACGTCTTCTGGGGTGGCCGCGAAGGCTACAACACGTTGCTCAATACCGATATGGGCCGCGAAGCCGACCACGCGGCGAAGTTCTTCCACATGGCCGTCGATTACGCCAAGAAGATCCGCTTCAACGGCCAGTTCCTGATCGAACCGAAAGCCTGCGAGCCGACCAAGCACCAGTACGACTTCGACGCGGCGACCGTGCTCGGCTTCCTGCGCAAATACGGCCTGGAAAAACATTTCAAACTTAACATCGAACAGAACCACGCGACCCTCGCGGGCCACGACTTCTGCCACGAACTGGCGGTGTGCAACGCCAACGGTGCGCTCGGCTCGATCGACTCGAATCGCGGCGACGTGATGAACGGTTGGGACACCGACCAGTTCCCCAACGATTACCGTGAATGTGCGCAGGCCTGGACCCTCATCCTGGCGAACAAGAACGGCATGGGCACCGGTGGTCTGAACTACGACGCCAAGGTCCGTCGCGACAGCTACGACGTGGAAGACATGTTCTACGCCCACATCTGCGGCATCGACACTTGGGCGCGTGGTCTGCGCATCGCCGAACAGGTGATCAAGAGCGGCAAGATCGAGAAGTTCGTCGCCAAGCGCTACAGCAGCTACGACAAGGGCATCGGCAAATCGATCGAGAGTGGCAAGGCGAGCTTCGAATCGCTGCAGAAGTACATCATCAACAAGGGTGAAGCCGACCAGAACGCCTCCGCGCGCCAGGAATACCTGGAGAATCTGTTCAACGGTTACTGCTGAGTCCCGTCATTCCAGAGGCGGCGGAACACGCGCCGTCGCCTCGGTGAATGAACCTGACCACGCGTGTGGGGAACGGTCATGCTGATGTCTGCCATTCCACCCGTCATCGCACCCATTATTTCGCCCATCGTTTCGCCCATCGTTTCGCCCATCGTTTCGCCCATCGTTTCGCCTATCGTCTCGCCGAACGGCGGCACCACCCTGGTGCCGCGCGATGTGCATTGCCGCCTGCTCTACACCGGCTTCACCACGGTGACGCCGGATTCCTGGAGCCATTCGCTGTGCAATCCCTATTGGCGGCTCTACCAGAACCTCGACGACGGGGCTTCGGTGACTGCGCCTGATGGTGAGCACCAGTTGCCTGCGGGACGCCTTGCCCTGATTCCGGCGTGGGGTCGTTTCACCAGCCGTGCCATTCGACCGGTCCGTCACTTCTACATCCATTTCGATCCGCAGGGTCTAAGCGGTGACTGGGAGCGTGAACACTTCACCCGCCCAATCATCCTGCCCCACAACCCAGGGCGCGAGGCCGCGGCCATCGCCCTGCATCAACGCCATGAGCAATCGCTGCTCTGGCGCACGCGCATCCAGACGCTGGTGCTGGAATCCCTCGCCACGGCGCTGGAACTGCTGCCAGCCGGCGTGCTCGAACGTTTCGATCAACAAGTCGCCGGTCGCGATCCGGTGGCTCCGGCGCTACGCCACATTGAAGGCAGCCTGCATGACAAATTGCCGATCCCACAGCTCGCCAAGCTCTGCAACCTGAGCGTCGATCACTTCAGCCGGGTGTTTCGCCAACTGCTCGGCCAGACGCCGACACGCTTCATCCAGGAACGTCGTGTGGCTGTCGCCGCCGAACGTTTGATCGGCTCCGACGACGACATCACCCAGATCGCGTCAGATACCGGCTTCGCCAATCGTTATCATTTCACTCGCGTGTTCGCCCAACGTATGGGCGTGCCGCCGGCAACGTATCGGCGCACCGGTCGGGTTTGATCCGTCAGCGTGCCTGGCGATTGAGGACGAAACCGAACAGCAGGCTCAACGCGGGGAAGGTCAGAGATTGCCTTCGACCAAACTCTGCGCAGTGAACATCAAGCGGCGGTATTCCTCGCGCTGAGTTTCGGCGGAGACTTCCTTTTCCACTTCACCAGAATTGCTCGGATGGGTCGGATCGTCATCGCGCGAGCTGACTTCTTTCATTGGCGTGATGGCGAAGCTGTCGGGTGACCAACCATTAGCCATGACACCGCTTAGCCGTGCACGCCGGGCATCGATGTGCAGGATGCCATCCTTGTCGTGGTAGGCTTGGCCACGATAGGCCACCACCACCTGCCCGCGCGCGAGGGTGATCAGGCCGCGCGCGGTGGGGATTTGCTCGGGCATGGTCGTGAGCGTTACGATCCAGCAGGGTTTGAGCAGCCCGGCGCTGTTATCGATCACCACCAGCGTGCGGTAACGGTCCCAGCGCAGGATGAACGCAGCGGGTTTCGCCGGCGAATGCGGCGCAGCGATCGCTGGCGGCTCGACCACCTCGCCGACCTCTTCAATCTCTTCGATTCCATTGCCAAAGATCAACGCATCCGGAATGATGACCGGATCGAGTTGCAGCGCTTCGTCGATCGGCGGCGGAACCGCCACCGGTGGGGCGACGATGGCTGGCGGCAAAACTGCACCTGGCGGCACTACTGGCGGCACTACCGGCGCAGGAATCCTATCTTCGGCGTACAACCCGAAACACACCAGCAATGACACAACTACACGTCCCATCCGGATGATCCGGGGCGAGGCGGCGTAGCGTGGCCGGTGCTGGTGCATGGGGTTCAGAAGGTGCGACGTTGCCGGGTGGATGGGATGCCGTCGGCGATGCGGTACTTGGTCACCGTGCGTCGACTGATGTCCAGGCCTTCTTTGGCCAATTTGTCGGCGATCTCCTGGTCGGACAAAGGATTCTTGGCGTCTTCCGCCTGAATGAGCTTCTGGATCTTGAGTTTGACCGACTTGGAGCTTTCGGCTTCGCTGCCGTCCTGGGTCGCGATGCCGCCGGAGAAGAAATTGGCCAGCGGAATGATGCCGCTTGGCGTCTGGATGTACTTGTCCTTCACCGCGCGGCTGACGGTGGCGACGTGCATGCCGATCTTGTCGGCGATGTCTTGGCGCATCAGTGGGCGCAGGTGTTCCACGCCGTGTTCCAGGAACGCGGTCTGGTGTTTGATGATTTCGCTGACGATGCGCAGCAGCGTGCGCCGACGTTGGGAAATCGCGTCGATGATGAAACGCGCGCCGGCGATCTTCTCTTTGAGGTAAGACTTCTCCTTCTGGTCGCCGCTCTTCTCGTAAAGATCGAAGTACGATTCACTGACCTGGACCTTCGGCAGGTGACCATCGGGCACACTGACGATCCATTCCTCGTGTTCGTTCATCTCCACCACCACGTCGGGCACCACGTACTGGTTGGCACCCCGCGCGAACGGCAGGCCCGGCTTGGGATCGAGGCGGGCGATGACGTCGACGCCTTCTTTCACCCGATCGACATCGACACTCAGGGCCTGGGCGATTACCGGAAGCCGGTTTTTCAGCACGTTTTCCAAGTGATCGCGGATGAGCGTCATCTCGAAGGTGTTGTCGCCCGGCTCGCGTTGGAGCTGGAGGCCCAGGCAGTCCTTGAGGTCGCGCGCACCGATGCCGGCAGGATCACAGCGACGAACGAACTCCCAGGCCAGCTCGGCGTCGTCGAGTTGCTCTTCTTTGAACAGTTCGACTAGCGGCTGTTCCAGGTAGCCACGTGGCGACAGCTGCCAGCAGATGTCCTGCACCAGTCCACGCACCACATCGCTCATCTCGGTGAAACGCAGTTGCTCGATCAGGTGGTCGGCAAGTGAAGGCGACTTGTCCGGAGCGGACTCCAGCGCGGCCATCTTGTCCGGGCGGTCCTCGTCCGGCAGTCCGCTGCCGGTGCGTGGCTTGAACAACCACTCCTGGTCGTCGCCGCTCAGGCGGTCGCTGATGTGGCTCTCGACCGTCTCTGCCGGGCCATCGAAGCCGCGATCAGGTTCGGCCAGGCCATCGGGGATCTCGTTGCTGTCGGGCCCCTCTTGGTCCATCACCTCCAGGACCGGATTGCTCTCGACCTCGTTCATCAGCCGTTCTTCCAGAGCCAACTGCGGAAGCAGCAGGATCTCAATCGACTGGATCATCTGCGGAGTGAGCTTGAGCTTCTGCTCCATCCGCAGATTGAGGTTTTGACGCATCTGCAGGGCCATCGGCGCTCATCCTCTTCGTTGCCCGCAAGGTCACCGGCTGATGGTGACGGATGCGGGCTAAGCAAAACTTACGCCAATTACTGGGACGACGCAAGCGCGCTAGCCAGGAGGTGATGCATCAACAGGCACATCCCACCCAACGCTGGTCGATCGTGACAGGGTAGCGCCAGACACAGCCGCTCGAAAAGCCAGGTCCCGAGTTGAACCCTGCTGCGACACAGCTACTTGTGTCGGCTACCGCCCAGCTTCCGGGGGCATATGTGGAATGAGGAACCAGGTCGATGAGCAATCCGGTCGAGCCAGCAACGCTCAGCGATCAGTTCGAGTCGATGGCCGAACTGGTCACGCTCAATGGCTGGGCCGACCGTGCCAAACTCGATGCCGCTCGTGCCGACCTGATCAAGAACGGCAAACAGGCCGTCCTCGGTGACAACCGAGCGATGGGCCGCTACCTGGTCGAACGGCACCTCATAACCAGTGAACAGGTGACCGAGTTGGAGCTGATCCTTCAGCAGCAGGCCAACTTTCCGACCTACCACCTGCTGAAAAAACTTGGTGCCGGAGGCATGGGCACGGTGTTCCTCGCTCGCCAGGCAGGCACCGACCAGATCCTGGCGATCAAGACTATCATCTCTCGCCTGAAGGAAGACCCCGACTTCGTCGGTCGCTTCCATCGCGAAAGCAAAGTGTTGGCCGGGCTCAATCATCCACACATTGCCAAGGTCATCGAAAGCGGCGACAGCGGCAACACCTGCTTCATGGCGATGGAGTATGTCGAGGGACCGAACCTCGCCACGCTGCTCAAAGACCACAAGGTCCTGCCTGAGCGCTACGTGCTGCGTATCGCGCAACAGGTCGCCGAAGGATTGGCGTACGTCTACGGCGAAGCCGAACTGGTCCATCGCGACATCAAGCCTGAGAATATCCTTATCAGCCGTAGCCCCGATGTGACCGAGCCATTTCCGGCGGATGACGATGCCAAGCTCATCGACTTCGGCCTAGTCAAACCGGTGGATGATGACGAACACCTGACCCAGACTGGCATGACCATCGGCACGCCACTCTACATGTCGCCGGAACAGATCCGCGGCGAACACATCGATTGCCGCAGCGACATCTACGGTCTCGGTGCCACGATGTACCACCTACTGACTGGCTCCACGCCGTTCCTCGGCACCAGTCCGGGCGCGATCATGAGCGCGCACCTGACCCAGCCGGTGCCGGATCCCTCGCAGCGCGTTCCTGGCCTTAATCCCAAGACCAGGGAACTGGTCATGATGTCGATGGCCAAACACAGAGATCAGCGCTTCCTCACCTTCGAAGCCTTCCTCAAAGCCGTCAACGCGGCACTCAGCGAACTGGGCGAACGCAGCGGCACGGCACCAAAGCTGTTGCGGAAGCCGCTCGTGCTCAAAGGACCGACCCGCAAACCGACGCCGAAGGGAGGCATCCGGGCAGTCGATTCGGCTGGGATCGTCAGCGAACACTTGGCCGACACCACAGATCGCATCCTGAACAAGTTCCGCAAAAAGAACGATGCCGCCGATGGCCCAGGGGTTGGCTCGAAAGCCGTGATATCGCCAGCAATCAGCGCTGCCCCGGCACCCCCTCTATCCACCGCGCCCACGCCCGCTTCCCCGCGCATCGAACTGCCGACCGAGTCGGTGGCGCGGTCGAGCCAACGCAGCAAGGTCTTCGATGAAGACCCAAACGAATCGCACGGCACGGGGATGATTCCGTGGCTGGTGCTGGTCGCGGCACTCGCCGCATTGGTTATCTGGTTCTTATTGTAGGCCACAAACCTTACGGGTCTCTGCCCCAGCCCGGTGGGCCATTATAGGGCAGAGCCCCGTTAGACCTTTTGCTGCGGGAACTGTGCCGGCTGTGCCCCCACCCGAAACATGCGAAACATGATTGGGAGACTGCTTCTGGCGCGGGGCGGCGCGGGGAGCACCCGGTGGCGTTCTTGGCAACGGCCCTACCATCCGCGCCCGTGCAGTTCACTGGTCGCCATGTCGTCTCGATTTCGGACTTCAGCCGCAATGACCTGATCCACGTTCTGGAACTGGCCACGCGGATGGAGTCGTCCCAGTCGCCAGCGCGGCTCGATGGCAAATTGATGGCCACGCTGTTCTTTGAACCGAGCACGCGCACGCGCCTGAGCTTCGAAGCGGCGATGCACAAACTTGGTGGCAAGGTCATCGGCTTCAGCGATGCCGGTTCGACCAGCACCAAGAAGGGCGAGAGCTTGGCGGACACCATCCGCATGGTCGAACGCTACGCCGATGTCATCGTCATGCGTCATCCACGTGATGGCGCTGCGCGCCTCGCGAGTGAGATCAGCACCGTCCCGGTGATCAACGGTGGTGACGGCGGCAACCAGCACCCGAGCCAGACCTTCCTCGACCTCTACACCATCGCCAAATTATTTCCCGAGCTGCTGTCGGGCGAACGTGAACTGACTATCGCCTTCGCCGGCGATCTGCGCTACGGCCGTACCGTCCACAGCCTGCTGACCGCGCTCTGCCACTTCAAGGTTCGCTTGCTGTTGGTGGCGCCACGTGGTCTGGAGATGCCGGACCAATATCTGCACGCTGCGGTCAAAGCCGGCCTCGTGGTGCAGGAGATTCCGACGCTGCAGGAAGTCGTCGCCCAGTCCGATATTTTATACATGACCCGGCTGCAGGAAGAACGTTTCCCGGATCCGCTGGAGTTCGATCACATCAAGCATTCCTACCGCATCACCGCGGCGATGCTGGTCGGTGCGCCGCCTCATCTGCGGATCCTCCACCCGCTGCCGCGCGTCAACGAGATCGCCGTCGATGTTGATGCCACGCCGCACGCGCACTATTTCGCCCAGGCCGGCAACGGCATCCCCGTGCGTCAGGCGTTGCTGAGCCTAGTGATGGGAGCGGTATGAGCTTGGAGCCGCTCGATCCCCCGACTTCGTCGAACCCGCGTGTGCGTCAGGTCGAAGCCATTCTGCATGGCACGGTGATCGATCACATTCCTGGGCACATGACGCTCAAGGTCGCCAATCTGCTGGCACGCGAAAATGACCAAGTGTCGATCGGTATGAATCTGCGCTCAGCGCGCATGGGCCGCAAAGGCGTGGTCAAGATCAGCGGCCGCGAACTTGACGCCCGCACGCTCTCGCGTCTGGCCCTGATCGCACCCAGCGCGTCGGTCAGCATCATCCGCGACACTAAGGTGGTCCAGAAGTTCATCGTGCCGATGCCCAAGCTGTTCGAGGACATCGCCCGCTGCGCCAATCCCAATTGTGTGACCAACCACGAACGCTGGACCAGCCGGATGGAAGTGATCAACGCTGATCCACTGACGGTCTGTTGCATCTACTGCGAACGCAACTTCCCCGCAACCGAGCTGGTGCTCCTGTAAGGCCATGACCATACCCGACGGCAATGTTCAACAAGCACTGAACTCCCTCTGGCAGCGCAACTTTCTCAACTTGCGTGCCGCGACGCAGGGTGCGCGTGCGCGCAGCCGCACACGATTGGACGTGGGCTTTGAACTCGCTGGCGGCGCCCTGACCGAGGACGGCCGCTTCCACGATCACGCGATCGATTGCCTGCGGTACCTTTCGACCTGCCCCAACATCAATCTCTTCCTCTGGACCTACGCCACCACCGAAGTGGTGATGCGCATCACCACCAGCCTGCTCCTGCCCAATCAGATCAAGGTCAAGGGCGTCAACGAAAACAAGATCTCGGTCAGCCGCGAACGTGACCCGCGTAAACCCTATTTCGACGTGCTGCTCGATCCGATCACCGGCTTTGATCCGCTGCAAGGCCACTGGTACTGGGCTCATCGCTTGTTTGAAATCGCCGAAGAAACGCTGCGCACCCAGATGAGCGGCCTGCACATCATCAAGAACCGCGAGCAGTTCGATATCAACCCGCCGACCAACGTCTTCCGCGGTGGGCACTTCAAACCGAACTAGCACGGCAACCGCGCGTCAGCCCTTGCTGATGCCTAGCTCGTCCATGCGTTTTTTCAGCGTGATGCGATTGATCCCTAGGATCTCTGCGGCGCGGAGCTGATTGCCCTCGGTGCGCGCCAGGACCTCGCGAAGGAGCGGTTCTTCGACCGCGTCGATGTACTTGGCGTAGACCGTTCCCGGTTCCTGGTTGATCAGGCGGGCGGCCAAGGCGGCAGCCATCGCGGTGATGGTCGATGGGGCCGGCCCGTCGACCACGGCCGGCAAGGTGAGTTGGCCAGCGCCGATGATGCCGCCGGTCGCGAGTACCGCGGCTTCCTCCAACACGTGTCGTAGCTCGCGCACGTTGCCTGGCCAGCGATGGCAGCGCAGCCGTACCATCGCTTCATCGGTGAGCGCAAGCGCACGTCCCAAGCGCTGTGCGACACGTCCCAGGATATGCCGCACCAGCGCCGGCAAATCGTCCAGACGATCGACCAACGGCGGCAAGGTGATGCTGACCACCCGCAGACGATAGGACAGGTCTTCGCGGAAAGCACCGCTGGTAATGAGTTTGGTCAGATCGCGATTGGTGGCAGCGATGACCCGCACATCGACGCCCATCTCCGCTTCCCCACCGACACGGGTGAAACGCTGATCTTCAAGAAAGCGCAGCAGTTTCACCTGCGCCGGCGGCGGCAGTTCGCCCACCTCATCCAGGAACAACGTCCCGCCATGGGCGGCTTCGACCCGGCCGATCTTGCGCGCACGGGCATCGGTGAAAGCACCGGCTTCGTGGCCAAACAATTCGCTTTCAACTAGGCTCTCCGGCAACGCCCCGCAGTTGACCGCGATAAATGGGCCATCGCGACGTTTGGAATAACGGTGCAGCGCGCGCGCCACCAGTTCCTTGCCCGTGCCCGAATCGCCACAAACCAGCACGCCCAGATCGGTCGCCGACGCGGCGGCGATGCGGCGATAGACCTCCTGCATCGACGGCGTCGCTCCGATGATCTCGCCATCGGCGGTGCGCAGCTCGCCGGATGGTTGCGCTGCGGCAGCAAGCGTGTCTTCACCCAGCGCACGCCGCACCAGGTCGAGGGTACGATCAAGGTCGAGCGGCTTGGGCAGGTAGTCGAAGGCACCGCGGCGCACCGCCTCAACGGCCGTTTCCATCGTTCCGTGCGCCGTGGTCACCACCACCGGCAACGTCGGCAGTTCGCTCTTGAGCGACGCCAACAGATCGAGCCCGGATTCCCCAGGCATGCGCACGTCGGTGATCACCAGATCGGGACGCTGGCGGCGCACCATCCGCCGCGCTGCAGCAGCGTCGGCCGCCACGGCTACGATGTAGCCATGCGACTTCAGCGCCTGTTCCAAGGCCCAGCACACGGCCGCATCGTCGTCCACGATCAGGATGATGGCGCTGTCGGCCGCAGGTTTGGCGTCAGGCATGGGGCGCAGACTAGGCCGTACATTGGCCTTGGCGATGTGTTGTCGGTCGGCGCCTGCCTCGGTGCTCCAACCAGTGGTCAGCTTCTTGACGCGGAGGGTAGGATGAGGGTATCCTGACGGCACCGTTCCTCGGGAGAAACCATGCGTTTGTCATCCGCCCTCGCCCTGCTCGCCGGTTGTGCCGGTATCGCATCCGCTCAAGAGTCCTTCACCGTCGGCCCACGTGCCCTTGGTATGGGTGGCACGGGGGTGGCAGCGGTCGATGACCTGCCAGCGCAATACTACAATCCCGCGGCCTTCGGCTTCTTTGCCCACCAGCCACCCGTCGAGGAACAGAGCGACAAGGGGCCACTCAGCGTCGACAACAATGCGTTGTGGCGGAAGGACTGGGGTGCTGAGGCCGACTTCACTTTCGGAGCACGGATCCACAAGGATTTCGCCGAGCATGCGCAGATGTTGGTCGATCACTACGACAACGGCACCTTCGATGATCTGAGTCTCAACGGCTTGCAGACCGAGGCGCAGGCCCTGGCGCTGGTCGACATCCTTAACGCCCTGAGCAACCTCAGCGACCCCGACAATGCCATCACTGCGGACGCGACCGGTGGTTTCTCGGTGCGCATCAAACAATTCGGACTGGGAGTGCGGACCTTCTCGCAGGTCAGCGGGCGACTCAACAACCTGGATCTCGCCAACCTCGGCCTGGGTGGTAGCGGTGACCTGGACACGGAACTGGGAAACATCACGCCGTCTGGAAACGGTTCCGTGTTCAGCACTGCGCAGATCACCCAACTGACGAATGCCGGAATCACCAATGCCGGGATCGCGGATCAACTCGCCGCCCAGGCAGGAGTGAGCCCGGACCAGACCCAGTTGCTGGTCGATGCGCTGGTGGCGGCGCAGACTGGCAGCGTTGGAGACCTCAATCAGAACGTCAGTTCGCTACGCATGTATGGCGTCAACGTCATCGAGATTCCCCTCACGTTCGGTTGGGCTTTCAACGAGAACATCTCGATTGGCGGCAATCTCAAGGCGATGATCGGTCGCGTGTACGGTACCGACGTGCTGGTGTTCGATGACAATATCGAGGATGCGCTCCGCAGCGCCGATGAGAATTACGAAGAGACCCTCACCTGGGGTGTCGATCTCGCCATCATGGCGCGACTGAAAATGTTCAACCTGGGCCTCACCGCCCGTAACCTCAACACTCCGACTTTCGATGGCCCGACGGTTGGGGCGACGAAGTTTTCCGACTACGAGATCGAACCGACGGCCACCGCTGGCGTGGCTTTCATCCCGTTCGAGACCCTGACCTTCGCCGTCGATCTCGACCTGATCGAAAGCGAAACCGTCCTGTCGTCGTATAAGAGCCAGTACCTGCGGCTGGGCGCCGAGTGGGATATCCTACGCTTCCTTGCCCTGCGTGCCGGGTATTCGGAAAATCTCGCCGAGAGCGACATCGGTGGGCTCGTCCATGCGGGCGTCGGGGTGAACCTGTGGCTGCTGCGTATCGATCTGGCGGGAGCCATGGCACTGGAAACCACCGAATACGATGGCAACGAGGTCCCACGCGAAGCCCGCGTGGGCTTCCAACTCGCCGCCGATTTCTGAGCCCTGGACGAAACCAGCGGCGGAGAACAATCTCGCGCCATGGTCGCGCCTGACATCGCCCTTGATCCGACCGCATTCCTGGCCCAGGGAACGTGGGATCGCTCGGCGTTGACCGCCATTCTGCGCGCAGCTGCTGGTGAAGCCGTTGCGGGGAAGACCGCCCTTGCCCGCCTTGCCGATCTCCTTCGTCCCGATGGCTTCGCCATCGTCACCGGCCAGCAACCGGCGGTTGGCGGTGGACCGCTCTACTCGCTGGTGAAAAGCGCGCATGCCATCGCGTTGGCGCGACGGCTGGGCGCCAACGCGGTACCGGTGTTCTGGTGCGCCTCCGAAGACCACGATGTGGGCGAGGCCGGCCACGCCGACCTTATCGCCCGTGACGGCACCATCAGGCGATTCAATGGCGCTCTGGGTGACGGTCGGGCGAGCCTGCGTTTCCGTCCGGCGGCGGCGTGGTGGGATGAACTGATCGCACATTGCCAGCAGCACC
>ENA-ORBV01009711-ORBV01009711.1-microbial-mat-metagenome-genome-assembly--contig:-NODE-9711-length-15665-cov-17.955671_pt1 | contig 15665 bp, 14 predicted proteins | sample MGYA00237777_ERZ505514 | MGnify/ENA primary metagenome ERZ505514 (study PRJEB26160, sample SAMN06269048) | microbial mat metagenome | isolation source: Oligotrophic lake microbial mat | place... | reverse complement strand
GCGCGCCGGTCGCCGTCAGAGCGCGACGCTGGCGGAGTTTTCTGCGCGCTTCATACTTGATGAATAATCCGGGCTAGGCGAGACTCGGCTTGAAGCAGCGGCGCGCGCTGCGAAAGACGCAACAGCCCGAGCCGTCAAGCTCGCGGACAACGCCGAGAACATGGACCTCAGCCGACTCTCGCAACCGACGGACAGAGATCTCGCACGCATTGAGGAATACAAAGCCGTGCGCGCGCTGCTGCTGGCGACGGAGCCGGCCGCAGCTTCAGCAACCGGCCCCGCGTTCCCGCCATGAAAACGTTCCACCGATCGCCGCTGAACGCTCGCCTTGCCGCAGAGTGGCGCAATCCATGACTTCTCGCAGCTGTTCTCGCCTCTCCCGCTGGCGACGACGTGGACTGATGTCGATCGGAGTCGGCACCACCCTGAGTGCGGGCGTTGCAGCGCCCTGTCTGTTCGTCTCGCCGCGTGCTGATGGCGAACGTCATGATGAACCGATGCAAGACTGGCGGTGGCTGGGCGCGACGGCTTTGGATTTTTCCCCGGTCCCTTTTCGACTTCTGTCCGGACAACCGCTACCCAACCCTGCAACTGTAGTGCGCGGGGTCGGCGTGCTCGAGCATTACAAAGTGGGCCGCACCTCGGGCGTCCTCCAAGTGCAGCTTCACTGTGCGAGCGGATGGCCGTTCTACTCATTGGCGGGAGAGGCAGAGGAAACTGCGAAGGGCCATGTACGTTTTTCGCAGCCCGCCTCCTCGATTTGATGGCGCGGCGCCGCGTCGAACGCCGCACGCTTCCCGCTGGCGGTTTGCGGCATGTCGACGTTGAGCTGCTGGGCGCGGGCGAAACGGAGACGTCGGCGGAATCAGTGTGTTTTGTGCGGATACCTTTTGCGTGACGTCGCTCGGGCGTGTCCGGAATGCGGTGCGCCGGGTCCCGGAGCGCCGTCCTGCATCGCGATCATGAACCGCCGGGAGGGAAAGCGCTCACGAACTCCTCTTCTTGCGCTTCGCCGCCACCGAGCGGCTCCGCTTCGCCGGCAATGCCTCGATCGGCCCCAGCAGCCACTCGTGCGCAGCATCGACTTCGACTCCTGCGAGAGAGGCGGACGCTGAAGAACGCGGAAGCTGTTGGCGGTTCAGGACGATCAGCCGTCGCAAAGCGCGCGGATGCTCGATTGCGGCCGCGTTGAGCGACCCCAGCTCTCGATCGAGCGTGCCTGGCGTCGTGTGGTCGGCGCACACCTGGATCAACTCCTCATTCCCTAAAGGAAAACGAGCCAGAAAATCGACTTCACGACCGTCGCTCGTCTTGACGTACGCGATGTCCGCGCCGCGCCGCTCAAGCTCGTTGAACACGACAGTCTCAAGGGCATGCCCCACGTTCGACCTGCCGCTCACGTCGAACGCCTCGATCATCCCGGGGTCGACTGGATAGAGCTTGCGCGGGTTCGTATTGCGACGCCGCTCCGAGTCCGTCGCGACTGGCACGGAACTGATCAGGAACGCGTCCAAGAGGTATCCCAGCATGGTGTGCACCGAGTCCTTGGCAACAGCGTGACCCTGCGAGCGGAGGTCTTCATAAAGTCGGTTGGCGCTGAAGCTGCCGGCAGGATTCCGCAACGCGTGCCGAATGATCCAGCGCAGTGCGGCGACCTGTGTGACTTCGTAGCGTTCGACAACATCGCGAAAGAGCACGGTGTCGACGTAGCCTTGCAGCAACTGCATGCGCAGCGGGCGCGGAAGTCCCTGCGTTTCGGGAAACCCTCCTTCGACGAGATATTCACGCACTCGTTTCTCCACAAACGATCGCTCGCTTGAAGTGAAGCGTTGTGGCGACTTCGTCGGTTCCTCGCCTCGATGGCGCAAAGACTCGCGGAAGCTGAAGGGGCGAATGACCGTTGCCATCGCGCGGCCTCGAAGCGAGCTGTGGATTTCGCGTGAGAGAAGCTTCGCTGAGGAACCTGAAATGATGAGCTCCACGTTCTCGGTGTCGAGGACGCGGCGCACAAACCGGTCCCAGCCTTCGACGAGCTGAATTTCGTCGAGATACCAAGAGACAGTTTCTCGTCCGCGCAGACGCGGGTAGCGGCGATAGAACTCTTCGAGGAGCTCATCGAGTTGGCCCGAGCTGAGACCTGCGAGTCGGTCATCGTCGAAGCTGAGGTACACCGCTCGCTCTGGGGGAACGGTGGCACGTCGCGCGGCAACGAGCTGTCGCAGGAAGCAGGTCTTGCCAGCGCGGCGCATTCCGATGACTGCGTGCGCCTTCCCCGGCACGGCGGGCAATTGCGCGTCGCGCGGAGTGAGTGACTCGGCTCGTGGCCCTTCTGCGGATCCTTCGACAGCCAAACTCAGCTTTTCGGCGAGGGCGGGAGGCAGGAGCATTCGTGAAGTATGCCGCATATCTGTCCTTCTGACAAGGACAGTTACTCCGAAATCTGTCCGTACTGCAAGGACAGAACTGGCAGCTGGAATGCGGCGCTCGGGGCCGCGTCGATCAGGGTGCAGGCCGGAGCCTCAGCCGGGGTGTGCGACGGGCTCGTCGATCAAGAGTTGTTCAACGCGTCGTACGGCGGCGCGTTTGCGGACTCCGGACTCGCGTGGCATGACCTCAATGGCCTGATGCCGAATCCAAAGCCGGCACCAGACTGGGCGAAGGCGTCGCTTCATTGACGGGCGCAGAGCGCCATACTCTTGCTACGGGGAAGCTCTGGCGTGGCGTGCGTTGCGGCGTTCACACCGCACTGGCTGGCAGTTTCGGTCGGTCTCTCAAGTTGAATCGCATCCTCGGTGCGCCTGACGTATCGCGGTTGCCGATACGCTCGGCGTATTACCGTCCCGCGGGGACCACGGCGTCGACCAGCTTCGCCGACGGCATAGCCACTGTCGTTCGCCAATCCCGAGATTCTTCATCAATTGCTCAACGACGAATTGCAAGCGAAGGCCGAGGCGTCCGGGCGCGGTGTGGACGCAGCCATGGCCACCGAACTGTTGCATGCCTTTGGCCGACCCGTCGATGTTGCGGCGCGCTATCGCCCGACGCTGACCATCATCGATCCCGCCGACGGATACGCGTTTCGCCGCGTAACTGTCATCGGTCTGGCGATCATCTGGCGCGGGAATGCTGCAGTGCCTGTACGAACCGATCGGTTCCTTCTCCGATCTGCTCCGAGCGCTCGGGCAGTGGTGGGGGCTCGTGATTCAATCCATGTGGTGGCCGGGCGTGCTGGTTGTCGGTTTCGGCGCTGCTGCGTGGTCGCGCCGCCGATGGCCGAGTACCGCAGAATGGAAACCGCGCGCCGGCGATCGCATTCAAGGAGGCCGCGCAGCCTTGGTGCTGGCGATCGTCGGCATCCTGTGCGGGGTGTTTGTGCTCATCGATCCTCGCTGGCTGCTGGATGTTGGCTGGGGCGGTCGGGCAGCGCCCGCTGCATACGAGGCGCTGACATACACCGACACATTTCTTCAGCGGCAGGCGCCGTTCTTGCTTGTGCTGATCCTGCTCAACATTCCCGTGCTGATCACCGTCATTGTGCACGGACGCTGGTCGCCCTTCTTGCGACGCGTTGAAACTGGACTGAGCTTGGTCGACTGCGCTGCGATGGCGTGGACCGTCGTGGATGGTCCGGTGTTTAACGTGCCAGCGAGCGACCGCACGGTGAAGTTCTTCCTGGTGCTCATCATCGCTTTCACGCTGATTCACATGGGCATCAGACTGCACCGGAAGGTCAGGCCGGCGCCGAGCCGACAGCTGCAAGGGGGCAGTCTCTAGCACAGATACCACTTCCAGTCGTGGATCTCGCTCCGCGAAGCGAAGCCCAGCGAGCGCATCGACATGGGCGGCAACGTGTGGAACTCGTGATGAGGGCGGAGATGGCGCAAGCGAAGGTCAAAGCAGCGGCCACTGCGCCGTGGAAGTGACGAGCGCTCTTCGCTCTACTTCTTGCTTTACGCGCTCACACCTTCTTCAGCCCGCGCTCCAGATCCGCAATCAGATCATCTGGATGCTCGATGCCGACCGACAGGCGCACCAGCGTGTCGCTGATGCCGAGCTTCGCGCGGTTCTCCGGCGGCACGCTCGCGTGCGTCATGATCGCCGGGTGCTCGATCAGACTCTCGACGCCGCCGAGGCTTTCGGCGAGCGCGAACACCGACACGTTCTCGAGGAAGCGCCGGCTCTCGGCGAGCCCGCCCTTCAGGAACATCGTGATCATGCCGCCGAATGCGGGCCGGCCGTCGAGGCGCATCTGGAGCCCCGCGAGCGAGTGCTGCGGATGGCTGCGCAGGCCGGGGTACACGACGCGCTCGACTTTCGGCTGCTTCTCGAGCCATTCGGCAATGGCCATCGCGCTCGTGCAATGGCGCTGCATGCGCACCGCGAGTGTCTTCATGCCGCGCAGCGCGAGATACGCGTCGAACGGCCCCATCACGCTCCCGATCGCGTTCTGCATGAAACGAAGTTTCTCGGCCAGTTCCTTGTGCCGTGTGACGAGCACACCGCCGACCGTGTCGCTGTGACCGCCCAGATACTTCGTCGCCGAATGCATCACGATGTCGATGCCGACTTCGAGGGGCCGCTGCAGGATCGGACTCGCGAACGTGTTGTCACACACCGTGATCGCGCCGTGCTTCTTGCCGATGCGGGCGATCTCCGCGAGATCCGCGAGCTTGAGCGTGGGATTCGTCGGCGTCTCCGTCCAGATCATCTTCGCCTTGTGCTTGACGACTGCTTCTTCGATCCTCTTCGGATCGGTCATGTCGACGTAGACAGGCTTCAGTCCCATCGATCGCTCGCGCACGCGGCTGAACAGCCGATACGTGCCGCCGTACATGTCGTCCATCGCGACGAGCGCGTCGCCTGTGTCGAGCAGTTCAAGACACGTGCCGGTCGCGGCAAGGCCCGAAGCGAACGCGAAGCCGCCGCATGTGCGCTCGTCGTCCTCGCTGAGGCCGCTTGACTCAAGATTCGCAATGCAGCGTTCGAACGCGAAGCGCGTCACGTTGTGGCTGCGCGAGTACTCGAAGCCTTTATGAACGCCAGGCGACTCCTGCGCGAACGTCGACGACGTGCAGATCGCGGGCATCACAGCACCGGTCGTGGGATCGGGATGCTGGCCTCCGTGAATGCAGCGCGAGGAGAGATGAAGCGGGTCGTGTGCCATAAAAAAAGTTCGCGCTCAGGGCAGTTGCTTGCGGAGGTAATTGATCAGATCGATCTTCGTGATCAGGCCGTAAAAATGCTTCTCGTCCGCCACGATCGCGACGCGGTCGGCGCGAAAGATCGGGATAAGCTCACCCAGCGCGGCCTTCGGCTTGATCGTCTCCAGCCGGCTCGACATGAACTCGCGCACTTCCTTCGTCGCGTTGCTCTGGTCTTCGATGAGCGCCATCAGGATGTCGCTCTCATCAATGATGCCGACGACCTTGTCGTCCGCGTCGACCACGGCGAGCTGGCTCACGCCGAACATGCGCATGCGCTTGATCGCCTGCGCGATCGGCGCCTCGGGCTCGCTGCAGAAGTCTTCGCGCTCCAGATGCCGCCGCGCGATGAGGTCGCGCAGATCGTTGTACTTCGGGCGGTCGATGAATCCGTTGTCGACCATCCAGAAATCGTTGTACATCTTCGACAGATACTTCGCGCCGCTGTCGCAGATGAGCGTGACGACGCGCTTGGGCGACTTCTGCTCGCGGCAATACCGCAGCGCGGCGGCGAACAGCGTGCCGACGGACGATCCTGCGAGAATGCCTTCCTTCTTCAGCAGCTCGCGCGCCGCGTGGAACGATTCGCTGTCCGGAATCGTGTAGCCCTTCGTGATGAGCGACAGTTCGAGGATCGGCGGCACGAAGTCTTCGCCGATGCCTTCGACGAGCCACGAGCCCGGCTCGATGTGCTTGTTCTCATTCACGAGCGGCGTCAGGATCGAACCGAGCGGATCAGCGAGAATCATTTCGACCGCCGGATTGCGGGCGCGCAGGAATGTGCCGACGCCGGTCATCGTTCCGCCTGAGCCGACGCCCGCGACGAATGCGTCGATCTTCCCTTCCATCTGATCCCAGATCTCGGGGCCGGTCGTTTCTAGGTGCGCTTTGAAGTTCGCCTTGTTGCCGAACTGATTGACATAAAACCCGTCGCACTCTTTCGCAATGCGCTCGGCCATGTCTTGGTAGTACTCAGGGTGACCCTTGCCCACGTCAGAGCGCGTCAGCACGACGTCCGCGCCCATCGCCTTCAGATGGCTGACTTTCTCATCGCTCATCTTGTCCGGTACGACGACGGTGAGCTTGTAGCCTTTCTGACCGGCCACGAGCGCGAGTGCAATACCGGTGTTGCCCGCCGTTGCTTCGACGATGCGCGAACCGGGCCGCAGCTTCCCTTCGCGCTCCGCCGCTTCGATCATCGACACCGCAATGCGGTCCTTGATCGAGTTGCCCGGATTGAGCGACTCCAGTTTGACAAAGAGGCGGCAGGGACCGGTGTCGATCCGCGTGATCTCAAGGAGCGGCGTGTTGCCGATCATCTCAAGGACATTGCGGAAAACGGGAGCGCGCGGAGGGGTCGGCATGGACACTTCGGAGTGTATCGGGGTTGATTCAACCGGTGGGTTCAGGGTCGTCGTCCGGTGCCTGCCGACCGATTCCCGTTACCGTGGCTTGCCGTGGATCAACTACCCATCATCGAGGAAGCGGACGGACGGCTTTCCGCCCGGTTTCCAGCAGACCGACCGGGTGCCGGGGTCGCGGTTGATTTTGCGGCGATGCGCTTTCCGGACGGCATGGCCAGTGTGCGCGGACTTCCGGTCGTGCGCGCGTGTGGACGCCCTGCGTTTCGTCAGGACGATGCGGCCGAGCAGATCCGGCTGGTCGACGCGACGGCGGGACTTGGCTACGACGCGTACTTGCTCGCGATCGCCGGCTTTCACGTCACTGCGATCGAACGGTCGCTCGAGGTGTTTCGACTGCTCGCGGACGGTCTGCATCGCCATCCCGTCGAACGCCTCGCGATCCTCCACGGCCAAGCTGCAACGCTGCTTCCCACGCTCGCGCCCGACGTCGTCTATCTCGATCCGATGTATCCGCCGAAGAACCGCAGCTCCGCACTTCCGTCGAAGGACATGCAGATTGTGCGCGCACTCGTTGGCGACGACACGGACTCGGCCGCGCTGTTTGCCGTCGCGCGCGAGGTCGCTCGACGCGTCGTCGTGAAGCGGCCCGCGCATGCTGCGCCGCTCGGTGAACCGTCGATGCAGATCACGGGCAAGCTCGCGCGGTTTGACGTGTACATCGGGGAAGCAAGAAGTAAGAAGTAAGAAGGATGACGGGAACCGAACCGCGCCTGCCACGCCTCTTCGTCCGCGCTCCCTACTTCTTCCTTCATCCTTCATCCTTCGTACTTCTCGCTTCCCGTACAGTGCCACAATGTCCGTCCCCTGGTTTTTCGCCGAAACGCTGCCGACCGTCGGCGGCACCTGGGTGCTGGCGCGCGATGAGGCGAAGCACGCGACCAGCGCCAAGCGGATGGAAGCAGGCGATGGCATCGTGCTGTTCGACGGCCGCGGACATCTCGCGGACGCCACGCTTGGCGGGGAGCGTGCCCGCGACGGTTCGCTTCAAGTTCATGTGCACGGCGTGCGCGAGGTTCCGCGCGCGGGCCGCGCCGTGCAGCTCGCGACTGCGCTTCCAAAGGGCGATCGGCTTTCGACGCTCGTCGATATGACCACGCAGCTCGGTGTCGCTGCGTTCATGCCGCTGCGCTGCGGCCGCAGTGTTGCAAGCGAAAGCGAGCACAAAGGTGAGCGCGTGCGGCGCGTGCAGATCGAAGCGTGCAAGCAGGCGCATTGCGCATGGCTCCCGACGATGACGCCGGAACGAACACCTGAGCAGCTGCTGAAACAGCGCGACGCGAAGACGGCGATCGTTGTTGCTCACCCGGCCGGCGAGCCGATCGCGCGGGCAGCCCTCGCACAGCCCCAGCGGGTGACGGTGTGCATCGGCCCGGAAGGCGGGTTCACCGATGCGGAAGTCGATCAGTTCCGTGCGGGCGGCGCGGTGCTCGTCGATCTTGGTTCAACGATCCTGCGGATTGAAACCGCGGCGGTGGTGGCGGTGGCGGCGCTACGGTGAACCGCGCCCGTCGCCGCGATTCACGGTATCAGCTACATCAGGTGCTTTACGAGGCGGGCTGGCGGCCGAATTCGGCGCGTCGTAAGTCGATACGCTGAACGTCGTGCCGACCGATCCTCATGCATCGCTCCCCATGCGTCCGCGCTGTGTGCAGTGCCGCTACCAGCGCGACGGTCTCAGGGAGAACTGCGCGTGTCCTGAGTGCGGAGAGCCGGCGCTGGAAGATGGATGCGTCGCGCTGTTCGGATCGAGTACCGAGTGGAGTCCTTGGTGGGGAATCGCATGGGGTGTGGTAATCGTGATGGGCGGCGCGCGGCTCTTCCTGATGACGACGATCATCCAGGTGGTGAGCAAAGGCTACGGCAGTGTCTTCACGCTCATGGGCGTGTACGTGTTGTATCGAGCGATGCAGGCTGCGCGACGAGCCGCTGATGGCGGAGACATTCTCTGGTTGCTGCAGAAAGATCGCCTTGAGGTGCGCACCGCGCTGCGCACGCGCATTTGGCAATGGAGTGAGCTGCAGTCCGTGCTATACGAGCTCGGCTGGCAGCCGAAGTCGGTACGTCTCTCAGTTGTTCCGCGGGCCGGTGATGGCATGGTAGTCAGGGCGCCGATCTGGCTGAACTCGCGCACATGCGACACCCGCGCAGTGCAGGCGGTTCTGCAGGCGCGCATCGGCGATGCGAAAGTTGCGGGCGTGACCGCTTGACCGCGCCCGGCGCCGATCAGTCCTCCGGCTTCTCGCCGGACGGCGCCATCTTGACAATGCGCGGACGAAACTCCGCGAGCGGCTCGACGAGATCGCGCTGCGCTTCCATCACCGAGTGAGTGTCCTTGTAGACCTTCGGCGCCTCGTCAAGGCCCGCCGAAATCAAGTTGACGCGATGCCGCTTGAGCACCGGCTGCACGTCGCCCCAGCGAATCGACTTGTTGGCGGCCGAGCGGCTCATGCGCCGACCGGCGCCGTGCGCCGCCGAGTCGAAACTCTGCGCCACACCCAGTCCGCGGACAAGAAATCCCGGTGCGGTCATCGAGCCGGGAATGAAGCCGATCGCTCCGGCACCGGCCGGCGTGGCGCCCTTGCGATGCACGATCAATTCGCGCCGACCGCCCGGTGTCTCGTGCGTTTCTTTCCACGCGAAGTTGTGATGATTCTCGGCGCTGAAGAGCACGTCGGTCTTCAGTCGCGCGACAATGCTGTCGTGAATGCACGCATGGTTCGCTGACGCGTAGCGGCCCATGAGTTCCATCGCGTTCCAGTATTCGATGCCTGCGTCAGAATCGAGCGACAGCCACGCGAGCCGCGCGCACTCCGGCGGAAGTTCCGGATGCTTCGATCGTGCAAGCGACGAGTAGTGCTCGCACACTGCGGCGCCGGTGCCACGGCTTCCGGAATGCGACAAGAGCGCGACGTACGTGCCTGGCGCCAAGTGCCGTCCTTCGTGGGTCACACCGGCCGCGCCGACCTCGAGCTCGCCGTATTCGACAAAGTGATTGCCGCTGCCGGATGTTCCGAGCTGCTCCCACGCTTTGTCTCGATTGGCGCGGGTCACCGGACTGATCGACCAGTCCTCGTTCATCACGGCGTGATCGCGCCGCGCCGAGCGGTCAAAGCGCGCACCGATCCCGAAACGCGTTTCGGTCTCGATCGCCGCAATGAGCTTGTCCGCGCGGCGATCGAGGTCATGCGGCGTGAAGTCGAGCACGGACAGTCGAACACGACACGCAATGTCGACACCGACGGCATACGGAATGACGGCGTTATCCGTCGCAAGAACACCGCCGATCGGCAGGCCGTAGCCGACGTGCGCGTCGGGCATGAGCGCGGCACCCACCGTGATCGGCAGGCGCGACGCGATCTTCATCTGGTCCAGCGCTTCCAACTGGATCTGATCCGCGCCCCACACGCGGCAGGGCACGCCGTCATCGGCATTGAAGGTATCGGAGGAATCGCGGTCGCGCGAACTCATGGAAAGCGGAGACTACGTCAACGCAATCGGCGCGTCGAACGGTACTTTGTCGATCTCCCGGGCGCTCCCGGCGCGAGCGTCACATCCCACTTCGCGCTGCGGGACGGCGTGACGATCCTCGGCGGATTTGCGGGCGGCGAACGAACGCGAGCCGAGCGAGATCCCGTCGTGAACCTCGCCATCTTGAGCGGCGATCTGAACGCCGACGATGTTCCGATCGACAACCAGCTATGGATGAACACAACTGACAGTGCGCTGCACGTCGTGCGCGGCGACGCAGTCAGTGCGAGCGCGGTGCTCGACGGCTTCACCATCCGCCGCGGCTCCGCGGAGCTTCGGACAGAGACAGACGATGACACGGGCGGCAATATGCTGCTCGTTGATGCGTCGCCGGTGATTGCGCGCTGCGTTCTGCGCGACGGTTTCGCGTCCGAGGGCGGCGCTGGCGTCGCGATCGTCGGTGGCGCCCCCAGCTTTGTCGACTGTCTGTTTCAGGACAACCGTACGTGGAACTATGGAGCGGGCGCGATGGCGCGGCGCCGCGCCGCACTTTGAAAACTGCGCGTTCGTTGAGAATGTTGCGTCGCTCGGCTCGGGCGCATTCCTTGGCGCTCCCGACACCGGCTGGACGCCCGGCACCCGGCATCACGATTGATCAGTCATGCGTCGAAGACTGGGATGGATCGCTGCCCGGGGCCGGCAACTTCGACGCGGATCCCGACTTCATGGATCCGCTCGGCGCGGACGGAATCGCGGGCACGATCGATGACGACCTTCGCCTGCGCGGCGGTTCGCCGTGCATTGATACGTCTGATCACGTGTTCCGCGTCGTCGAGTCAAGCATCGACATCGCGGGCCTGCCCTGGTTTGTCGACGACCTCGGCACGCCGGACGCGAGCCCTTCGCCGGCGCCAGTCGCTGATCTTGGCGCGCATGAGTTTCAGGGGACGACATGCGTTGCGGATCTCGATGCAAGCGGCCTTGTCGATGCCGCTGATCTTGCGATCCTCCTCGGCGCATGGGGACGCTGCGGTTGACGAAGAACACAGAGCGCAGCAGATTCGCCAAATTGAAGTATTTGACGGCGCGGCGCAACCTCGCATGGTGGGGGACGACTCCGACACTGGCGGCGCGTTGCATGAGTGTCGGTTCCCGTACCCGAGTAGAAAGGCACGCTTCGCGATGATCGCTTCAACACACGTCAGTCTGCTGTTCTCCTCCGTCGTCGCGTGTGCTCCGCTGCTGTTGGTCGCGACGGCCACGGCGCAGGTTGCCTATGTTGACGCGCGGGGGCGCGAGTGGTTCCAGACGGCGGCGATCAAGAACAAGACGTGGCTGCAGGTTCAGGAGGTGTGCCCGACCGACGGCGTGACGCCATGTGAGGGCATCCTCGGCGGCGTCGACATCACCGGCTGCGTATGGGCGACGAAGGACGAGGTGCAGGAGCTCTTCGCGGAGTTCGTGCCGGAGATGGCTCGAGTCGAGTCAATCGGTGGACCGGGCTATGTGTTGCCGGGGCTCTTTTTCTTCGGCGAGTTCACGCCGACGTGGGAGTTCTATACGACATTCGGCGGATATAACTATATGAACGGCTGGACGTCGACCGAAAGCGACGGCATGGCGTCGGCGCCCGAAGTGAGCGCCGAATACCCGGTCTTCTACGGCTCGTTCAACGTCGCCGCGCTCGTTGACGTGAGCGTGCCCAGCGCGTTCCGCGGCGTGTGGCTGTACAAGGCGCCGGACGTGTTCTGCACGAGCGACCTTGACGGCGATGGTGCAGTCGATGCGGCAGATCTCGCGATCGTGCTCGGCGCCTGGGGCAGCGGTGCGGGCAGCGCTGCGGATCTCGACGGCGACGGTGCGGTGGATGCGCAGGATCTTGCGGTGCTGCTCGGAGCGTGGGGCGACTGCTGAGGTGCCGGGCGGCGGGGGCGGAAACCGTGTCGGCGTGATCGCAGCATGCAGTGCCGCACCAGTGTGGGTAATGACTTCGGTAATGACTTCAGCGGCGCTGTAGTATCGACGTGTGTCCACGGGTTCCCCCACGACATCCCAGTCCAGATACATCAAAGCCCTGTCGGCGCTTGGACCGATCTTGGATGAGGATGTCCTCTATCGGGGCATTTCGCTCCTGTTCACAGCGGAGATCGAATTCGATGAGTGGTCTTCGCAGTTGTTCGCGCGGGGGGCGCTCCCGCCGGACGAAGCGCTGCTGCACCCTGATGAGGACGCGCGTTCGGTGCAACGCCTGTCGGGCACTGTCACCCCCGAGCAGCGATGGGAGGGGCCGCGAAGGGGGAGGCAGCAATGCGATGTCACCGTCGCGATCCGCGCCGACAACGCACTCCTGTATCGCTGCTCGTGCCGCGAGTTCGTCAAGCACGCGCGCTGCTGTCAGCATGTCGCTGCGTTTGTCTTTCATGCAGTGCAATCAGACAGCCTGGAGCTTCCGGTGCGAGTCACAGCGCTGCGGGCGGCACACGCAGCAGTTGATCAACCGGATGGTCCACGCCGGCCGTCGGCGGTGCCCGAGGTGCGCCCGCCCGCAGTTTCGTGTGGCGATGCGTGGCGCGCCACGCTTGCACCTGCGCGGGACGGCGCACCCGCGCCGCTCGTCTACGTCCTGAATCGCATCGACCGTTACAGTCTGCACCGTCGGCTCGACTGCTGTCGCCGCGAAGTTGATGCGGACGGTGTCACACAACTTGTGAAGGTCAACTTTGACCGATTGAACATGTCCGAGCTCGACAAGGTTGACTGCGCTCTCGTGCGAGCCCTGCTGAAAATGAATGAGGGCGAGTACCGCTCGAGTCGTCCGGGCGAGAAGGGGACCAAGATCGTCACCCGCGCGGCCCGCGCTGGACGTCTGCATCGTCGGGGCGCGGAAGGGCCTGGTCCGGCACTGCAGTGGCGCGGTGACGAGGAGTGGTCAGCGGAGATGCACGTCGCGCCGGTGGATCCTCGTGTGGACCCTAGCGTGAACTTTGCTGCGCGGCGCTGGCTCCGACTCGTGACCGGCGAGGTCGACGAGCATGGACAGCGGGCGAGTCGCGATCAGATCGACTGCATGGAACCCTGCGCCGGACGGTTCGGATCGTTGTACATCGCTGGAGATTCGCTCGTCGATGTCGCTCCGCCGGAGGAGCTGCGACGACCGGTGGTCTCGTACTTGGGCTACGACGATTGGTTCGTGCGGCCCGTCTTCGGCGAGGCGGCGATGGCGCAGCTCGCGGCGGGTGCGCAGACGTATCCGCCGGAAAATCTGCCCGAACTGCAGCTCGCGCTGCGCCACGAACCGGGCAACTATGGCAGCAACCCTCGTGTGACGCTGCATCTCGATCCCGCGTTCGGCATCAGCGTGTTCGCTGCCGATCCCGTTCCCGTTCTGCGGCTCAGCGGCGGCGGTCAGCGTGTGACCATCGACGTGCAGCCGCTGGTCCGCTATCGCCATCCGACGGACGACAGCATCGTTGTCGATCGGGATCCGCGCGATCACGGATTCGTGGACGATCCGACAGCGCCCGCCATGACTGTTCCGCGCGCCGATCTGGCGTATGAGCGCGAATTCCATTACCAGGCGCAAGAGCTGCTGCGCGGTGCTCGCGGCTCGGGAGAACGGAAATGGCGCATTCCGCGCACGCAGATGCAGAAGCTGTTGAAATCCTCCGCCAAAGCCCGCGTCGCCGTCGAGATGGAGCGTCAGCCGGCGCGGGCGGGCGGCAAGTGGTCGTTGTCTGTGTCGAGCGGAATCGACTGGTTCAATCTTGATGGTCAGCTGGAGACACCGGAAGGCGCGATCGCGCTGCGCGATCTGGTCACGGCCGCCCGCAAAGCGCCGGGAGCGATCGAGATTCTTCCGCTCCTCGATGGCACATCCGTCCTCGTGCCGGCAAAGATGCGCGCCGTGCTCCGCCGACTCGCGCAGATCATGGCGAGGCGCGATGACGAAGCGCTGCGCTTCAGCACGAGCGAAGCATTGCTGGTCGACGCTCTGCTCGAAGGCGCCGATCGCACCAAGGATGACGCGGCGTTCCGCGAACTGCGCAAGCGCCTGCACGCGTTCAGCGCGCCGGCGCCGCAACTGCCTCCGGACTGCTTCGTCGGTGCGCTGCGTGACTATCAACAGCTCGGGCTCGGCTGGTTCGATGCCCTGCGACAGCTCCGGATGGGCGGCTGTCTCGCGGACGAGATGGGCCTCGGCAAAACAGTCCAGGTGCTGGCGATGCTCGCGGCGCAGCACGAAGTGCCATTGCGTCGCACGAAGTCGAAGGTGCCCGCGGTTCCGGTGCGACCCTCGCTGCTCGTCGTGCCGCGCTCGATCGTGCGCAACTGGATGGACGAGGCTGCCCGATTCGTGCCGGCATTGCGCGTGCTCGATCTGTCGCAATCGGATCGCGAGCTGTCCGACGCGACGTGGAACACCTGCGATGTCGCCATCATGACGTACGGGACGGTGCTCCGCGATGTCACTGATCTAGCGCAGCGGGAGTTTCACTATGTCATCCTCGACGAAGCGCAGGCCATCAAGAACGTCGCATCACGCACTGCGAAAGCCGTGAAGTGTCTGCGCGGGCAGCATCGTCTCCTGATGACCGGCACGCCGATCGAGAATCACCTCGGCGAACTCTGGAGCCTCATGGAGTTTCTGAATCCTGCCCTCGGCCACCATCTCGAGAAGCTCGCGGGCGAAGGCGACTCCGACGATCTCGCTGTCGTGCGACGTGCCGTGCGTCCGTTCATTCTGCGCCGACTCAAACGTGACGTGGCCAAGGAACTTCCCGACCGCATCGAGCAGACGATGCACTGCGACATGACCGCTGGTCAGCGAACGCATTACAACGCGCTGCTTGATCGCGTGCGCGCCGATCTGCTGGGCGCGATGGACGATACGGAGTTCGTCCGGTCGAAATTGCAGGTGCTTGAGAGCCTGCTCCGTCTGCGGCAGATCGCGTGTCATCCGGTGCTGGTCGACAAGAAGCGCAGCGACGCCGGCAGCGGCAAGCTCGAGGCGCTGCTGCCGATGCTGGAAGAGTCCGCGATGGAAGGCCGCAAGACGCTCGTCTTCTCACAGTTCACCAGCTTCCTCGCGATTGTCCGGCAGCAGCTCGACGAGCGGGGAATCGTGTATGAGTACTTGGACGGGAGCACGCGCGATCGTGCCGCGCGCGTGCGCCGGTTTAACGAGGATGCCGCGTGCCCGGTGTTTCTGCTGAGCCTCAAGGCCGGCGGCGTCGGACTGAATCTGCACGCTGCCGAGCGCGTCATTCTGCTTGATCCTTGGTGGAATCCGGCCGTCGAGGCGCAGGCGATTGATCGCGCGCACCGCATCGGCCAGACGCGCACCGTGCATGCGATCCGGCTCGTGAGCGCCGGGACGATCGAGGACCGCGTGCTGGAACTGCAGCAGCAGAAGCGGGCGCTCGCGGATGCAATCGTCAGCGCCGATGCGGGTCCGCTGGCGTCGATGACGCGTGACGATCTCGCGTTTTTGCTGGATGCCTGTCTCTTATACACATCTGACGCTGGCCGACGAATAGAGAGGTGTAGATCTCGGTGGTCGCCGTATCATTAA
>ENA-ORBV01009709-ORBV01009709.1-microbial-mat-metagenome-genome-assembly--contig:-NODE-9709-length-15669-cov-3.434069_pt1 | contig 15669 bp, 14 predicted proteins | sample MGYA00237777_ERZ505514 | MGnify/ENA primary metagenome ERZ505514 (study PRJEB26160, sample SAMN06269048) | microbial mat metagenome | isolation source: Oligotrophic lake microbial mat | place... | reverse complement strand
CTTACACACACACACACACACACACACACACACACACACACACACACACACACACACACACACGCACACACACACGCGCGCGCACAGACCTGCATCATACGCCTCGAACAGCTCCTTGTACTTGGGCTTGAGTGTGTTCAGCTTGCGCTCAATCTGCGCCCGCGCGTATTCCTCAGAACGGCCCTGCATCCCAGTACAAACAGCATCGACAGTCATAGCATCAATACGATGCCGTGCATGCATGCACATAGCAGCGTTCGGCACAGTCCATAGCAGTCTAGCTGCTGCTGCAATGAAGAATTACCGCGCGCTGGAACCAGAAGATCGCCTTGGGGAATGTCATGCCTCGACCCACACCATCCACATAGATCTGGGCCACCTGGAAGGCGCATTTGGCGTCACCCTACGCCCACACACGATGCAGGAAGGAGGTGAGAGATCACGATCACTTATGCACCTCGAAGATCCTGTCACACGCACGCACCCGCTCTGCAGTCTGTTCATAGAAGTCCGCGACCTCTGTTTCAGCAACCTTGGAGGGTACACCCTGCAGATCATACATACATTATGCTGGTTAGGAGCTCGTATCCCATGCCAATGCATAGCTTCATTCATGAGTGCAACCAGATCAGGCTACACTCAAGTATCCCATCAAGTATCAGGATCTCGCTAGTACACAATCAGGGGCTTCACCTACCGTCTTCTCACGCCAGAAGATGGCTTTGCGGAAGTTATGTCGATAGCCTATGCCCTTCATGTACATCTGGAACAACATGGCGGCGCCCGTCTTATCACCCTACAAGCAAACCACGGAGCAATCAGCAACCATATGTTCGCATGTGACGAATTCGAACCAGTAGACGACAGAGCACACATGTTTGCGATGATACCTGCACGCCCGCCCGCTTGAACCATTCACCAGCCTCCTTCTTGAAGTCCAGCACATTGCCCGGTGTGAGCGCACTCAGATCTCCACTCATGGACCGACCACCAGAGCTCTCATCTGTCGAGTACGTGTATGCGTATCATATCAGAATTCGGACATGGATGGTGGCAATGTACAGTAGACACTATTGTACACGCCACAGCGACATACGCAGAGGTACGTAAACGCTCTGCACACGCTCACAAGCCATACCCCCATAAAACATCGATGCAGATCGGTCAAACGCGTTCGGCGGTGCATCGCCTGAGGCAGGATCTGCGGGCGGTACGGCACCTGTTTGCATCCATTGCAGTTAGTTAGGTCAGATGACATCACACCGATACATGCACCCGAGCATATTATCGCACCAGCCCTATTGCATTAAGAACAAGCACGTACCCTCTTCCCGCAGCACCTCGATTTCGGGTTGGTCCAGCCAGATCCGCTCCACGCGGTCCTCGTAGAATAGGAACCCCAGCTTGAGCTGGGCCGGAATGTAGCCCTGTGATCACCGTTCAATTTCAGCACCGCATTGCGTGCCACATCATTGCACGCAGGCACTCGCACACTGCGTCAGTGCACCAACGCGCAGCGCGCTCGAACCTGATTGCCAGCCTTGAGTAGCCACTTGAAGCCGAGGTAGGCTGATGTCTTCTCATTCAACCGGCCCCAGGAGACCTTGGCTGCTTCATTCTCATCCCTGTGCAGATGAAGAGTCGTCAATTACTAGCCGGAGTGCATCATGCACACACACACACACACACACACACACACAGCATCGCCATCGCACACGTCACTCACCATAAGTTGAGGTTGAGGGTCGGGTTCTCAGGCTCCCAGTCCTCATGACCGTCCATCCGAATAGGCACGAAGCCATCCTCGCCTAGATACATCTTGGCGAGCTGCCATTGGGCCGCAGCGTATCTGTAACCGTACAACACGCGTTAGTGATCGCAGACCGCGCATAATCGCTTCATCGGTGAGCCAGCTGCAGAAGATGATCATCACACGACACTGTTCAATGCGGCATACCCTCGGTTCGCTCCACGCAGATACCAGAGGAACTTCTGCCTGTTCATCAATATCTCCGCCAGCACGGGGTCCGCAGGAGCCACCCACACGGAGCCGTCATCTCGCTGATTCCAGGCCTCCATTGACCACTCTGCAGACAACACCACACAGTATTGATAACGGATACACATGTGTATCAGGCATGACTCAACGCGCATGCGCTCTAGGGTGGGGTCAACAGGATGATCGACAGCAGTGCTATGAAGCTGGGTTGCACCTTTTCGCTGCAGCTGGAGAGTGTAGACCTCGCTGGCGTTGTTGGGTGCTCGAACAGCGATGGCGATGGTGTTTGCACCGACCTCTAGAGGACCCACCTTGTAGCTCTGGACCTTGTCAAAGATTGAGGGGAGCTTGGCAGTGTTGCTGAAAACAGGCAGAACACCATACAGCATCAGCGTGATACACGCACCATACACTACACACACACACACACACACACACAGTGTTCTAACACCTACTTTCCCAACGCATTGGCTAGCGGTGCACTGACAGCAGCGGCCCCGGCGTCCGGTTCTATAGGCTGACCATCTGGTCCCAGTGCGGGAACTGGTTTAGGCGGATTCAATATATCGCGAACGAATGTGTCCGCATAGGGCACCATCTCCTGCACAGGACCCGGGCCCTCACCGGCCTGCAGGGACAGCGACACTGTTGCGTGCTCCGGGTGGTGTGGTACTGGGGTTATGGTGATGTACTCTGTATCAAGAGCACACGGACACAAGGATCAACACACCGCATACCAGAACATGTGACAACAGAGCAACATGAGCTGTCCCGTATCCAGTCGACCCAGCAATACGATCTCAAGCACGCCGCCACACGGGGTTGAGCACGTACCGACATCGTTCATGACAGTAGCCTTGTACAGGTAGACATAGGCTGTGACCGCAGGGTCTACTGGGATGATTCGCTTGCCCACCGTCAGCAGTAGCCCTGTCAAGAATGCGTCTGCGAGCACGGAGCATTGCAAGCAATCAGCAGTGCACACACAACACACGTGACATTGCGATGCAGATGTACTCGACAAGATAGCGTCATTACCTATCGGGTCATCTCCAAGCAGGAAGCCGCCAGTCTGAATGTCGTGTGGAGGCAAACATAGACCAGAACAACGATATCGGGGTCATGAGTACACAGAGGCGGTGTTTGTATTGCTCATCCAAACAACCAACAATTTACATACCCCGTCCTTGCCTCGAAGGCTCAACGAACAGCTCATGGAGCCTCCCATGGCGTCAGTGGATGCTTCAACAGCACTGCTCACTCAAACAGATCGTCTGCCGGCAATGCAGTGTGACACCAAACGGCGAATCGTGACGAGAACGGCTTGCCAAGGTGCGGATAGCAGCTATACAGAGTGCAGGCCCCCTTGCAAAGTGCGGAGCGTGCAAGCAATAGCACCAAGCGCTATACTACGGCCCGCTGTTCTCACTGGGATGGTGCTGCAGTGTCAGCAGTGGCGATTAGGACACCAATTCGTGCTAATTCAGTGCTAGTCAGACGGGTGCCGTGTGCTAATTGATCAAGTTGCCTGGATGGTGCACAAACATTACGACATATCTTTCTGAAGACACCAGCTCAAATGAAATATCCATCGCGAATTGAGTGCAGCATCTCAAATCATTGAAGTCTTAAAGGACATTGTCTTTTGTAATCGTGGTGCCTGCGAAAACGAAGCGGCAATGTTGTGGTGCATTGTTCTCTGAACGAAATTGAAACGAATTTAGCGTGGTCTCTTGCACGCTTCCATATCATAGGTGGTATTCTGCCACAATGGTGAGCACACATTTCGTTTCTCCTTTACGCGACGGGTTCAACACTTCGTCTCATTTCGACCGCAACAGCGTCATAGTCCTTTTCTGGCGACCATCGACACACAGTCCTAACACGCCGTAGCATCGTCTTCTACGGATTTTGACCGAGTTGTTGGCAGCCATGGAGAGTTTCTCTTGGCGGCAGTTCAGTTTGGCCCGGCTGATCCCGCGCCATCGCATCTGCTTGACGTTGGCGGCGGTGTTGGCGGTGTGTGACATGAACTTTGCGTTTGAGAGGCAGGGCATTGACTAATGTTGAATTGTGTATTGCATTCTTGATCGAAATGTTCCAGATCCTTGCTATTGCCAGCATCAGTGTAATTGGTGACGGTATGACCACAGTGCTCGCGGTGTACTGAGGCTGCTGCGCTTGGTGACTGATTGCCTCTCTGTGAAATCTTAGGCTGGCAGCAATGCTCCACCGTCCTGCCTGTACAGTTCCACAGTTTGCTAGTGGTGAGCTGTCTGTCGATGCTCGTTTCAGCCTCCAGCGTGTGGGCCATCCGGAAGGGTGGCAAGATCAGCAGACTCACCAAGGTAAAGAGGGTGGTTTAGCGAGATTATATACACTAGAATAAGCCCAATAGCATTATCTACAAGTGTGCCCATATCTCACTGAGCCGTGGCTGCATCTGAAGGTGACTGCACTCTCCGGTCTGCTGCTGCTTGTCGGCGCATGCTTCACTTTCCAAGGTACTGTTTAGAATGTATCAAAGCTGCGGTCAACCAGCTTCACAACTCATTCTGATGCCATCGATTTGTAAACCCAGCCTTCAAACCGGATGAGGAACGCCTCCGGCTAAACGCTCAGGATGTGTGGGATGTGAGTATAGTGGTTGCTGGTGAAATGATAGGGTAGCCTTGAGCCGGATGCCATATGCTCATCACACATCGATGTGTTTGCTCGATTGATGTATTCTAATAGAGTTGGAGCGTACAGCAGAAGTCGGACTATGACTATGACGTCGAGCGCTACATCACACATGTGGAGCACGCCTTGCGAACTTTGGCTATTGTATTCGCCATTCAGCTGGCCGTGTTGGTACGCTGTCATCAGCCAGCTTGAACCATTGTAATCTCAATTTGCTAACCTACATGCAATACTCCTCTCTGTACACTTAGGCATTCTTTGTGAGCACCCATTACTATCTGCGTCGGGACCTGGCCCGCCAACGGGAGCGCCAACAGGCATCTCGAGAGCTAGATGCTGATTACCGTGAAAGAAGGCAGGCCCGTGACAAGGCAGCACTGTTAGCGCAGCATAAGCCTTCGTTTGGCCCCCCGCCTAAATCCGCCTTACGCAAGTCTGGTCGGGCCGGCAGCAGCTATGCTGCCACCGGTAAGCAGCGTATATGTGTACACAGTCCCTGCCCTCATTAGTTCATCGTCGACTGTGAGTGAAGGATCGGAATTGACCTGTCATCGTGTGTGTTATATGGCTGCAATACAGAGGAGACAGACCCCAGTCAACTGGGACTGGAACACCGCATCAGCATGGTACAGCGTGCTCAATCAAGTCTTGCTTCAATTTGCCAGTGCTCTAATCTGGTGTGCCCCTATGCAATCTTCAGAGCTCTCTCACTGGACTGCAAGGTCCGGCATCCGCCGCCTCCCCTCGCTCCCCTGTGGAGGGTACAGCTAGCTCAAGGAGAGTGGTGTTCATCGGTCTGGATGATAAGCCGCCAGCCGCGGATCTGAATGCTGACAAGAGCAAGGATCAGAATGGGTTCAGTGCGCTGCCCGTAGCAGACAGCTCTGCTGCGGTGTCGCAGTACCAACGCAATGAGCAGCTCAATCTGGTAAGAGTATCTATTGATTGATCATGTAACCGTTGCCTGCACAGCGCGCTGATGTGTACCTGTGCGGCTCTCATGGCTATCGCGCACAGAGCAAGCGCCTATCGGTGCTGCAGCTCGAACAACAGAAAGCAGCCAAGAAGGCCAGCAAAAAGAGAAAGTGAGTGCATCTCATATCAAGATGTCGCTGGTTCTTGCTCATCCACCACGACTCGCTTGTTGGAGTATGTACGCCTGAATCATCCTGCTTGTGTCGTGTTCGATCAGGTCCAAGAAATCCAAAGAGCGGTCATCATCCAAATCATCAGCCAGTGTGCCAGCGGGACCTGCCGGAGCCGTAGCTGCGCCATCCCCTGCGGGTGCTGCAGCTGTCAGCGTTCATCAGACCAGCTTCGCTGCAGTGGGTTCACCTGTGGTCACCACGGTATCACAGGCAGAGATTTGGAGCGAGCAAGATGCTGCAGCTCTAGCGGTAGCTACAGGCACTGCTGGTCCAGCACCACCAGCAGCACCTGCTCAAGTAATGACGGATCACTCACTCCCGTCAGACGGCACCTCGTCTTCAGCTGCTCAACCCCCTGTAAGACCTCAACCTCCCTCCGGACCTGCGTCAGGTCACGCTAGACCATCTCGCCTGGTGTTCGCTCAGCAGCAACAAGGCCCGGCAGATCAGCCAGCCTCAGCGCAGTACACACAGCCTCGTCCACCACCACCCCGCACACTGCCTAGCCTGGCCGTGCATGGAGGCGCTGCTGCTGGACCAGCATCGGCCAGGTTATCGCCATCAAATGCGAATGTGGCTGTGTTTGCTGGACCCAACGGCACCTCGTCATTCCAGCTGCCCCCAGACTCTCCGCCCGTTTGAATGGCCTGATGGAATGAGTATATGAGAACTTGATTGTGAGTGAATTCAAAACGAGTGTATTGATGCTGGATTCAGACAGTAAACGCTGAATGAAAACGAAATAGATAGGTTGACACCTAAGTGTCGGACTCACAACAAAACAGAGAGCTCACTATAGAAGCCCAATCTGATGCCATCTGGATTACAGGCCCACATTGAAGTTGAGGTATGCATCTCTGAGGAGCTGCAGCCCGTGCACCCAGTCCTGGGCCTCCTTCTGCGTTGTTGCCTCCAGACTGAGGGACCAGTTGGGTGCTCGAGTATCAAACACGGCAAACGAGCAGTCCGGCGTAGCGGCCTTGCCCAGCCACGGCTTCTTCAGCAGCGCGGGAGTGCACGCGCCGGCAGTGATGAGCTTCACGAAGCGGAACGGCATGGTACGCGTATCATCGTCATCCTTGTTGGCGGGCTTGGGATCAGACCACACCAGAGTCTGCCAGTCCAGTGCCACACGCACCGTCCGCTTCTTGGACCCACCGTTCTGATGGTACTTGGTCATCACGGTGCCCGATGTTAGCATGTTTCGCACAGACTCTGGTAGCATCTGCGTGACATATGTGTTGAGGTCTGGTGCGGGCCCTGTCATGGAAGCAGCCTTGCTGACTCCTGTGAGCTTCTGAATGAAGATATCGGCAGCCTGGGTGCATGGTATCAGACGCAAGAGTAAGCTCGATGGATCAACACAACCATAGCGGTGATCATAGTGCAAATCGAATTACCTTGGACAGCTGGATGTGCTTGCCATGTATCTGCGTCATCTCACGCACTATAGCCAGGGCGCCCTCACGGATCAGCTCCCGCTTAGCGGTCTCGCCCACCAGGATGAAGTTGGTCAATACTTTGATCATCTTCACCAGCAGGATCGGGAAGTTCACCGACGCCTTCAGGGTGTCCACCACCACTCGAATTAGACCAGCGTCGATCAGGTGCTTGGAGGCCTTAGGCCACATGCTGAGATTGCTCATCAGTAGGAAGAACATGCGAAGGAACGTCTGGGAGGCGAAGTTGTTATCCACACACAGAATGAGGCCTCTGATCGCCGTCTCGGACAGCTGAATGGCGTTCTGCTCCTGAATAGCCAGGTTGACCATCAGGCGCAGCACATCCGTCTGGAACAGCGCGTCCTCCTTGCGGCTGAGCATGGCCTCCACTGCCGCCACCACCACACCCTTGCTAGCGAGCTCCGCAGCCTGGTCCTTGGTGACACACAGCTTGCTGAGGCACACCAGCGCTCGGCGCACAACCTCGCGGTTATCAGACATGGTGCGGATGAGGAACACCAGCACTTCAGGGCACCCGCTGGTCAGCATGTCCTTGGCATTGATCTCGTTGCCCACCAGCACTGCCAGCAGCTGCACTCCCTCCAGGATGGTCTTCTCGAGAGCATCCTTGGCCACGATGGCTTCGAGCACCTGTGAATTGCAGTTAGTGAAAGCAGTGGCAGTGTCAATAGATATATCTCCATACTAAACACAACTCAGCATATGCAGACATAACAGCCATAAAAGGATTTCATTTCTACGCACCTTGGGTACATAATTCGATTTGACAATGACGATGGCGTCATCACCGGATGCGGTTGCCAAGTGCTGCAGTGTGATGAAGGCTGCGATCTGGATACGGGGAACCGCGTGATGCAGAATGGAGATGCTGATCACCGCCTCGACAGTGCCGCCCTTGGTCAACATTGGCGCTGTCTCTCGGGACTGATGTGAGGCCAGGTTGCTGAGGATCTCCATGCCGAACTGCTGCAGCTCCACATTGTCTGGGTACGCGCGCATGGCAGCCACCACCGCCTGCACGGCGCCCTGGAAGATCAGCGTCGGCAGTGTGGCCACTGTCTTTGAGATCTTGTGCAGACAGTTGAGACCGTTCTGCAGCAGGGCTGGGTTTTGCGGGTTCATGAGTATGGACGTGACGATGATGAGACTGCCACCTCCCTTCGCCACGCTCAACTAAGTAACAGGCACAACCAACCGCATCATCATATTAGTATCACGATCATGAGCCAAGCGAGCATGGCATAACCTACTCTGGCTGGTTCGCTATCACCGCACAGTGGAGAGAGAGCGCGGGCACAGTTGATAACCAGCTCCAGGAAGGATCGATGCTTCTGCATAGCGAAGCAGAGGAAATTGACACCGCCGCCTGCATCACATCATCAAGCCACGCATCATCAGCACGTAATCCCATTGAAGCACACTCACACAAGTCGCACGAACATACCTGCAATGATGCTCTTGCGGTTGGGGGTGCAGTTTGAGGCGAGGTTACCCAGGCAATAAGCGCACTTGTTGAGGAGTGGCCACATGGCCATGTACCGTTCCATGATATCCAGGATGAGGGGGGCTCCACCGTGCAGACCAATCAGCACCTTGAGTCTGTTATACACGGACAGTTTGCCCACCAGCTTGATACCAATCACCAACACGTCAGGCACGGCGATATGTCGTCGCATAGCTCGCAGCAGGGCTCCGATACCACCATAGGTGACGAACAGGTTGATGTGCTCTGGCTTCTCAGCGAATCTACTGAGGCACTTGATTCCTGGCATAATGATAGCTAGATCATCTACTGCATCATCAATGATGCCCACCAATCGAGCGATGCCACCATGCCGGACTAGCTCGTCCAGCACCTCTTGCGACAGCTTGGACGAGGCCAGGTTCTGCAGTGCAGCCACCAACTGCTTATGATCGGTGGTGCGGCCCTTGCGCATCACTCCCATCAGACCGAGCAGACTAGCCACAGCCTTACTGTCTGCATTGGATAGCTGGTTTGAGGGCAGCTCATCCGGCATCTCTGCCGCGCCCTTACGGTCCAGGAACTCGTCCCGCTGCTTCTGATCCTTGACCAGGTTCTGCAAGCACGCCTTGCAGATGCGCTGCAGCTCCGCATTCTGCGGGAATGCCCTCATAGCCCAGGCCAGCATCTCCTTCGTCTTCTCGTGCAGTAGCGTCTCATGAGTCTCTTGATAGGCGGACAGGTCCAGTGCAAAGCCCATGCCCTGCGTGACCACACCAGGGGATAGAGGATGTGTACGCACAGCGTGGAACACCTGTCGTACGGCACCGCTGTTGGCGAGAGCAATCGCCATCTGGGCATCAGCGCAGAAGGCTCTCAGAACCATGATGGCCTGCAGTTGCACCTGCTCCACCTTGGGGTGTCGGCTCATCACCTCCAGTACTAGCGATATCACCCCAGACTCCTCCAGCTTCTTGAGGTTCTCCTTGCTCTGTGCCACCTTGGCCAGCACAGCTAGCGCACGGGCACAGTACTCCTCATTGTCACCATAGGTCTCCAGCCCTCGAATGATGTCGTCGATCAGCCCCTCAGTCACTAGCATGCGCACGAAGTTGGCGTCATCGCCCAGTGCGGCAAACGCTGCAGTGGCGGCGCTCATCACGGCAGGCGAGTTGCGATGCTTGGTGACCACGGTCTGTAACACGTGGAAGCCCTCACGGCTGATGGTCACGTGCGTGCCGTCATGCTTGATGCTAGCCAGTCGAGCCATGCTACCAAAGGCCTCGATCACGTGATCTTCCGTGTTCATGAAGCGCCCGATAGCCGTGATGGTCAGATCCGTACCGTCCTTGCGGACTCCTGCCAGCACTGACGCGTCAGCCTCTCGAGCCAGTCGCGTGACCAGTCGAGTGGAGGAGATCAGAATCGCATCGTTGAGCGGATGGGCTCCAGCCAATTGACGAGACGTGGAGGCCGTGCCCAATTCGATCATTACTGCGGCGGACTCTGGGAAGCGTGACACCGCTTCTAGCGCATGCATCCCCTCCTCGATGAACTCCTCGTACTCCATATGAGCCTTCGTGGCCTCTAGCAGGGTCTGTAGGATGCCGCTGCTAAGCAGGGGGCGCAGCGAGGACTTGTGTGAGCCCAATCGCTGCAGCGCGATGGCGATGTGCTTGAGAAGACGTTCCTGCGCAGGTCCAGACTTGGCCGTGTGTGCAGCTTTGAGTGCCGCGTGAAGGATGTTGAAGCCCTTCGCCTCGATGATGACCTGAGCCGCCTGCTCGTTGGCAGCCATGCTGCTCAACAGCGTGACCGGCACCACCATACCCTGCACAGCCACAGCGTTGGTAGGGTCCTTCTTCACATCTTCAGTCAAGCGGCGGATCTGCTCCAACGCATCGATCAGCTCCTTGGCTCCCGTGATCAGCCCCAGAATCTCAGCCGCCTTCTGAGCCACCTCCGGATTAGCTGAGTGCTGATCCAGCAGCTGCACCACCACCTCCGCAGCCTTCTTCTCCTGCAGGAAGGCCACGCCTTCGGGCTGGCGGCACATGAAGTGCAGGAAGCGACAGGCTGGTAAGCAGAGACCGGCATTGGTCACGTTGCGCTTGACTGCCGTCAGCATGGCTTCAGTGCAGTGGAAGAGTAGACGACGGTCCACTCCATCTTTGGAGCCATTGCACAGCACGTACAGCAGATCCGCTGCAGCAGCCAGCACCAACGGCTTGTTCTGGTAGTGCTGCAGCACCTTGAGCACAGCTTCAATGCCACCCTTCTCGATAATTAGTTCGATACCATGGTTCTTGGTCTGCGCCACGTAGCGATAGAAGGCCAGTACGTTGAGGATGACACGTTCAAACTCAGTGCGATGCACCAACACGCTGTTCATCGCTTCAATAGCGCCCTGTCGCTCCACATCGTCCCAGGCAGCCCGGCTGACTTGACACAGCTGGGTTATGAGGGACACGCAGACATTGGCGACTCGTTCCTTCTCGCCTTGATTGTTCAGCGATGCGATGATGCTGTCAATACCGGCTTGGTTGATGAACTCCTCGGCATTATTCTCCGTCACAAGCATGCGTTGCAGTGCTCGAATAGAGGGGGCCAGCACGGTGTCACCGATCTTCTGGGAGGCGTTGAGGCCAATACCGTTCACGATAGCCAGCAGAATTGGAATGCCGTCCTCCTTGAGGATATAGTCGATGTTCTCAGTGATCAACACCAATGCAGCCACGGTAATGATGTTCTGGCCCGTCTCGAGCAGGATCTTGTCCGTCTGCGCTTTCATGCGAGAGCGCGCCACCTGATCGAAGGCCTCTTCAATGTGCTGTCGCTCCGACAACAGAATCAGGCACTGCCTGCCAACTTCAACCAGCTCTTCATCGTACACATGACGCTCCATAACCAGCGCCAGGACCAGCACGATGCGAATCTCCTTCGACTTGAGCCATTCCATGGTGTCGGCATCAGACTCAGCTAGCTTCAGAATGATGGCCAGGATGTGGCGGTTGTGCTCAACCATGTCTGGGTTCTTCTGCAGCGAGTCCAGGGCGATGCGGGCACCGTCTTGCTCCACCACCTGCTGGGCGATGTTATGATCCTGGCACAGAGCGCTGAGGATACGCGCTACGTGGGTCAACACCTTCTCGTTCTTGGTATCGGACTTGAGCAGCTTGAGCATTCCACCAACGCCGCCAGAGCGGAGGAGGCGGGCTGTATTGGAGGGGTGCGAGCACAGTGCCTGCAGGATCTGCAGCGCGGACTCGCCGCAATGCTCTGGATCCTCCGCCAGCGCTTGCAGTGCCAGCTCTACGGCCCCCTGATCGCCAAGCATCTTTGCATAGGCGGGATTGGCGCCCAGCGCAGTGATGACGCGAGAGAGCTCTTTCATCACGCCGTCATGAGCTTTGAAGTTCTTGAAAGCCGAGATGATCACGTCCACACCGTTCAGCTCGACAATGGCGTCCACGTTGTCCTTGTTTTGAGCCATGTTTGCCAGGGCGCTGAGGGACTGCTCGTTGAACTCGCGGAATTTTGGCTTCTGCCTCATGCCTTCGATCACTGCTTTGATAGCGGCACGATCCCTTGCAATCAGCTCAGCCACACGTTTGCTCTTGGTGAGCTGCCCAATAGCGCGAGGTGCCGCAGCCAGTGCATTATCGTCCATGGTGTCGTCACCTGCACTGCGCTGCAGAGCCGCTGTCAGGGCCTCCAGACCCTTCTCTCGGATGACAATCTGCACATTGGACTCTTGCCCAGCCAAGTTGCCCAGCAAGTTCACAGAGTACTTCTGATCATCGCCCTTGTTCTGCCCGACCTTGCGGACCATCGACACCACTGCTCCGGAGCGTGCAATATTGGACGAGTGCTCCGCTGTCTTGGCCATCTTGCCCAGTGCTGATGTGCCTGCAGCGAGCAGAGGCGTGTCAACTTTGTCCTCCTGTGAACATTCAAACATATCGTTAGATTTGAACTTCAGTCATTCATTGCAAGAACGGCGAGGTCAGAATACTCACATCAATGGCATCCAAGATGGCGCGAACACCGCCTTGATCGACGATCGTGTCAACATTGGCGTCACGCTCAGCCAGCTCGCCTAGCGTGCTCACTGAAGCGAGCACATTGGCCTTGCCTCGAATGGACGCCAGCTTCTCCTTGACTTCTTCCGAGCAGTCGACAGCAGCCAGATATTGACGGATCCAGTACTGAAGAAGTTGGGTGGATTGCAAGATGCGACGGAATTTCAACTTGGTAGCATAACCCTTCACTGACTTGCCAATCACTGTGGCTGCGGAGTTGTAGAAGTCTGATCGCTTGCCCTCCAGTTCATGATGCGCGTCGTCCTTCAGGAACACTTTGGTGCTGCCGATGCGGAAACGAGCTTCCGCAATGTTCAGCGCGTTCAATAGCGCTCTGGCCTTCTCACGGGGCTCTTTGGGCAGGTTAGCTCCTCGGGGAAGCAGGACCGAATAGTACGCGACGAAATCGGCGTGCTTGCGGTTGAAAGGGAAACCGTCCTTGCGAATGCGCACAGTTTCCATGATACCCGAGCAGCGCAGCTGACGCAGAACCTCAAAACGGTCGAACCTGCCCATGCACAGTATTGGAGATGAGCAGCGAGTTTTTGGTGACCATTGACCTATGTTGACTTACGTTTCTGAACTTTGGTCGATGTTAGGCTTGACGCATCGCACATACTGCGGCGATGCAGCGCCCAGCACGTCCATCAGCTTCACCAGAGATTCCGCAAACGCACCGGCTACCGAGCGACGGGAATTTGCCGCATACTGTGCCTCCGCATTCGCGAACAAATCCAGGAAATGAGGGTGTCGGGAGGTTCGAATGGCCTAAACAGGGTCACCCCACAATTGAGCAAAGAGCAAAACAGAACCTTCACCAGGCGAAACAAAGGTGTGTGTCTTACCGCCAACAAGCCAGGACCAAAATGCTCACGATTGGTGTCGACAAATTCAGCAGCTTCGTAGACTACTTCACCCGCATAATGCACGATAGCAAATGCGGCACTCTGACCATGCTGAGATTTAAAAAACGTGAGCTCTTGTTGTTTCAAGCACAATGCAGCCATAGAACCATACCCCGGAAGAAGCAGACGGACGAGTGTCCTGGAGAGCTAGCACTCGAGACAGGAAGGTCGCGTCGGTGGCGTTGGGATCCCGAGCTTCTCCATCCAAGATGTACATGATACCCGAACCCGTCTAAACAGAACAGAGAGAACACAATCACAATCTTGATACAGCTGCAGCAAAACAAAAGGAAGCAGCCATGTTCTCGCAAACCTTCTCGATGAGCTCAATCGCAGGCTGATTGTCCACGAACTTGAAGTCAGCCACGTCGATCTTCTCTTCCACGTACTCTCGCTTCTCAAGCTTGAACAGATGCTCGTTGAACAAGTATTGCAGACGTTCGTTCGCGTAGTTGATGCAAAATTGCTCGAACGCGTTTTTCTGAGATCAATAAAAAACGGTTTTTTCAGTAAGACGACAGTACCAACAAGGACAAGGAGTCTGCAATATACCTCATACTGCTCGAAACCGAAAATATCCAGAAGAGAAATGACAGTGTCGAATCCGTCAACTTCCATGTCCGCGTTCAGCTGTCGGACGATCCAATCAAAGCTGCGAGAATATAGTTCTTTAGCGAACGTGTCACGATTGTCTTTAGCCTGTTTTAGTCAAGCGCAAGTTCAGTGCAATGTCTGCGTGAAGCAGCGCATAGGTAATCACACACTTTTTGCAAACTGAGAGTCGTCTCTGTCGCAGAATCTCCGGCTTTTGCTTCCGCGTACAACAAACCCTTGGTAAGCATCTCAACGTCACACTTCAGCAAATGCGCTGCCCACTTCACAACTGGAAACAAACGATGTCGAGGTCAGCCGGCGTCGAAGCAACACGAGCCGAGTAACGCATTTGCTCACCTTCCGGGTTCTTAACCTTCACGATGCCGTCTTCTTGTTCAAGTTTGATGTTACCCAAATGCAGAATAGCAGCCAACAGAGTGAACGTCAAGTGTTGGTAATGCACCTTGATTCCGGCGACTGTAAGTGCTCGCTGAGCAGAGGAGCAGCAAACAACCAGTAAGTCGGTAGTGGTTTTGAACATCTTCAAAGGTGGTGTCGTCCGCCGGGGTGCCGCGGATGCGAGCCTCGTAGACCAGAGCTTCGAGCTGTTGGTGATCCTGGCGGTCGGGCTCGCGACGTACGCCGCCTTTGTCCCGCTCGACTTCGTGCTGCTCCAGGCCGGCCTCCCGGGCCGACAGAGCCTGCTCATGGCGCTGAACGTCGCGATCAACGTCTCGCTGAACCTCCTGTTGGTGCCGCCGCTCGGGATCCAAGGCGCGGCTCTCGCGACCGCTTGCGCCTGGTTGCTCTCGGGCGTGACGTTGAACCTCGCTTCCTGGCGGTGGCTCGGGCTGCGCGGCGGCATCGTCCTGGCCTCGCTGTTCAACCGACCGCGGGACTGACCTGGCGAGCGCGGGTCTCCGTCGCGGCCGCCGAAATTGCACCGGCGGAGCCGGGCGGACGATCAATCATGCGGCCTCCACCGAGGTCCACGACGGACCGCGGGGTACGGGGTCGACCGAGCGCTCCCCGCGGACGTAGTGCCGACAGAAGCCGATCGTCGCCGACGCGATCGCCTCGCGGAGGGCTGGGGCGTTCTCCGGCTCGGGTCCCTCGAGGAACGCCCGTCTGGCGCTCGGGTCCTTGGGGTGGGCCACGGTGAAGTGTGTCCCGCCGGTGAGGTGGGCCAGGATCCTCGGCCTGCTCGCCTCTTCCCAGGTCCGGCGGACCAGGTCGGGGCGCGCCTCGCCGTTGCCCTCGCCATACCGGTGGGCGCTGGCGGCGAGGACCCCGTCGTCGGTGCCGACGAGGAGGAGCAGCGGGGTCGGGGCGTC
>ENA-ORBV01009708-ORBV01009708.1-microbial-mat-metagenome-genome-assembly--contig:-NODE-9708-length-15669-cov-5.487943_pt1 | contig 15669 bp, 13 predicted proteins | sample MGYA00237777_ERZ505514 | MGnify/ENA primary metagenome ERZ505514 (study PRJEB26160, sample SAMN06269048) | microbial mat metagenome | isolation source: Oligotrophic lake microbial mat | place... | reverse complement strand
GACTTACGCACTTGCTTGCCGGAAAAATCACCGATTCCGCGACAAATCGGCACACTCCATAAGAAACTTGGGTTAGGGACGCCCGCCACCGCACTTCGGTGGAATTTCGAGATGACAAGAAGCCGTTTCGGAGCGCATGCTTCCAACCAAGGAGGGTTCCAACTTCCCTGCAATCCCATGAAACCGCGCTTCCCCCTGTTCGTTCTGGCCGTTCTTATCGCTCACGCTTCGATGGCCGCCCCGCCTGTTGTCTCGGGCGTAACCGCTTCCCAGCGCCCCGGCACCAAACTGGTGGACATCTACTACAACCTCTCCGATTCAGACGGGGACTCGCAACTGGTCGAGGTGATGGTCTCCGGCGACGGTGGGCTCACCTACACCATCCCCTGCGTCACCCTCTCGGGTGCGGTTGGTGCCGGGGTATCCACCGGCAACGGCAAGCATATTGTCTGGAACGCCGGGCAGGATTGGGCTGGAAACTTCGTCGATAGCACCAAGGTCCGCGTGACCGCCCATGACGGCACCACGCCCCCGGCCCCGCCGGGGATGGTCTATATCGAGCCCGGCCCCTTCCAGATGGGCGACAACTTCGTCGAAGGCGGCACGGAGGAGCGCCCGGTCCACAATGTCCAGGTCGATGGATTCTTCATGGATAAATACGAAGTCTATCGCGAACTGTGGGAGCAGGTGAAATCGTGGGGGAACGCCAACGGATATTCGATCAGTGGCGGCTCGTTCCAAGGCAACCAGCACCCGGTCCAGTCGCTCTCATGGTACAACGCCGTAAAATGGTGCAACGCCCGCTCGCAGTTGGAGGGCAAGACTCCCTGCTACTACACGGACACCGCCCTCACCACGATCTACAAGACTGGAGACGTGGCCATCACCAGCAACATGGTCAAATGGGATGCCAACGGCTATCGCCTCCCCACCGAGGCCGAATGGGAGAAGGCCGCGCGCGACGGCATGACCGGCAAACGGTATCCGTGGGGGGACTCAATCACCGGGAGTAACGCGAACTACGCCAGCAGCGGCGACCCGTTCGAGACAGGCTCCACACCCTACACCTCCACAGTCGGCTACTACCCCGCCAACGGCTACGGGCTCTACGACATGGCGGGCAATGTCGTGGAGTGGGTCTGGGACTTTTACAACACCACCTACTACGGTTCCCCCGATTCCCTGAACAACCCGAGAGGCGGAACAGGGACCTACCGTGTGATGCGGGGCGGCGCGTGGAACTTCTCGACCAACCTCCTGCGGTGCGCGTATCGCGACCGCAACACGCCGACGAGCGCGGTCAACTACATCGGGTTCCGGTGTGTCCGGGGGCTTTGATTCTGCACTTTTACCCTCTTACCCTTTGGATGAAGGGGCTCGAATGGGTGCAAGCGTTCGTTCTGGAGTATGGAGCACGGGGTCCAGGGGCAGAGCCCCTGGCGGAGCCAAAATTTTGAAATGGTCGAATCGGACAATGTCCTGACCAAGTTTCACGATGCCGGCTCGCGCCAGACGTTCCGCAACGATTCAGGCAGCGCATCGCAGGTTGACAAGACCATCCATTTTGTCAAAAATGATGCCATGAGCCGCCTGACCATTGAGATCGACCCCGAGCAGCATCGCAAGATCAAGACTATGGCCTCGTTTGCGGGGATGACACTCAAGGATTTTATCCTCGCCAGAACCCTTCCGCACGGATCCCCGAAAGAGGATGCCACCGAAAAACTGATGTCGTCCCCGAAGAACGCCGCCCGATTGCGGAAGGCCCTGGCCAGCCCGGATTCGGCGAATCGAGTGTTTGAATCTGTCGAAGACGTCAAAAATGCGCTTGGAGTTTAAGCCCCAGGCTTTTGAGGACCTCCAGTATTGGGTGCGGCTAAACCCGAAAATGGCAAAGCGGCTGATGCGGCTTATCGAGGAAACCCAGCGAGATCCATTCGGAGGAACGGGCAAGCCTGAGCCGCTGCGAGGTGAACTGTCGGGCTGGTGGTCGAAATGGATCGATCAAGAGCATCGCCTCATCTATCGGGTGGAGGGTGATCGTTTGATCATTGCCCAAGCCAGAGGTCACTATGGCGATTGACCTTTGGGTGGGCCGATACCGCGAGCATGCTCATGCCCAGATTTGCAGGAAATAGGAGATGGCCGCTTCGGACAATGTCCTGACCAAGTTTCACGATCTGCTGCTCTATCTCATCCCGCAGTTGGCGAAGTTTCCGCGCGACCAGAGGTTTTTGTTGGCCGATCGCATCCAGACAAAGGTGATGGAGGCGCAGGAGCACTGCTTGCGGGCCTACTACGGGCGGGACAAGCTCCCGCACCTCCACGAGGCCAACCTTTCGCTGGAGATCGCCCGCCATCTCATCCGCCTCGCGCACGGGCTGCGCCTGGTAAGCACGGAGCGCTACGGGGTCATCTCCGCCCGGGTGGACGAGACCGGCCGGATGATTGGCGGTTGGATCAAGAGCCTCAGACATCCGGATCCGCCGGGCACGTGAGAACGCACCGCGGCTTGTTCCCTTCGATCTGCTCGTTCGAGAACCTCCTGCTTGCGCATCGCAAGGCCGAAAAGGGCAAGCGCTTCCAGTGCGACACCGGCCGCTTCCGGAGCCGGGTCGAAAGGGAACTGCTCGGCTTGCGGGAGGAATTGATGTCGGGCAACTACACTCCCGGCGGTTACCGCGAAAAACCGATTCTCCACCCGAAACCGAGGATCATCAGCATCGCCCCGTTCCGCGACCGGGTGGTGCACCATGCCGTGTGCAACGTGGTGATGCCATTGTTCGAGCGAAAGATGATCCACGACCTCTACTCGAACCGGGCGGGCAAAGGGACCCACGCGGGCATCCGCCGATGCCAGCAGTTTGTGCGCCGGTTCCGCTATGTGCTCAAGTGCGATGTCCGCAAGTATTTCCCGAGCATCGACCACGAGCTCCTCAAGGCCGCCCTTCGAAGGACCGTGCGGTGCGGGCCGACCCTTGCCCTGCTCGACCGGATCATCGATGCCAGCAACCCGCAGGAGCCGGTCTGGTCGCTGTTCCCCGGCGAGGATCTCGCGGAGGCCGGGCACCGCCGGGTGGGCCTGCCCATCGGCAACCTGACCAGCCAATGGTTCGGCCTCATCCATCTGACCGCCTTCGATCATTGGGTGAAATCAGCCTCCGACGACGGACTGGGCTGCAAGGGATACCTCCGTTACGTGGACGATTTCCTCCTGTTTTCCGACGACAAGGAAGAGCTGGGGCGATGGCGGAAGGAAATCCTCCAGCACTTGGCCGGAATTCGGCTCCGGATCAACGAGCGCAAATGCCGGACGCATCGAATCTCCGACGGCGTGACGTTTCTGGGTCAGCGGGTCTGGCCCCATCGCCGGAGGCTCTGCGCGGCGAACGTGCGGGCCGCCCGCCGGCGGCTCCAGTGGCTCGCGCGAGAATATCTCCGTGGAAATCTCGGGAGGGAGGATCTGCAACGGCGCTGGACGAGCTGGAAAGGACACGCTTTGCAGGCCGATGGAATTCGACTTGTCGAGGACGTACGCGATCAGCTACGCCGAACCCTGGCAGCGCGGGAACCAGACCAACCGTGTGCTGCGGGGCGGCGCGTGGAACAACACGACCAACAACCTGCGGTGCGCGAATCGCAACAACAACACGCCGACGAACACGAACAACAACATCGGGTTCCGGTGTGTCCGGGGGCTTGGGACCGGGGCGAATAGCCCCGGTTGGGAGAGCGGTCCCGTCCACGGACGGGATCGGCGGACCAGCCCAAAAGCCCGCCCGTGCCTGCCGGTTTCTTCGGGCCACGCCCGGTGGAACGAACAGGGCAAAGCACTCCGGCGCCAGTAGCCGCCGCGAACGCGCCGGGGTGCAGGGCCGGGGTGGCCATCAAACTTCGAGGTTCAAAGTTCGAGGGGTACCGCCTGGCCAAACGCCTGCGCGCCCTGGGGGTCGGGGTGGTCGCGATGTTGCCGGTCCACCCGTTCCAGGGGCGCGTGATGGCCCGATTCGATCTCCGCAACCATCGCAAGATCGCCGTCATTGACGGCGAGACAGGATACACCGGCTCCCAGAATCTCATCGAGGCCGACTTCAAGACGGGCCTGGTGTTCGAGGAGATGATGATTCGGGTGACGGGCCCGGCGGTGTTGGAACTGCAATTTGTGTTCCTGGCGGATTGGTTCGTGGAGACCGGCCTGATGCTCGAAGGGCCCGAGGTATTGCCGGAACCGACGCAGACGGGGGCCGTGGCGGTGCAGACGCTGCCGAGCGGACCGGATTTCCCGACGCAGAACAACCAGCGACTGTTTGTGTCCATGGTGCACGAGGCCGATCGGAGCGTGCATCTCAGCACTCCCTACTTTATCCCCGATGAGCCTTTGTTGCAGGCGATGCAGACCGCGGCGCAGCGAGGGGTGGAAGTCCATCTCATCCTGCCACGCTCACCCGATTCGTTTCTCGTGAGCCGGGCGCAGCGTGCGTATTACGGTCCGCTCCTGGCGGCGGGTGTCCTCATCCATCTCTATCGCCCCGCATTCCTGCACTCGAAATTTCTGTGCGTGGACGGGGAGATCGCGGTGGTGGGTTCGAGCAATTTCGACATGCGGGACCCGGGGCCGCTGAGTCTTCTGAGAGCGCGCTGGGGCGCTCCGCGTTAGCAGTGGGTGAGAGCCCCCTGGCCACCTTGAGCGGACGGAGGCAGTGCGTTGCCCTCACCCACGCCGAATCACGCCCCGCCATTCGATCCCCGGAACTTCAGGATTCAACATTCGGTTCGCCCGGTGCAACATGGCCGCATGTTTCCCGGATCGGTCAGCGGCGTTGATTGGAGCGGTTGGTTGCTCCTGGCTGAATGGTGCATCCGCGTCGGCATGCTGTTCGTGGTTCCGTCGCGACACTCGTCCGATGCGGCCAAGGCCTGGCTGCTCCTGATCTTCTTTGAACCGCTGGCGGGCACGACGCTTTATCTCCTGATGGGGCGGGCGAAGCTGCCGGCATGGCGGACCCGTCGGGAGCACGAATTCCGGCAGCGCGTCGCCCCCATCGTGAGGCGGTTGCGGGCTCACCCGAATGTCTTTCGTCCCGATTTATCGGATGAACATCGCCGCCACGGCCACCTCGCTGAGCGCCTTGGGGAGATGCCGATTCTGGGAGGCAACGCGGTGGAAGTTCTGTGCCATTACAACGGCATGATTGATCGGCTGGTGGCTGATATCGATGCCGCACAGCGCTCGGTCCATCTCCTTTTTTATATCGTGGCGGACGACGCAGTGGGAGGGCGCGTGGTTGAGGCGATGGGTCGGGCCGCAGCCCGTGGGGTCCGTTGCCGGCTGCTCTACGATCCCGTCGGGTCACGGCCATTCCTCGGGAGTCTGGCGAAGCGGGCTGTTAGGCTCGGGGTCGATGTGGCGGAGATGCTCCCCATCCGACCTTTCCAAGGCAGGTTAATGGCCCGATTGGATCTGCGGAACCACCGGAAGATCGCGGTGATCGATGGCGGGACCGGCTATGCCGGGTCGCTGAACCTGATCGAGCCGGGATTCAAGAAGGGCCTTGTTTACGAGGAGTTGATGGTCCGTGTAACCGGGCCGGCAGTGCTCGAACTGCAGTTCGTCTTTCTCTCCGACTGGTTCGTCGAAACCGGTTCGTTTGTCGTGGGGGACGACGTGCTTCCCGATCCCGTCCAAACGGGTGCCATGGCGGTCCAGATGCTCCCAAGCGGCCCCGATTTCCCGGTCCAAAACAACCAGCGCCTCTTCGTCTCGATGGTTCACGAAGCGGACCGGAGCGTGCACCTGATCACGCCCTACTTCATCCCCGACCAGCCCTTGCTGCAGGCCATGCAGACGGCGGCGCAGCGGGGGGTCGATGTCCGGCTCATTTTACCGCGCTCGCCGGATTCGTTCCTGGTGAGCCGTGCGCAACGGGCTTACTACGGCCCGCTGCTGGAGGCGGGCGTGCATATCCACCTATACCGCCCCGCGTTCCTGCACTCGAAGTATCTGTGCATCGACGATGGGATTGCCGTTGTGGGATCGAGCAACCTGGATATGCGCTCTTTTCTGCTCAACTCGGAAATCACCCTCATCTGCTACGATCACGCGGTTGCCGAGGCGTTGCGCCTGGAGGCAGAGCGAACGATTGCGGCGTCCGATTCCGTGGACCCGGCGGCCTGGGCGCGACGTCCGTTTTACCTCCGTGTTGTCGAGAACCTGATGAGGTTGTTGAGTCCCGTGCTTTGAGGTTTGAGGGCTGTGGGGCGCACGCGGTTGGCGCTCAGCGGACTTCGAGCTTGGTCGCGCGGATGGGGTGGAAGGTCTGCTTGCCTGCCTTGTCGCGGACGACGAGGCCGACAGTGCCGGCAAAGGAGATCGCCTCGTCCTCATACTCGAAGGGCTCAATGCCCATGAGGACGGTGAGCTTTCGTCCGTCGGGGAGGGTCATGCGGGTGACCCGGCCCGCCTGGTCCAGACGTTCCGTTTGCGTTGCGGCTTCGTCCGGCCCATGCACGGTGAAGGTCCAGGTCGCGCTGGTATTCCGCGGCATGTCCCAGCGGAGGACCGCGGACCGGGTGTCGTGACGAGCCGTGCCTTTTCCTCCCTCGTTGACCTCGCCGGGTTTCTTGCCGAAGGATTCGCCGACACCGCCTTTGTCGCCGTCCAGCTCGTCCTTGGCTTCGATCCTGGAGAATTCGACCCCATCGGGATACGCCATCTTGAGGATGCCGGTGACGCCTTGCGGGCTGGCCATGGTTGCCACGGGGCCGGCGACGCTCAGCCCGTCAGCTTGATAACTGTGCATGCGCCAGACGGTCGGGCACGTTGTTTCGACATTGTCGCGGACCACCAGCAGGTCGGGGTGGACGAAGAGCACCTGACGGTCGAACCCGTTGCGGGTGGCGGGGGGTGTGGACTGGGAGAGGTCGAGCCGTGGGTTGAAGGGGTACATGCAGCGCGCGTTGGCGTAGTCGTACAGCCCGGGCTGGTAGGCGTCGTCGCTGATCCACGGGGCGGGATACTTGCAGGGGAGCGTCCAATTATTCACGCCGCGCAGCTCGATCTGTGTGCCGCTGGCCGGGCCCTGTTTGTAACTGTTTCCGTAATGGGCTCCCGGCGGTCCGCCCCACGCCGCGTCTCCGAAAAAGTGGACATTGCGGAACCAACCCCACAGCGAGCCCTTGTCCTGGTGGTGATGGCCCCAGCTTTGTTCTGCTCGCAGGACAACATACGACTCGCGATCCTGTCGGTCTGTGCTGCGCAGGGTGACCCCGTAGCCCTGGAGATAGCGGCTCCGGAGGTCGGGCTTTTCCGCCTGCAACTCCGGGGGAACCGGCGGCCACGGCACCTTGCCTTCGCTGACTCCCAGCCCGTCCGTCTCTTCCAACAACCAACGCAGATGCCGCGCGACCTTTTGAATTTCGGGATCTTTCGCGGCGGCGAAGCGGGGCAGCGCCCGGCGTGCACGATCCCGAAAGTTACCGAGGTTCAGCCCGTGATCGCCGATGGGCGGCGGCACGCGCAGATGGTCAAACCCCGGATCCCGCGGGGAGTGGGCGACCGTCCAGAAATCGAACATGCCGGCAAACCGGCGGTCCTCGTAGAAATTCCGCGCACCAACGTCCACGAGTGTGTCTGCAAGGGGGATCAGATTGTTCATGGTCCAAAACGCGTAGTTATGCGATTCCTCCCAGCAGCCGCTCTGGGGATAGACATACCGATCCAACGCCATGCTCATCTGTTCCACGCCGTGCTCGCGCATTTTCAAGCCCTCGGGATGTCCGAGTGCGGCGAGCCCGGCCCCCATTTGAGCGACGCCGCGGTAACGGTCGGCGTTGAAGTTCATGTTCTCCATCCCTTGGTAGAATGGGTTGAGCGCTTCGGGATCGGTCCACGGAAGCATGGAACGGCGCCCGGGATACGCGCTTTCGTCCATCGCCATGTATGCCCAAATGGCCGGGGCGGTTTGCTTGTCGGCAACGCTGGCCTTTGGATCGACCTTCGCGATGTCGGCGATGCGGGGGGTCCGAGTTGCGTGGATCTCGGCCCAGTGAAGCAGCCCTGTCTTTTCGGCCCGCATGGCGCCGTTCGAGCCGTTGAATTCCTGCAGCCCCGCCCGCCCCTGCATGCCTGTCAGGACATTCTGTGCCCCACCCGCCTGCTTCGTTGGGGCGGAATCCTCGGGCGAGAGGGGCGATCCGTCGGGGTTCCAGACCAACGTCAGCCGGTTGAGCCGGTCGAGCGGCCAAACCCCCTCGCTGACGTGCGCCTTGCGCAGTTTGCCCCACTCCACCTTGGGCGGACCACCCTTTTCATCGGGCGTGATCGGGCCGGTGGGCATGGCATACAACGCCCATTCACGATGTCCTTCGATGAGCCACGCCTCCATCGCAAACCGCTTCTGTGCGCCTGCGAGCCCCACGACGCCACGCGTCATCCGATCGCCCGGAACCTCCGGACGTTCGTAGAGATCCACATGGTTGACCTTGGCCCGCGTCCACCGGTCGGGACGCAGATAAAATCCACCGACCGCGAGCGATCCGTCCTCGTTCGCCAGACCGATGGTCTCGCTCTTGCCACCGAAGTAGCCGAACTGGGTCCATAGGACCATGCGCACGAGGCAACGCTGGCCTTCCTCGCGCACAAAATCCCCCGAGTCGGCCCCCGCAACGGCAAAGACCTTTGTCTGCGCCTGATCGGCGCAGGTGACATACCACGGGGGCGCCCAGTCCTCATAGCTGAACACATATTTGCTCGCGCCACCGAGGTCGAAATCCTCGACCAACTGGGCGTAGGCTTTGCCGGGATGGATTCGGACCCGGACGGTGTAAGTCTTTCCCTCCTCGAATCGATACGTGATTTTGGATTGCCAGAACACCGGGCCCGATTCGACTTCGCAGGTGACGCTCTTCACGCGCAGAATGGAATCCAGGTAGCCGGCACCGATCCAGTGTTTGCCGTCTGCGGAAACCGAGGCGACGGGACCGGGCAGGTCGAAGGCCGGGGCAGGTTTGTCGAACGTAATCGAGCCGACCGGCACCCGGGCCCAGAACTGGCCATTGCCGACGGTCGCCATTCTGACTCCGCCGATTGTGGCGGCGTCTTCCACGGTGACCCCGCTCGTTGCGGGCTCCGCCGGTCCGATGAGCGGGATGAACTGTTGCTGGCCGAACTGGTCGAAGTTGACGAGCGTCCAAACACGGATTTTTCTGGCAGCTTCGCGGGACCCGTCGAGGACCTCCACCTGGCAGGGGCCGGCGCTGAGGCGAACGGTCTCGGCCCGGACGGGAGTGCTCAGCGTGATCTCCCAGCTCACCGGTTCCTGTTGATATTTCACTCCGAAATACTCGTTCACCACCAGCTTTTCGGGTGTGAAGCCGGGTGCAGCCGCGGCGGAGCCGACGCCCCCCAGAAGCGCGGCCGCAGCAATCGATACCAGAGCCAGTTTCGTCCGGATTGTCACAGTCGCTCCCATCTATTTGGTGTTGCGCGGCAGGGTCATCGCACCGCCCGAACGGCCTCCACCAGCGGCCCGGCCAGGTGTTCCTGGTTGGGGCCCTTGCCCGGTGCGGCAAAGGCGAGTTTCCGCGTTCCAACACCGAGGTTGAATTCGATGGTGACGTGACCCTCGTAGAGGCTCGTGCCCATGAGGCTTGCCGTGCGCGCGTTTGGCGTGCTGTCGCTTTTGGTGTCCGGTCCGAGGAATGATCGACTTGAGGGATCCCCGGCCCGTTGGCGGTGTTGCCAGAGCTGGAAACCCATGGCGTCCGCATGCTTCCACTGAGCAGGATCGACCGCCCAAAAGCCGATCAAGTCCTTCGAACCCGACGCGCTTGCGAACACAGCGACCCCTATGGGGGGGACGGGGGGCTGCCCCTCCATTTCCGTGGTTGGGGGAGCCGCCACGCCGGGGTTCACCGTCACCTCGGGCTTGTCGTAAAAGCAGGGCAGATACAGCGAGCCGACCGTCCTGGCGTTGGCGGAAAATGCGATCCCGGCTGAGGGCGCCCAAGGCTGCCCCGCCGCCTCGCTGTAGAAGCAGTCGAAGACGAAAAGATTGCGTGGCCCAAGGGAACTTTGCTCTTCGAGGACCAGCACGCCGTCGCGCACCGTCATCTGCACCTCATACCGCTTTCCAGCTTCGAACTCGTAAGTGAGGGTTGCACCGGTGGGCGTTTGCGTGCCGTTAAATTTAAGAAGGCGCGGGTAAGTTTCCAGGTAACCGTGGCCGCGCCACACCCCATCGGGGCCCTTGCAACGGACGATCGGGCCGGGCACGGAATAACTGGCGGCCCCTTCGGCCGGTGCATGGAAACTTCCAGTCGGGATTTCAACCCGGAACCCGCCGACCACCAGCTCGGCCCGGCCGAGGATCAGTTTTTGGGGAGGGCCGGCCGGAGGGCTGTTGGCTCCCCCGGTCGGGCTGTCCAAGGGGATCTCCCCGCCGAAGACCGCGGTGGTGGCCGCGAAAAGCACGCCGACCAAAACAAGGGACCGGGGAGACGTCACTCCCTTTTCCTGCCACAGTGTGGACGCAGGCGCAATCCTTCCATTCTCAACAGGCAGGACAATGCACCCCCGGGTTGAGGGCGGATGGGCGTGCACTTTTCCCGGTGGCCCAAAACTTTTTCAAATGAAAGCGTGAAAAAAAGAGGCGGTTCCCCAAACTATCGTGTTTCACATGAGTCGCAGCGATTCCCCCAGACTACGCCTCGCCATCCTTGGCGCGGGCGGCATTTCCGGGGCCCATGCGCGGGCGATGCTCGCACTGCCAGACCGGATCGAGTGCACGTTGTTGTGCGACGTGTCGAAGGAGAATCTCCATCGACGGGCCGAACAACTGGGTGGCACACCGGTGCACTGCACCGACTGGAAGCAAATGCTATCGAAGCACGGCGATCAGTTCGACGCCGTCGTGATCGCGCTCCCGCATCATCTGCATGCGGCGGCAATCCTCGATTGCCTGGCGGCGGGGAAGCACGTGCTTTGTGAGAAACCGCTCTGCACTTCGCTCATCGAGGCGGATGCGATCGTGTCCGCGGTGCAGGCGGCAGGGGTGACTTTCATGCCGGGACACAATGCGTTGTTTCATCCGTTCGTGGGTCGGGTGAAGGAAATGGTCGGGGCGGGAACCATCGGACCGGTTCTGCACATGCGTTCGCAAGACTGCTTTGTGCTTGGTGCGGACTTTAGCGACACGTGGCGCGGGCGGTTTGGCGAGCAGGGCGGCGGTGAGTTGATCGACACCGGATACCACGCCGCCTATACCCTCATGCATTTCGCAGGGGCCCCCGTCGTTGAGGTTCGCGGCACCTTTGCCCGGTTCCGCCAACGGATCGAGGGGGAGGACACCGCGTCCGTCCAGTTGCTTTTCGGAGATGGTGCCATCGGTGAGATCTTCACCTCTTGGGCCATGCCGCGTCCGCACGGGACGCATGCGCTGCATCTCATGGGGGAAAAAGGACAACTTTTCGGCACCGGCAACTCCTTGTATCTACTGCCCGAAGGATTCAGCGAGCCCGCTCGCATCGAGCTGCCTGCCTCCGACTCGTTCGAGGCGCAGATGGCCTGTTTCCATGACTGCGTCCGCGGCCGGCGTCGTCCTCCTCATTCGGTGCAGGAGAGCCGCGAGGTGTTGCGACTCATCCTCGAAGCCACCGCGAGTGCCGTGGGCTGGGAGCGGCACGCGTTTTTAAAAACGGAAACCCGAAGGAAAGCAGAACAGCGATCCCCTGCGCTCCCGGGCTGAACACGAATCCTACCATGATCACACTCGCCATTGCCGGTTGCGCCCACATCCACACGCCCAACTTCGTCGATCGCCTTGCCAAGCGGACCGATGTCCGGGTCAAGAGCATCTGGGATCCCGATCCGGCGCGAGCGGCCAAGCATGCCGAAAAATTGGGCGCGGCTGTCGTCGCGAACTTCGAGGCTGTCTGGTCGGATCCTGATGTTGCGGCGGTCATCATCTGTTCGGAGACCCATCGGCACGCCGATCTCGTCCCTCCCGCAGCCAGGGCCGGCAAGCACCTGTTCGTCGAGAAACCGCTCGGGTTTGCGTCGGCCGATGCGTTTGAAATGGCCGGGGTTATCGAGGCGGCTGGGGTGTTGTTTCAGACCGGTTACTTCATGCGCAGCGACCCGGTGAACCGGTTTCTCAAGGAGCACATCGCCCGGTCAACGTTTGGCAAGGTGACCCGCGCGCGATTTGCGAACTGCCATAGTGGAGCCTTGAAGGGCTGGTTCGACACCGAGTGGCGATGGATGGCGGATCCGGCCATCGCCGGGTGCGGTGCCTTCGGGGATCTCGGCACGCACGCGCTGGACATCGCGCTCTGGCTGCTCGGCGACGTGGACTCGGCGACCGCCGTGATCGGCTCGGCCATCGATCGCTACGCGGGCTGTGATGAGTTTGGGGAGGGCCTGCTCGCCTTCCGGGGCGGGGCCGTTGCCGCACTTGCCGCCAGTTGGGTCGACACCGGCAATCCCGTGTCGTTGCAGTTGGCCGGCACCGAAGGCTGGGCCCTGGTCCGGGATGGCAAACTGTTCATCCAGACCTCCAACCTGCCGGGGGCGGACGGGAAGGAGCCGTGGACGGATCTTCCGACAGCCCTTCCGCATGCTTTCGAGCTGTTCCTCGACGCCGTCGTCGGCAAATCCGGTGTGGAGTTGGTTGGCGCACGCGAGGCGGCAGTCCGCAGCGCGGTGATGGAGGCGCTGTACGCCGGTGCGGCGCGGCGGGCATGGGTCGCTCCGGCGACCGCCTGATCCCGGCTGAACGGCTACGGCACCAGCGGATTCTCGATCACCTGATTTCCAAGTCGGACGAGAATGAGGGTGAGGACCGCCATCCAGGTGCCCAGAACGCTCCATCTCAGCCTGGCCTGCTCGATGTTGCCAATGTGGTAGGCCCCCTGCCAGGCGATGACCCACGTGCCGACGAACCAGGCGACATCGGGTTTGGAGACCAGCAGGAGACAGGGAAGTGCCGAAAGCACGCCCGCCAGGAAGATCAGGAGATCGAGCACGCGCCCGACGATTCCGTGGAATTTGCGGCCGAAAGCGAATGCGACCAGCATGGCTCCGACCGAGTTGATGGCGATCCAGGGCATACGAGTTTCGGGTGGGGCCGGCGGGGGCGGACGATCACTCGTCGTTGATCGGGCCGATGCCGCACAACCAAAGCTTCACGAACTGAAGGATCTGGGTGCGGGTCAGGGCGTTCGCCACGAGTTTGTAAGTCACCGTCGAGCTGATGACTTTTTCGCCGTCCATGCGGTCGACATAATCGATGGCGCCGGTCAGGCCGGGCTTTGAATTATCGACGGCGAAAAACGACTCCTCATCCACATCCGACGCCGTGAACGTCGCCTCGGTTGGCGCCTGCTTCTCCTCGTTCCAACGGAGATTGAAGACATACGAGCCCTTTCCGTTGGCGGCGCGCTGGGGGTCCTCAATCCACCGGATCGAGCCGGTGATCGTGTCGGCTTCCTTCTGTCCCTCGGTGAGAATCGTGATGCCCTCGGTCAGCCACGAGCCGCTTTCCCGGTCATAGATCAGCTTGCCGTTGACCGTCGCCCTGGCATGCGACCCGAGCGGGCCTTTGGCCAGAACCAGGTTGCGAAAATCCATCGGGTCGGTGTTCTTGGCGGTGTAATAGACCTTCTTGCTGTTGGTGACCTGGCGCGCGAATTTCACCGCCCCGCTGGCACCCGTCCCTTTGCCGAGCATCAGACCGCCGAAGTTGTCGGTGAATGCGACCTGGTTGCCGACTGCCTGGATCTGGATGCGCGGCTTGCTGTTTGGATCACCCGATCCGTCAAACAGGTAATAACCACGTTCGTCGGTCACCACGGTCCCGAGCCAGTCCCCCAGATACGTGCCCTGCACGCCGAGCGCGAGTCCGTAAAAGATCTGACCGCGCTGCACCTCGCGTCCGAGCATCTTCGAGGTGATGCGCGGGGTGCGCTCCACTTTGCCCTTGAGGGTGGCGGCCCCCACCTTGAGGTCCGTGGCGTAGGTGTCCTTGACTCCCTTGTTGGGTTGGCCCGCGGAATCCAGATTCCCGCGCTGGCGGGTCTGAAAGTCGATGGTCATCGTCCCGGTGACCGCTTCCCCGTTCACGGGCTTGGGAGCGGCGGGCGCCTGGCCGCGGACGCAGGGGGCAGCCACCAGCAGGGCGGCGCAGGGAAGGAGGTATGAGAGGGTTTTGTGCATGTTCGATCTCCGTGGTAGGACGCGTGGCGCTCGGTGGGTTGTGGTGCGAGCTTCTACCACCCCGCCGGGTTGAGTGGGAGTGAAAACTGCAAGTGCCGGAACGTGCCCCGCCCGGACTGGTTCAGCCCAGCACCAACGTCCCCTCCTGGCTCCGCCCCGGTTCAACCCGGACGGGCTGGCTGTGGAGGGTTCCGTCGGTGCCCCGCCAGCGGAGACGATAATCGCCGTGGAAAACCCGGGCGTCGAGGCATCCGTCACCATCGGTGGTGAGCGTCACGTCCGACCACCATTCCTCGCGGATCAGACGGTGGAGCTGTTGGTAAAGGAGCGAGGTGACCCAGCCCTCCCGCTCGAAGAACTCGGCGCCGCCCCACCAACTGAGATGCTCGACCGAGGGATGGCCGAACGCGACGGTGTAGTAATCGGCGGCATACCGGGCCCGGTCGATGCGAAGTTGCTCCTCGGATTTCTCCGCGGGATCGGGATGATCCTTGAGCCCTGCCCAGAATTCGCTGATCTGGAGCGGGAGCCCGGCTTCGGAGAGTTCGTCGAACACCTTCCAAGCGAGGTCCATCGGGAACCATTTGCCTACATGTCCCTGGGTGCCGAGCGCGTCGGGGCCGCATCCGCGACGGCGCATTTCCACCGCGAGTTCGACGAAACGGCGCCGTTGCATGGGCCCATTCACGCCCTTGAGCTCGGTGTAAGTGCGCTCGAGTCCGTAGTCGTTGATGACGTAGCGCCCGTCGGGGTCCTCCTCCCGGGCCCAGTGCATGGCGGGCTCCATGTAGGTGAGCATTTCCTCGGTGCTCTCGATGTGCGGCCAGTCGCGCGCGGCGAGGTTGCGCAGGCTTGGTTCCCAGAGCATTTCGTTGACCAGATCCCAGAGCTTGATCCTGCCGTCGGCGCACTGGATCAGGCTGCGCAGGTTGTGCTCCATGAAACGCAGTTGCTGGTCATACGTATACGTTCGCACCCACTGCGGGATGGCTTTGGGGACGGTCCAGACGAGGGGGTGCCCGCGTACGACCAGGCCGTGGGCGCATGCCCAGTCGATCTCCGCGAGGAAGAGCGAGGTGTTGCGATGGCCCTGATGCGTCTCGATGGGCTGGTGCCACTTCTCGTCCCAGTAACACTTTGCGTGGGTGCCGTTGAAGAGGGCGACGAAATGACGGTTGCGGGCCCTGACGTTCGGGCTGTCTTCCCCGGCGAACGTCCCCCCCGAGGAGCAGCCGAAGACAAAATGGTGCCGCTCCTGAACCAGCCGGAGTTCGAGCCCCCGGCGGGGTTGCCCGGACGCGTCGACCAGGCGAAGACGGAGATCGGATTTGCGATGGCGCTCGATTCCTTCGCGCGCCTGGGCGAGCACCTCCGCGTCGGGACGCAGATGTTTCAAATGATGCCGGTCCAGCTCGTGCACGTTGCGCCATTCTTCGCCGGGGATCAGGGGAGGGGTC
>ENA-ORBV01009707-ORBV01009707.1-microbial-mat-metagenome-genome-assembly--contig:-NODE-9707-length-15670-cov-4.350414_pt1 | contig 15670 bp, 12 predicted proteins | sample MGYA00237777_ERZ505514 | MGnify/ENA primary metagenome ERZ505514 (study PRJEB26160, sample SAMN06269048) | microbial mat metagenome | isolation source: Oligotrophic lake microbial mat | place... | reverse complement strand
AAGTTTAACTTACGCCGTAAGTTTGTCAAGATGGAAAGCAGCATGAGTCCCTGTGAGAAAGGTTAGATGGCTAAGGCGAGCATCCCCAATCCAATGCCCCCAGCCCCGTTGAGTCGGGAGCGAGTCCTGCGCGCCGCACTCCGGCTGGCTGACGAGGGGGGGATTGAGTCACTCTCAATGCGGAGGGTGGCTCAGGATTTGGGCGTTCAGGCCATGTCGCTGTATCACCACGTAGCCAATAAGGACGACATGCTGGATGGCATTGTTGACATTGTGGTCAGTGAAATTGATGTGCCTAGCCTTGAAACTGACTGGCAGACGGCCATGCGACGGCGGGCGACCTCGGCTCACGCGGTGCTGTTACGTCACCCTTGGGCGACGATGCCGCTGGTGTCACGGATCAATGTGGGGCCAGCGATGTTGCGCTATGTGGATGCGACGCTGGGCTGCTTATGCAAAGCAGGTTTTTCGTTGGAGATGGCAGATCATGCCTGGAATGCGATTGACAGTCATATTTATGGATTCACGCTCCAGGAGCTGAACTTTCCGTTCGAGGCGGCGGATTATTCCGCAGCGGCGGCGCAGGGTCTTGCACTAATCCCGGCTGACCAATACCCTTACCTCAACCGACTGACGCATCAGGTTATGGAGGGTCATTATGACGGTATTCATAACTTTGAGTTTGGGCTGGAATTGATTCTCAATGGTCTCGATAGGTTTCGAGACCATGCCTGATTGGTGATTGGTGCTGGCTGCATAGTGCCAACCAGGGTGAAGTGGTGAGCCTGCTAACGCGAAGCAGGTAGCTTAAGTCATTTTTACAAGACTTCTGACTTGCATCAAGCACCAGCATTACTGAGCTTTAGCCACCTGTTGAGCCAAGATCTCCAAGCTTTTGACATACTGGGGATCGGCTGAAGTGCCAATTTGGTCGCGGTTTTGGCTCAGCGCTTCCCGCTGCTTGTCTGTGAGGTCAATCACCACGTCGGGGGCAATGCCTTCATGGTTAATATCGCGGCCGCTGGGGGTTAGATACTTGGCCACCGTGACGGCCAAACCCGACCCGTCTCCTAGTCCGCGCACAGATTGCACTAAGCCTTTGCCAAAGGTTTTAGACCCTATCAGCAAAGCCCGCTTGTTATCTTGGAGCGCACCAGACAAAATTTCGCTGGCACTGGCAGACCCCCCATCGACCAGGATCACGAGGGGCTTATCCGTCAGGGCGGTGTTGTTTGCCCGCTCACGTTCTGAAACGCCTTGCCGATCAACAGTGGCAACAATCACACCATCCTGCATCCACATCCGCGCAATGTCGATGCTGGCATAGAGCAATCCGCCTGGATTAGAGCGCAAATCTAAAATGTACCCGGTTGCTCCTTTTTGCTCCAAATCCTGAATTGCTTCTCGCATTTCATCTGCGGCGTTGGCACTGAACTGATTTAGCCGGATGTAGCCGACCTCCCCAGCCGATGGGGTCGTTTGGAGGGTATATTTTACGGGGTGAATTTCAATCCGTGCCCGCTCTAGCTTAAACTCTAGCTCTTCGGTGCCACGCCGCAGGGTCAGGGTGACTTCGCTGCCGACAGGCCCCCGAATGAGGCTAACGGCTGCGTTGACGTCCATGCCTTGAGTACTTTGACCGTCAATTTTGGTGATGATGTCTTTGGCTAGCACGCCCGCTTGGGATGCCGGGGTGTCTTCAATCGGCGCAACGACGACTAGCTCTTTGGTTTCTTCGTCTTGAGAGAGCTGGATGCCGACCCCGGTCAATTCACCAGAGGTATCAATTTGCATGTCCCGGAATTGTTCGGGATCCATGAAACGGGTATAGGGATCGTTCAGCTTCTCCAGCATTTCGCGGATGGCTACATAGGCTTGCTGGCGATCGCCATACTCCCTGCCTAAGTATTCTTGCCGAACGGCCTGCCAATCGTTTTGGTTAAATGTAGCGTCTACATAAGTGCGGTCAATCAACTGCCAGACTTCATCAATCAGCTCTCTTGGGCTTTCTTGAAAAAAAGCTTGGCTTTGAGATAGATGCAACCCCGCTCCTGTAACCATTACAGCTGTCGCTGCAACTACTGTAGTAGCCAAGACAAGTCCGCGTTTCGTGATTGCCATACCGTTGCCTGGAAAATTTGAAGGAGGGGTACGCCCAATTTAGCACAGGGTATACCCGAGCATGTGCAAAAGAAGCCTGTGCGTTTGCCCACTCCGGTTTTTGGCAACCAGACGCTAAAGTTGATTTTTCGGGCGTTTTGGCTCCCCACATCAACCAGGCCAACTCACATTTAAGGGTCAATCCATCGCCCGTCTGATTTAATCAAATTCAACAATTCTTCGACGCCCTGCGCTTCGGGAACTTTGCGAATTTCATCGCGCCCTCGATACAGCGAGATGTAGCCTGCTTGTTTGCCCACATAGCCATAGTCGGCATCGGCCATTTCTCCAGGGCCGTTGACGATGCAGCCCATGACGGCAATATTTAACCCGGTGAGGTGACTGGTGGCGTCGCGGACTTTGGCGAGCACTTCTTCTAGGTTGAACAAGGTGCGCCCGCAGGACGGGCAGGCGACATATTCCACCATGGTGCGCCGCAGCCCTAGCGCTTGCAGAATGCCGTAGCAGACGGGTATTTCTTTTTCGGGAGCCTCGGTGAGGGAAACGCGAATGGTGTCGCCCATCCCTTCGGCTAGCAGGGTGCCGATGCCAGCGGTGGATTTGATCCGGCCATATTCGCCATCTCCAGCTTCTGTGACGCCCAAGTGCAGCGGATAGTCCATGCCTAGCTCGTCCATTCGCTGCACCATCAGACGGTTGGCGGCAATCATCACGGGGACGCGGGAGGCTTTCAGCGATAGCTCAATGTGGTAAAAATTGAGCGATTCACAAATCCGAATGAACTCTAGCGCCGACTCGACCATGCCTGCGGGGGTGTCGCCGTAGGTAAATAGCATCCGCTCGGCCAAGGAGCCGTGGTTGACGCCAATTCGCATGGATTTGTTTTGGTCTTTGAGGGTGAGCACCAGTGGCTCTAGGGTTTCGCGGATTTTTTCGCCAATCTCGTTGAACTCAGCCGGGGTATATTCGGTGCGATCGCTCTTTGGCTTTTCAAACACGTACAAACCGGGGTTGATCCGCACGTTGTCTACGTAGTTGGCCACTTCTAGGGCAATCTTCATGCCGTTGTGGTGCACGTCGGCCACGAGCGGCACGGGCTGATAGGTGGCATGGAGGCGATCGCGAATCTCTTCCATTGCTTTGGCGTGCGCCATGCTAGGCACCGTCACCCGCACAATTTCGCAGCCAATTTCGTGCAGCCGCCGGATGGCAGCCACTGACCCATCAATATCTAGCGTGTCTTCATTGATCATCGACTGCACCGCTACCGGGTGAGTGCCGCCAATGGTGATCGCACCGACTGGAACCGGGCGAGTTTTGCGTCGAATGATCCCCGTTTCAGCTGAAGGCGGTAGGCTAACAGCCGAGGATGGAGTGGATGAGCCAGGGGTGACAGGATTGGGAAGAGTTTGCATACCCTGCGTGCGATGTAGTGTGGATTACTTAGGGTTCAGGAAATATATCCTGATACATCCCAGAGTGCCATAGATTTGGTGCAGTTGGGTTAAGAAAACGATGGAACATCCTGTAGAGACGCGATTAATTGTAGAGACGCGATTAATCGCGTCTCTACAGGGGCATGGGATCAATCAATTTGAATTGAGGTTGGGCTGCTGCCGCCGCTGTTGCTGGATCCGGTGGTTTTACGAAACTCGGTGTACAGGCGATCGCGCCAATCAAAAAACGGTTCGAAAATACCGACATCGGCAATACCGTGGACGCCTTTACCTTTCAGCCCGCTTGGCACATCCAGATACGCCCCCGTTGGGAATTTGACGTACATACTCAGCCCAGCGACCGCAAAATCGGCCAGAGTGGGATGGTCGGTGACCAAATACGGCTGCTCCATCAACATAAAGCAAAGCGATGCCAGGTCGCGCTTGATTGCGGCTGTCGCCGACTTCAGCGCATCGGGAGTGAGGCCGACCCCTAGTTCCAAAACGCTAAATAGCTCATTGGGGACAGAGCTAAGCACGGTTTTGAGCAAGTCGGGGGTAGAACTGGGCAGGAAAGCCTGCCGAAATGCTGGGTCGTGCCCCAACTCGCCAATCATACACTTGCGGGCATTCAGGCCAATCGATTCGTCAGCCCATTGTTCGATTAACAGGCATAGTCCGCGCTGCTTGGGATCGTGGGGGATGATCGGGCGATCGGGATACTTTTTATCGAGGTATTCAGCAATTTCTGTAGAATCTGCAATAATTTCCGAGCCATCTTTTAACACGGGCACCTGCCGCTGCCCCGACATGCGGTACAGATCGAGCTGTCCCATGCCGGGGGTAACTTCAATTTTGCGATAGGGCAATCCTTTGTAGTCCAGGATCAACCGGATTTTTTCACAGTAATGAGATAGCTCAAATTGATAAAGCTCCAACATGATCCCTCTTTGTGTGTTGATCTGGGCGGGTTTGGCTAGGTGGGTTTAGCTAGGTGGATTCACTGATTGATTGGGGCGTTCCGTCGGGTGGCGATCGCCCACAAATCCTAAAAATTGATCAACCCCCCCCACTTGTCACGATAGAGACAATTTCATTCGGTTGGGGCAGTTACCCTAAAAAACTTCGGGATTTCTTACCCCAGGGGTAGACGGCTGTCCGTTCGCCCCTGGGGAGATGACAAAAGTAGGCAAAAAAACCTCCTGTGGGGCTGAATCGCAGGAGGCGGAGTAGGCAGGGGGACACTCCTGCTAAATAGCGCATCTATAGCGGCTGTTAGGCCGGAGCAGTCACCCCTGACATCTGGCTTTTTGAGGCAGTTGCTAATGCCTGAAAAATACTTGCGGCGGGGGCAGTCCACCCCACAATTCCGCCTTGAGCGCGCACCATTTCCAGGGTGGCTTGCTTAAATTCGGGGAAATAGCTTTCGGTGCAGTCTTCCACCATGAGGCATTCGTAGCCGCGATCGTTGGCCTCGCGCATGGTGGTTTGCACGCAGACCTCGGTGGTCACGCCCGTAATCAGCAAGTGGGTAATCCCTTTTTCTGACAAAATTGACCCCAGTGGCGTGCCATAAAATGCCCCTTTCCCTGGTTTCATAATCACAATTTCACCGGGCAGCGGTGCCAGCTCTGGAATAATCCCATTCCCGGCCTCTCCTGCCACCAAAATCCGCCCCATTGGCCCAGAATCGCCAATTTTTAGGGCACCCTTGCCCCGGTTTAGTTTAGACGGCGGGCAGTCTGACAAATCTGCCTGGTGGCATTCTAGGGTATGCACAATCGGCAACCCCATCGCCCGAAAGGTGTCTAGCAGTTGCTTGAGCGTTGGCACGATTGCCTGGAGCCGCAGCACGTCATTGCCCAACGCGTCGCCAAAGCCACCCGGCTCCATAAAATCGCGCTGCATGTCGATAATAACCAGTGCCAATTTACTCAAATCCTGGGGCAGTTCGTACTCGTAAGGTCGGGCAGCAGCGAGGGACATAGGGGGAAGGATGAGGGATGAGGGATGAATAAACAATTTGGCGTTGTGTAGCAGGCTGAGCCTGCTACACAACAGATCTACACTTACAGAAGATCTACACTACAAAGCTAGGTCTAATGTCCGGCCATGCTGCGACCGATCGCCCCAAAGTCTGCGGTTGCGATCGCGCTTTCGTAGACCAGTTTGCCTTCGCTGATTACAAAAATGCGATCGCTCAATTTCAGCAGTTCGTCTAAGTCTTCGCTCACCAGCAGTACAGCCACGCCTCGATTGCGGGCTTCGACAATTTCGGTGTGGATGAAGTCTACGGCGTTGAAGTCCAAACCAAAACACGGGTTGGCCGCAATGAGCAGTTTGATGTGGTCGGCGGATAGTTCCCGTGCCAGTACAGCGCGCTGCACGTTGCCGCCTGATAGGTTGCCGACGGGGGTTTCGGGTGACGGGGTTTTGACTGAGAACTGTTGAATTAGCCCAACAGCGGTACTTCTAATCGCGTTTAGCAATAGCATGAACCCTTTGGCCTGCGGCGGGCGGTCAAACGTTCGCAGCGCCATGTTTTCGGCCACACTCATGTGAGGGACACAGGCATTGCGCAGCGGTTCTTCGGGTAGGGCAAATACCTTGTGTCGATACATCTCTTCGCGAGTGGCGGTGTAGTGTTCGCCGTTGACCCACACTTCACCCGTAGTGGGTTCGCGCTGCCCCGCTAACACTTCCACTAGTTCGCGCTGGCCATTGCCAGAAATGCCCGCAATCCCAACAATTTCGCCGCTGTTGACCATGAAACTGATGCCGGAAACCGCTTCTACGCCGTTGTCTTTATTAGCGTAGATATCTTTCACATCCAGCACAGGGACCGGGTTAAGATGTGCCGTTTTGTTAACAGGGGTCGGCTCTTTCTTTTCCCCCATCATCATTTCTGCCATGGCGGGAACGGTCAGATCTTTAACCAACCCACTACCGGCAAACTTGCCCTTGCGCAGTACCGTAATTTCATCGGTAAAGGCCATCACCTCCCGGAACTTGTGGGAAATCATCAGCACGCTCAGCTTGCCGTCGGTTACCTGTTGGCGCAGCAGCCCTAGCACTTCATCCGCTTCCGTTGGTGTCAGCACCGAGGTAGGTTCATCCAAAATTAAAATCCGGCTATGCAGGTAAAGCTGCTTGAGGATTTCTAGCTTTTGCTTTTGGCCAGCGGCAAGCTGGGCAATGGTAGCGTCTAGCGGCACCTGAAAAGGGGAGGTGGCCATAAAGGCTCTGAGGTCTTCGAGTTCTTGCTTCCAGTTGATCAGGTTTTTGTTGTCGTAGCGAGACAGTACCAAATTTTCGGCTACGGTCATGGCGGGGACGGAGGTGAAATGCTGATACACCATGCCGATGCCAAACTTTTGCGCCGCCCGTGGGTTATCAATTTTGACGGGGTTGCCGTCAATTAAAATGTCGCCTGTGGTGGGCGCATAAAAGCCCATGATGCATTTCACCAGGGTGCTTTTCCCAGCGCCGTTTTCCCCTAGCAGTGCGTGAAATGTCCCTGGCTTGAGGTGCAGCGAAACAGTGTCGAGCGCAACCAAACTGCCGAAGTGTTTGGACATGCCATTCACCTGTAGATCGGGTGGTCGTTCGAGTTGAATGGTGGGTTGGGTGGCGGTGGCAGGAGTCATAGGAAGGGTGAGGGATGAGGGATGAGGGGAAATACTTAATCGTTGATGGCTTCGATGAATGATCGCGAATCTGACACGGTACCAAAGACGCCGCCTTGCATTTTGACCATTTTGAGGGCGGCGAGGTGGTTGCCATAGTCGGTGGCGGCGGTGCAGTCCGACAGGAGCAAACATTCATAGCCGCGATCGTTGGCGTCGCGCATGGTGGTATGGACGCAGACGTCGGTGGTGACACCTGCTAGGACAATGTTTTGGATGCCTTGCCGTTTGAGAACCAGGTCTAAATCGGTGGCGTAAAAGGAGCCTTTGCCCGGTTTGTCGATGATCACTTCGCCGGGTAATGGGGCCAGTTCGGGAATAATTTCCCAGCCCGGTTCGCCGCGCACTAGCAGTTTGCCGCAGGGACCTGGGTCACCGATGCCTGCCCCAATTTGACGCGATCGCCACTGCTTATTTTGCGGCAAGTCTGCGAGGTCAGGGCGGTGGCCTTCGCGGGTGTGCATGATGTGGTAGCCCTTGGCACGGGCGGCGCAGAGCACGTTGTGAATTGGGGTGATGGGCGATCGCGTCAGTGACAGGTCGTAGCCCATCTTGTCTACATACCCCCCCTTGCCGCAGAAATCAGTCTGCATGTCGATCACCAGCAGCACCGTATTGCTAGGATGCAGCTCACCATTAAACGGATAGGGATACGGATCAGCATCCACGAAACGCCCCATACATCAACCTCCATGCACATTCGAGAACGTCGTCGCTGTTGCTTCACCCAACTCTTCACCCAATTCTTCACCGCTTGCTTCACCCTGATACAGCCGCGTTGGCGCGGGGAAGCCGCAGGAGGTGCCATCGGTATGCACCACCTGATCTTCCCAGGGCAGACGGTAGCCCTGATTCACCAGGTCTTTCATGTAGGTGTAGGGGCAGTCTTGAGCACCCCCCTGCACGGCCACATAGCCGCGATGGCCAAACTGGTAAATATTGTTCTCAACGCCCCACTGCTGACGGGCTTCGCGCACCAGGTCAGGCCGCAGTTCGGCGGTAATAATTTCATTGGGGCGATGGCTACCCATCACCAGCGGCGTGCCGTCAAAGTTAACGAACATGCCCTCACCCATCGAATCAAAACTGCCATCGCTGCCGCACATACAGACCGACGCGGTATACATCAGATTGCAGAAGGCATTGGCCTGGTTGGTAATTCGCCAGGAATGCCGAATCGGTGCCGTATAGCCAGCGGTTCGGATCATGATTTCGGCACCCTTATAGGCACACTCATGCGCCATTTCAGGGAACATGCCGTCGTGGCAAATGATTAGCGCCAGCTTGCTGCCGTTTGGGCCTTCACACACCGGAATCCCAATATTCCCCGGCTCCCACGGTTCCACAGGCACCCACGGATGCAGCTTGCGGTAATACAGCTTCAGATTTCCTTGGTCGTCTAGAATGATGCCGCTGTTGTAAGGGTAGCCGTTGGGGTTGGATTCCATGATCGAAAAACAGCCCCAAATTTTGTGGTCATGGCATGCCTGACTAAAGGCGGCGACCTCTGGCCCATCTAGCCGACACATAATCTCTGGATTGGTGTCCATCGACAGCCCGTGCAGCGCATATTCAGGAAACACGACCAAGTCCATCGTCGGCAGGTTGCGCCGCGCTTTGCCGACCAGCTCGCAAATCCGCTGCGTTTGCGCCGCCAAATCATCAGGCGTGACCACGTTGGGCAATTGCAGTTGCACCATGCCTAACACCACGCCATTGGGAGATTTATTCAGACCACCAAGTCCAGACATAAGGGGAAGGATTAGGAAGCTAAAGAACGGGAATTTAGATCAACTGCAAGTCTTGTGGGGTGGGCATCTTATCCCAATTTAATTAATGACCACGACAGGTCAATTACTTGGGTAGGGGCATGTCCATGCCATGCCCTTACAGAATGTGTCGCATCCTCCATTTAAATTGGGATTAACCATTCGGACGGGCAGGATGCCCACCCCACAATTGATTTAATCCAAGGTGCCAACTATGTATCGGTTCCCAAGGCTCCGGGGACGCCGCTGAGCGTGCGTTTGGGGGAGCAGGTGAGGATCATAATCACTAGGGTGAGGACATAGGGAGCGGCGTTGAACAGGTAATAGCCGTCTTCGATGCCGATTGATTGCAGGGCAGGGCCGATGGCTTGGGCACCGCCAAATAGTAAAGATGCCCAGAGACAGGCGATCGGATTCCAGCGGGCAAAAATTACCAGGGCGACTGCCATTAGACCCTGGCCGCTAGAGATCCGCTCGGTCCAGAGGCCGGGGTAGTAGAGCGACAGGGCTGCGCCGCCGATGCCTGCCAAAAAGCTGCCAGCAACGACGCTGAGCATCCGCACTTTGAAAATAGAAACGCCCATGGCGCGAGCGGCTTCGGGACTATCGCCGACAGCGCGAATGAATAAGCCCCAGCGGGTCGATTTGAAGAACCATGCCATCAGGGGGGCGATCGCCAACCCAATTAAAAACAGCGGGCTGATTTGCAGCGCCGCCTGAATCGCTGGCGTATCGCTCCAGCCGCCTAGGTCAATTGTGGGTAGCTGAGGCGCTTTGGGCTGAATGAACGGCTTGCCAAAAAAGAAGGCCACCCCGCTACCAAAGATAATCATGGCGATCCCCACCGCCACATCATTGACGCGCAGCTGTTGCGATAGCCAGCCGTGGATACAGCCCAGCAGCGCCCCGGCCACGCCAGCCGCCAGCACCCCTAGCCAGGGCGAACCTGTCAAATAAGAGATACCATAGGCCGCCATTGCCCCCGTCAGCAGCGTTCCTTCCAAACCTAGGTTGATTTTGCCGCTTTTTTCCGTCAGACACTCACCCAAACTGACAAACAGAAAAGGCGTGCCACCGCGCATTGTTCCCGCAATAATGGCCAGAGGCACCCCCCACCATCCAATTGCCTGTACCGCTTCTGCTGCCATATCAATCTCCGTGAGAATTTAGAAAATAACCTGCAAAATTGACGCACCTGCGAGGACATGGCAGTGCCATGTCCCTACCCAGGGGATTGCATACTAATAAATTCATGATCCTAAGAGTCCAGCTTCACTATTCATCCTTCATCCTTCATCCTTCATCCCAACACAACTGGTTCCTGCCCAGGGCTAGGTGGCGGGGAAGGTGGGGCTACAACGACGGGTTTCTCTTTGAAGAAGTCGAATCTGCCGTAAAGGGAATCGCTGAACAGCACGACCAGGAAGACGAGTCCTTGAAAAATCAATACTGTAGAGTCGGGCAGGCCGTGAGCCCGCTGGAGAATGCCGCCGCTAGCCAGGATGCCACCGACGAGCAATGACATGAACACGGCGGCGAGCGGGTTGTGACGGGCGGCAAACGCAACCAAAATACCGCCATAGCCATAGCCAACATTGAGCGATTCATTGGCCGCGCCTTGAACGGCAGCCACTTCTACCATGCCTGCTAACCCGGCGCAGGAGCCTGCTAGAAAACAGATAACCACGGTCAGTTTGCCGACGGGCAGTCCGGCAATTTTGGCAGCGCGGATGTTGCCACCAGCGGTTCGAGCGGCGAAGCCAAAGGTGGTGCGCTGCATTAAGAAGTAGGCGATGACACAGGCGACCAACCCGTAGACCAAGCCCCAGTGGACGCGGGTGCCCGGAATGCTGGTCAGCATGTTGATTTCGGCCAGCGGATAGGTGGATGGCTTGTTGAGCGAACTGGGGTCGCGCATGGGACCACCGACCAAGTGGTTCAGCAGGGCGATCGCCACATAGTTCAACAGCAAGCTGCTAATCGTCTCATTGACGGCGCGGTAGTGCCGTAGCCAGCCCGCTGCCCCAATCCAGATGCCACCTGCCACCATCCCGGCGATCGCCATCCCTACCTGCACCACAAATGGCGGGAATGCCAGACCCATCGCCAACCCAGCCGAAACAGCGGCCACCCCGCCCACGACCAACGCGCCCTCGTTACCAATAATCACCAGCCCTAGCCGAGCGGGTAACGCCGTACAGAGCGCTGATAGCATCAGTGGAGCGGCTCGAATTAATGTATTTTGAAATGTACTGGCACTGCCAAAGGCCGACTTCCAGATCGATGCGTACACACCGAAGGGATTGGTTCCCACCAGGGCACAGAACACCCCAAACAGCACCAGCCCCGCCAAAATGGCACCAAAGGGAAGCACAAACGATTCCAGCGATCGCCGCCAAGCTTGAGATCTAGACATAAGCAGTGATGGGTAGGGCTTGTTTTAAAGCTGCCTAAGAACGTTGATGTTGCGGGTGTGAAAGCTGTGTAGAGACGCGATAGATGTGTAGAGACGCGATAGATGTGTAGAGACGCGATGAATCGCGTCTCTACGACCGTGAGAACCGGATCTAGCCGCCGACGGAACCCAGAACGCCTTCTACTAGGTAATTCATCCCTTCTAACTTGGGTTCTTTCTGGGGCAACGATTCGCCAGTTTTGACGACCACACCGCCCTTATTGTCTTTGACTTCACCCGTGTAGATCACCAAACTGCCATCGATCAGTCCGGCTTTAGCTGCCTCCGCCGCTTTTTTGGTGTCTTCACTCACCGCAGGCCCATAGTCAGACAGCTTACAGAATCCGTCCTTCAGCCCGCCTCGCAGGATGTGCTCAATCGTGCCGTCTTGCAAAGACTTGCCAGAGTGCACTTCTTCGGCAATTTTGGAGTAGATATTAGTCCAATCCCACTCGGCTCCGGTGAGGTAGCCCTTGGGAGCTAGCGCCACCTGGTTGGCATGATAGCCCGTGCAGTAAATGCCGCGTTTCTCTGCCGTTTCCATCACCACTTTGGGGCTGTCTACGTGACAGGTGATCACGTCAATTCCTTGGTCTGCCATGCTGTTGGCGGCTTCCGCTTCCTTAATTGGCTCTGCCCAGTTGCCTGTAAATACCACCTGGGTGGTGGCATCGGGTCTCACACTGCGAGCGCCTAGGGCGTAGCTGTTGACGTTGCGCAACACCTGAGGAATCGGCTTGGCACCGACAAACCCCAGCTTGCCGCTCTTAGAGGTCAACGCGGCCACGACGCCTGCCACATACTGCGCTTCGTCAATGTAGCCAAAATAGCTACCGATATTCTTGGGAGTTTTGCCTTCCTCGTAAAGGCCCCCGGCATGGAAGAACTGCACGTCGGGAAACTCTTCTGCCAGCTTGAGAATATGCGGGTCGAAGTAGCCAAACGAGGTGGGAAACAGCACCTTAGCGCCATCAATGTCGATCATGCTACGCATGGACTCGGCCACAGCAGTCGTCTCTGGCACATTCGCCTCTTCGACTAGCTTCACCCACGAAAACTTAGCAGCCGTTCCCTTCGCACCCTCAGCGTGCGCCTGGTTGTAGCCGTAGTCATCTTTAGGACCCACGTAAATAAACCCAATGGTCAGCGGTTCGCCGTCTGCGGGCTTAGCACCCTCAGCCGTCGATTCTGTGCCCGACCCTCCAGACCCAGACGGGCTGCATCCCGTTCCCAACTTGGCGGTCAACCCAAATGCAGTCGTTGCTAAAAGACCACGAACGACCTGACGACGAGACAGATTTAGAAACCTTCTGTTGCTCACGTTGGCAACTCCCTTGCGACACAATCACAGCCAAACGATTAGTCCACAGCGTATCAGACGCAGACTTGAATTGGGGGGCGCAAAAGTGCGAGAAAGGTTCGACAAAAGTAATATCCAGTCAGATAGATAATGTTGTCTAGGTCACAAAGAGGGGGTGGGTAAATCGGTAGGATACAGCTCTAACCAATAGAGCCAGCGGGTTCAATATGAACTCTGAAGACGCCCTAGCCATTGTCGAACTAGCACTCTGTGACAGTCACCTCAACAAGCTGCAAAAGGCTGTGTTTTGCCATGCCTGGAACGAGCAGTCTTACGGAGAAATTGCCCGTTGTTCGGGTTATGAGCTGGGCTATGTTAAGCAAACTGGATCTCAGCTGTGGCAACTGCTGTCCCAGATATTTGATGAAAAGGTAACGAAGACGAACCTCCAGTCTGTACTGCGACGGCAAGCGGGGATACTCGCTCCGCGCCGGCCAGCCAACGCCCCCAATGCCAGCCGCTCCCAGCCGCTAAACCCGCACTACAGCCCGCTGCACCCTGCCGTTTTGCTCACCGCAGTCGGCAGCTCTCCTCACGCCACGGGACGCCAAACCCTCACCGTTGCCCCCCTCATCTCCGCCATTGAGTCTCCGCTGCCGCCGCTGCCATCCGCCGCTCCCCTCGCCCCGACTCCGCCAACTCATACAGACTGGGGCGACGCTGTAGACCTCCCGGCCTTCTATGGGCGAGCTACCGAGCTGGCCACGCTCATGACCTGGATTGTGCGCGATCGCTGCCGCTTGATTAGCCTTTTGGGGATGGGCGGTATTGGCAAAACCTCCCTCTCGGTCAGACTGGCCAAACAGCTACTGGCGATGACACAGGGCGGGGAACGCAATAGCGGGGAACGCAATGGAAACCTGCATCCCTTTCAGTATGTGATTTGGCGATCGCTGCGCAATGCTCCCCCAATTCAAGAACTGCTGATCGATCTAGTTCAGATTCTCTCCAATCGGCAAGAAGTAGAGCTACCGGAAACCCTAGATGAACGGATTCGGCGGCTGCTGCACTACCTGCGTCGGCACCGCTGCCTGATTATTTTGGACAATGGCGAAACCGTGATGCGGCGGGGCGATCGCGGTGGCGGTTACCTGGCGGGCTATGAAGGCTACGGGCAATTGCTGCGGTGTGTGGGGGAAGCCGACCATCAAAGCACGGTGGTACTCACCAGCCGTGAGAAACCAGGCAGTTTGGCCGCCAAAGAAGGCGAGGGTTTGCCGATTCGCTGCCTGCGGCTAACGGGACTGCCTGCCGAAGTTGGGCAAGAACTGTTCAGCCTCAAAGGCGACTTTACCGGATCAGCCGCCGAGTGGCAAACCCTAACCGAACACTATGCCGGCAATCCACTAGCGCTAAAAATGCTGGCTCCGGTAATTCAAGACCTGTTTGATGGCGAAATCGGCGACTTTCTCGGCTGTTTGCACAATGGCACGTCGGTATTTGGCGACATTCGCGACCTACTGGCGCAGCAGCTAAATCGCCTGTCGGAGCCAGAGCAGCAGGTGATGGACTGGCTGGCGATCGCCCGCAAACCCGTAACCCTTTCCCAGCTGCGCGCTCACTTTACCCCACCGATTGGGCTAGGAAATCTGCTGGAGGCAATGACCTCGCTGGAACGACGCTGCCTCATCGACAAAACCACTCCCCGCTTCACCGAAAAGACCCAAACGCGGTTTACGCTCCAACCCGCCGTCATGGAATATGTCACCGAGCGGCTGATTGAGCGCGTCTGCGGGGACGTGGAACGGATGAAAGATGGCGGCGGCGGGATCAAGGCAGCATCTTCTGGGTTGGGGGTGTTGCATTCCCATGCGTTGCTGCTGGCGCAGACGAAGGACTATATTCGCGAGACCCAGACTCGGTTGATTTTGCAGCCGATTGTTGACCGTCTGTCGGCGACTTACACTCGCGCCGAGGTGGAGAGCCATCTGCGCGATCTGCTAGTGGCGTTGCAGCGGCAGTCGTCCCGATCGCCTAAAGGCTATGCCGGGGGAAATATATTAAATCTGCTGTGCCAGATGGACAGTGACTTAACTGGGTGGGATTTTTCGGGACTGGCGGTATGGAATGCCTACCTGCGGCGGGTCAATTTGCACGGAACCAATTTCAGCGGGGCAGACTTGTCTAAGTCGGTGTTTAGCGAAACCTTTAGTCAGATTTTGGCGATCGCCTTTAGCCCCGACGGCAAGCTGCTGGCGACGGGTGATGTGAACCACGAAATCCATCTCTGGCAAGTGGCCGATAGCAAGCAGCTGCTGAGCTTGAAGATCGATGAGGGCTGGGTGTGGTCGGTGGCCTTTAGCCCCGATGGCCGCATCCTCGCCAGTACGGCCAACCGCAGCGTACGGCTGTGGGATGTGCAAACGGGAGAATGTCTGCGGACGCTGGTGGGCTATAGCGATCGCGTTTTTTCCGTTGCCTTTTCACCCGATGGTCAATTCCTGGCCACGGGCAGCGAAGACCACCTGGTGCGGGTTTGGAATTTGCGCACCGCAGAGCTGCTGCATACCCTCAACGGCCACACCGATGAAGTCCGGTCGGTGGCGTTTTCACCAGACCCCGTCCCGCCCACCGCTCACCCCTTGCTGTTGGCTAGCGCCAGCTACGACGGCACCGTGCGGCTGTGGGACGCGAAAACAGGTGAGGCATTGCAGGTGCTGACAGGGCATGCCCACTGGGTTAGCTCGGTGGCCTTTAGCCCCGATGGCCACACCCTGGCCAGCGCCGGAGACGATGGCCGGCTGCGGCTGTGGGATGTGGTGACGGGCCACTGCCGCACCACCCTAGATGGCTGTCTCTTATACACATCTGACGCTGCCGACGAATAGAGAGGTGTAGATCTC